>Ga0315284_10017301_pt1 | contig 10223 bp, 8 predicted proteins | sample YL17G09_16_MG_FD_203696 | JGI IMG/M metagenome (GOLD analysis project Ga0315284, IMG submission 203696) | Sediment microbial communities from Yellowstone Lake, YNP, Wyoming, USA - YL17G09_16 | ecosystem: Environmental > Aquatic > Freshwater > Lake > Sediment | place: USA: Wyoming | collected...
AGACGCAAGTGATGCTCCAAAATCTGGTCCAGCTTGCTCTTAGTAAGGCCATCGATACCACCAGCGTTGACGCCGTGAAAATTCCAGGCATCAATCGGATATTCGCTGCCGATTCTTCGCAAATCGCCTTGAATAAGGCACTGATCGATGTCCTGCCTGGTACAGGCACCAAGGGTGCCAACGCATCCTTGAAAGTTCATGCCACGTTTGAACTGACGACAAAACAGTTCGTCCAGCTTTCTTTCAGCAAAGGCACAGTGTCGGATCACTCGGCCAAAAGTGATCACGCTGTACTGATGAAGCCCGGTGACCTTATGCTTCGTGATCTTGGATATTTTGACCTTGAGGATTTGAACGCATTTAATATGGATGGACGCTTTTTTGTTTCGCGTATCCCGTTGAGTCTTAGGATGTTTACGAATAGCGAAGGTCGCGAGATCGATCTTTGGGAACAGCTTGCGGCCTTCAAAGGGCATGTAGTCGATGGATGATTTGGGCTTGGTTCCCAGAGGCTGTTGACCCGCTTGATTGCCTTGCGCTTGCCTAAAGCAGAGGCAAAAAAAGCGGCGCGAAGCTGCCGAAAAGGCCAAAGGTGCGGCGCTGACTACGGCTGAGCGTGCTCACGCAAAATGGGACCTGTATACGACCAACCTTAAACCTGAACAAGCCAGTGCTGTAGACGAACGTCTAAAAGTGAAGGAATTTGAACTTTCTAGGCGGTAAAGGTTCATCCCAAATCGTTCTTGTCTGGTCGTTTGGGGCGAGGTAGGGACAGCGCTCTGAGACCACTTTCGCTGTCTGCATACTGCGGGGGCGAGGTGATCGGTCACAAAGGACTCCGCTGAATGCCCAGACGGAAGAACGTGTATTTGGCTAGTAGCGCACAAGGCATGAATTTGTCATGTGCCTTATGCCAGCGAATTTTCATCGTTTGTAGGCCATGTTTTCGTGGCCAGAAGTACTGTAGCCAGTCATGCGCTGGGGAAGCGCGTCGGCGCAAACTCAGACGTGCAGGACGAGCATATTCCTCATCCGAGCATGGCAAGAAAATGGCCCGCGAAAGGCAGGCGCGTCGCCGCGCGCTCTTGCAGTCGAAGAACCCTGCGCAAGATGTCACGCATCATGGTGATCGCCTCCAAGGCCTTGGCAGACACAGCCTTGCCAAACCTATTGCGGCACGGCGCATACGCCCTCTGCACCGTTCCCGGCTCCGGTCTTGTACTTCTTGCCGTAGGCAGGTCCACTGGTTGCCGGCGGTTCCAGACTACCCCTCTAAGCGGGCCCTTGCAGCCCTACGCCGCGTCCGATGCTTCGGGGAATACTCCGCCGCAGCGGGACCGAAGCGTCTAAACCGGGCCCGTCCTCGCCCGGCCAGAGAGGCATCCCCGGTTGTTCGCCAATAAATCCGTTTGAGCGCTGGTGCAGGCACCGTCAAGGCCGCGACTTAAGCCGAACAGTACCTTTGTTGTCCGCCAGCGAAAATGGGGCCAGGTCGCATCGATAAAACCGGACGATGGTGGCCTAGCGCAGCGGTCACCTCGCCGGAGACAAGCGGAGCGCGTCAGAGCAGCAATTCTAGCGGCTTCCATTGACCTGGATGGCCACGGTAAATGCGGCGGACATGATTCAGCGACAAAAAGTATGGCAGGTTAAATGTCTTCACTTCTCCTGGTTCATCAACAAGTGCCGAAACGATTCGTCTTCTGGCAGCTTGGCGTTGGCAAATTGAACTTGTTTTCAAGTCGCTTAAATCTGGCATCGGAATCGATCGTTTGAAAGCTGCGAGCTGCGCTAATGTCGCCAGCGCCTACGTTTGGGCGAAGCTTTTGGGCGCTGCATTGATGCTGCACTCTCGGCTTTTGATCGAAAGCGTGGCGCCCCGACCTTTGAGCTTTATGCGTTGGATCAACCGGACAGCCGAAGCCTTTTGTCATATCCGAGGCTTGATCGTTACTAAACAGTTCCTCGCCTTAGCTCGTTTGCTTGAACGGCTGGCCCTTAGGCATTGTTTGGCAGAGAATCATTCTAAGCCTCGAACAGATGAAAAAATCAAATATTCTATAGAGTTAGATAGTGCGCGCCGGAAACCATTTCAACCCTAACTTGATGGCTATGATAAGCGTGCGGCTCTGGCTTTTTCTGTGCAAATGATCGCTTGGCTTTAGCCGGCCGTTCAATAAGTCCTACCAAAAATGGAGCCTTGAAAGCCTTGCTGCTCAAGGAGAGGCCCTTCCAGTATTGGCGTTCGAGAAAGATATGGGCCTGTTGAAAAACACCGAATTTCCGCGCCAGCTTACCGCCTTCGACTCTCAATCACAGCGAATCCTGAGATCGTTGCATCGTCCGATCATCTACTGAAAGCAGTTTTTCAACAGGCCCATATGTTTGTTGAACGGCTTAGCTCGAATCAAAACGCCTTGAAAATTAGACTGAGAGCGGCATTGAGGTACATCTGGTGGTTTTTGGAAGCAATCCTTACCGTGGGCCTGTCCGGCTGCTGGACCACGCCCAGCTTAGAGTAACTTTCCCTCCGGATGAGCCCGGCACCCCTAGATGTTGGGTGCTTCGGTGGTGCTCATGAATTGGCACGTCCCTTGCTCTAGTAAGGGTGGAGGTGCTGCACGCGATTATCTAACTACCTGAAATCTCAAGTGAGGTCTGCTCATGTCGAGCACCTTGGCTAAAACCTGGGCCACCGCCGGCCCGTTTTTGAGCCACATGGCTCAAAAACGGGACAGTCACGTCTATTATATGATATTCTATTGATATTTTTAACATTACGTTGACTAAGTTAAGATTGTCCTGGTATTTATCCCCAATCGTAAAACTCACAGCTAGTTCTGGCTGCTCACGAGAGGGACTTCATGGACTCCACGACCGCAAATAAGCTTATTGGCCTCGCTTTCTTCATCGCAGTACCTGCGTCTTCGTACGCCAAGGTTGTAGAGTCAAAGACCGATAAACTCCCCGCGTCATTCGCGATCCTCACCGACGAGCCAGACGACTTTGGCTTCGAGATGATGTCACAGCCATCGTTTAACGCTGGCGGCCGCTAATTTGCGGTCGAGTCGTGCGATTATAGTTATTGCTAGCGTCGTGGCTATCTTGGTCGCGACATTGGCTTTCTACGCTCGAAATGCGAAGGAGAGACGCTTGGACCAGCTCACCATCTCGTTCGGTGTGTTCAATGCCTTCCCAGACCCGGCTGATATCCAATTTGCAGGCGAGTGGTACTTTTTGAACCACGTCTCCAGCCCACTTCTGGCATTTGATCACGATAAAGGTGTGTTTGCTCCACTCCTTGCGGAATCTTGGTCTATTAACAGCTCTACCTATCGGCTGGTACTGTCGCCGGAAGCACGCTTCAGCGATGGGACTAAGATCACATCCAATGACATCGCCGCGACCATCAAACTCCAGCTTGTCCGTAAAACAGCCTCCCATTTTCCACTTTGGAAGACGATCAAAGGCGGTGATCGTCTAACGTCAGTCCAAGATGATTGCCCAGGCATTCGTATCGTCGATGATCGCACTGTAGACGTCGAACTTGTCGACCGCAGTGAGTCCTTCTTCCTCTTTTTATCCAGCCCAGAATCGGGGATTTGGTCTGCGGACGATATCGGTGCTGGCAGTAAGTGGAATGGTCGACCTAAGCGCTATAGCGGTGCCTATAAAGTCGACGGCGAAGACAAGGATGGATCCTATATCCTTGCGGCAAATTCGTATTCGCCGATCCAGAAGGCTTACCCATCCAGCCCAGCCAGAATATTAGTCAAAAAGATCGGGCGCTCAGCGATGGAAGATGGGGTCGTAGATGGCTCCGTTGACCTCTTCATCGGTGATTTTATCCCCCACAATAAGTACGAGTGGGACAAGGTATCTAACGTAAAAACGCACAATACCACCCCATCGACGATCATCTATTTCTACTCGCTAACTAAAAATCCCGAGAAGGCAATTGGGCAGGATCTCCTGCAAACCTTGTGGAAAAAGGTTGATCAGGAGGATCTCTTCACGGCCAACACTTTCCTTCCATTTTCGCCGAAAAACTCGCTGCCTGCCGAAGACTTTCTCCCTGCACTTCCAACCAAATCTAAACCTAAACTCAAGATCCTGACGTTTGACCAATATTTCACAGACCCCTTCCTGGCTGATCTCAAAAACCGAGCTGCAGAAGCCGGGATCGACCTCGAATTTGATCGGGCTCCTATGTCAGTCGTTGGCGCTGAATATGACAAACCATCAGGCATGTGGGACTATCTCCTTGCCTCGTATGTTGCCTCAGAGCGCTACCCTGCGGTGCAATTACGCTTTATCGCCGGTCCATACTTAGCTGACGCTGATATGCGCGACGCGGATCGCCCGGACCACAATGAGGCCAGGTCAACAGCCCTTCGAGCTGTGCAAAAGAAGCTCTTGACGGATCAGAGGGTCGTACCCGTCTATTTTGTCAGAACGCATATCGTTTACAGGGACAAACTAGACCTAGGCAATCAGCCAACGACCGACGCCGAGATCCACCTCTGGAAAGTCACAGAGCCCTCCAAGTGATCATCACAGGTGATATCGGAATAGATCCAATAGCATCAAGCAGCGGCTTTGAAGAAGCTCTGCTTGAGTGGGCGGCGCAATCCGATCTCTTTGAACACCCATTCAAGCTGCGCACTTACGACATCTCCGGCGTGCCGCTCTACCGATTCCACGCTGAGATGGTATCACCTAGGCTTGGGCGCAAGGTGTTGGGAAGCGGCAGTGATCGGTCGAAGGTGGTTTCCGCAGCTAAAGCTGTAGCAGAGGCTATTGAGCGGGTTGTTGTGCTCGACCTCAGTGAGACTGCTCGATCAACTTGGTATGACATGGAACTTCGTGGTGGAGAGCTTCAAAGCGAAGCCACCATCACGCCATCCGCCAGTCCTCCATCGCTACCTCCAGACGCCCTTAATTCGACCAATGGCTGGGCAATCCACTATGAATCGAGGCGAGCTATCCAGTTTGCTGTGCGAGAAGCTCTTGAGCGTCATATCTTGCTATATTCATATCTGAAAGATGGGTGGGCCGGCTTTGATATCAGGCAATCTGGAAAATACCAAGGCAGGCAGCTCTACAGCCTCTTCACTAAATACAGTTTTGCGTGCCATGGAGCGGGGATCTGCGCTATCGATGGAGCAAATTTTCCTGGCGTCGTTCTTGGGTATCTTTGTGATCAAGCGGCGTCACTCAGCACCAGTGATAGATGGGGTCAGGCATTTTTCGAGGCCTACGAAGCCTCGCTCTTTTACGATCAACCAACTCCACCGATGGGGTGGGTCGATAAGTATGGATATGGCATTCTTGCTGATTATCAACGGCATTACGTCCATTCACCAATCGAGTTTGTGGCCGCTGATGACGCGAACAAACCTAAGCTGACGAGCGTGAGTGATAGTATCGCCGCACATCTTCGGCTAATAGATGTAGCTCCATTACTAAACCTACCCGTGCCGCTCTATGCCGCTCAAGTCTTCGGTGGCGATCTTCTGCCGCTCGCTTTTAGTCAGGAAGTGCAAGACGAAGAGTCGAAAAGCTATATCGGCCACGTCATGAAAAGGTGGGGCTTTCTAGCTGGTCTGCCTGAATATCATCCAATCCTCTGAGGCTATAAGTGCTTAAGATCGCCACATCGCTAGTAATCGGCTTCTGCTTGGCTCTCGTCGGGCGCCTAGCCATCAACTACAACCACGACTCTGAACGCAGAGCCTACCTGGGCCAACTATGTATCCTAGCTGAGCCCAGCCTTCAGACCGGCTCTAGACGAGAGGTTGTTGAATTCCTTTCAGGCGCGCTGCGGATGAGGTTCCCTGGCGAGGCCATAAAGGTGATGATGTCTGAGGCGGGTAATGCCGTCGTTGTCGAAGGCCTTGGGGCCGATCTCAACGCGCAATTTGATTGTCCGGTAGGCGGTAGGGTAGACGTTGCGCTTGGTTTTAGATACAAATCCCAGCCAGTGTGGGATTTTGTTCTGCTTATTGGGACGCTTCTCGCTTCGATCCTTGTTTTCGGGATTGTGGAGGCCCTTCGTCGAGCCAAAACCCTAGTTGAACGGTATGCCGTTGCTTCGTTCGAGTCCATTTTTTCCCAGAAGCTCAATCTACCCCTACCAGGAAAGGTTGTTCGCGGACCTCTCGCCAAGCTCCTCGACGTAGACTCCCCAGCTCTAGCCAAGATCAATGCCAGCGTGGCATCCCTCCAAGCTACGATATCTGACCAGGCCACGGCTCTTGTTGAAGGCGAGAAGAACGCCGCCGTTGCCCGCATGACCCAAATGCTCGCCCACGACGTCCGGAAGCCCTTCTCCATCCTCCGCATGGGCCTCGGGATGCTCGGTAGCGCCAAGGACCCAGCTGCGGTCAAGGCGGTGCTGTCTCGCCTCGTCCCCGAGATCGACAAGGCCGTCAGTAGCGTGGACGGTCTAATCGCCGACGTCATGGAGGTTGGCTCCAGCAGTACCACGTTGATCCAAGAGCCAGCGAGTGCCGAATCTCTAATTGAGGCGACCGTGGGTGAGATATTTAGGATCTACCCGAAGGCTAGCATCGAGATCAGCTACGACCTCCGTCATACCCACATGGCTAACGTCCACGTGCAGAAGGTCGGCCGAGTCTTCTCCAACATCGTCGGCAACGCCATCCAGGCTATGGGGCAAAAAGGCCGGATCTGGTTTAAGACCAGAGAGACTAATGGCCAGATCGAGTTCTGCGTCGGCAACGCTGGATCGTGTATTCCGGCTGAGAGCCTGCCTAAGTTGTTCGACGCCTTCTTTACCAGCGGCAAAAAAGGTGGCACCGGCCTCGGCCTTGCCATTGCGGAGAAAGTGGTTAAGGCGCACGGCGGCCGGATTTGGTGCGAGTCGGCTAAGACGCCAAAACACCCGCAGGGATATGTGGAATTCAAGTTTACTCTGCCGATAGCGGCTGGCCAACTCACGAAGACCACAGCGCGGCTACCGCTGCACAGCACCGAGATCACCAGCACTTTAATGACGATGGATGATGCTAAGCCCGATCAAGGTAGCGTCGACAGGAGTGAGCTGACCTTAGAAGACGAGATCATCCGCTCCAGCGTTGCCTTGGGCAGGCCGCTGCGAGTGCTGGTTGTCGACGACGAAGCGATCTACCGCAGCGCTCTGGCTGCTTATCTAGGCCGCACCGCAGAGCTCCTGGCAGCGTTAGAAGTAGTTCAGGCTAACAATGATCAAGCTGCTACAGCTGCCGCTGCTGAAGGCGGTGTTGACCTCGTGATAACCGACGTCGACATGGGCCCTGACTCACTCGATGGCTTTGAGCTGGTCGCGGCTATGCGCTCGTCCGGAGTACAGTCCATGATCTGTGTCCACTCGAACCGGATCGTCGCCGCCGACCATAAGACCGCGATGATCGCTGGGGCCGATGCCTTCTTGCCCAAACCCGTGGCGAGAGCGCAGCTTTTGCGGCTGGTTCTTCAGGCTGCCCAGGCTAGTCACCAGGCCGCCGCCGTGGTTGAACGTCAAGGCGCCCCCGCAGCGCCGGCAACCAAGCCAGAGGTCCTGGTTGTCGATGACAATATTTTTGTGCTGGAAGCATGGGTGGACACCCTGCGCGAGGACGCCGTGGTCCACACCTTCACCAGCCTGGAAGATCTTAAAGACCGCCTTGAAGCCGATCCCGAGTTCGCAGGTAGGTTGCTGCTTGCGGTGACCGACATGAATCTCGATGGCTCGGCCGGCGACGGGATAGACGTAGGGCGCCTTTTAAAAAAGTACCGCCCTCAGCTCCGGGTATTACTCAGCTCCGACGGCATTATTCCAGCCGGCGACCTCCTAGGGGCGATCGATCTGGCAATCGGGAAAGATCCGGTAGGACTCGCCGCTTTGAGCGCGCTTTAACTGGGGCTCAGCGGCCACCCACACTCCTGCTTCATTCGCTCAGCGTCGTCTTGAGCAGCCCGCCGGATAGCACGAAAGAGCGCCAGGTCTATGCAAAGGCATTGCCTTCTTTCGTCTGCGTGGGATCTTGATCTAGCTAGTTCAACTCAGGAGTGCGGGATCCTACGAACATAAATGTCGCCTTTGATCGCGGCTAGACGGCCCCCTCTATTGGAGATCGTTTGTGAATAATTGTCCTGGTGATCCTTTTCGAGCGCGGCGTATGTAGCACTATCAATCGTGACCTGACTGCCAGTTGCAACGAACGGCTCATCCTCAGTCCAGTACATAAGACTGCGCGCGTCTTCATAGCTCTGCCCTGAAATAATGATTTCGCCGTTGTGTAGTCCCTCTTCCTGCATCTGTTGCCGATTCGTCGCTAAACCCTCTTCCAGGGGTTTCTTTCTCGCGGACTCCAGCAGAGCCGGAGCCAATTTGCTCCAGTGATGTCTACTGAGGCCGGCAAGCCAACCGAGACGCTTGCGGTGATAGAGGTTAAATACGCGACAGACCGCAACCAGTGGCGACCAAGCCGCAGCGGCGGGCTACTGGCGGTCGATTTTGCTGTTGGTCGGTGGCTTGTTTCTCGCTACATGCGGTATAGTCGGTTGGTCTAGGCTTGGCTCAGTAGTGGGGGGTATGGTGTTGCAAATACTTAGGCATGCACTGATGTTCTGTGTATTTGGCAACTTGGCTTTTGCCGCAACTGATGCTGATATGCCAGGCTTCAAGAGCTCCTTGCTCGGAAAACCAACTGATTGGAGCGGCTCAGCTGCTGGTCTTTTCGCTGCCAAATACGATTATCCCGACCACATAATCGATATGGCGCAACAGCCTTGGTTAACGCTTGATCCGCGTGATCCCCGTCAGCGAGGCGAGTACTACAATGCGATTATCAGTTACGGACTGTCGGCCTACACGAAGGATATTTTTGGTAGCTGCCCGACCGTTGCGCCCGGTTGGTATCATGCGCCGTGGCTAACGTTGTCAGGCGGAAATACTGAGGCTGATATCCAACAGGGGCGAATCGGCGCGGGCAGAGAGCCCATATGCGGCTTGACTGCGGAGCGCTCCGCGCCAGTAGGCTCTCTTCATGTGAACCAGCGGACGCGCGTGCAAAACTGGGCGGTAGGCATATTCAACGCCCCCGGTGGTTACCTTCTGGGCCGAATCTGGCGCAACCGTGCAGGCATTGACCTGAGTGAGCGAGTGTTCCCGGAGGGGACCTTTATTATCAAATTTCTGTTAACCGAGGCCGATACGGCTGCGGTTCCTTACCTAACGGGTGCTCCGACATGGGAAGCCAACATCTACGCAGCGGATCGAGCTGCAGCTCGAAAAACGAAGCCACTGCGGCTCTTGCAGATTGATTTTGCTGTAAAAGATAAGCGAATGGCGAACGAGACGGGTTGGGTCTTTGGCTCGTTCCTCTACTATAATCCTAGTCCAGCCATAAACGGGACGTGGCGCGATCATCTCGTTCCAATCGGCCTGATGTGGGGCAACGATCCAGGAAACGTGGCGCCTGGCACCTATAAACAGCAGGCGCTAACGGCTGAAGTGGCGCAGCTGCGCTCAGCTGGTAAACTATTTGACCCAAAGGTTCGCCAGGAATTTGGGTGGCACGACCGCGTCAATGGTCCTGTTGATAACCCGGATTCATCATGCCTTTCTTGCCACGGTACAGCCCAAGTGCACAGCCAGCTAGTCATCAAACAGTTTATCACGCCATCGTTGAAACCAGGATTCATGAACGATCAAGCAAAGATGCTGTGGTTCCGCAATATCAAGAGTGGGAATACGTTTGCCTTTTCCCCCGATGAGTTGAATTGGATCGATCAGGGCAGTGCCAATACTCTGCGAGCAGATTGGACACCGACCCTAATGAAGGATTTTTTATCAACCGACTTTTCTTTGCAAATACGGATGGCTATCGAAAATGCCCGACTCTGGGAGGTGCAAAAAGCGGCCTTTACTCTTCAAAGGCTGACCTCCCTGTTTAGTCACAAAGAGGCCGCGGGTGACCTTTCAAGCGTTGTTCGTGACTTGGGGAGGGAATCGCGGCGCATCGAAAGCATTGGCACTCAGAACTAGCGGGGTAACAGATTAAGTCTGCTTTCCCCTTGAGAGGAAGCGTATCTCACGGCGAAGTCGGCGGCTTCGGCGCTAGATCACGATGCCGATTGGTTACAAGGTTGGTCGCACCGTCTAATGTGTTGTCTTCTGCAAGAACTAACCGATATCCGTCAACAGCCTGAACCTCCTGGATCCCGTCAACATGCAT
>Ga0315284_10017303_pt1 | contig 10222 bp, 8 predicted proteins | sample YL17G09_16_MG_FD_203696 | JGI IMG/M metagenome (GOLD analysis project Ga0315284, IMG submission 203696) | Sediment microbial communities from Yellowstone Lake, YNP, Wyoming, USA - YL17G09_16 | ecosystem: Environmental > Aquatic > Freshwater > Lake > Sediment | place: USA: Wyoming | collected...
CCGTCGAGGTCGAGTCACCTGCCGATGGCTTTGTAAGATATATACTTGCGGAAACCGGCCGGACGCTGCTGGTCGGCCAGACGGTAATGATTCTGGCAGACAAAGATGAAAAAATCCCCCGCAGCCTTCTGGACTCACTTAAAGTTAAACCCGCCCGCAGCAAAAGAAAAACCAAACCTGCCCCGCCGCTGCCGATAGAACCTGTACCACTATCAGAACCTGCCGCAGAAATTAAACTCGGCGCAGTCGTGCCGATGAGCAGGCTGCAAAAGATAACCGCACAAAAGATGCTCCGCTCAAAGCGTGAAATACCCTGCTTTTATCTTACGGTCAAGGCGGATGTTACAGGCCTTGTTGAACTGCGGGCCGGTATGAACGGCGGCAGCGATGCTAAAATCTCATTTAATGATTTTATTATGCGTGCCCTGGCAATCGGCCTGGAAAAATTCCCGATTATGACCGGCCGGTTTGTTGATGACGCCATTCTGCTGCCGGAGGACATCGGCATCGGGCTTGCGATTTACCTGCAGGATGGCCTTGTTGCGCCGGTGGTTAAAAACGTGAACAAAAAAAGTGTGATTGAGATTGCCAATGACACCAAAGAGCTTATTGAAAAGGCCCGCAGCAATAAATTAACGCCCGTCGACCTCGAAGGCGGCTGTATTACCGTCAGCAATCTCGGCTCTTTCGGAGTGGAGTCTTTCATTCCGATTGTTGTGCCGGGCCAGTGCAGTATTCTCGGCGTCGGCCGGATTACCGATACCGCCGTCCCCGACAACGGCGGCATTGCCATACGCAAGCTGATGAGTTTGACGCTTTCGGTAGACCACAGAATCGCCAACGGCGCTTATGCCGGGCGGTTCCTCGATTTTGTCAGAAAAGCTCTTCAGGACACATCTAATTTTGCATAAAAACCTCAATTTTCAGCAGCAAAAACAGCACTGAAAATGAGTATTTAAGCACACCCGTTTACCAAAACAGCCGGTTGAAAATCCTAGTTTTCAATATTGCTTTCGTTTTTTTATGGGTCGGTCCCATAAAAAAAATAAAGTTTTTTGCAAATTTTTGCCGAATAATAACATAAATGACTGTCTAATCGCTGTTTTTAGCATTGAAAAGATAACTTTTTGCAAAAAAAGGATGCTCTTGAAGCTGTTTTGAAAGCGGGAGAAAAAATATGAGAACCATAGCAATCGTTAATCAAAAAGGTGGGTGTGGCAAGACAACAGTATCAATAAATCTGGCAAGCGCCCTGGCGGAGCTGGGTCAAAGGACTCTGATTGTCGATATGGATCCGCAGTCGCACTGCGCCGTCGGCCTGGCTGTGCCGGAAGAGCAAATCGAGCAGAGCATTTACGATGTGCTTATCAGCAGCGACAGAAATGAGCCGATAAAGCTCAAGGAGATACTCTGGGAAATCAACGAAAACCTGCAGCTTGCGCCGGCGAGCATCGACCTTGCTGCATTCGACCAGCAGATGGCCGGCGTATCCGAGCGCGAGTGCTGCCTGAAAAATATCCTCAGCGAAATGGAAGAAGAATACGACTACACAATAATTGATTGTCCCCCGGCTGTGGGCCTTCTGACTTTCAATGCCCTGCGGGCAGCCTGTGATGTCATTGTCCCCGTTGAGACAGGTTACTTCTCGCTCCACGGCCTAAGCAAACAGCTCGAAACCCTCAATATCCTCTGCGAGCGGTGCAACCACCAGGTAAATGTCAGGGTCCTGGCGAGTATGTATGATATAAGGACAAAAATGGCACGTGAGATTCTCGCAGAGCTGCGGAAGCACTTCGCCGAGCAGATGTTCACGACCATTGTTAATTTCAACACCAAGATTAAAGAGGCATCGAGTTTCGGCCAGCCAATCACCGAGTACGACCCTGCCAGCAAAGGCCATATTGATTTTCGCACCCTCGCTGAAGAAGTCATTGCATCACAGTCACAGCAGCAGCGCCGCGAGCTGGTAAACTCGCTGGCCAGCCAGTTGAAATCAATCAGCGCAAGCGCAAATGAGTTGCTGGAGGCATCAAAGCCTGCTATAAAAGTTGCGCAGATACCACAGCCGCCGAGGCCTGAAAAAACAACGCCCGCTGATACCGATGCCAGGCTTTCCGATTATTATGGCGTCAACCAGGTAAATGATGCGATTGTTTTTGTAACGCTGTATCCGCGTGCCGGTGCGGTGCAGATTGCCGGTGACTTTAACAACTGGCAGCCGGAAAAAACACAAATGAACAAGGTCGGCACCAGCGGCGTCTGGCAGACCAAGTTGAACCTGCCGCCGGGCAAATACCGCTACAGGCTGGTTGTGGACGGCCACTGGCAGCAGGACCCGTACAACGTGCAGACGGAGATGAACCCCTTCGGCGAACTCAACTCGGTCGTCGAAGTAAAGTAATCCCCGTTGTCGATTTCCGATTGCCAGCCAATTTGTTGCCTGCCGATGGCGGTTCGTATATCATATCTTGTGCTGGTTCGTTGTCTGCGACCCAATAACAATCTTCGCGGGAAATGAAAAATGAAAAACAAAACTTGTTTCTGGATTGTTGCGGGAATTTGCCTTATTGCTCTCGGGTGTTCGGCAAGAGTAGCGGTCAACACAATAAGCGATGATTCGATAATACCTGTAACAGCAGAAGCCAACGCTGCCGATATAGTTCGTGCGGTCCGCCAAAGCGAGGACTGGATACACGGTATTGATAGTCTCTTTCTGCGTATCGAAGGAAAATGGATACGCACGCCGGAAGATATTGCCAGAAGTCGAGCGGCACTGGAAAAAAAGTTTCCAGACACAGAACCGAATATAAAGCGATTCCCGGAATTGAACCCGTCGCCGCCGGCTGGAACAATCGAATATGCTATTGAGCGAAATCGTATCAGGTTTTCCAAATACGAGCCGGATCGCCGGCAAGTAATAAGAATCTGGGACGGTAAATCAGCATACGCACACGAGAAAAGATTCAATACCGACTGGGAGCATTACGGACTTGCCAATACTCCCCGGGAGTTTTTTCAGCAGGTATTTGCTGAATTGAGCTGGCTCAAGTTTCAACCACATTCATTCTGGTGGGGCGACATTGATTCGGATATGGACTTTGCCGGGCGACCGGAGGATTTTAGAATCACCGGAGAAGAAAACTACAAGGGGCACGATTGTTACATACTGGAATATAAGGTGAAATTCCCCGATAACTCTCCTGTCAATTTAGCCTTTCGCTGGGACGTTGGTATAAAAGACCGTTTACTGTACCGAATTACAATGCTAAGAAACAGCAGACCAGAGTTCGAGTTCTGGACGCTGGATTACAAGGAAGTTGCCCCGGGGTGTTTGCTGCCGATGACACAAGGTAGCCTGAGCTACCGGAAGGACCTATCGAAAAAGTCGGTATTCGTATCCGGGCAGCGTGACCTGAAGGTGGTAGAAGTGCGAGTGAACGAAAAGCTTTCCGATGAGCTGTTTCGGATGGAATTCAAGGAGGGGGTACAAGTGACAGACCGCCGTTTGGGGGGCCTGGTTGATTACCCTTATAAAGCAAACCGAACCGATGAGGAATGGAAGGAACTTCGGGAGAAGGCCCATAAACAAGCCGAACAGGAAGCCGAGTTAATGCGATGGGCAGATGTCGGACGTAAACTTATTGGCAAACCTGCGCCGGATTTTCCCACAAATTGCCGCTGGCTTAACAGTAAGCCTTTGACCTTAAAAGACCTTCGGGGCAGGGTCGTAATTTTAGATTTCTGGTCAGAATCCTGCGGCGCATCCCGCTCTGAGCCGGCGGTTATGAGCGACCTGCATAATAAGCGAGAGGCCTCGGGAATTATCGCGATAGGCATTCATACGGCCGACAGCGAAATAGAAGACATCAACAAAGTTATGAAAAAATATAAGGCTGATTATCCGATTTGTATTGACGTTAACACGCCTCCGCCGAAAGGTCAGGTATCGTGGGGCGAAATGTTCGACAAATACGCCGTTCATCAGACTCCCTATGCCGTTGTCATAGACCAGCAGGGAAATATAGCAGGATTCGGCTGGGGTGCTGAAGATGTGGTCAAAATGGCAGAGGAGCTTGCGGAAAATCAGTCCGGCCACAAACCCGATGCGCAGTCTGGACGCTGAAAAAGTCAAAGGCACAAGAAAATTTCTCGAATTGACTAAAACGAACCCTTCGGCGAATTCAACTCGGTCGTCAAAGTAAAATAACGCTGTTGTCGACTTCCAATTGCCAACCAATTTGTTGCTTGCCGCTGGCAGTTCGTATATCATATCCCCCGGATGTATCCCTGCTTCCCAAATAAATCCGGATTCGGAACAACCAATCTATTACACGCACAATTTGCCGGCAGGATTTCTGATATGAAAATCATCGCCGTCCAAAAAAAATCTCATATCCTCACGCCCTCATCATTGCCCTGCCTGGCCAAAATACCGACTATAAACATAACTGCGGGCTGTTTTCACCGCTGTATTTACTGCTATTCCAGAGGATACTCAAATTACCCCGGCGATGATACCGTTGAGGTTTTTACAAATCTTGCCCAAAAACTTGCTGATGAGCTTGCCAGGAAACGGGTCCTGCCCAAAATAACCTATTTCTGCCCTTCATCCGACCCGTTCCAGCCGGTAGAACAAGTCCTGCATCAATCTTTTGAAGTGATGAATTTGCTCCTGCAACGAAACATCGGCATCCAATTTATAACCAAAGGCATTATACCGCCCCGGTTCATCGAATTGTTCGCACGCCACAAAGCCCTTGTCTGCGGGCAGATTGGTATCTCCTGCATCGACGACGGAATACGGCAGATTTTTGAGCCTTTCACCGCCGCCATACCCGACAGGCTCGAAACCCTGAAGATTTTAAACGGGCTTGGAATTACCGTAAGCGCCCGTCCTGACCCGCTAATATGCGGTATTACCGATTCCGACAGCCAAATAAATGAGTTATTTTCCGCAATCACACAAGCCGGCTGTAAACAGGTATCCGTCAGTTATCTTTTCCTCAGGCCTGCCATCAGGCGAAGTTTGGAGGCCGGTATTCGCAACAGGGAGCTTCTCGTAAAACTATTGACGCCATTCCGGAACGCACCGGTAATCACGATGGGGACAAACAACTCGGCTGGTATGGTGCTTCCGAAACAACTGCGAGTGGAATCCTTCAAAAGAATCAGAAATCTTGCGGACAAGTTCGGCATCACCGTCCATATATGCGGCTGTATGAATAATGACACATTCACGGAATCCTGCAATATTGTTATGACTGACGTTTACGATGAGCCTCTGCTTTTTGATAAATTTTAGTTTGACAAAAATCGGAACTGCTGTAGCATAGACAAAGATTTGCTTGGCGGAAGTTGCTTGTCTGTAAATTTATCGCCGGTCGATTAAGAAGGGATTCTCTCGAAAATGGGGCAAAGGATTGCTGCTATTCTTACAATCGTTTTGGGGGTCGGGGCAAATATCTCTGCCGGTTCAGTGCAAGTCTACGGCGGCGATTTTAATCTGCCTATACCTGACAAAGGCTGGATGGCTGATGCGGTCATCAATGTCCCGGAACATCAAATCATTTCCGACCTCGATGTCGAAATCAGTATAACCCATACGAACGTATTCGATTTGCAAATCTTTCTTGCAGGCCCTGCTCAGACCAGGGTATGCCTGAATATGTATAACTTCGATGATTTCTTCAAAGGTGCAAATTACACACAAACCATTTTCGACGACGAGGCTGATGTCCCTATTGAGCAGGGCAGGGCGCCTTTTACCGGCCGATTCAGACCCATTGAGCCGTTTAATCTTTCCGCTTTTGACGGCCAGGACGCCTTCGGCCAATGGCACCTGCAAGTCTACGACGCTTATTACGCCGATACCGGCACCCTCAATAACGTTCAGATTACAATTGCAAACCCAGAACCGGCAACAGTGTTGTTTTTGGCACTCGGCGCAGGTTTAATGGTTCGTATATCATATTTCGTAAAACGGTGAGCCGGTGAGCCCGGCGGGAAAACAGCAGGCTAAATACACACAAAACTATACGCTATTTGCGGGAGTTTATATGTCTCTGGCGGGCCATACACCAATTCTTACTCAATAATGCCAAATCTTTTTCTATAACTTTTTTCCCCTGGGCTTTTTTGAAGGCAGATAATTTTTTTGCGAGGGTTTTGTCGGACAGGGCCAAAATCTGAACAGCCAGGATAGCAGCGTTCTGGGCACCGGGTTTTCCGACAGCAACGGCTGCAACCGGCACCCCGGGCGGCATCTGCAATATGCTTAATAACGCGTCAATACCCTCCAGCCCGCTGCTCGAAATCAACGGCACGCCGATGACCGGCAGCGTTGTTCTGGCCGCCAGTGCGCCGGCAAGATGGGCCGCCATACCAGCCGCTGCGATAATCACCTTTATCCCCTTTTTGACCGCTGTTTCAGCAAATTCGGCTGCTATTTCCGGCGTTCGATGGGCCGACAATATCCGCACAACCGCCCCCACCCCGAATTCAGAGAGCGTATCGACACAGCCCTGCATTACCGCCAAATCACTGTCGGAGCCCATTACCACGGCTACCGAAGGTGTTTTTTTAGATGCCATATTGTTTTTTCTTTCCAATAAACTTACAATATTTTCAGGTTTCGATTAGTATCGTATAATAATGGCCGATTATTGTAATTGCAAGTAACAAGGTGGGGAAAATGCAGACAAGAAGACCGATAGTTGCAGGTCAGTTTTATCCCGCCCAGCACGACCAGTGTGTGGACGAAATCAATGAATGCCTCGAAGAAAACCCACCGGCTGAGTCCCTCCCAGAAACCATCGCTGCCGGCATCGTCCCCCACGCAGGCTGGGTGTTCAGCGGCAGCCTCGCGGCGATGGTCTTTTCAGCCATAAAACAGCAGCACGAAAAGGTCCACACCTTTGTGATATTCGGCGCCGCTCACGGCTATTTCGGCCGGATGCCCGCCGTCTATGACAAGGGTAGCTGGACAACACCCCTCGGCGAAACTGCCATCGATGAAGAACTGGCTGAGCGGCTGCTAAATACCGGCACAGTCACCGATAATCAATCCGCACATAATTCCGAACACAGCATCGAGGTCCAGGTGCCGTTCATACAGTATCTTTTTCCCGGCTCGAAGATACTGCCTGTGATTGTCCCGCCGGCGCCGCTGTCGATAAAAACTGGTGAAGCGCTCGCAGACATTATCGCCGCCGACAAAAACAAAAAAATCGTCGCCATCGGCTCAACGGACCTGACGCATTACGGCCCGCGTTACGGCTTTACCCCGATGGGGACAGGCTCACAGGGCCTGCTCTGGGCAAGTCGTGTCAACGACAAAAACTTCATCGACCTGGCCCTGGCGCTAAAGGCCGAGGAGTTGCTCGCCAGCGCGGTCGAAAACGGCAACGCCTGCGGCCCAGGCGCCGCCGCAGCGGCAATATCCACCGCAAAAAAATTAGGCAAAAGAAACGGCCTGCTTCTGGCCCATACCACAAGCAATGAAGTTATGATGAGAAAAATGCGATCATCCAGCGCCGACAGCGTCGGCTACACCGCAATAATTTTCTAAGTCTATTGAAATCAAGCTCTTACATCACTTCAAGCCGCAAAAAAGCAAAAAATCTTAAAAAAACTATTGACATTTGTATATCTTAGGCTATACTATACTATGCCTTCACCAAACCAATATGTTGTGGTTGCTTAAAAATGCAAAGAGGTTCTTTAAAAATGAGTGATTATGAAGATTTTGAGAAGGTATTAAAGTTATTCGAATCAAATGGCTGGAAACTGAAAAAGATGTGGGGAAATTACAGGGTTTTTATGAAGGACGGTGAGTCGTTACCGTGGCTTATACCCGTCGAAGACAAAAAGGTGAGTATTTATTATGTCAACAAGTTCAAAGAATACCTGCAAAACAAAGACTAAACCAGAAAACTCTGAGCAGCCTTTTAAGGAATCTGTCTTGCGAGAAGCTGAAAAAATTGTGAATGGTTACCATATCATAATCGAAAAAAACGACAAGCTGGGGTTTGTCGGCAGTTCGATGGAACTACCCACAGTTTATGCGGACGGCAAAACGCCGCAGGAGTGCTTCAACGCTATTCAAAAAGCGTTGACAGTCGCCGCCGCAACGATGATTGAATGCGGCAAGAAGCCGCCTGAACCGTTTTCGGCCAAAAAACGAAACATTCAGGTAAACATCAGGCTGAACTATCAGGAGAAACTGCTGCTGTCCGATACAGCAAGGCGTTCCGGCTTCAAAGGCTTGTCGGACTTTATCCGGATGTGCGCATTAGAGCATATCATTCACTCTACAGGTTAAAGCGGAGGCAACGAACAAAGCCAACGATCGGATTCGAACCGATAACCCCCGGTTTACAAAACCGGAGCTCTACCCTTGAGCTACGTTGGCGATTGAGAAGATAATAATAAAAATACCGCCGCCGGTCAATGATGGGAATTTGCAGCCGTTCTGCTGCGTAAAAAATCGCTTCTTGTCTTTATCCACATTTCATTTATAATGCCCACGTTCGCACAAAAGCTGTTTTTAAGGTAATCTCAATGGTTGCCGCCGCAAAACCAACCTTTTAGCAAGGAGCGAAGATTATGGGCTTACACATAGCGGATTACGGCGTTCTGGTTCTTTATTTTCTCTTTCTGCTTGTCATCGGTTACCTCGAATCAAAAAAAATAAAAATCAGCAAGGATTTCTTTATGCCGCAGAAGTTCGGCAAGATTTTTATGCTAACCTTCTCCTTCGGCGCAGGCACTCACGCCGACCAGGCCGTCGGCGTCTCCTCCAAAAGCTTCACGAACGGCCTGTCCGGTATCTGGTATCAGTGGCTTTACCTCTTCGCAACCCCCTTCTACTGGATGATTGCACCCATAATGAGACGCTTTCGCGCCATAACTATGTCGGACGTCTTCCAGTGCAGATTCAACCGCAGCGTTGCGATTCTTTTCGCCATCGTGGGTATGTGGAACCTCACCGTTATGATTGGCCTGATGCTAAAAGGCTCCGCCGAGGTGCTTTCCTCCAGCGCAGGCAGCCTTATATCCGTCAAGGGAACCATCGCTCTGATGACCGTAATGTTCGTCATTTATGGTGTTGCAGGCGGACTCTCCGCTGCTATCATCATCGGCTTTATACAGGGCATCCTCATTGTCATATTCTCATTTATACTTCTGCCTCTTGTGCTTTATAACGTGGGCGGTTTCGAAGGGTTCCGCCAGAAACTCGCCGACCCGCAAATGCTTTCTCTGGTCGCCCCAGCCGATATAGGCTTCTTTTACATCTTTGTTCTCGCTCTTAACGGCCTGATAGGCATCGTCACCCAGCCGCACGTCCTCGCCAACTGCGCCGCAGGCCGCTCCGAGATGGACGGCCAGGTCGGATTTATGGGCGGTAACATGCTCAAAAGATTAGTCACCATCCCCTGGTGCTTCACAGGCGTCGTCGCCGTTGTTTATTTCGCAGGCCGAACCGTAGACCCCGACAAGGTCTTCGGCACCCTCGCCAACGAATTCCTCCCCAGTATCTTCCCCGGTGCGCTCGGCATCTTTATCGCCGGCATTATGTCCGCCGTGATGAACGCCTGCAGCACTTTTATGCTCTCCTCGTCGGCGCTTTTCACTGAAAATGTCTACAAACCCATCTGGCCCAAAAAAGAACAGAAACATTACATCCTCGTCGGCCGAATCGCCTCTGTTGTAGTCGTGGCCGGCGGTGTCCTTTTTGCCTACTGGCTGCCAGGCGTCGTCAAGGGACTCGAAATCTTCTGGATGGTCTCCGCTATGATGGCGCTCGCTTTCTGGCTCGGCCTGTTCTGGAGAAGAACCACCGTCGCAGGTGCCTGGGCCGCTACCCTCGTCTCCGTCGCTGTCTGGTGGCTCACCACCCAGCCCTTCTGTCTGTCCTGGCTCAATAGCCTCTCCTTAAACGAAACCCTTAAATTCGTTGTAACAAAAGGAACAAGTCTCGAAATATACCTGCCCTGGCAGATGACCTTTTACCTCGTAATTGGAACCATCGCCGGCATCGTAGTAAGTCTCATCACAAAACCTGTTTCGGAAGAAAAACTCGATAATTTTTACGCCCTGATTCGCACACCCATTGTTCCGGGCGAAAAAGTATTAACGCCCTGCACGTTGCCGCCCGGCGTAACCCCCGCACCGAGAAGAAACATCTTCCCCAGCAAAAATCTGGAGATAATGTTCCCGTCAC
>Ga0315284_10017304_pt1 | contig 10222 bp, 11 predicted proteins | sample YL17G09_16_MG_FD_203696 | JGI IMG/M metagenome (GOLD analysis project Ga0315284, IMG submission 203696) | Sediment microbial communities from Yellowstone Lake, YNP, Wyoming, USA - YL17G09_16 | ecosystem: Environmental > Aquatic > Freshwater > Lake > Sediment | place: USA: Wyoming | collected...
GTAAGATGGCTTGATCTGGACTTCAGGAAGGAGTTTTGGGGAGATCGGTTGTGGGCTAAGCTTGCGATGGTTCACTTCGATAGAGTCTGCGACATGGGCGATGACTGATCGAAGCTCCCCGCCCCTGCCTGCCGCAGGCAGGCACAGGGCGGGGCTTCCGGGAAATGTCGATGTGATTACACGGTCGGCTTTCCTTACTGTCTATCCCGCTGAGGCGGGACGGGGCATCCAGCCGACTTGCCCGTGGAAGAGCGGCGATTGGCTATTCACTGTCGAACCATGGCAGCATCATACAACACCCGATTGGGTTTGATTCTTGCAGTAGCATCTTCAGGAGAGAAGCCTCTGTGGATGAGGTAGAGCCGAGTGATCGTTGGGGAGCGGCTGACTCCAGCGACGCAGTGAATGTAGATCTTATGGTCAAGAGAGGAAAGAGACTGATCAATGATTTCAATGACCTCTCGCACCAGTTGGGGCTTCATGAGACAATAATCCAGTATCTAGACGTTGTGCAACGTGATGTTAGCCTCGATGAAAAGCAGTGGACCTGGATAGGGAAGATCAAGGTTGAGGATGTGAGTGATTTCGAGTTGGACGAGCTCAGGAACGTCTCGAGGTAGTATCCAGCCGCCTTGGTAGATCTGAGTGGTTATCTGTTTGGGTTCGAGGGGCATATCGGAACCCATGACATTAGAGTCGTTGTGTGATTTGAATCTCGCCAGAGGCGCCCTACTTACTTACTTTTTCCAGCTCTTGAATCAGATCTTCCAGGGCAGGTCTCTGATTGATATCGTGAATGTCGATGGACCGGATGATTCCCTTCTTATCGACCACAAAAAGCGCCCTTTCCGTCACTCCATCAGAACGTAACACGCCATATTGGGCCGCCACGCCTCCATGAGGCCAGAAATCCGAGAGGACGGGAAACCACAACTTACCCATCTGGTTGGTCCATGCGAACAAGGTTGGAATGTTGTCAACTGTAATGCCAAGAAGAACAGCCTCGTGCTGATCGAATATTGCCTTAATGATGTTGTAACCAGGCCACTGGTCAGAACAGACCGGTGTCCACGCCGCCGGAACAAAAGAGAGAACGACGTTCTTCTTGTCTCGGTATTGATTGAGAGATACCTTTTCTCCGGTAACAGATGGAAGCGTGAAATCAGGGGCCTGATCTCCAGCTCTCACCTTGAGAACGCTATCGGTGGGTTTCAGCTTGCCCGGCTGATAAATATTGCCCTTGTAAGCCTCTGAAATGGTCTGGCCTGTTGCTGAAGAGACTAACAATAGAAAAATGCCTATCACAAGGATACAACACCTTACTTTTTCCTTAACCATTGCACTCTCCCTTATCTTAACCCTGATTCCTTAAGGATTTGCTGGAGAAACGGCTGAGCTCCCGGAAATCCGCCCTGCTGGGAAAGAAAGACTTGGTGAGACTTATCTCTCTGAATCTTCACACCAATGAAATAGGGGGTCCTCGCTTCGCCAAAAGCTTGATGAATGACATAATCTTTATCGGGGAAGAGAGGGAAAGCAACCTGATAGGTTTTCTTAAAAGTCTCCACCTCAAAGGCAGAATTCCCTGCTCCGATCCCGATTATTTTGATTCTGTCCCGAAGGTCGGGGTCTTTCTGAATTACATCGTACAGTTCATTGATCCCAGGTGCATCTTTCTGACAATAGGGACAGTACATGCTGAAGATTTCAACAAGGACCACATCGGCTTTGATCTGGGGTATCTTGAAAGTCCCTGTCCCAGAGACCCCGAGATAGGCCCTTTCTTCAGGATTACTGGGGACCGGAAGCACGATCGATGGCAACTGGCCGCCTTTCTGCAGCGATTGAGCAAGGGCGGTGGCAGGGCTCATCAAGGCGATCAGCAGCGGAATCCATACGACCTTGTATCTGAGGATGGGGTTCATCGTCTTCATCATCTCTCCTTTTCCCTAAGAGGTTCGGTTGAAAGACTGGGAAACCTCACAATTGCTTCAAGGCATCGAGGACTTCCTGGTAGTTGGGCTCCTGGGCGATCTCTTTCACAAGTTGAATGTACTTTATTGCTCCTTTCTTATCGACCAGAAAGACAGCTCTGGCCAGAAGGCGCAACTCTTTAATGAGCACGCCGAAGGAGTTTCCAAAGGAGGCCTCACGGTGGTCGGAAAGCGTTTGGACCTTGGTCACGCCAGCCGCGCCACACCACCGCTTTTGTGCGAAGGGCAGATCCATGCTAACGATCAGAATGGACACATCCGGTCCCAGTCGAGTCGCTTCTTCGTTGAACCGCCGAGACTCCATATCGCACACAGGGGTGTCGAGAGACGGGACAGAAACAAGGACGCAATTCTTCCCACGAAATGATGAAAGTTTGACCGGGCTTAGTCCGTTGTCGAGTAAAGTAACGTCCGGCGCCGCATCACCGACTTTCACTTCATTTCCGATCAAGGTTAGTGGATTCCCTTTCATCGTCACCGCACCTTTTCGTTCTCCCATACTAATCTCCTTTCTATTTGTGAGTTTTGACTTTTAGTTCCGATCGAGGCAGATTGTTAAGAGTTTACCATACGCCATCCTGAACGCGCAACTACAAAACGTCGAATCCATTTTTATCTAAAACAGAAATCTCACCGCAGAGACACCCCTGCCTGCCCCGCCTGCGGTCGGGACTGGGGTCGGCAGGAAGGGAGGACACAGGGAAGTCATTTTTTGATCCAATCGTACCTGACGATTGGATCAAGAGAGAAAATATCTCTTTGAGTTCTCCGCGCCTGGTTTTGAAATGCGGAGTGATTGCCAACTTAATCAAAACATGCTTCGTAAATTCTGTTGACTCATTCCTAGGAAATTTTGTAGACTCCTGTTCGAAACGAATGCTGGCGGACAGAAAGAAGATGAGGAGGCTGGGCGATGGAAGAAAAGATCAGAAAAGCCATGTTCAAACAGGTTGAAAATGAACCCTTCGCTAAGAAGTTTGGTCTAAGACTGGTAAGCTTAGATGCTGGCTATTCGAAGGTCGAGATGAATTTTACCCAAGACATGGAAAACATCTTCGGCATGGCTCACGGCGGAGCCTTGTTTGCACTCATTGATGAGGCCTTTGAGACCGCGTCTAATTCTCATGGCACCGTCGCTGTGGCGCTAAACATGAATGTCACCTACGTCGCCCCTCCCTCTCCAGGCGGCAAGTTGACTGCTGAAGCGCGAGAATTCAGTCGGACAAACAGGACCGCCAACTACGATATCAAGGTCATCGATGACCAGGGGAAACTGATCGCTTCCTGTCAGGCCCTCGTCTACCGCAAAGGAGATCCCCTCCCCTTTCTTTAGTTTGAGGGGCTACCTTAACTCAAGCACTCAAGTTTAGACTGAAACCTAATGGAGAGCAGAAATGGTTTCTCGGAGGCAAAGCGTACGTCTTTCAGAGATGCTTCTTTTTGGCTGCCTCCCATTTGTCAACGATTTCCTTCGGAGCATCGAGCATCGGATGCATGGACGAAGGGGGAGAATTGAAGGCCAAGTAGCCAAGAGGTTTAGACCCAATGGCCTTGATGGCATGGGGTGTTCCAATAGGGGCTAAAACCACATCCCCGGCTGAAACCAACGCGATGTCTTCTCCTGCCATAGCCAGTGCCTTCCCGCTGAGGAAAACGTACACTTCAACCCGGTTGTGGAAATGAGGACGCACCTCGTCTCCCGGCTTTTTTTCGTTATAATGGGTGCTCATCTCAGGAATAGCATCGTGTGTACCATCGGGGGCAGCCGAGAGTAGAATACTGTCGTCCTTCAGGAATTTCTTGAACTCTGCAATCTTCTTTATGGCCATTTCGGGCTCCTTCTCGCAAAGTATCTCCGAGGTTTTATCGGACGGCCATACAGTAACTTTTCTTTGCTTAACAATTCAAGGAGGTCCTCAGCTTGGTGCGGGGTAGCTTTTGCAATAACACATTGCATTTCTTATAATTCTTGACATCGTTACATCTCCACGCATCGAATTTCTTGGAACCTAATGTGAAGCCTCTCCGTCTATCTCGCTAAGGCGGGACGGGGCGCGCTCCGGTCACAGATCTTTCCCGCCGAACATGGAGGATGAGTTATGTCGGAGTTCAAATTCTCAAACGTAGCCCGTGAGATGGAGGTCTACGGCTACGATTCGGTGGTCAAAAGCCACTGTCGCATGTGCCACGGCGGCTGCGGAGTCATCGTATATGTGAAGGACGGTAAAATCGCAAAAATTGCCGGGGATCCCGATTGCCCTATCAATCACGGGACGTTGTGCACCAAGGGGCTTGCCTCGGCACAGCTCGCCTACCATCCGGAAAGACTCACCTACCCTGTCAAAAGGGTGGGTCCCAAGGCGAGCGGCCAATGGGAACGGATCTCATGGGATGAGGCATTGAATACCATTGCGGAACGAACCTTGAACTACAAAGAGAGGTTCGGAGCGGAGTCCATCGTCATGGGCTATGGGACGGGCAGGGAAAACGAGGCCGTCATCTACCGTTTTGCAAACCTCCTTGGGACTCCCAATGTGCTCACGGCGGGACATTTCTGCTATGGCCCACGGATCGCCACGTCCATCATTACTTGCGGCACCAATCCCATTGTCGATTATGAGAACAATCCCAATTGCATCATGGTCTGGGGAAACAACATCGTCATCAGCAACCCGGACGAGTACAAAGGCGAACACTTTTCCGTGGCCCTGAATAAAGGGGCGAAATTGATCGTGGTAGATCCGAGACTGACTCGCATCGCGGCACGGGCAGATGTGTGGCTACAGCTCAGGCCCGGGACAGATGCGGCTCTCGCCTTCGGCCTCCTTCATGTCATTGTGAACGAGGAGCTTTATGACAAAGCCTTTGTGGAAAACCACGTGCATGGATGGGAGCCTTTTGTAAAGAGGGTCAACGAATTTCCTCTCGAGAGGGTCGAAAGCATCACCTGGGTCCCTAAGGAAAGGATCAGAGAAGCGGCCAGGCTCTTTGCATCGACCAAGCCGGCAGCCATCCAGTGGGGCGTCGCTATAGAGCAACAGGTCAACTGTGCGGACAATGACCGGTTGCTGATGGCCCTGATGGGTATAACAGGAAACATTGATGTCCGAGGCGGGCAAGTCCTTTTCCAACAGCCCAGGATCAGAAACGCGGGGCATTTTGGCGCCCACCGGATGCTTCCCGACATTCAGCGCGAAAAACGCCTCGGCGGAGATCGTTTCCGGTTGGCCGGAAATTTTGCCATTATCAACCCGAAATGCGTGTGGGACGCCATCCTCGAAGAGAAACCCTACCCTGTCAAAATGCTTTTCTTCATCAGCTCAAATCCCCTGCTGACGCGGGCCAACGCGAGGGAGGTCTATCGAGCCCTCGAGAAAGTGGAGTTCATGGCGGTCTCCGATTTCTTTCTCACGCCCACGGCCGAACTGGCAGACATCGTCTTGCCCGCAGCCACGTGGCTCGAAATGGACTACATTGGTGACTTCTGGAAGCGTCACGGTTACCTCCTCCCCCGAAGAAAGATCGTTCAGGTAGGGGAGTGCCGCTCGGACCACGAGATGCTCAATGACCTCGCTCATCGCGTTGGACAAGGACAGCACTGGTGGGACGATTTTGAGCAGGCTCTGGACTGGATTTTAGAACCCATGGGCATTACCTGGCAGGAGTTCAAGAAAATGGACTGCATTCGAGGCGAAGTAATCTATCAGAAGTATGAAACGAAAGGATTCTCCACACCCACACGGAAATTTGAGCTTTATTCCACGCTCCTTCAAAGTTGGGGATATGATCCCCTTCCTCAATTCCACGAGCCTCCTGAGAGCCCCTCCAGCAAACCCGAATTATACAAACAGTACCCCTACATCTTGATCACAGGGAGGAGGCTACCTGGTTTCTTTCACACAGAGAACCGCCAGCTTCCCTGGATGAGAGAGCTTCACAGAGATCCGGTCGTCGAAATCCATCCTGAGACGGCGGCGAAGGAAGGCCTCCGGGAAGGCGACTGGGTAATCATCGAATCGCCCCGGGGGAAAGCCAGGCAACGGGCCAAGCTTTTCCCAGGAATCGACCCAAGGGTCGTCTCGGCGGAGCACGGTTGGTGGTTTCCGGAAAGAAACGACCCCGGCCATGGCTGGGATGAATCAAACATCAACTTGCTAACCGACAATGCTTACGAAAACTGCGACCCGGCGATGGGCGCGACACCTGTCCGCACACTCCTGTGCAAAATCTATCCTGAGAAGAACGAAGGAGACCACTCATGAAGAAGGTTGCACTCTGCATCGACGAGTATGCCTGTTGGGGATGCAAGGCCTGTGAAGTGGCCTGCAAGCAGGAGCATGATCAGCCTGAGGGGATCAATTACATTTGTGTCACCGAAGACGGCCCGAAAAGGATCGATGGAAAGCTCGATTTCATTTATCGTTTAAATGTCTGCCAGCACTGTGATGTTCCCCCCTGTACGGAGGCCTGCCCTGAGCAGGCGATTGCCAAGCGGGAGGATGGGATCGTCGTCCTGGACAGTGAAAGATGCACGGGATGTCAGGCCTGCGTTGATGCATGCCCTTTCGGAGCCATCACCTTTAACAGAGCCGAGGGGACAGCTCAGAAGTGTAACCTCTGCTTTCACCGGGTGGACCGCGGACTCTATCCGGCCTGTGCTGACAATATCTGTCTCGCCCACTGCATCTATTTTGGAGATCCTGCCGAGATTGAGAAAAAGGTTCTGGAGAAGAAGAAGGTGAGAGGGGGTTGAAGGGAAATCATCCCCAAGACGTTGATGGATTCATCCTTTTAAAATGAAGCTCCACGCCCTGAAGGGCGGGGCTTCCCGGTAAGGTCATTTTCTTCTATAGTGTGCCCCCTTCCTGCTAAGGCGGGACGGGGCACTTGCCGGTCCAGGAACCCATCTCGACGTTGGAGGTCATCATGAACCTTCTTGACATCATTGCCAAGAATTCTCGAGTCTATCCCGATGAGAGTGCCTTTGTGGAGCTAAAACCCGTTACAAAGGCAAGAAAAGAGATCTCCTGGAGACGATTTGAAGAAAGAGTAAACAAGATTGCAAATGCACACAAAGACACGGGAGACCTTGGCCGGATGGACGGGGAAGGTTTTGTTTATATTGTCGATCGGAAAAAGGACCTGCCCATCAGCGGGGGGGGGGGAGAATATTTACCCTGTAGAAATTGAAGCCACCCTTCTGAAGCATCCCAAGGTCCGCGATGTGGCCGTGATCGGGTCTCCGGATGACCGACTAGGCGAGGTGGTCACGGCGATCATCGAGCCGAAGGAGGGTGACCTGTTAACCAAGGAAGAAGCCACCTCGTTTTGTGAGGAAACCCCGCCTCGATACAAACGTCCCCGTTCTATCTTCTTTGATCACGTCCCCCGCAGTCCTTCGGGAAAAATTGAGAAGCCAAAGTTGAGAGAAAAATACCGCAAACCCAAAATGAAGGGCACATCAAAAAATCAGATCTTGGAACTTCTCTGAACCTTAGTCCGCCACCTAAAAGTGTCTAACGGCACACAATAACACACGGCAGACAATAACCTCTTGACATCATCATTCGGGTGTTCTATAGTCGGCCCGTAGAGACCAACCGGTCGGTTTCTATCTTCTACGGGGATGTCCGAAATGCCAGTTTCCGTTTCCTTGAAAGAGAAAATCGTTTACGAATCGATGAAACTGTTTTCTTTAAAAGGCTTTCTGAACACCTCTATTCAAGACATAATGAAAAACGCAGGAACATCCAAAGGGGGGCTGTATAATCATTTTAAGAGCAAGGACGATCTCTTTCTTGCGGTATTAAGCGAAGCCAGGAAGATTTGGCGCCGTGAGACTCTGGCGGGGCTGGATCAAATTAAAAATCCCCTTGCAAAGGTAAAGAAGCTCCTCGAGAATTACAGAGACCGATACCTAAAGGACAGAGAGACATTTCCGGGCGGTTGTGTTTTTGTGACTCTCTCCGTTGAGTTGGATGACCAGCGGTCCTTTTTTTCGAAAGAACTCAACGAGGGATTTGCCCGGCTCAAAGCCATGATCAAGAGACTCTTGGACCAAGGGAAAAAATCTGGCGAGATTCGAGCAGATATCAACACGCAAGCGGTGACGGAGATGATCTTCTCTGGTATGCTTGGGGCGTCAGTGATCTACGGGACAGAAAAGTCGTCTGCGAGCCTCAATCGGTGTATTGGTGCTTTGATCAACTACCTGGATAGCTTAGCCCCTTAAAGATGTTATCGTAAAGACAGGAAGAGCGGTCTGCCTCGGATCGAAAACCAATTTGGGGATGAACGAAAGGAGAATGATATGGATTTCAAATTGACGGAAAGAGAACAGTTGCTTCAGAGAGCCATGCGCGAATTCGCAGAAAAAGAGCTTCCTCCTCGGATGGAGGCGATGGAAGAAACCGGAGAGTTCCCTGTAGAGCTTCTAAAGAAAATGGGGGACGTGGGGATTTTGGGTGTCATTACTCCACCGGAGTATGGAGGAACAGGGATGGGAAATCTCGCCCGCATCATCATTCTGGAGGAAATGGGGAGAGTCTGTCCAGCCATTCCCATGGCATTGCAGGTCCATCACATGGCGACCCACGCCCTGAGCAAATTCGGTAACGAAGAACAAAAGAAGAAATACCTACCGCCACTGGCCAAAGGAGAAACGATGGGAGTCGTCGCAGTGACCGATCCTTCTGGAGGTTCAGATGTTGCGGGAATCAAGACATCTGCGAAGCTGGAAGGAGACCAATACATCTTGAATGGAAGAAAGTGCTTCATTACGAACTCCCATGTCTCGGACCATTGGGTGGTCATTGCACGCACCGGCGAAGGGGGCAGAGGGTTATCGGCTTTTATTGTGGAAAAGAATTTTCCAGGTGGGAAGCCCGGCAGGAAGGAAAATAAAGTGGGGCTGCGCGGGGCCAATACGGGGGAGCTCGTTTTCCAAAACTGTGTCGTCCCGAAAAACAACCTTCTGGGGCACGAAGGTGAAGGCATGAACATTGCCATACAGAACATCGTCGAAACGGGGCGACCGGGGATGGCCAGTGTGGCCTTGGGAATCCTGAACGCCGTTTTAGAGCAGGCAGTGAAGTTTGCCAACGAAAGGACTCTCTACGGAAAATCGATCAGCAGCCTGCAGGCGATTCAATGGCACATTGCCGAGATCTATGCAGACCTTGAGATTTCCCGCCTTTTGGTGTACCGCATCGGCTGGATGCGAGATAACAACATCCGATGCGATACAGAGTCTGCGCTGGCCAAACAATTCACCTGTGAAGCAGCGGTCCGGTCGGCTCGAAAGGCAATCGAAATTCACGGGTCTTACGGCATCATGAAAGAGTATCCGGTTCAGAGATTACTGAGAGACGCCCTGGTGACCATTCCGGCGGGGGGGACTGGAGAGATTGCAAAACTTGTCATGGCCCGACATGCCTTGGGCATGTTCAAGTAGGGCATCCAAATCCCCGGACTTCATTGGTAGGTCATGATGCGAATCATCGTCTGTGTCAAACCAGTTCCTGATCCAAAGTATTGGAGCCGTTTAGGGCTGGACCCTAAGACGAAAACGCTCATACGAGAGGGAATTCCAAATGTCATTAACCCATTGGACAGAAAGGCCCTTGAAGCCGCGTTGCAGCTTCGAGAAAAAGAGAATGGTGAAGTGATTACCTTAAGTATGGCTCCTCCTCACACGACCCCTGTCTTACGGGAGGCCTTAGCCATGGGGGCCGATCGGGCAATCCTACTGTCAGACGCTGCGTTCGGAGGCTCAGATACCCTGGCTACGTCCTACATCATGGCGGCAGCGATAAAAAAAATGGGAGCCTACGATCTGATTCTCTGCGGCGACCAGACCTTGGATGGCGGGACAGGACAAGTCAGCGCGCAGATAGCAGAGTTCTTGGACATTCCAAACGTGATGCACGTGAGTGCTATCGAAACGTTTCAGCAAGGGATGTTTCGTGTTCGTTCTCAGATCGAACACGGCTATATGGTTGTTGAAATTAAAGCCCCTGCAGTGTTCTCTGTGGTCAGGGAGATCAATGAACCTCGGTATATTACGTTGATGAACATTCTGGAAAGTGAAAAAAAAGAAACCCGGATCTGGTCATCCAGAGACCTTGCCTTGGACGAACCATGGATTGGATTGCAGGGGTCTCCGAGCCAAATGGCCGATCTTTTGATTCCAGAAACAAAAAGGAAGGGAGAAATATTGCAGGGAGACC
>Ga0315284_10017305_pt1 | contig 10222 bp, 13 predicted proteins | sample YL17G09_16_MG_FD_203696 | JGI IMG/M metagenome (GOLD analysis project Ga0315284, IMG submission 203696) | Sediment microbial communities from Yellowstone Lake, YNP, Wyoming, USA - YL17G09_16 | ecosystem: Environmental > Aquatic > Freshwater > Lake > Sediment | place: USA: Wyoming | collected...
CTCAAGTGGAAGTTCATCTTCATTCGGCGGAGGTTCTTCAAGTGGCGGAAGTTCTAGTGGAGGAAGTAGAAGTTCAAGCGGAAGTTCAGGTTCAAGTTCCGGAAGAAGATAACAAAACGAAGGGAGTCAATTGACTCCCTTTTTTATTTTGAAAATCGTGAATCAATTGGATCCACGTCTATATTGAAACGTTTTTTAATTACATCTGCAATCATTTTTCTTTCTTTAACTATATCTGGACGATCTCCATAAAAATTTTCATTTTCGCATGATTTATAAAATGCGTCTTGTGGATCTTCTTCATCCTCAAGTATTTTTTTAAAAAATCCATAAAGAATATATGCATAGCCCTCATGATTTTTGTTGCCAAAATAAACTGCTCCTATTCTTCCAACATTCCCATACATATTATTCAAAAAACTTTTAGCTTGTTTTCTCCAGATTTTTTTCATGCCTATTCCCATATCTTTTATAGGATCGGATGTTTCTTTAAATTTTTCGTATAATTGTTCTCTAACAATTTTCACTTTAAAATTTTTATTTTTTAATAGGAGGCCTTCTAATTAAAAGAGGTCTTTTTCCATTAGGAAGTAATGTAGGACGTTTTTTACCGCCACAATTACAACCTTCTGAAAGTGATTTCATTATATAAGACTCATCCACAGATCCATATTCTTCTTGGCTTGCTCCGCATTCTGGGCATATACCATCTACAAATTCATCTCCACAATTCTCACAATAACTTCCATATTCATCTGCGTTTTCTTCTTGATCATAATCGGTTATTAATTGTGTAGCCTCATCTACATCTGCACCTGAATCAAAAATATCTCTTAATTCATCTTCATGTTGTTGAAATAGTTCTCGAGTATAATCTTCATCAATATCATGATCATAATTAGTAGAAATTCTCCAATATACGTCATCTAACCAATCTTCGTATGATTGTGGAGCTTCTTCATCAGGATTTCTTGATGTATCAAAATCATCAACTAAATCTTCTGGCATTTCGCTTCTTCCGTGATAAACAACATCTCTCTTAAATTCTTTTTCTCCTGATAAATCTTCATCTCCTGCTCCGGGATAATATTTTTCTCTATTACCTTCACGTCCCTTTTTCATTAAAAATTCTTCTTCATCAAAAGAATCTTCATTTAATCTTGGCATCAAAATTTCTTTTTCAGATTCCATCATCGGTATCATCTCCATAATTATGTCTTTATGTGCATGATAAAATTCATATTCTTCAGGTGATATCTGAGATTCTACATATTCGTCAATTTCTTGATCTGTCGCGCCGGCATCCATTATTTGATAAACTAATTCAGCCAATTCATAGATTTTTTCTTTAATTGCTCCCATGATTATAAGATTTATTTTATATATTCAACACGAAAGGTGAAGTTTATATCTTCACCTTAAATCTTTTATAAGGAAATCCCTTATCTTTGTATATTCGTTCTCGTTCTTTTGCGTGTCTCATTAAGTAATTCACCTTCTGATATCTATGTGTTCCATATTCATAATTATCACAAAAGTCTACAACTGTAATTACATCCTTTCCTTCCATAAGTCGCATTCCTCTGCCTAACATTTGTCGTACAATGTATTCAGATTTTGAACTTTCAACAATGAAAATATTATGAAGATTATGAATGTTAATACCCTCAGAGAAAACTCCAATGGATGCTACGATAATAACATTCTCAGCTTCTTCCATTTGTTTTTTGAAGTAATCACGATTTTCTGCTTTAGTTCCACCGTCAATATAATAAACTGTTTTTGGTGTATTTTCTTTTAAGTAGTTAAATATGTTACGTCCATAATCATTTTTTATATCCGAGAATAAAACAAGTGAATTTTTGGTTGCTTTCGCGACAGTATCACAAACATAAACTAATCTCTTATGATTTTCACGAACAATATCCTTTTCAAGATTTAGTAATTTAACACCATCTTTTTGATCTGCACTAACATTTCTGAGATCGTATAATTTCTTTTTAATCTCACCATCAAGATAATCCAATTCAATGCCTACAACTTTTACAGGTGTTGCGAAATTAGCTGCGATCAAATCTGATGACTTCACAACATAAACACAAGGGCCTAAATATGATTGAACTGTAAATGAGTCAAGCGAATTATCTTGAGGAAGCGTTCCAGTCATACCCACATTATATTTTGAATTGTACGCTTTAATAAGAATTCCTTTAATTGAAGCTGCACGAGCATGGTGAGTTTCATCAATAAATACTGCATCGAATTTGGCGAAGTATTCTAAGTCCTTCTTAGATAAAGATTGAAAGGTACCAAATATAATATTGGCTTTGTCATCTTCCTTCTTGCCGGCACCTCCAAATACACACTGGGACTTCCAATTAACCTTCTTTCCGCAATCTTCTTCATACGTATAGAATTCTTCTTCTGTTTGAGTTACAAGAGATATGTTAGGAACAACATATAACATTTTCTTTATTAGGCCTTTATCAAATAAATACTTGAAAAGTAAAAATGCCATAAGTGTTTTACCACCAGAAGTTGAAATTTCTTCAGTACAAAATTTGTATTTCAATATACGAGAGACTCCTTCGATTTGATAATCACGAGGCTGTTTTTCAGACTCTTCGAAATACGTATTTGCCCATTCAACGAATTCTGATTCGTCATAATTTTTATCATATAAGTATTCAATTCCTTCTATCTCAAGATTAAACATATACTTCTTAGCAAGTTTTTGCAATTCAGACCAAAGTCCTATAGGAACTCTGCCAAATCTATCTACGAATTTTGTTTCGAAACTTTTTGGTTGATGACTATTTTGTGAACGTATCGCTCCCCAATTTATCACTTTTTTTGTAAATGATGATTCTAATTGTTCATATTCTATTTGGGTAGAATCGACAACTACAAGGAATTTTTTACTATCATCAACTTTTAATCTCATATTGGAATTATAGTACACTTACAATCTGTTTTTAACTGTCCGCAAGTTAAACAACATTTTTGCCATTCTTTATGCATTCTTTTTAATTCTTCATGAAGAAATTTCATTTTCTCACCATATACTTTTTCTAATCTTTTGAATTCTTCTTGTATTTCTGGTGATTCATCTTTAATTTTCTTAATGTTATTTGCTCTTATATACCGTGCAGTTGCTCTATGAGCTTCCCACATTTCTTCTTTAAGTCTTGAAATATACATCAGTTTATTATTATAACGGGTTTGTTTAATTTTCTAGCTTTTCCTATTGTGTCATTAGTTCCATTTGATACATGACCTGCTGGAATAAATGCAAGCAATAGTTGACACTTTTCTGCAATAAAACTATTACGTTCAAAATAATGTCCTATATGATAAGGTTTTCCGTACCATTCTTTAGGCATTCCTGAATATTGATTCCATGCTTCATGAGCAGGATTGTATTCAATGTATTTTAAACCTTTACCGATGGCTACATCTTTTCCTAACCTATCTGCGCCAATCGCTCCACCACTTATAATGCATAAATCTTTGCCGTATTTTTTGATGCATTCATCTACTGCAGTTTCCACCATTATACGGTCATTATATTTTCGTGACCCAACTATGCCGATTTTAAGCATTTTATTTTCCTCTACTAATTTGTTCTATTTCAATTCTTCTTGGAATCGCAAAAATTAAATTATCCATAGTCGATATTGTTTTATCAATAAACTTTGAGTGGTTATCAACCTGAGCTCTACGTTCTATCATATCAGCCAAATCAACTTGAATACGATTGTTTTTTAACGATTCATTGGGATATCTTACCTGAACTTTATTTGTGTAATAATCATAACGTTCTGCGTATGCGCCATTATATTTTCTATTCATTGGAATTAACAAAGAAATGAGATAATGATAATACTCGACTGCTCTTTGACGTTCAGTATAAAGTGTAGTCATAAGCTCTGCAACCATCATTACATTCTTCATTTTTGAATTCATTTCTTCAATTTTTGCAGACCATTCTAAACGCTCACGTGCAAATCTTGCATCTAAAGATTCTTCCTTTGGGTGAATAATATTATCTATGTTTGGTTCCATTTTAAAATAATTTTGTTGATGGATCGACTACTTTCTTTTTATGTTCTATAATCTTTATATGTTTCAAATTCCTATTTGTTTTAACATCCATATCAACATCGAATACAGGAACTTCTTCCTGTTCTCCAAATTCGAACTCTAATTTAGTTGTAAGTTTTACGTTTTCATCCATGATAGCCATCCAATTATATTTGCTACCTGAAACACTATCCACAAAACTAATTGTGAATATTCTTTTTTCTTCCACGCCCAATATATCCAGAAAAAATTTCCAAATATCCATAAAGGCCAACACCATATTATCTTAAAAGCATTTAAAAGAGTTCCTATTAAGGAAAAACTTGATGCTATCCATCCAACTGTTTTTAAATTTATCATTTTTTCTTTTTTGTGCTATACACTTTAAGTGCCGGCTTGTAATAACTATTAAGTGATTCGAGAATGTATTGAAATGTTTTATCGGAAAAGCGTTGTTTATATTTTCTTGCAATTTTTAAGCCTTCTATCCAGGCCTGAAATTCTATAAGCATTTCATCTTTATGAACCATTTTTTCAAATTGTTCAGATATTAATGTGTGTCCTATTTCATGAAAAAACGCAGCTTCTTTTAATTCGTGTTCGGTATATATTCCTAAAATAATATCTTCATCTGAAATAACAAATGCGTTATTTATTAAGTCATCTTTATCTAAATCGAATTTTTTAACTACTCTATCAATGTTTTTAAGAGTTACGTGTGTTACTCTTAAATTATAATCTCTCGCTATCAGTTTTGTATTCATAATATAGAGTCTTTATTCTATATAACTATATGTCTATAATGTCCAATTCATCGTCGCTAAAGTATTCATTGAAGTTTGGAACCTTTACGTTTTTGTCTCTTAAATAAAGAAGAACATCATTTAAATCCCATTTTTTTCGATATGGTAATTCCAAATCATATTTTAATTTTGTCCAAAGAAATACTTCTCCACCATCATTTATTGCTTGTATGCTTTTGCTTCTCCCTGTTTCATCGTCATCATACCAATATCTAACTGGCATATCAAATGGGAAATTTTTGTTAGCACCAGAATTTGCTACAGAATTTTTAAATAAAAATGCGTCAAATGGTCCTTCAAATAAAGTTATTGGTTTTGCGTAGTTTAAAAGACAAATATTAAAAAGTTGTGATAGAGTGTTTATTTCGTCAGGAATTATTTTAGCGTCTTTTTTCATAAGTTCATACAATTTATCTAACTTATAAGTAAGATATTTGTTTTCACCTTTGAATAATCTTTTTTGAAGTCCTATAATTTTTCCTGCTGGTGTTAAATTTAATATTACGAGATAATTCTTACTTGCATTATACATAAATTTTTTATCATCGTACTGTAATCTGTGTTTTAACCATGACCAAACAGGAGATTCTTTAACCTCAGTAAGACCAAAATATCGTAGGAACTCCTGTCGGTCGATGGCATATTTTTCGATAACGTCCATGTCCAAAAACAGCGACATATCGTACTTAACATTGGCATATGTTGAAAAATCCTCTATGCCTTTCGCTATATAATTGATTATACTTAAGTCCAGATTAGTTTTGTAGTCAGTGAAAAATTGATCGATTCTTTTGAATTCATCACAGTTATGACATTTAAAAAAGTTGGCAAACTTTCCTTGTAAAATGAAGTTACCTCGTTTTTTATGATTACTTTTCATACTGTCTCCACAGTATGGACACGCGAATGATATGCGATCTTTATAAGGTCGTATACGTTGTTTTCCAGTATTTCCTGGGAATCTTTGTTCTAAGATTGGTTGTAGTAAAGTCAGAAGACGCTCTTTGTACTCGACGCTTGTAACAGTAGCGTCAATAGAAGAAAGGCTTGAGTCAAAACTCAAGCCTTTCGTTATATCAACGTTTGATTGCATCTTAAAGATTTCCTAATGCGTCGTTTAAATCACCTGGAAGACCAAAGTCATTCTCAGTGTTAAGGTTAGGAAGATCTAAATTTGGAAGTGATCCTAATGAGCTACCAATATTTAAATCATCGAGTGATAATTCAGAGGTGGTTATTCCACCTGCATTGGTTTGTTGGTTTTGTGGTGCTGGAGTTTTTGCTCCACCAGAATTTCTTACATCTGCATAAGCATTTGAAGGAACTTGGCCAGTTACTGCTACGATAACTTGGTTAACGTATTCGTGCATATCCTGATCCCATTCTTTAAACGCATATTTGCTTAAATCTGGGCTCTGTTCTTTAAGGAAATTGAAAACAGTTTCACGAGCAGTTCTTTCATTAATAGGCTGAAGTTTTAAATCTGGAGTTCCAAAAGGAACTACAACTCCGTCTTTTCCTATTGGAAGTAAAAGAGGAATTTTCTTATCAAGGAATTTTGATTGATCATAGTTGTTAAAGCCTGATACTTTTGTTACAACAAGAGCAAATGCTTTACCATCAAGTAAATCAAATGGTTCGTGTGGTTCACCGTATACGGGTTTCTTTTCAGCTTCAATCTTTTCAGATATTTTCTTTCCAAATTTCCAGATTAACAATTTACCTTCAGCTTCTTTATTTTGGTCATCTTTGATGACCTGAATAATAGCTGTAGACATATGTTTACGACTGAAAATTTCTGATTTTTTCTGTTCCTGAACTGATTCAGATTTGCGAAGTTTGAAAAACATATCCTGTAAAGGAGAAGGTTTTCCAACTGAGGAAGGACAATCAACAAGTCGACCGCGATTAGTCACAGGATCAACCAACCAACATACCCATTTGTCTGTAATGGAATGTTGTGGATCTTGCCACCAACTTACGAATCTGATTATTGATTTATAAACGCCATTTTGGCCTTTATCTGCTGAAGGTGAATACTCACCTAAATTCTTTTGGGCTTTTTCTGTACCCATCTCTACTTTCGGGTGAAAGAGAGCATCCATGTCATAGTTTGCCATAGTAATTTTAGAAATTTTAGTTAATTAGTTTAAGTTAGTAAATTAGTATTTAAGCGCTTTAGTACTCTTACTTTAGATATATATTAACGAAAATGGTAAAAGTTTCACCATTTTTTATTAAATGTTTGTTAAATTTTAGGTGTTTGAAAGTGTTACTCTGGTTTAATTTTAGCATGTTTTGAATACTTTGTTGTTGCCCTATGAGCTTCACATTTTTGTAATAATTTGCATATAACAATGATTCCAATTGCAATAAGAACACCGAGTACAAGATATTCAAATCCATCACCCATGCCCCTCAATGTTTGTATTATTTTGTCCATCCTTTTACTATATTAGGTGAAAAGTTAGCGAAACTAAATTCGTATCTATCCACAAGTTTAACAATGTTTCCATCAATATCTGAAACTGCGAATCCTTCTTCTCCTGTTGAAATATACTTTCCTTCTTTTGTTTCAAGGAAGGTTTCAAATTTATTAATGTTGTTCAACTTTTTAATAAACAAGTTTTTAAGTTTAGTAATCTCCATAATTATAGATGAAATTGTTTTAAGTTCTTCACTTTCAGCAATTGTAATCATTTGATGTTGTTTTTCAACCAATGCTTCTTTTGCTTTAGGTGTTTTCTTAGCTTCAATTTCTTTTTCAAATCTTTGATTAATGAAGTTACTTAATTCACTTAAAAATTGTTCATTATCTTTTACTCTTACGTCTCTTCGAATTAAAGAGTTTTGAAATGTAGTGAATAACGTAGTGAAGTCGGTATTGCTTATTATCTTATTATATTCACCTGTTTGACCAAAGTTTTTAGCGACTGATTCAAGTTCACTAATTTGTTCTTCGAAATATGAATTTTCTTCATCAGTTAATGTAACAATTCCTGCCATCGACGCGATATAAGGATCTGTCATAAATACTTTTGGGTTTTCATTTAACTCATTTGTTTTAGTATTGTATTTTGCTGAAATTTCTCCAAGTGATTCACCTTCATATCTTGTGTGCCAAACAACACCAATATCTGCCTGTTCTACTTTTTTGCCAAGATCAGAATCGATAGGAACTTTATACACTATTGTGTTTGGGTGAAATGAAAGATATGTTTTTTCTTTTTTAAGAGTTGTTTTATCGAACAAAAAATCGCCTTGCCAAATTTCTCCTTTGGGAATTCCTAACGAAGGAATGTAATTTAACATCATTTTAAGTTTAAACGCAAGATCTTTTTGTTCTCCGTAATAATGATCGACTTGATCATCCGTATACATGATTTTTGGATCTTTTGCGAATAAAGCTTTGATTGCAACACCGGCTTTTTCCATCCCAGGAAATTCTGACCAAACAAACACCGAAGGAGCTCCATCAAATTTTATCGAAAGCTTTATATCGCTTCGTTCGGTATTTCCTTGAAGTTTCTTGTGAAGTAACCTAAACATATTAATAACCCAGTCTAATCCCTCTTTACCACTAAGGATAACAAGGTCTTCTGCATGTGTCATGTGTTTATTAACTGTAGGTGTAATTGATTCAGCTAACCACTGTTTAAATGATATAAATTTAGTCATTACTTTTTAGTTCCTTTAAATGCTGGGTAAAATTTAGCTCCAGATGCTACATCTTCGCAAAATTGTTTGTATTCTTTAGGATGAACTTGAGCATAATATTCACGCCAATTATATCTTTTGTCTTTTTCTTTTTCCATCCAACATTCTTTTTCACAAGATACTGCTTTTCCATAACCTTGATGTATGTAATCCCATAAACAATGATTAGCGTCACATTTACAAAGTCCATTCTCTTTTTTTGATTCATTTATAACATCATCATAAGTAGCAATATCTGTTTCTGTTATAACCATTTGTGTAGTGTCCCAAATTGCTTTGATTGTATCTTCGTCGTATCCTGGGTAATTAGTTCTAAAATTGTTATAATCATCGTTTAAAATATCTCTTCTTAAAATAGAAGCTGAGATTGGTTTTTCATCATTTTCATCAGTTCTACCATGATAGTAAATGGGTTCGGTGTTAACACCTAATTCTATGATATTTACGCCTTTTGGTTTTCCTTCATAATATTTTCCACCAGGACTGAAATTTTCTACAAACTTTAATACTCTTTTGTAATCTTCATCATCTTTTCCTTTTCTAACTGCACCCATTGCGTATGTTCCCGGTTCTGCAGTTTCAATGTATTTGTATATCGTTAAAACTGGTGATGGGTAAATTACTGCTTGAACAGTAACATTATCAAAATCTTTTAAAAGCAAATTTGCAACTTCAAGTGATTCTTTTTGTGATATGCCGTTTCTAACTCCGGGTCCAATGAGAACAATAACTTCTTTAACATCTGGATGTTCTGCATATCTTCTAACTAAATCAACATGTCCAATGTGCATAGGTTTAAATCCACCTGGAAGTAAAACAGTTACACCATCTTTAGTATTTTCATTTAACCAACTTTTAAAGCTTGTGAATTTCATTATTGTTTATTATTTTCATTACTAAAATCTTTACCATCATTAAAAATGACAGCATATTTTTTTAAAAATGCTATTCCGCTTGAATCTAAATAATAACGATGTTTTTTATTATCTGTATATCGTTTAAGCATATCAAATGCTCCTGAACTCATTGATCGACGGCCAGGTAATTCTCTGAATCCATTATCCCATTTAATTATGTCGCTTAATTTTGCTCCTATCGGTGTTCCATCCCAGTCTCGTTGTTTCCAAATGAATTCAAGCATTTTCCATAAATGATAACCGCGAGAATATTTTTGAGATAAATCTCCATGTTTGCTTTTATAATCAATTTTAGGAGAAAGCCTTTGCGCTACAGGACCTAATTCTTTATATTTTGCTTGAGATAATTTTTGTCTAAATTTTCTTTCAGGAATTAATATTACGTATCTTTTTACGTCGCATATTTCACGAATTTCTTCTTCTGTTGGTTTTATTCCGTTTTTTAAAAACTTAAAATCTCCTCCAACTTTTCGGGGTAACCCTTTTAGCGATGTGAAATTTGGGCTGTCTTCAATACCAAAATCATATCCTATTTCTCCGAATTGTATATAATCTGGAAAATTTGATAGTTTATGTAAAGTAAATCCGTGCGGAAAATTTATTTCTCCATCACTATTAATTTTCATATCTCTGGTCATCCATTCATTCATACCATTTTCTTCAAACCAGGCTTTGATTAATTTTGTGGCACCAATCTCCATA
>Ga0315284_10017309_pt1 | contig 10221 bp, 7 predicted proteins | sample YL17G09_16_MG_FD_203696 | JGI IMG/M metagenome (GOLD analysis project Ga0315284, IMG submission 203696) | Sediment microbial communities from Yellowstone Lake, YNP, Wyoming, USA - YL17G09_16 | ecosystem: Environmental > Aquatic > Freshwater > Lake > Sediment | place: USA: Wyoming | collected...
AACTCCACCTTTGACATTGCCTTCCTTGGGCACTACACCAAAGATACCATCGTCTCGGTGCAAGGGACGAGGGTCGTGGATGGGGGTGCCTTTAACTATGGATCCCACGCTTCGATCCGGATGGGTCTTAAGGTTGCTGCAATCACTCGGTTGGCTCAGGAAGATTTTCGCGTGGTCGACGAGCTCAAAGGTCTTGGGGTCCATGTGTTTGCAAAGGCCACACCCCATTCGACGTGCTTGCGCCTGGAATACCCTTCCTCTAATCCGGATGAACGAGTCATTTACATCACTTCCTCAGCGGGTCCCTTTGCCCCTTCACAAGTGGCTGGAATATCGGCTAAGGCCTTTGTGATTGGGGCTTCTGTTCGCGGGGAGGTCCCCGTTGAAGTGATCCGAGCATTGCGGAAAAAAGAGACCCTGATCTCTGTTGATCTTCAGGGATTTATTCGCGTCGTTCGAGAAGGAAAGCTGATCTTTGAGCCCTGGCCAGAGAAAGAGAGAATCCTGAGCATGGTGGACGTTCTCAAGACCGATGCCTTAGAGGCTGAGTTGCTTACGGGAGAAAAAGACATTCGGGTGGCAGCAAAGAGGATTGCTCATTGGGGACCCAGAGAGGTGGTTATTACTCACCGAGACGGTATTCTCGTTTATGTTGGTGACGCCTTTCACCAAGCAAACTTCTACCCAAAGAAACTGGTGGGGCGGAGTGGCCGCGGAGATACGTGTGTAGCCTCTTACGTGGCCCGACGGTTGAACGGGCCTCCCTCGGAAGCCATCCTCTGGGCGGCAGCCTTGACGAGTCTGAAGATGGAGGCGGAAGGTCCTTTCAAAAGGGACCTCCGTGAGGTAGAGGAGCTCCTCAGAAAAAGATACCGTCGATCTTCATGTTTCAGTCGCTGACATGCTGTTTCCATGAACCTTGCGCCTGATTTTCATGGTTCCCCCAACGGAGATCGATTTTGATCTTGACCAGACCAAACACCCCTGGTATAAGTAAAAACCTGGGTCTTTCTTTGTCACAAATTTCTTCATCTGCAGATCCAATGAGGGAGAATGGCTCGTCGATTGATTCCTTTCTACGGCTGGATCCTGGTCACCGTCATGGCCTTATGCATGACATTCATCTACGGGGTCCGACATTCCTTTTCTGTCTTTTTCTCAGACATCCTGAGTGAATTTGGTTGGAGTCGGGGAAATGTCTCCATTATGTTCTCGCTCAACATATTTGCTTACGGCCTCTTCGCCCCTGTCGCAGGCACGCTCATCAGCCACTGGAGACCACGGAGGCTGGTTCTTGTGGGGTTGACCACTCTCATTCTTGCGACGGCTGGCTGTGCACTGGCGCATGAATTGTGGCAGTTCTATATTTTGTTTGGACTTTTAGTACCTCTCGGGACTGCTTTCAGTGCCTGGCCTGTGGCGGGCCCAACCCTCACGAATTGGTTTATTAAGAAGAGAGGGCTGGTCATCGGGATGGCTCAGACGGGTTCCGGGGTCAGCTTTGTCTACTGCATTTTTGTCGAATGGATTATGTCCCAGCTAGGGTGGCGAATGGCCTTTGTGGTGCTCGCGGGCATTCTGCTGATTGTTGTGTGGCCACTTTTTTTTCTTTTTTTCCACTTCAAACCAGAAGAAAAGGGACTTAGACCTTACGGGGCCACCGAACCCTTATTGCAGGGAGATTCAGTTCAGGCAGAAAAGACCCCCAGGAATCTGGAGATCCGGGACCGTTCTCTTCGAGAGATCTTGAGAACATCGCAGTTGTGGTTCTTAGTGATTGCGTATGGGCTCTATTGGGGTATTGGATGTTACCTTGTGCTGGCACATCAGGTAAAATTTACCGAAGACGTCGGCTATAGCAGTCTGTTCAGTGCTTCAATCTTTGGTCTTTTCGGTGTCGCCTATCTCGCAGGTCAACTGTCTGGATTCGTCTCTGATTGGATCGGCCGAGAATACACAGGCACGATCGCCTCGTCCCTTGCCGTCATGGCTCTTTGGGCCCTCCTGTCTGTCAAGGACACTGAACACTCATGGTTGTTGTACGTTTATGCCATTGGTTTTGGGTACGGAATTGGGCTTGTTACTCCGACCATGTTTGCGAGCGCTGCGGACATTTTCCATGATAAGCACTTTGGGGCTGTGGCAGGCCTTCTTCTAACTGGCATGGGTGTAGGGGGTACTATTGGTCCGTGGCTGGGAGGGTACCTCTATGATCTTACGGGAAGTTACCGGATCGCTTTCCTGGCGTGTATGGGCTGCATCAGCGTAGCCTGTCTCCTCCTCTGGCTTGCCGCCCCTCGAAAAGCAGCAAGGAGAACAATCAGACCTTAAGGTGTGATTGGATCAAGGACCCCTTTGACCGGAGAATGCCCCGTCCTGCCCTAGCGGGAGAGCCAGGGGCTTGCCCGTAGGGCTCCATTAGGGAAAAGAGAGGATTCAGGACAAGGTTCGATCGGAAGCTAAACGATCACTGTTTTCTTGATGATCTTCAGAATCTCCGAAGGTTCATCCACCACCTGGAAAATATCGAGATCGTTCGCAGAAATTTTTCCCTCCTTTAGGACTACTGTCTTCACCCAATCCAGAAGGCCTTTCCAGAATTCGGACCCCACGAGGATGACGGGGAAGGGTTTGATCTTTTGAGTCTGAATGAGCGTGACAGACTCAAAGAGTTCATCCATCGTCCCAAAGCCGCCGGGGAAGATAATATAGGCGACCGCATATTTGACAAACATCACTTTCCGAACAAAGAAGTAACGAAAGCTGAGGGTGAGGTTGGTGTAAGGATTGGGCTCCTGCTCGTTGGGAAGCTGGATATTGAGACCGATGGATCTGCCGCCAGCCAAGGCCGCTCCTTTGTTGGCTGCCTCCATGACGCCGGGTCCTCCACCGGTAATCACACCAAACCCGTTCTCGGCCAGGAGTTGAGCGACGTGCTCCGCCTTCTGATACACCGCATCATCGGGGTGGGCTCGCGAGGAACCAAAGATGCTCACCGATGGAGGACAATCGGCAAGGGCTTCAAACCCTTCGACGAATTCCGCGATGATGTGAAACATCCTCCAAGAGTCCTTCACCGTGATTTCATCGACCACAAACCGTTTATCAGTCATGGCCTCTCCTTTTCCGACGATTTGATAATGACTTCATTTTATATTAGGAAGATGGGAGTTTCAAGAGAAATGCATTCAGCGATGTATCCTCTTAATGACAGACGGTGAGGGTCGGGTCAGGACGGTCCCCTTCGAACCCTTAGAACGCGGATGTTTGGGAGGGAGAGAAACGGGCTCCAGATACATGTCGGAGCGTTTTTTTTGGAATTGGCGTTTGACGTGAAAACGAAAAGGAGCCGCTCCAAGGTTTCTCCGAGGACCCTCCTGACCCTTGTGAATTGGACCTTCCAACCGTAACGGAGGCATTACTCAGCGATGCGCGATGGCGGTGACGAATGAGAGTCGAATTCTTAGGAGCCACGAGAACGGTCACGGGTTCGGCGTTCCTTCTTGAGAAGGGACCGCTGAAATGGTTGGTGGATTGTGGGATGTTCCAGGGAGGAAAAGAGGTCGAGCGAAGGAACCGGAACATCCGGTCCTACCGCCCGGAAGAGCTCGATGTTGTCCTTCTGACCCATGCTCACATCGATCACAGCGGGCTGATTCCGAAGCTCGTTCGGGGAGGGTTCCGAGGAAAGGTCCTCTGCACCCAAGCGACCTTCGATCTATGTGACATCATGCTCCGGGACAGCGCCCACATTCAGGAAATGGAGGCCGAATGGCAGAACCGTAAGAAAAGAAGGTCTGCAAAGGAGGCTGGGGAACCCCTCTACACCGTCAAGGATGCGGAGGAAAGTCTCCGGTATTTTCAAGCGGTCCGTTACGATGAGATCCTTCCGGTTGGAGAGGGGGTGAGAGTACGATTTCGAGATGCAGGCCATATCCTTGGTTCGGCCATCATCGAAGTTTGGATCGAGGAGAATGGGGAAGAGAAAAAACTTGTCTTTTCCGGAGATCTCGGGAATACCCATCAGCCGATTGTGAGAGATCCTTCCACCATCGAAGAAGCAGATATCCTCTGGCTGGAGTCGACCTACGGAAACCGGCTTCACAAGTCGCGGGAAGAGACGGATCAAGAGTTATTGCAGATCATCCAAGACGCAATCGATCATCAATCCAAAGTCATTATTCCAGCCTTCGCCGTTGAACGAACCCAGGAAGTGATTTACACCCTTGGAGGGTTCATCAGAAAAAAACTCATTCCCCAAATTCCGGTTTATATCGACAGTCCTCTCGCCATCTCGGCTACGGAGATCTTTAAGAAGAATTCCGACTGTTTCGATCAAGAGACAAGGAACATTCTTCTCGGAGGAGAGAACCCTCTCGAACTGCCCCAGATCGTCTATGCTCGAACCACAGAAGAATCGAAGGCGATTAACGAAGATTCAAGGTCTGGGATCATTGTCTCGGCCAGCGGCATGTTGGACGCCGGAAGAATCCAACACCACTTGAAGCATCACCTCTGGCGTCCGGAGTCCCATATTGTCATCATCGGGTACCAAGCAGAGGGGACCCTCGGTCGTCGGATCATTGAGGGAGCCAAGACCGTCAGGCTCTTTGGAGAGGAAATTGCGGTCCAGGCCCAAATCCATACGCTGGGAGGGTTTTCTGCCCATGCCGACCAGAAGGGTTTGCTCGAATGGCTCTCTCACTTTCGCAATCCCCATCTCGAAGTGTTTGTGATCCATGGTGGAGAGAAGGTGTCGTTGGAATTTGCCCAGCTCGTCCGTGACCGGTTCCATTTCAGAACGAGCGTGCCCCAGTGGGGAGAGCAACGAGTCCTCTTCGGTCCGGAGGCAACAGGTGCAGCGGAACCCTTCGAACCCGAGAGAAAAGAAGAAGTGGAAGAAGAACGTCAGCCCTCGTCAGAGGTCGTGTCCCATCTGCTAAGAGAATTGGATAGGAGTTTCAAGAAACTCCGGCGAAAGCTGAGGAGGGGCAGAATAAAAGAAAAACTGGTTCGAGACCTGGAACAGTTGAAGGGCCTGGAGGAGATCCAGGAGAAAATCGAAGAGATTGAGTCAAAATTGGAGTAGGGGATTGAGTTGCCTTTATGACTGAACTTATCAAAATAGGGATCGTGTTTGTTGTCGCGCTCGCCTTGACGTTTAAACGAGTAGCCTTATGGATCAGCCTGTTGGTGGCGAGTTTTCTCATAGGGATTCTCTTTCGCATGCCCATTGAGACAATCCTGGTTGATCTAGGGCGGGGCGCCCTGGACGTGAAGACACTGCTCCTCGTTGGAGGGTTGTTTAGCATTCTCTTGTTTAGCAACCTCTTGAAACAAACAGGACGAATGGATGAGATCCTTCAAGGCCTCCGATCAATCTTCAAGGACGTTCGGATAGTGATTGCCATACTGCCTGCCATGATCGGTCTCATGCCGATTATGGGAGGCGCCCTTGTTTCAGCCCCAATGGTCGTCGACGGATCCGACGAACTGAAGCTTTCTCCAGAGAGGAGGACCTTCATCAACTACTGGTTCAGACACGTCTGGGAATATGTGGTCCCCACCTATCCGGCCTTCATCGTGGCGTGCAGCTTGATCGGGATTCCTGCCGGAAGATTTGCACGGTTGAACTTCCCCTTAACTCTCGCTGCCATTTTAAGTGGCATCTACGTAGGTTTTTGGGGTGTATCGAGATCCTCGAGGTCAGGCCATGAGATGAATGGCGTGACCTACAGAAGATTATTGAAAAACCTTTTCCCCCTGATGACTGCCCTCGTCCTGGTGATTGCCTTCAAAGCGGAGTTAATCATTGCCTTTGGATTGACCATCCTCGGAATGATTTTTCTCTATGGGATTGACAAAAGATCGATTGTGAAGAGCTTGAAAGAGAGCTCCTCTTTAGGCCTCCTGCTTGCTGTGGTGGCCATCATGGGTTTCAAAAAGGTCTTGGAATCTTCACAGGCCCCGATGGGTATTTCCACGTTTCTCTCATCTTCCGGAATTCCACTCTGGATGATTGCCATTCTGATCCCCTTGTTGATGGGTATCATCACAGGCACGACCATTGGACCCATGGGAATCGGGTTCCCAATTTTGATCCCCCTTTTTCAGTACGATCCGAATTTTCTCAACTACATGATGCTGGCCTTTGCCAGCGGCGTCACAGGAGACCTCCTTTCTCCGTTTCATCTCTGTCTAATCTTGACCAAAGATTATTTTGGAGCCGATTTAAGAGGTGTTTATCGCCTCGTCTGGTTCCCGGTGATTTGTATTCTATCGGTAGGAGTGTTAATCACGCTTTTGCTCCATGGTTAGGTTTTTGTTATCTTGGAAGATTGAATATAGATGGAAGTGATGACTCAAACACTGAAAAGGAAGAGGAGATTCGATCCCTTCCTCCACACATGAAAGGAGAAAACCATGGAATCATGGCAGCACTTTTTCCAGGAAAAACAGGTTGAGAGAACCATCAAGGCCTTGAAGAAAAACAATTTCGAAGCGATTTTTGTGCCGGATCGAAAGGCGGCTCTCGACTGGGTGATGAAGCAGATTCCGGATGGGACCTCAGTGGGAATCGGCGGATCAGTGACTCTGAACCAGATCGGATTGATGGATGCGTTGAAAACTCGGAACATTCAACTCATTTGGCCTCACACCCAGGGGAAAACAGATGAGGAGCGAAAAGAGTTGAACCGGAAATGTTTCTTGACCGATGTCTTTCTCACGGGTACGAATGCGATCACGGAAGACGGGAAGCTCTTTAACATCGACGCCACGGGCAATCGCGTTGGAGCAATGTTCATTGGGCCCAAGAAGGTCCTTGTGATCTCCGGGGTAAACAAAATTGTCAAGGATATCCAGGCAGCCGAAGAGAGACTGAGAGGGTGGGCGGCCCCTCAGAATGCAAAACGGCTCAACAAAAAAACACCCTGTACTGAAACCGGTGTCTGCGGCGATTGCAGTTCCCCGGACCGGATCTGCAATATCTATGTGACCGTGGCAAAGAGACCCACTCGAACCGAAATGGTGATCGTCTTGATCGGAGAACCCTTAGGAATCTAATTTCTATCTGTGTCACCGCTCTGCGGTGAGATCATTCCGGCAGCAGGAGACTGCCCGATTCTAATCCCGGCCTTAGTCGGGGAATGTCGCTCCACGTGGGCGTTGAGCAAGGGACCACGTCTGCCTGCGGTAGACAGGGGCTTTGCCCGTGGGGCTCTATTTTTCTCCAGTTTTTGTTAGGAGGATGCGAGCGTCGAGGGCGACCGCCCCTTTCTTGAGCACCTTCAGAGGGTTGATATCAATCCCTTCGATCTCGGGAAAATCGATCATCAGTTGTGAAAGTCTGAGAAGGCTTTCCACCACCGCTTTACTATCGAGTGCCCCTTCCCCCCTGATGCCCTTCAGAATCATCCCTGCCTTCGATTCTGAAATCATGGCCTTGGCCTCAGATCGGGTTATAGGAGCCACGCGGAGAGACATCTCCTGGAGGACTTCCACATAAATTCCGCCGAGTCCGAAAAGGAGGACAGGACCAAAGGAAGGATCGCGCTTCGCCCCTAAGATGACTTCCTTGCCTCGGTCGATCATCTTTTGCACGTAAACGCCTGAAGAGGGCCCGACGCAAAGTCCTTTCATCTTCTCATAGACTCGCTCCGCCCCTGATAGGGTATCGATATGGAGGGCGACTCCTCCCACATCGGATTTGTGGAAAATCTCAGGGGAGAAGACTTTCAACGCGACGGGCTTGCCAACTCTTGCGGTAGCCTTTTTCAAGTCGCCCTTCTGATGAAGAATTTGACCTTTTGCGATTGGAATCCCGTAAGCCTTAAGAATGTCCAGAGCTTCAGGCAATAAGAAATTCCGTCTTTCCTTTACAGCTCGTCTCAGGAGATTGCTGACCCTTTCACGATTCACGGAATACGCAGAGGCGAGATCCTTCGGTCTTGTCTTTCCGCGATGGTGATCCCTCGAGATGGCCAGAGCGCTCAGTCCGTCTCCGGGTTCAGCAAAGATCGGATAGTCAATCGTTCGGCGGATGAAAGCCATCTCGTCCTCTGACGTCAGGTAACAAAGGGCAATGGGTTTCTGGTACTGGACCGAGAGATCCCCTAAAGCTCGAATGAGGTTCCGGGAAGGCTCTTTGTCCATGCCGGTGGATCCGTGTTGAAAAAGAATGCCGTCCACGGTTTCAGCCTTCAGGACCTGCTCGAGGATCTTGATATAAAGATCGAAGTCGAAAAGGTCACCGAGGTCAAGAGGATTCGTGGGCTGAATGACTTTCGCTCTGAAGTAACTGTGGACTCGATCTCGAAAGTGTTTGGGAAAGGGAGAGAGATGGAACCCGTATGTCTCTGCGACATCGGCGGCAATGATGGCAATCCCTCCGGAACGAGAGAGGATCGCCAGACGATTTCCTTTCATGGCAGGGAGCGAAAGGATTTTTGTCGCATTCACAAAGGACCGGAAGTCTCTGACTCGGATGACGTTAGCTTGTTTGAGAGCTGCATCAAGGACCTGATCATCGTTGGCCAGAGCCGCCGTATGGAGTTTGGCAATGTGCCTGCTTGACATGCCTGTGTTGGCCTTTTGGATGAGGATGGGCTTGGAAGTCGACCGGGCGATGTCCATCAGTTCACGGCCTCTTTCAAGTCCCTCTGCATAAAGGCCGATGATGTCGGTCTCCGGATCCTGAATGAGATATTTGAGGTATTCGACCTCACCGAGATCGATCTTATTTCCCATGCTGACCATCTTGGCGATTCCCACATTGGCGCTGGAGAGGAGATTGAGATAAGTAAAGAGCACTCCACCGCTCTGAGAGAGGATTGAGACTTTTCCCCTTCGAACAGAATCTTTCCAAACCCGAAGGAAGGGGATAAGGAATCCATTCTCCATGTTGAAAATGCCGACTCCATTGGGACCGACGATCCGAATTCCCCATGTCCGGGCGATTTGCAGGAGTTGTTCTTCAAGGTGAGCCCCTGCTTCTGAGTATTCCCGGAACCCTCCTGTCTCGACCACGACCCATCGAATTCTTTTGCGGCCGCAAGACTCCAGGAGGCCGGGAACGGTGGGAGCAGGAGTGAGGATGATCGCCACATCTATTTCTTCAGGTAACTCATCGATGGAAACACGGATGGGTTTCCCAAAGAGATTGCCCTCTTTGTTTCCCACCAGAAAGATCTCGCCGGGGAATTGGAATTCGATGAGATTCGAGACAATGTTTCTGGCGAGGTTTTCGGGATTCTCAGAAACGCCAACAATCGCCACAGATCTTGGATAGAAGAGTTGCTTCACTCTTTCATTCCTTCCCGGGTGTCAACCCGATCCCTGATGAGAGTACTTTTGCACCATCGGATTATGCCATCTTATAGATATTCGGTTCAAAGGAAAAATTCGGGATGCTGCGGACCCAAGGGGGTACCTCCTTGCTCTGTGTTGCTATCATTAGATGTTGAACATCATCATCCCGGCGGCAGGAGATCACGGCTTTGGCCTTGGAGGAATGCGGCATCTATTGACGGCCTGTCCCGACGCCAGGCGGGAGATGTCGCCCCACAGGGGAGGTGAATGGGACCACGCCTGCCTGCGGTAGGCAGGAGCTTGCCCGTGGAGCTCCATCGGGGAGATTCACTGACCACAAATAAAAAGAGCAGGGAACGTCTTCCCTGCTCAAACCAATATAAGGGAGGAATGAGGACTTGTCAACAATCAGACGGCGTTATCAGACGGCGTTACGAATGCCAAGAACCGACTGACTTCATCCAACTTTTTTCATGCGTTTAATCATGACGACAAGCATCAAGGGGATGAGTGCTCCGACGAGGACAACCGCACCTCCGACGACATAGATCTTTGGACCTAAGTCCCCCACGGTCCTGACCACCTGCATCACCGCAATGGAAACCATCGCTGCCAAAATGCACACCAGGATGAATAGTCCGACGATCGTCGATGAATTTAGCTTTAGCATCTTAAATCCCCCTTTCTCAAGGAAGAGTCCATTCCTTAACGTTTCACGGCTGCGGATTCGGTCACGGATGGAACGACTCTCTCTTCGACTTTGCTCGGTTTCGTGTAAATCGCTGAGGTCGCGGTGCTAACGAAGCTGAAGAAAAGAATGCCTGCAGGGATCAACTGGAAAAGAATGATCGTGGCCCCTATCACCAGAAAGACCCAGAGCGTGACTCCGGCATCCTTGAGTTCGGCCGTCCG
>Ga0315284_10017310_pt1 | contig 10221 bp, 5 predicted proteins | sample YL17G09_16_MG_FD_203696 | JGI IMG/M metagenome (GOLD analysis project Ga0315284, IMG submission 203696) | Sediment microbial communities from Yellowstone Lake, YNP, Wyoming, USA - YL17G09_16 | ecosystem: Environmental > Aquatic > Freshwater > Lake > Sediment | place: USA: Wyoming | collected...
CCCCCCTCAGCTTGCCCATCAGCTCGGCGACTGCACGCAGGAGACCTGCTGCACTTACAACATGCTCAAGCTCACGCGCCACCTCTTCGCCTGGGAGCCGCTGGCGAAGCACGCCGACTACTACGAGCGCGCCCTCATCACCAGCATCCTCAGCACGCAGGACCCCGCGACGGGGATGATGATGTACTTCGTCCCCCTCGCCCCGGGCCGCTGGAAGACCTTCAACCTGCCCAACGACGCCTTCTGGTGCTGCACGGGCACGGGGATGGAGAACCACGCGAAGTACGGCGACAGCATCTACTTCTACGACGGCCAGGGCATCTGGGTCAACCTCTTCATCGCCTCCGAACTGCGCTGGCCCGAGAAGGGCATCCGGCTACGCCAGGAGACCCGCTTCCCCGAACAGGAAGGCACCACCCTCATCGTCCGCACCGAGCGGCCGGTCTCTCTCGCCCTCCGGGTCCGCGTGCCGTACTGGGCAACAAAGGGCGCGACGGCCACGCTCAACGGCAAGCCCATCGCCGCAGACACCAAGCCGTCGAGCTACATGGTCGTGGACCGCACCTGGTCCGACGGCGACCGGCTGCAGGTTTCTCTGCCGATGAGCCTCCACGCCGCGCCCATGCACGACGACAAGACGCTCGTAGCGTTCATGTACGGGCCACTCGTCCTCGCCGGCAGGCTTGGCGGCGGCGAACTCATCAAGGACCTCACCTACACGGAGCAGAACTGGTTCCGCTTCCCGGTGGACAAGGTTGCCGCCGCGCCGACGTTCCTCGTCGAGACCGACGACGTGGCCGCCCTGCTCAAGCCAGTCGAGGGCCAGCCCCTGACCTTCCGCACCGTCGGGCAAGCGCAGGATGTGACGCTGATCCCCTATCACAAGCTCTTTGGCGAGCGCTACGCTGCCTACTGGCGCGTCTACCGCAAAGGCAGCCCGGAGCACCAGCGCGCCCTCGCTGAGGAAGAGGCGCGCAGGCAACGTCTGGCCCGAATCGTGGACGAGGTGAAGATTGGCGACGCCGAGTCCGAGAAGGCCCATCGCCTGCAGGGGGAGCGGGCGGCCAGCGGCGCCGCCTTCGGCCGCAACTGGCGCCACGCCACCGACGGCGGCTGGTTCAGCTACGACCTGAAGGTTCTGCCCGATGCGCCGATGGCGCTCACCTGCACCTGGTGGGGCGACGAGGCCGGCGCCCGAACATTCGACATCCTCGTGGAGGCCACCCGGCTCGCCACGGTGACCCTGCTCCACAACAAGCCCGGACAGTTGTTCGACGAGGAGTACCCCATCCCCGCCGACCTCACCCGCGGCAGGCAAAGCGTTACTGTCCGCTTGCAGGCCCGCTCTGGCAACTCCGCCGGTGGCATCTTCGGCTGCGCGGTCCTGAAGGCGAGGAAGACCGAATAGCGGTCGGTTGGCCTTGCACGCTCTGCCTTGCTGCCGGTGACAGCAGATCGAGTCATAGCGCTTCCATTCGGGTCAGAACTTGCCATGATGGTGGCCGAAGACATGGGGCCGCGTGGAGGCCCGTGGCGCGAGCGATTCTCGCCGCCTGGCGCTTCCCGCCCACTGCCGAGGATACAAGCAATGGAATCCGTCAATGCTCTCGCCGTCGCCATGGTCGTTCTGGCGTGTCTGTCGGCCGCAGGAGCCGAGCAGCGCGCGGGGAACCCGATTCTGGAGCAAGCCGCCGCCGACCTGGCCGAGGGACGGCTCGACGCGGCCCGCGCCGGCTTCGAGAAGGCGGCGAGCGACGGCGCGGCCGCGCCCTTCGAACGAAGCCTGGCCATGCTAGGCCTGGCCGACACCGCTCTGGCGCGGAACGACCCAGCCGCCGCCATCGCGGCCTGGAAGCGGCTGGCCGCGGACGCTACGCTGCCATCGGCCCACCGCGAAACGGCCCGCCGCCGCATCGCCGAGACTGAGCGCCGCCAGAAGGGGCTCCCAGACCGCGACCCCGCGGCCTACCGGGCCAATCTCCCGGCGCTTCCCGAGCCGGCCACCGTCTTCTGCGTCGCCCCAGGAGGCGGCGGCGACGCCGACGGCTCCGAGGCAAAGCCGTTCCCAACCCTCGAGGCGGCCCGCGACGCCGTGCGCGCACTAAAGAAGGCCAACGGCGGCAAGCTGCCCAAGGGGGGCGTCCGCGTGACCGTCCGCGGCGGCGTCTATCCAGCCCACGACACGTTCCAGCTCGCGGCAGAGGACTCGGGCGCGGCGGAGGCCCCGGTCGTCTACCAGGCGCGGACAGGAGAGACGCCGGTCTTCGATGGCGGCGTCCGAATCCCGGCGTGGCGGCCCATCGCCGATGCCGCGCTCCGCGAGAAGCTCGACCCCGCCGTCCGCGGCCGCGTGGTCGAGGCCGACCTGAAGGCCCTCGGGGTGAAGGACCTGGGCGATGCGACCGCCATCCGCCTGCGGCCCGAACTCTACTGCGACGGCGTGCCCCAGACCCTCGCCCGCTGGCCCAACCAGGGCTTCGTGAAGACCGGCGACGTTGTGGGCAAAGAACCCAAGTTCCACTACGCCGACGACCGCCCAAGCAGTTGGCTCGACGAGCCCGACGTCCGCCTCTACGGCTACTGGTTTTGGGACTGGTTCGAGCAGTTCCAGAAGGTGGCCTCGATTGACCCGGCTACCCGCACCTTCACCCTCGCCCCGCCGCATTCGCAATACGGCTACCGCAAGGGCCAGCGCTACTACGCCGTGAACCTGTTCCGCGAGCTGGACCAGCCAAGCGAGTGGTACCTCGACCGCCGCACGGGCATGGTCTGCTGGCTTCCGCCCGATGGCGTCGAACCCGCCAAAGCCACAACCACGCTCAGCGTGCTCGCCAAGCCCTTCGTGGCTCTCGATGGCGCCGAGCACGTGGTGCTGGTCGGCCTCTCGTTCCAGGACGGCCGCGGCGACGGGATCGAGGTGAAGGGCGGCTCGGACTGCCTCGTGGCCGGCTGCACGCTGCGGCGGCTGGGGGGCGACGCCATCGTTGTCGCGGGGGGCCTGCGCCACGGAGTCTTCGGCTGTACCATGCACACGCTGGGCTGCGGCGGAGCGCGCGTGGCCGGCGGCGACCTCAAGACCCTCTCCCCCGGCGGCCACTTCGTCGAGAACTGCACGGTCGGCGATATTTCCCGCACGAAGCGGACCTACACTCCGGCGGTGCACCTCGACGGCTGCGGCAACCGCATCGCGCACAACCTCTTCGAGCGAATCCCCTCGTCGGCGATGCGAATCGAGGGCAACGACCAGCTCATCGAGCTCAACCTCATCCGACACGTCGTCGAGGAGTCCGACGACCAGGGCGGGCTCGACATGTGGGGCAATCCCCTCTACCGCGGGGTGGTGATCCGCTGGAACCGCTGGAGCGATATCCGCGGCGGCACCCATTGCGGCGCGGCCGGGGTGCGGCTCGACGACATGATCTCCGGCGTGGCCGTCCAGGGCAACGTCTTCGAGCGATGCGGCGAGCGGCTCTTCGGCGCGGTCCAGATTCACGGGGGGAAGGAGAATCTGGCGGACGGCAACCTCTTTCTCGACTGCCCCGCCGGCGTCAGCTTCTCGCGCTGGGGCGAGCAACGCTGGCTTGCCTCTATCCAGCGATTCCTCAAGCAGGCGGGCGAGCCGCCCTACTCGGCCCGCTACCCCGAGCTGGCCCACCTGAAGGCGGCGCCCGACGTGAGCTTCGTGTGCCGCAACATCCTCGTCCGCTGCAAGACGACCCTCCTGCGCGACGGGGGCGTGGAGCGAACGGCCCTCAACGCCACGAACGACCAGCCCCTTGATCTCAACTCGCTCCTTGACGAGCGGGCCATCAGCGGCAATCCCTTGTTTCGACGGGCGCTGTTCGAGGCGGTCCCGCTCAGTGAGATCGGCCCTTACCCGCACCCGTGGCGGGCCGCTGCCGCCCCGGGCCGCTGAGCCATCCATCGCCCAGCGGCGGGCCGCTCAATGGTGGCCAGTCCATCATCGCCGGCGCGTGAGTTCGGCGCGAACACTAAAGCTTCCACGGCCCGCGCATCGGCCGGTCGAGCATCCGGTTCGCCTCCTCGTCGTTGACAAACTTCTCCCCCGCCGGGTCCCAACGCAGCTTCCGCTTCAGCACTATCGCGATCTGCTGGAGGTTGCAGAGGATATCCGTGCAAACGGCGATGTCAATCGGGGCGGCAGGTTGGGTGCGGCCCTTCACCGCGTCAATGAAGTTGCCGTGGTGGTTGTCGCTCCGGAAGAGCTGGATTTCGTTGGGGCCGGGCTTGGCCTTCAGCAGCGACTTGTCCTTGGCGTCCATGCGCGAGCGGTCCACGTGCACCCAGCCCTCGGTGCCGAGCCACATGACGCCGTGGCCATGCCCCTCTTGCTGCAAGGGGTGCTTCCGGGCGGTGGCGTCGTCCATGTGGACCAGGGTGACGCCGCTGGCGTAGCGGTTCTCGACCTGCCAATGCGTGGCACAGTCTGTGAGCATGTCCTTGGGGAACACGCCCGTGCCCTCGACCTCGGTGGGCCCGCCCAGATCGGTGCCGTTTCCCCACTGGGCGATGTCGAGGTGGTGGACGCCCCAGTTGCCGATCATGCCCAGGCAGTAGTCCGAGATGCAGTACCAGATGCTCCAGCCTTGTCCCGCGGTATACGGCCGGCAGCGCTGGTGGCAGTAGGGCGCCATTGGGGCCGGGCCGAGCCACAGGTCGTAGTCCAGTTCCTTGGGCACGGGCTCCGTGGGCTGTTTGGGGCAGGTCCAGCTTCCGGGCACGCCGACCAGGATGGTCTTCAACTGGCCGATCTTCCCGTTGCGCACCAGTTCGCACGCGCGGCGGAAATCGCCGCCGGACCGCTGCTGCGTGCCGAACTGGAAGACGACCTTGCTCTCCTTGACCGCCTTGCGCAGGACCTGGGCCGCGCGCACGCTCCAGCCGATCGGTTTTTCGCAATACATGTGCTTGCCCTGCCGGACTGCCTCGAGGGCCATCAGGGGGTGCCAGTGGTCGGGGGCGGTGATCTGCACGGCGTCAACGTCCTTGCGGGCCATGAGCTCCCTGAAGTCCTTGCAGGCCGCGCAGTCCTTGTTGCCGTAGAACTCATCCACAGAGCGTTTGCCCTGGGTGCGCTGGTTCTCGTGCACGTCGCACACGGCGATGACCTGGACCTCCTTGTTGCCGCAGAAGGTCCGCATGTTGCCCATGCCCTGGATGCCGAGGCCGATGCACCCGAGCACCACGCGCTCGGATGGGGCGGCGGCGCCGTCCTTCGCCAGGGTGGAGGAAGGGATGATTGCAGGGAGGGTCAGGGCGCCAACGGTCGCAGCGGAGTGTTGGAGGAATTGGCGGCGGCTTGTGGCGTTTCTGGCATGCATAGCGACACCTCCTTGTGCAAACGTGGTTCCCGCGTCTTGGGCTCGCCCCAGCGCACTTGCCTCTGAGTGTATTGCATGCGGCCATCGCCCGTCAAATGCGTGGTGTCCGGATACTGGCCCGAGCTTCCGAGCTTGCCTTCGGGAGCGGTTCTGGTATCCTTGGGAAGTCCCAGAACTCTGCGATGGGGTTCCTGAGGCCACGACAGGAGGTACGGACCCAGCGAATCGCAACCGAATGCGAAAGGGGCGATCGGATGACGCCAGAAGAACAAGTGACTCGCGGCCGGTTCCTGGGCGCCGCGGCGGCAGCCGCGGGCGGGATGCTCGTGCCTGGCGCGGCCGGGCTGGGCGCCGAGCAAAGTGCGCCCACGCCTGAGTGCGCCTCGACCGATCACTTCTGGTATCGCCTCCAGCCGGCGGGCCGCTACGTTGACTCTCAGCGCGGGAACAAGGCGTTCGGCTATGCGAACGGGACGCTCTTCCTGTCGGAAGACAACGGCCACACCTGGCCCCACAGCCTGGCCTTCCCCGATGCTCAGCGCATCACGTTCAGCCACATCCTCACGAATGGGAACATCGTCTTTGCCACCGGCTCGAAGCTGTTCGTGAGCACCGACAACCTGAAGACTTACCGCCCTGTCACGGTGAAGGCCGCCGACGGATCCGAGTACGTGCCGCACACGCCGAAGAATCCTGACAACCCCGGCTGGTACTTCCACACGCTCCCGGGCGTCGTTTCGTGGGACGTGAAGGGAGCGGAGATGATGGTGTGGGGGAACTACTGCAACGTCCTCGGCGGCGCGACTCCCGTGAATATCTACTACTCGACCGACAACGGGCAGACCGTGAAGGTCGCTTACTCCTTCGGGCAGCACCCGAACTTCCGGGACAACGGCTCTCCGGGCGGAGGCGGAGCCGGCACGCTGCTGGGCAACCCTGACAACCCGGTGTTCTGCCGCCACGTTCACGCGGTCGCCTACAATCAGGCCGAAGACGCGTTTTACGCCTGCACCGGCGACCATGATATGGGCGCGACGCACGAGTGCCACTGGCTGAGGGGCACCTATGACGCGGCGAAGGACCAATGGCAGTGGAAGGTTCTCGTGTCGGGCAGGCCGAACTCGCGGTACAAGTCGGGCGGCATCAGCTTCGTTGACGGGCAGCTCTACTGGATCAGCGATGCCAACGGCCCGAAGCCGCACGACCGAGGCATCTTCCGGTGCGACCCCGCGGACCTCGCCAAGCCGGAGAAGCACACGCTATTGTTCAATCCGCAAGTCGAGTCGGGAAGCATGATCATTCAGGACGGCGTGATTCTGTCGGCGCACTGCGCCCCCGCGTCGCCGATGGCCACTGGCTTCATCGTTTCCACGGACATGGGGAAGACTTGGGCACAACACGATCTCAAGGAACTCGGCAGGCACTCGCCCACCCGGCTCCACGAGAAGAACGGTGAAGGCTGGTTCCGCGTGGACTTGAGAACAGGCTGGATCAAGCACGCCGGAGTGCTGTTCGTCAAGCCGAAGCAGCCGCCCGATGGGCAACCTCGGTGAGGGCCGTGGACGGTCCCGCGCCGCTGCGCGCAACCTTCAGGAGTCAGGCCGATGGAAATAAGGCCGGGGCGCCCGTAGACGGCAAGCGTGATGCCGTTCACGAGCGTCAGCATCTGCGGCCAGACGCCCAGATTGTCGAAGACCGCTAGCTCACTCCAGCTCACTTCCCCGAAGACTGAGGCGGCTTCTTCGGGCTCAGCAGGTTGAGAGCCCGATCGGTTACCGGGAACATCGAGACGCGGAACTTGGTGCAGCCATAGGGGATCAGCATGATTCCTTCGGGCTGCTCCCGCTTCGCGACCAGCTCGGCCGGCAGGCGGGGCGCCTTGGGCTCCGGGTTCCAGTCAATCGCGACGCCGTTGGCCCGCAGCTTCAGCGGGGATGCCAGCGGCCAGTCCCACTTGGCGGGCATCGCCTGACGCTCCACCACGAAGTCGTCCTCCAGCTTCTCTGCTGGCACGTCAAGCGCGTACTTCCATTTGGCGGCAGGGTCGGGCGTGTTCGGGCCTTGGGTGTCCGGAATCGGCAGGGCGAAAAGTAGCGGGCCGTAGGAGACCGACGCGTAGGGCGCGCCTTGCGCGTTGCTGTCCTGCCCCGTCGTCACGCTCACCGACATCGGGAACCGCAGGCGTACGACGTCGCCCGATTTCCAAAGCCGCTCGACGCGCACGAACCCCTTGGCGTCGGGTGCCGCCTTGACGGCGGACCCGTTCACGCTCAGCTCGGGAGCCTTGCACCAGCCCGGGATGCGAAACGAGAGCGGGAAGGCTACTTCCCGCGCCGGCTGCACGGTCATCTCGATGGCCTCGTTGAAGGGGTAGTCGGTTCGGCATGCGATTTCGACGGGCACGCGATCGGCCGCCAGCGCAGACACTTTGCAGGGGCCGTAGTGCGTAGCCGCCAGCCCGTTGTCGTAGGTGGCCATCCACATGTGCATCACGTAGTTGGGCACGATGCGGTTCAGCGCCGCCGTGCAGCAGAGCGGGTGATGCGTGGCCCGGTACGAGTTCCCCGAGGCTTGGGGGCCATGCGGATGGGGCGGGGAATTGTCCACGATGCGGTTGGGGCACTGGAAGTAGACGTGGGTGCGGAAGTCGCGGGCGACGGTAGCCGGGCCGGCGTTGAAGAACGCGCGTTCCGCCCGGTCCGCCATCCGCCCCTGTCCGCAGATGGTCAGCAGCACGATCTGGCTCCACAGGTAGCCGGCCACGTCGCAGGTCTCGCTGCCCCGGAATGCGCCGGTCGGCCCCCAGAACTCATCCATCACTGGCACCCCGGAGGGCTGCATGGCGGCACGTTCGAGGAGGTCGTGCCAGGCGAGCGTGGCGTCCAGGAACCCGCGGTCACCCGTCCACAGTGTGCCCAGCGCCCAGGGCGTTGTGCCTTCGAGGAACATCACGCCGTGGTCGTTGCGCTCGGCCCCCGGCTTCGGGTTGGGCATCTTGCGGTATCGGCTCCCCTGGAGCCCGCTGCCGCCGCCGTCTTTCGAGAACAGCGTGGTCAGGGCCGCGGCGATCTCCTTGTTCCCCGTCCAGGTGTAGGTCTGGAACGCGGGCCAGATGCTCGACATGCCGCCGACCAACTGCACCCAGTTGCGGTCTCCGCTGTAGCCCGCTTCCAGCGCCTGCAGGACGCGCTTGTCGCCGGAGCCGGCATAGTAGGCGGCCATGCCGCGCCCGAGGAGCCCGCTGGCCCAGATGGGCCAGCCGCCGTCACAGGTGACCGCCTTCGCGTCGTCGGGGTTGTTCTTGTTGAGCCACCACAGGAACAGGATACTGTTGGGATTCATGTGGGTGACGACCACGTCGAAACGCCGCTTCGCCTGCTCGATGAGCGCTTCATCGTGCAGGATGTAGCCCAGGCGGGTCAGGCCGTCGAACCAGTAGCCGCCACCTTCATAGGGCCAGGCTCCTCTGGGCCAGTTGAGGCGTTCGCCCGTCATCGTGTGGTCGGCTGCCCACGCCCGCTTGAACTCCACGTGGACGTCATCCATGTGCCCGGTGTATCCGTCCCGCGCGGTCAGACACCAGTCACGGAGCCAGCCCGCGGGCTCCACCGCGCCGGGCGGCAGTGCAATGAACGCCGGGCGCGTCGGCGGCTCGAAGGGGCGCCCATAGTTCACCGTCTTCGGCCCAGTCGCCGGCGGCTCCGCGGCCGAGAGCGCCGCGGCGGCGAGCAGAACGACCGCGAAGGCCGACAGATCGAGGAAGATCCGGCATGTAGGCTCCATGGCTGTCCTCACTGAAAAGCCCTCCCACCCGCCACGCGCCGCCAGCGGACCGCTCCATAGCGAAGGAAGGCGTCGAGCAGATGACTGTTGGCTGCGTGGAATTCAGTACCGTCGAAACCGGCAGTCTTGGCTCTCTCCGTCGTTCGGCAGCACGATGGCCGCGCAGAGGGAATCAAAGCATAACCCGCTTCACCACGGCGGCGGCGTCGCGCTGGACGGTTCGAGCGAAGTGGATGGCCGGAACGCCGAAGACCATGCAGAAGTAATGGGCGTCCGATTTCAGGCCGAGCACAGGCTTCAGTTCCGGCAGCACTTCCAGCAACCACTTCGCCAGTCCGCACCAGACGGTGCCGAGTCCGGCGGCCTGAGCGATCAGTTCGAAGTAGGCCAGAGCCAGCACCACGTCTTCCTGCGGGCATGCGGCGTCCGGCGGCGCCGACACGATCAGCAGATGCGGGGCGCCGCGAAAGACCATGTCCTGCTGGCGTTCGAACCAGGCGGGCACCGCCTCCAGCAGAAATCCCGCACTCTCACCCACCGTGCCGTCCTGGATGCCCTGACGCAGATCCTTCAGCGCCCTGTCGCGGAACCGTCCCATGACCGCCTTGTCGTCAATCACAATGAACGTGAGTTCGCGCTGGTTGATGCCGGTCGGCGCATTGGCCACGGTTGCGAGCAGGTTCCCGAGCAGCACGGGATCCACGTTCTCATCGCGGTAGTGGCGAACGCTGCGGCGACCGCGGATGAGGGTGGTCATCTGACACAGCGACGGCAGAGCGCCAGCCTCCAGTTTCAGACTACCGGCGGGACTGTGGCCCAGGATGGAGATGGCGCCAGTTGGGCAGACGGCCAGGCAGTGCTGGCACTGCAAGCAATCCTCCTCCAACTCGGGCTTGATGCTGGGCAGCATCTTATCCTTTTGCTCGATGATCTCGGCGATGCAGTCCTTGGCGCACTGGCCGCAGCGGATGCAGCGTTCAGCGTCCACGATGAAATCAAGCATGATAGCCTCCGAGGTTCGAGGTAAGGATTATCAGGTAATTCCGCCTGGAAGCACTTCCGGATCTTCCGCCGACCGGGCGCACGGAACTCGGCG
>Ga0315284_10017311_pt1 | contig 10220 bp, 14 predicted proteins | sample YL17G09_16_MG_FD_203696 | JGI IMG/M metagenome (GOLD analysis project Ga0315284, IMG submission 203696) | Sediment microbial communities from Yellowstone Lake, YNP, Wyoming, USA - YL17G09_16 | ecosystem: Environmental > Aquatic > Freshwater > Lake > Sediment | place: USA: Wyoming | collected...
AAGCGGAATGGAGATGAGAGAAGTTTGCCACCAAACGGCCAATTTGTTAAGGGCTCTACCGACGAGAGTCTGCGTAATTCAAATGACGCACTCTCCCCCCCTTACGGGGGCAGAAAATCATTTATGATTCTGGGGTCTTTTCAACGTTAAAGCGCGACATCCGACGGTTGTCGAAAGAATTGCGAGTATTATTGATAGTCAAGGTCTCAGAATCGCGGTAAGATCCGGGGCGACATTGGGCCGAGAGAAGGACTCTGATTGGATCATACTTACCCCAAAGCTGTTACCGCCGATAGAAGAGTCAGCCCCACCTATAACTCCTTCGGAGTGGCCGTCCGCAGAATGGTTTGAAATGATGCAAACCCGAAACTATGAAAGTGAGCGGGAAGTTGAAGCCTATTTTATTGCTCCACTGCTAGAAAAGCTGGGTTATGAGTACGATGATATTGTCATCGGTTATCCAGTTGAAATGTTCAAAGGGGTGAAGAAATCTAGAACAGAAGCCGATTTTGTGGTGTTTAACGGGGCACGTAGAACAAGAGAAAGTGTGCTCTTGTTAGTTGAAGCCAAGAAAAGTGATAAGGGTATCAGCGCTGACCATATTGGTCAGGCCAAATCCTATGCTCAAGAATTGCTACCAGCATGTTACCTTGTCTCAAATGGTCAGCAAATAGCGGTCTTCCAATTCAATGGAATGTTGATACCTGATGAGCGTGTTATGGATTTTGATAGGTCAGAACTTCATGACAAATGGGGTGAGCTATACAATTTGACCAGTAAAAAGGCAACCATTCAGCGCAAATCGCGGATGGAAGAACGGATTTCAAGGGTGAAAGCCGGTACGTAGCAGGACAACCTTCCAACTTCGCATGGCTCAACCCTTGCGCCGTCAGGCGCAAATCGTAAAATCACCGCGCCCACGAGGTGCTAGATGCAGGAGCTCAATACCCTCACCGCGAACATCCAGCGGGAATGGCTGGCACGAATACTGGATGGCTCGAAGAAGATCGAGTATCGGGATGCTACCGACTATTGGCTGTCGAGACTCGAACGAGTTGGCCCTCCACCCTTTCGGCTACGACTCATTAACGGTATGCGACCTGATTCGCCCGAGGCTACACTGCTGGTAGGCCGGGTTGACATAGATGTCCTGACGGGGCAGATACGCCTACACATTAAGGAGATCCTTGAGGCCATTCGCTGGAATCCCACGTGGCACTTGCAGTACCCTCCCCTTCAACCCGAACCGCCTCTCGATCTAGCGGCTTTGTTTGAGAAACCATTAGCCGAATCCAACATCCGACTCGCCGTTTCCTCATCTGTTTTGGAGTCATTGCTACCGGGGGCACCTATCACGTTCGCACTGCCCCTGACAGAGGATGCCTACAAGCAATTTGCAGAAGCACCTGAGCGCATTTTTTCCGTATGGTTGGAGGCGGATAATCAGGTCCGGCAGGTCGCCCTTCTCGGAGCATACGATCGCATCTTCGAGGATGTGGTTGACTATACCGTTGTTGCACCGCCGGAATCCGCCTGAGTCACTTAGACAAGGGTCTACCTCTTTATCTGGCAGAGGTGAGTCTCCATAAGCTCGAAGATCTCTTGGGGATTGGCTCTCAGATCCAATCACTCTTCTTCCGGGGCAGGGGACAAAGAGAATGCTCTACACAGGAAGCCCCGGCCTTTTGCGAGCCGGGCCTCTTCCTTATGAGCAAACACAGCGGTTGGGGTGTGCTTGATCTGCTGCAATAACCCCGTGGAGCATTGACTTCTGCGCAAACTTGCACTATACTGTAAGCGCACAATAAAAGACGCCTCGCGGCTCTTGCTAGCCCGAGGCGGCGATCAAGGCGGTGGGCGCCCTGGTAAGTGTACAATAGCGCAGAACCCGCCCGCCGTCAAGGTTGAGGTAGGTGTTTTTATCTTGGAGGAGGATGAGATGCCGGTGCCGTGGAGTAGGGGCGAGATCATCAACCTGATAACGGCAATAGGTGCCGTGGTGGCGGCTATAGTTGCCCTCGCAATTGCAGTCTTCCAGGACAGAATGCGTACCTGGTTTATGCGCCCTAAACTTGAGATCTCCATTGACCTTTGTCCGCCCGATTGTCACAAGACTAAGATGCGCTATGCCCATAGCCTTCGTGGCTACTTCGAGGGAGGAACATCTGTGCAGCCTCCGAGAGACCCCAGAGAATGGCCAAGAGAGAAGGAAGTAGACACGTACTACTTCAGGTTGAGAGTGAAAAACTCTGGGAGCCAGAAGGCGGAATCGGTCGAGGTCTTTGCAGCCCACTTGTCAAAGAAACAAGCAGATGGCTCGCCCAAGCCGGTGGGTTCCTTCCTGCCCATGAACTTAGTTTGGTCACACCTTCGTGAGGTATTCCTTCCAGCCATTTCGCCAGGCACATACAAGCATTGTGACTTGGCTCACATTCTCAACCCTGAAGACAGAGCATGGGTTCCCGGCGAGGATACTACCTGGCCCAATGTATCTCCAGCCAAGACCGTTCTGAGTCTAGACACCTTTGTCCAACCCTACACACAGAGCCATCTACTACCCTTCGGAATATATCACCTGACCATCATAGTAGCAGCAGCGAATGCAAAAGCGATCACAAAGAAACTTGAAATCACACTAACCGGAGATTGGTACGACAACGAACAAGAGATGTTAGGACAAGGAATTGGTATCCGGCTGGTTCGTTGATATCCCCAACTTTGGAGGTAAGAATAGCATGGTCGCTTCAGGTACAATTGACCAGGTGTTGGCCTTCTTGCCCAAAGCAGACCCCCGATCTACGATCTGGATACTCACAGGAGAACAGGCAGCAACTTGGAGTATTGCTATTGAAGACAGAAGAAGTGACCGAATACCCTGCTGGCTGGGGCTACCAGAGGATCCTACCTTAGCCCTGCAGCAGTACATCACCGCAAATCCTGATCAGCAACTACGAATGATCGTTTTCACCCCGACAAAACGCTTTCCCTAGGACAAGCCCTCGTCTGCGCCACCGGAGCCCTGAGCACCATCAAGCGGCTAGACGCGGAGGCTGACGCGCGGGTGTACGAGTTGTACGGATTGACGGAGGAGGAAATCGCCGTAGTGGAAGGACGCTCATAAGAGACTGCCTCCCGACTCAGCACAGTCGGAAGCGATGATCAAGACGGTGAGCGCGCCCCAATGCCACAAATCGTGGCACACTCTGTCCGCCGTTAAAGTTGAGGCGGGTGCCGTTGTCAGGGGCTTTGACGACTGCTCCACTTGGCCCATCCGCTGGGCCGTCGGGCAAGCCATCTGGAGACTGGCCCTTAGATCAATATGAATTGAGGCTGTACATAATGAAACCCACGCTGAGACTGGGAACGATTCAGAAGATGTACTGTAATACTTGTGGTCTGAAAACCTATCATGAGCTGAAAGAGGCTTCGGTTCGGCGAGAGTATGAGTTACAGAACGAGGGTACGCCATTTGAAGACGTAGTTTGGTGGGAAGGGTGGGAGTATCGCTTCTGGGTTTGTCAGTTGTGTAGTACAGCCACTCTTGAAGAGAATTACGACAACGCGGGCATGGCTTCAGGCGAAGACGAAGAGCCTGAGGGAATCTCAATCCTGTATCCTCCTCGCGCAAGGCTGAGACCGAAGAGAGTCCACCAATTCGGAAATCAGTCCTTAAGGGTTATCTACCACGAGGTTATCGAGAGCTTCAATGCTGGCTTGAGAACCGTTTGTACTATGGGTCTCAGGGCGTTGCTAGAAGGTATCTGTGTCGACATGGGCATAGAGGATAGAAAACCTACCTGGTCTCTCGAGAAGAAGCTGGATGCGCTGGCAGAACGGAGCCTTGTAAGGAAGGACATTGTTGACAACTTGCGTAATCTTAAGTTCATGGGCGATGATGCGGCACATCATCGAGAGGCTCCAACCGAGGAGGAGTTGATGTTAGGCATTGAAGTCGTGGAGGATCTAATAAGCTTCTTACATAAGGAGTCAGAACACCAGTTAGCATCAGGGGCTCGACGTCTTGCGGAAAGGCGAAGGCGGGATGAGGGCTAGGAAAAGCTTCAATCTGGATAGGATTTGGCAGCCTGGCCCTCATTCGTACCATCAAGGCCCTGCCCGCTGTCAAGTACAGCAACTTTCTTGAGCGTGTGCTGGCGTAGCTGCTGCTGCCAGTGGCAGTTGCTGTACGCGGCAGATCATCGAGGTTGCGCCCGTTTGAGTGAGAGTGGAATCCTGAGCGCCAGTGAGCACATCGGGGATCGGCGGTCGGTGCTGTGGGTGAGTGAGAACTGAGCGCAGGAGCGGCAGTGGACAGTCTATCCAACTAAGGAGATTAGGCAAGTGCATGAGGAGTTACTAGGGGCAATAATGAGTGTTGTCGAAACACTGTGTGATACACTATGTGGTGGCATTTTGGTTGCGACGGGTGGGATGTTAGTTGCGTTGGTCAGCTATCTTCTGGGAACGCGAAGCGAAAAGCGTCAAAGGGAAAAGCAGTTTCTAGAAAGTGCCCGCCAGCAGCTATTTGGCGGCAATCGGATACTGCGGGCCGAAATCCAGGCCTGGGTAGAGAGTGCTAGAGCGAGCGGTAACAGGATAGACCTGTACCAAGCCAATCTGGCGTGTGCCGACCTGACTGGGCTCGACCTGAGTGGGGCCAGGCTAGAAAGGGCCAACCTACGAGAAGCAAACCTCTATGGCGCAAAGCTAATCAAAGCTAGGCTTTACCAGGCGAACTTGAGAGGAGCCGATCTACGCGGCGCTTACTTGGACGAGGCTGATCTGGGTATAGCCGACCTGAGGACTACCGAGGACAAGTTGATCGTGGCCGATCTGCGCGGCACTCACTTGTGCAGGGCAAATCTGTTCAAAGCCAAGTTGCATGGAGCCAATCTGACAGGGGCTGATCTGCGTGGAGCCTGCCTGAGTGAAGCCGAATTGGACGAAGCCAACCTGAGTGGAGCAGACTTGAGTGGAGCCGACCTGACCAAGGCGAAAGTAACCACTAAACAACTCGATCAAGTCAAATCACTCAAGGGCGCGACTATGCCCGACGGCACAAAGCACGAATGACCTGCGGCACACTAGGCCACGCCGTCGCGGGGGGCCGACGAGATACTGAGCGCCAGAGAGCACATCGGGGACAAGCGGGGAGCGCTGTGACGGGCAGCGCTGTGGACGCGAATGGACCCCGATGTTCACCAAGAATGCACCAGTGATGTTCGCCGAAAATGGGCTCTTCCGCGCTTTCCGTGAAGCTGCCCAAGGCACTCTCACAATTGAGCCATTTCTGGTGAAAAATCCGGCAGGCTGGGCCAGAAGTGTACCTGTTGCTCGGCTTTCTGGTAAGGGCTTCTCACCTTTCGCTACGATCGCGGAAGAACCTTTTGGGTGAAAAGGCTGGCACATGTTGAGTGCGCAATGCGACAGTGCGTAATTGACGTTTGGTGGTTAGCCCGCTTGCGGCTTTCTTGCTCAAGAACGCGCCAAATCAGCGATAAAGACAGCGTCCTGGACCAACAAGCGGCCGAACACGATGTCTACAAACGTCAATTACGCAGTCTCGGTCTGATCACCCAAATTGTGCCAGGTGTTTTCACCCAAACTGTACCGGCAACTTGCACCCAAAATGTGCCAGCCTTGTTCACCCAAAATGTACCAGCGATGTGCGGCCAGGATGTACCGCCCTGGAAGCCTCCTGCGGGGTGGCATGACTCCTGGAAGTCAAGTACCCTCTGAGGAAATCCGTTGCCTCGGAGGCACTATGTCGAACAGGAGGGACATCATGGACGTTCACGAATTGCTGGTACATATCCGCGCCGGATCAAGCAACTGGCAAATCAGTGGAGCGGCTGGCCGACCGCACGTGAGAGCCTGGCGTTGATGGCCAAACTGGATGCAGCCAGGTAGACGGTCTAATGCAGAGGGCCAAACGCAGCAGCCGCTCCGGTCATTCCAGCCGGGATGGCCTTACTGCGTTAAAGTTGCAAAGCAAGTATTGACTTCTGCGCAAACTTGCACTATACTGTAAGCGCACAATGAAAGACGCCTCGCGGCTCCTGCCAGCCCGAGGCAATGACCAAGGCGGTGGGCTGCTCTGGCAAGCGTACAATAGTGCAGAACCCGCCCGCCGTCAAGGTTGAGGCAGGGGCTTTTGCGGGGAGGGGATCTAGCAGTGGATGGAACAGGCCGGTGGTTCGGCACGTAAGCAGTGTATCACGCTGGTGGCCTATCCGCCGCGCTGTCAGGTATCATCGCGCCAACGATAATCATTGGAGGCATGAGAGATGCGAGAGCATGCAACTCAAAGATTTCTTGTACCGCCATTTGTCTTCGTGTCTTTAGTGGTTCTGGCAATACTCTTCATGGACCCAAAGCCTGCCTGGTGGAATGACCAAACTCTTCATGCATTTGTGCAGGCCGGCCCTCTTTCTCTAGCAGTAGTGGCTTTCTTGACAGCCAATGTGGCTATATTCGCGATGGGATTCTTTATCGCCAGTATAGCCGTCTTCTTCACACGTCTTCTGGCTCTGGTCCTCCGAAGACCCAAGGGGTTCTCAACAGGTTGGAGTGATGAGGCAGAAGAAATCATCAGGAAGAAGTATCACTTCAGGAATTTCAATGCAGAAGCTGAACAATGCGAACAGTGCTTTGTTGGCGACGTAGCATCTCCACTTGTGCAAGACTGGATGCGTGGAAGGTGGGAACACTACATCATAAACATCAATTCCGCGAGTGCCTGTTTCGTGGCAATAGCGGCGGCGTGCGTGTTTCATATGAGCACGTTAGGGCTATGGCTGGTAGCGCTCATCCCGGCGGTCCTGTTTTTGTTCAATGGCTACCATGCTCGCCGCGAGGTGATTGACATGGACAACTTCCTAGTGCGCAATCTTGAGAGGATACGCGACCTTAGATTGACAATTGAATCCTCCGATTCTGGAGAGCGTGCAGAATCTGGTGATGTCTCCCATGAGAACTGGTCTGCCTTTGGCTTGTCTGTGGTGACAGCTAGGTCACAAGGAACACATACACTGAAAGGAAGCGGGCGGTGAAGCCAAGGAATGGGCGGGTCGTTGGCATCGTCGCAGTTGCTGTATTTGTGACGGCCTGTGTCCTCATAGCAATCTCCGGCAGCTCAGCATCTGCTACTTTCGCCGTGAATGCAACTCTGACACCGTGGGCGTATCTTCCACTCGTCTGCAGGCAAGAGTTGCCAATGCCCCACAATCTGAGCGCGAGAAGCATCGTACTGCAGCCGTCCGACTTGCCCGGCTACACGCTAGCCGAGGCAGCATCAGGCCCAGCGGATTTCCTGTGGGAAATCGCGGAAGTTGTACAGATGGGCCTCGTTGATGGATACCGTGTCTGGTACAATGGTACCGGGGACGAGGTCACTATATATGAGCTCGCGACAGTGTTCCAAACGTCAGAGGGGGCGCATAGCTACATCCAGTGGGAGAAGGAAAACAGATACAGCACGTGGGAGCCTGTATCGTGCCCCACCCTGGGCGACGAAACAACAGCCTACTGCGGCGAGGATCAGTACTGGGCTCTCTGCGATATCGTTTTCCGTAAAGGCAACCTGGCTGCACTTCTGTCACACGGAGGTGTACCGGGCAAGGTGAAGTTCAGCAATGCGCTGTCAATCGCAAGAGTAGCCCTAGCCAGAATCAACAGCCAAGTCGCAGGGAGGGAGATAGCGGCGCCAGGCAGCTTGATACGCAAAGGTGTGGCAGAACATGGAACGTTGACACCGCAGGCGTATTTTCCGTATGTCAGCAGACAAGAACCGCCAACGCCGCACAACTTGCGAGCCAGGAGCATAGTATTGCAGTTGTCTGACATGCCACCTGGCTATGCGCTGGATGAAGATGAGCCAGGTCCAGTGGAATTCTCGAATGAACTCTTGCAGATGGGCACTGTGGTGAGTTGCTTCGCGAGTGGAAACGCCAGGCTGGGCAAAGGGCAAGGGATGAGATCTAGGGGATCGTTTGCCCGCCCAGCTCGCAAGTTGCTCCTTGCCCCCTTCACCTCCCTCCCGACCTGCCCTCCTCCGAGGCTGGTATAGGCTTCAGTCGAGATGCAGGAGGTGGCTCTGCTATGTCACGCTATAGACGAACCGAGCATATACCCGGCACGATGGAGCAGTTTCGTGCAACGATGCACGGGATAGGACTTAGGCTATTTGAATGGGAGGAGTGGACACCATCAACGGGGGAGAAGTTGTGGCTGTCAGAAATCCCCCCCGAGGGTACGTTGTCTACAGAGGACAAGTGGAGTGTGTTCGTCGTATCTCAGGCTCCCGATGGAGCCCTCAATATTACTGCATCCGACATGACCTACGAGTGGCATGCGGCAGACGCCTGGATAGAGGCTTACGAGCAACCCGATGGACGGGTGCGCCTTGAATTCATAGACGGATATTCCCGCATCTCGCTCGGCTTGGGGTGCAATCCTATTGGCCGAGCATTTGAGGAATTCGCCGAATTAGTTGTCAAAGAGGCGCTAGGGCAGCAGCCCTCCCGCGGAGCAGATGCTCATCAGTGTGATGCCTATTCCGGCTATGAAGTTGGGCTACAGCAATTGCGGAATCGAGTGAAGCAGGATCATCCTCGTTACCCTGATTTCCTTGCTCTTGAACAACGGCTGACCGAGAATGTCAAACAGTCTGGGCAATTCGGGGATACCGAAACGCGCAGAGCCGATCGAACTCAAATCATTCATGGCTTGAATGAGCTTTCAGTGTCTGTGCTGGGTATGTCTTTCAATGAACTATGCGGACTGAACACATCTACTACAGGACGAGAGCCATCGTCTGAAGTGGCTGATGGCAGGTAATGTTGTCCTCACCGACCATCTCATAGCCCTGTTAGCGGCCCGATTGAGCGGGCTCTGGCACGGCTGTCTATGGCGGCATACAAGTGATGTCCGTGAGCCATCGTCGAGGCTGTACTGGCTTGAGCGAGCGGGAAGTCACCAAGCCTTAGTCAGGATGGTCTGCCTGTGGCCTGTCTGGTGACAGCCAGGTCCCAAGGAACACATACGCTGAAAGGAAGCGGGTGATGAAGGTAAGGAACGGGCGAGCGATTGGTGTCATTGTGGCAGCTGTTGTCGCGGTGGCCTGCATTCTTACAGTGGCATCGGGCAGTCCAGTACTTGAGGCAGCGGTGACAGATAGGGCTGTTTCATCCTCGTTGATTTACCTTCCACTTGTCATTAGACCAGGATATGTCTATCTTCCATATGTCAGCAAAGTGGAAGTGATCCCTGCCCCCTACAACTTGGGCGCACAAGACATAGTACTACAACTGTATGACATGCCACCTGGCTACGCGCTGGACGAAGAAGAATCAGGCCCGGTGGACCTCTCCGACGCACTCTTGCAGATGGGCGCTGTGGACGGCTACGAAGTCACCTACACCAACTTTGACTTGTTCTTCACTGGCACGCCCTATGTATACAACCTGGCATTAGTGTTCAGAACGACGGAAGGAGCACACAGCTACATTCAACGGGTAAGGCAAAATATAGAGGATGACCCGCAAGGAACGCTTGTCTCATGTCCGACACTGGGCGACGAGACGATGGCAGGTCGGGTAGAGGCAGAGGACGACCCGTATGTTGCCTACCTCATAGCCTTCCGCAAGGGCAACCTGGCTGTAGGTATAGGAACCGGCGGGCTATCAGGTGTAGCCAAGTTCGACGATGCCCTGTCATTTGCCAGGAAAGCGTTGGACATAGTCAACAGCCAGACCCTCTGTGCTAACATGGGTGAGACAACTCTGCTCTGGAAATTAGTGTAGAATATAGAGAGCAGAGGAGGCCATAGGATGACATTTCACGATTCACTAACCGACATTTCTGACCCTGAAGTTGTGCCCAAAGCCAAGCGCCGCCAGTTCTCGGCCCAGTACAAAGTGCGCATCTTGGAGGAGGCCGACATCTGTACAGAGGCCGGCCAGGTCGGCGCCCTGTTGCGCCGGGAAGGGCTGTACTCGTCCCTTCTGACGACCTGGCGGCGGCAAAGGGAGCAGGGTCTTCTGGAAGCCTTGAGCCCCAAGCGGCGCGGACGCAAGGGAGAGGATGAGTTGGAGAGGGAGCTGGCCAAGATGCGGCGGGAGAACGAGCAACTGCAAGCGCGCCTGGAGCAAGCCGAGGCGATCATCGGGGTGCAAAAAAAACTCTCGCAGCTGCTTGGTCTGGCGACGGAGAGGAACGGG
>Ga0315284_10017312_pt1 | contig 10220 bp, 10 predicted proteins | sample YL17G09_16_MG_FD_203696 | JGI IMG/M metagenome (GOLD analysis project Ga0315284, IMG submission 203696) | Sediment microbial communities from Yellowstone Lake, YNP, Wyoming, USA - YL17G09_16 | ecosystem: Environmental > Aquatic > Freshwater > Lake > Sediment | place: USA: Wyoming | collected...
TCGCGGCTCAACCAGAACCTTCGCGAGACGCACGGCTACACCTACGGCGCGAACTCCGGCTTCGATCAGCGCCGCATGCCCGGCCCCTTCCAGGCGGCCTCGTCCGTGCAGTCCTCGAAGTCCGACAGCGCGCTCATAGAGTTCATGCGCGAGCTGCGGCGCATCCGCGACGAGGCGGTACCGCAGGCTGAACTGGACAAGGCCAGGTCGTACCTCGCCCTGGGAATGCCCGGGAACTTCGAGACCACGGCCGGCGCGGCACGGCAGTTCACGGAGTTGCTCACTTACCGGCTGCCGCTGGACTACTACAACACGTACATCCAGCGCATCACCGCCGTGACCGCAGCCGACGTGCAGCGCGTCGCGCGGCAGTACCTGAACCCGGACCAGTTCGTCATCACGATCGTGGGAGACAGGGCATCTATCGAGGCGGGACTTCGCGCCCTGGGCGAGGGACCAATCTCCTTCCGTGACATCTGGGGGCAGGAAATCCGGTGAAGCTCGGCACGCGACGGGTTTACTCCGGCCGGGTCTTGGACCTGGACGTCGACACCGTCCGCTTCCCGGACGGCTCGGTCGGTGAACTGGAGATGATCCGCCACTCCGGGGCCTCGGCGGTGGTGCCCGTCCTCTCGACGGATACCGCCACCGACCCGGAGATCCTGCTGATCCGGCAGTTCCGGCACGCCGCCGACGGCCTGATCTGGGAAGTCCCGGCCGGCCGACTGGACCCGGGTGAGACCCCGGACGACTGCGCCCGGCGCGAACTACTCGAGGAGGCCGGCGCCATCGCCGGCCGCCTCACGCGCCTTACCACGATCTATTCGACTCCAGGCTTCACCGACGAGCGGATCCACCTCTTCGTCGCCCGCGAGATCACGCAGGGCCAACACCAGCGCGAGGCGGACGAGTTCATGGAAACGCGGTCGCTCCCCTTGAGTCGCATCCTGGCGATGATCGAGTCCGGAGATATGACGGACGGGAAGACTGTTGCTGCCCTACTATTCTTCTCCCGATTTGGACTAGGCCTGTAGCATCCAGAGGACGGTCTCCGCAGGGCCGCTGGGGCATTCCAATGCGCCGGCGGCCCAACATCGCTTTATATGACAACAAGTTGGCTGGCGTTGTCACCGTGGCATACGAGGTCGGTACGGTTCCTGCTCGATGGGGGGTGGAACCCGACTTCAACGTCTGGCGGGCACTATGGGCACGGCGCTCAGGACTTCCAACAAGAGCACGACTACCGCACTTCTTCGCAGCTACGACGGGCTGGACGATGGCACGGTGGTACGGGCGTGCCTCGAGGGAGACGGCCGAGCCTTCACGGAACTGGTCCTTCGCTACCAGACGCGGCTCCTCAACTTCGTCTACCGGTCCATCGGCGATCGCGAGCGTGCCGAGGACCTGGTGCAGGAGGCTTTCATCCGGGTGCACCGCCACCTGCAGCGCTTCGATCAATCCAAGAAGTTCTCGACCTGGATCTACACGATCGCGTCCAACCTGGCGAAGAACGAGCTGCGCAACCGCAGCCGGAACCCGCTCGTTCTCTTCCAGACGGTCAAGAAGAACTGGGAGGCGGACCACCGGCCGCTGCAGTTCGAGGACGTGCGTTCACGGCCCGACGACCTCTACCGCAAGCGCTACCTGCGCGAACTCGTCGAGGCCTCGGTGGCCCAGCTTCCCGAGCACCACCGGGTCGTCTTCGTCCTTCGTGAGCTCGAGGGCAAGAGCTACGAGGAGATCGCGGAGATCACCGGCTGCAACCTGGGCACCGTGAAGAGCCGGCTGAACCGTGCCCGCAACAGCTTCGCCATCATAGTCGCACCGCACCTCGACTAGGGGCCGTGCCCGTCCCTGTGAGGGGAGAGGGAACCCTGCGCCGCGCCGACGGTACGATAGGAGTCACAACCCGGCGCGGCATGGACTGTCGAGAGTTCCGCGAGACCTTCTCCGACTACGTGGATGGCCTGCTCGCTGAGGCGGACGAGGTCCGTGGACGCGAGCACTTGGGCGCGTGCGTCTGCTGCCGGCGGTTCGAGCATGGGTACCGTGCCGGGGTTGGGGTGCTCCAAGGCCTTCCGACCATCGGCCCATCGCGGGATCTCGGCGCGCGGATACTGCACCGGATCCGGCGCCAGCCAGCCCTGCCCGTCGTCGCCGGGTCGTACGGATTCGCGGGCGCCCTGCTCGCGGTGACGTTCGCGGGTTTCCTCGTGCTGGATCTACGGGGACGCGAAGCCACCCCGGCGCCCGATGCTACGGTCCTGGTCGAGCGGCTGCCGGCATCCCCGTCGTTCGACGTGGACAGCGATGCGGACCTCATCACCGTCCACTTCGTGCACGACGACGGCGACCTGTTCCAGTCCGACCCTTACGCGCCTCTTCCCTCTCCAGACCCGTCCGCCTCGTCGCGCGTCCGATTCGTCGTCCCTGCCGTCTGGTCGGGACGGTAAGCGCGCGCCGTCTGTTCCCCCGGGTCCCGCCGGGCTAAGTTGCGCCCGATGCGGTCCCTCGACTACGACACCTTATGGAAGGCGCTCCGCAAGGGCGTCGTCCGGCCGGTCTACTATCTCCACGGCGACGAGGAGTTGCTCAAGGACGAAGCCGTCCGAGGCCTCATCGACGCCGGCGTGGATGCATCGACCCGCGATTTCAATCTCGACCGCCGCCGTGCCGCCGAACTCACTGCCGAGGACTTCCACTCACTCGTGCAGACACCGCCGATGATGGCGGCCCGGCGCGGCGTCGTCGTTTCCGAGGTGGAGTGGCTGCAGCAGAAGAAACCGAAGGCCCAGGCGCTGCGCACAGCCGTGCTGGCGTACGCGGTCCAACCCTCGCCGGAGACGATGCTGGTCCTCGTGCAGTCGGCGAGCCGCGAGAAAGGCGACAGGCGCGAGAAGCTCCTCTCGCCCGACCCGGCGCTCGCGCGTGTCGCCGAGACGGTGGCGTTCGATCCGCTCTCACCCCACCGACTCGAGGGCTGGATCCGTCGCGAGGCGGGCCGCCTCTCGCTCACGCTCGACGATGCGGCGATCACTCACCTCATCGCGGCCGTCGGCAGCGACCTGCCGGCACTCGCCGCGGAACTCGCCAAGCTCGGCACGGCGATCGGCGAGCGGACAGCCACGGCCGACGACGTCGCGGACCTGGTCGGCGTGCGGCACGGAGAGACGGTGCCCGATCTCCTGGACGCGGTGACCGGTCGGCGGGCCGTCGAAGCTGCGGCGATGCTGCCGCGCCTGCTCGACGCGCCGGGCTGTTCCGCCGTGCGCCTCGTGATGTCGCTCGGAGCGGCTCTGGTGGGTGTCGGCCTGGCGCGTGCTCTGCTGGACGAGGGGATGCACCCCGACGCCGTTGAGGGCCGGTTGCCGCAGGCCATCAAGGACGCGGGCCTCTGGCTGCGGCGGGACTGGCGCCAGGAGGCGCAGGCCTGGACGCGCGACGCAGCCTGCTGGACGTTGCCTGAAGTGGACGCGGCGCTCGAGGAACTGCTGCGAGCCGACCGGCGCATCAAGAACACCAAGGTCGCCGGCGGGGCCGAGATCCTCCAGGAAGCCCTGCTGGCGACGGCGGGACAAGCCGCGAGGACCGCGTGAGGATCCGGGCCGTGTTCGCCTTCGCCGCGACTGCCGTCGCGTTGTGTGCGCGGCCGGCGCGGACCCAGGACAACCCCGCTTTGCTGGAGGCCGTGCGGCTCACCGCCGAGGGGCGTGGCGACGAGGCTCGCCGGATGGTCGGGGCCGAGTTGGCTCGCGCACGGCCTGGCGACTCGGCCTACATCGAAGCGCTCTACTGGCGCGCCCGGCTCACCGCGATCGGCGACAGCGCCGAGCGGGATTTGCGGCGGATCGCGATCGAGTACCCGACGTCACGCTGGGCGGATGACGCTCTCTTGCAACTCGCGCAGCTCGCGATGGCCGCCGGGAACCCGGTCTCGGCGTTCGCCCTCGCCGAGCGCTTGCGCAGCGACTACCCCGAGAGTGACCTCCGACCGCGTGCCGCTTTCTGGGCCGGGCGTGCCGCCTTCGACCTTGGCGACCCGCGCGGCGGGTGCGCCCTGCTCGATACCGCGCGCACCGAGGCCTCCGCCGACGTCGAGTTCGTGAACCAGGTGGCGTTCTACCGCAGCCGCTGCACGGCCCTCGTCGGCGCGGCCCCGCCCGCTGCACAGGAGGGCCAGCCAGTGGCCCCGGCGGCACCGCCACCCGCACCGCAGCAACCAGCTCAGGCACCGCCGCCGCGCGCCGACACTGCGCGCCCCGTTCCGGCGCCGACCGGCCAGGCGTCATCAAGCCGGGCAGGCGACTACTCCGTCCAAGTGGCCGCGGTGAGGACTGACACCGAGGAGCGGCGGGTCCTCCAGTTGCTGCGGCGCGCCGGCTACGAAGGGCGCGTCGTGACCGGTACCGACGGCTTCCGGCGCGTCCGTGTCGGCGCGTACGTGACCGACCGCGAAGCACAGGGCGCGGTCGCGTTGCTACGCCGTGTGGTCGGCGGCCGGCCTTTCGTGGTGCGCGAGCGGTGACGTTCCCCGGGATCGACCTCGGCACCCCGCTGATGCTGCAGTACCGCGAGATCAAGGCGCGGCACCGCGATGCCATCCTGCTGTTCCGGATGGGCGACTTCTACGAGATGTTCGAGGAGGACGCGGAGGTCGGCGCGCGGGCGCTCGGGCTCACGCTCACGAGCCGGAACAACGGTGGCGCCTCCGAGGTGCCGCTCGCGGGCGTGCCGGTGAAGGCGGCGGCCACGTACATCAAGCGTCTCGTCGAGAAGGGTTTCCGCGTCGCCATCGCCGAACAGGTCGAGGACCCGAAGTTCGCCAAGGGCCTCGTGCGCCGCGAGGTCGTCGAGGTGGTGACGCCCGGGGCGGTGATGGCGGATGACCTCCTCGACCAGCGTGCCAACACCTTCCTCGTCGCGCTCGTCACGGACGACGGGCGGGCGGGGCTCGCCGCAGCCGACCTCTCGACCGGCGAGTTCGTGCTCGAGACCATGGCCGCCGGCGAGATCGGCGCGGCGTTCGAGCGGTACCGCCCGTCCGAGGTGCTGGTGCCCGAAGGCGACGCGGCCCTGGCCCCACAGGCGACGCTCATCACGCGCCGCGAGCGCTGGCACTTCGATCCGGCGGCGGCGGTGGAGGACCTGCGGCGGTTCGCGCACGTCGCTGCCCTTGAGGGGCTCGGCGTGGAGGGCCGCGACCTGCTCGCCGTGGGCGCCGCGGGTGCGCTGCTCCGCTACCTCGCCGAGCTGCAGCCCGGCGGCCTGCCGCACCTCCGACCCCCTATCGTCCGCCGCGCCGAGGGAATCCTATACCTCGACGCGATGACCCGGCGGAACCTCGAACTCGTCGAGCCGCTTCGGCCCGACGGCCGTGACGCCACGCTGATCGGCGTACTCGACCGCACTCTGACGCCGATGGGGGCGCGGCTCCTGCGGCAATGGCTTCTCGCGCCGCTCACCGACCACGCGGCCATCGAGCGCCGCCTCGACGCAGTGGCGCTGCTGGTGGCCGACGAGCGCCGCCGGGCCGCGCTGCGCGATGCGCTCGACGGCGTACGCGACGTGGAGCGACTGGGGGCGAAGACCGCCGCGCGCCGGGCCACTCCCCGTGACCTAGGCGGACTGCGCGATTCGTGCGCCCGCCTGCCGGACATCCATCCGTTCCTCGATGGCCTTCACGGCCTGGGGGAGGGGTTCGACGGTCTCGATGACCTGGCCGATCGCCTGCGGCACGCACTGGTAGACCGCCCTCCCGCGGCACTGGGTGAGGGCGACACGATCCGGCACGGCGCCGATCCCGAGCTCGACGAATTGCGTTCGCTGCGCGACGGCGGTCGCTCGTACATCGCCGGACTGCAGACCCGGGAGCGCCAGCGGACCGGTATCTCCACTCTCAAGGTCGGCTACAACAAGGTCTTCGGGTACTACATCGAGATCACCAAGGCGCACCGCGCGGCCGTGCCCGCGGACTATGAGCGGCGCCAGACGCTGACCGGGGCCGAGCGGTACGTGACGCCCGAGTTGAAGGCATACGAGGAGAAGGTCCTGACAGCCGAGGAGCAGATCGCGCGCCGCGAAGGGCGGCTCTTCGATGACCTGCGTGAGGGGATCGGCGCGGAGATCGGCCGCATCCAGGACACGGCGGCGCGCCTCGCCGCGGCGGATGCGCTCGCCGCCTTCGCCGACGCAGCCGCGCGCGGGGGATACGCACGACCGGTCCTAACCGACGACTTCACGCTGGACCTGGTGGACGGCCGGCACCCTGTCGTCGAACGAACGATGCCCAGGGGAGCCTTCATCCCGAACGACGTGCGCCTGGACGCGGACCGGCAGGTGATGATCCTGACCGGACCGAACATGGCCGGGAAGAGCACGATCCTCCGCCAGGTGGGGCTCACCGTGCTCATGGCACAGGCGGGGTCGTTCGTGCCAGCGCGCGGCGCGACGATCGGCATCGTGGACCGGCTCTTCACCAGGGTGGGGGCGAGCGACGACCTGACGCGCGGCCAGAGCACTTTCATGGTGGAGATGAGCGAGACGGCGGCCATCCTGCATAACGCGACCCACCGGAGCCTCGTGCTGCTCGACGAGATCGGGCGCGGCACATCCACCTACGACGGCGTGGCCATCGCGTGGGCTGTCGCCGAGTACCTGCACGAGCACCTCGGCTGCAAGACGATCTTCGCGACGCACTACCACGAACTCACCCGGTTGGCAGACCGGTTCGCGCGGGTTGTGAACTGCAACGTGGCGGTCCTCGAATCCGGCGACGACGTGATCTTCCTGCACCGGCTCCAGGCGGGCGGTACTGACCGCTCGTACGGCGTCCACGTGGGCCGGCTCGCCGGGCTGCCGCCCGCCGTGGTGGACCGGGCGAAGGAGATCCTCATCGCGCTCGAGCGCGGCCAGCGCGCGGTCTCCCCTGCGGCGCCCGCGGACCAACTGGCGCTCTTCCCGCCCGCCGAACACCCCGTGGTCGAGGAGTTGCGCTCACTCGACGTGGACGGCCTCACCCCGCGGCAGGCGCTGGACGCGCTCGTGCGCCTCCAGGCCCGGGCGAAGGGCGAGGACGTGTGAGGAAACACCTCGCAGCGGCGTTCCTCCTCGGCGCAGCGGCTTGCGGCCGCAGTGCCGAGACCGGCGACGGAGCCGTCCGGCGCGGGGTCGAAATGCCGGTGGCCATCAACAGCGAGTCGCCGTTCCAGTACCCTGCGGACCTCTTCGATCAAGGAGTGGAGGGAGAGGTCCGCCTCCGCCTCTTCGTGGACGCGGGGGGCCGGGTGGTGCCAGAATCCACCCGCGTCGCTTCTTCGTCCGGCACGCCCGCCCTCGACACCACCGCCGTACGCGGCGCCGTGGAACTGCGGTTCGCGCCCGGCACCCGCGACGGCGCGCCCACCGGGATGGCCTTCTACCAGCCGGTCATCTTCCGGCGGCTCACCGCGCCCTCGGGCGCCCCAGTGCCGTGAACCGCAGCGCGCAGCCGCTGGACGGCGTGATCGAGGCGATCGGGCAAACGCCGCTCGAGCGGCCCACCGCACTGCTCTCGCGCGAGACGCCGGCGGCGCTGGTGCGCCGCGCCGGCACTCTCGTCGGCATCGTCACCCGGTACGACGTGCTGCGGCACGTGGCGGGGATCCGATGAAAGTCGCGGTTCTTACGGGGGGCACATCCAGCGAGCGGGACGTCGCGCTCGCCTCCGGCCTCCAGGTGGCACGCGCCCTGCGCGCGCGCCGGCACCCGGTAAGCCTCGTCGACCTTGCGGCGGGGTTCGTCCCGCCCGAGCACGAGGATGCGCTCCTCCCCAGCGGAGTGGGACGCGAGCCGCCGCCGCTCAACCGGTTGCGTGAGCTCGAGCGGGGGATGCTCGGCTCCGGCCTCGGCGAACTGCCGGTCTTTCGCAATGCGGACGTGATCTTCCTGGCGCTGCACGGCGGTCGCGGAGAGGATGGCACCGTCCAGGCCATCCTGGACGTCATCGGCGTGCCGTACACCGGCAGCGGGCACCTCGCCTCGGCTCTCGCGATGGACAAAGACCTCGCCAAACGCATTCTGCGCGACCACGGCATCACGTGTCCCACCTGGGCGATGACGCCGACCACGGCCGAGCGCGTGAGGCGCGAGGTCGGCTATCCGTGCGTGGTGAAGCCGTCGAAACAGGGGTCGTCGGTGGGGATGTCACTCGTGCGGCGCGGGCGCGACCTGGCCAAGGCCATCACGCTCGCTGCGCGGTACGACGACGAGGTGATGGTCGAGCGGTTCATCGCGGGGCGGGAGTATACGGTCGGCATCCTCGGCGAGGATGCCTTGCCGGTCGTCGAGATCCGCCCCAAGCACGAGCTCTTCGACTACGAGTGCAAGTACACACCCGGGATGGCCGAGGAGATCGCTCCCGCGCCGATCGACGCTGCGCTCGCCGCCAAGCTGCAGGACGCCGCCCAGTGCGCGCACCGCGCCCTCAAGCTCGGCGGGTACAGCCGCATCGACTTTCGCGCCGATGCCGACGGCGGCATCTTCTTCCTGGAAGCCAACACGCTCCCCGGCCTGACGGCGAACAGTCTTATTCCCAAGGCCGCGCGCGCCGCAGGCATTGGCTTCCCGGTGCTGTGCGAGACGATCTGCCGGCTCGCCCTGCAGGCGCGGGGATTAGATGTCTAGCTCGCGGAGGACCGTGGATCGGACGCCGTTCGTGCTGACACGCTGGGTGCGGCGACTGCTCGTCGTCACGGGCGGCGTGTACCTGATGCAGCTCACGGTGTTCACCAGCCCCTGGTTCATCGAGACCTTCGGTTTCGCGCCGTCGCTGGCCGCCCGCCACCCGTGGAGCGTGCTCACCTACGCGTTCCTGCACGGATCACTGCTGCACCTGCTGTTCAATATGCTCGGGCTGTTCATGTTCGGCCCGCCGGTGGAAGGGCGGATCGGGAGCCGGCGCTTCCTCCATCTGTATCTCGTCTCCGCGCTCGGTGGCGCGGCGCTGTCGCTCGCGTTCGTCTCGCTCGCCGGGCGCGGTGTCATCATCGGCGCCTCCGCCGCCGTGTTCGGCGTGATGCTCGCCTTCGTTCTCGAGTGGCCCGACGCGCCGGTCTTCATCTTCCCCCTCCCGGTGCCCGTGAAGGCGAAGTGGGTGGTCGTCTTCCTTGCTGTGGTCTCGCTCGCCGCCGGGGTGAGCGGGGTACGGGACGGGGTCGCACACCTTGCGCACCTGGGTGGGTTCGGCGGGGCACTACTCTACCTGCGCGGCATGGATCTTCTGCGGCGGCGGGGCACGCGCGTGCCCCGCGGAAGAGTGGGCGCGGTCCTCGTTCACCCTTCGAGCCTTGCGGCCCTGCGGACCGGACCTTCTCGCCCAGCGCACCTCGGGGGGCCCGATGCCGCAACGCTGGCCGAGGTGGACCGGATGCTCGACAAGATCTCCGCCGGCGGCCTCGCCAGCCTGACGCCCGAAGAGCGGCGCTTCCTCGACGAGATCAGCAGGCGGTTCAAGCAGGACGACTGAGGCCGGCGCACGTTCGCGATAGCCCTTGCCCTCGCGGTCCAAGTCGTACAGGCCGACACGCGGCTCGCCCGGGCTGAGTCACTCCTCTCCGCCGGTGACTTGCCTGCAGCGCGGAGAGTCGCGGAGCGGCTCATCTGGTCGCGTCCCGACGACGCCCGGGCGCTCACTCTCCTCGGCCGTATCTGGCTGGCGTGGCCGGTGTTCGGGCGCTGGCAGGCGGACAGTCTCCTGACACGGGCCGCCGCACTCAACCCCGACAACCCGGAGCCGTTCTACTACCTCGGGCTGGTGGGCATCGCGCTGGGCGGGGACGACGGGGAGTGGGTCGCGCGCCGTGGTTTGACCCGCGTCCTCGCACTCGAACCGACGTACCGTGACGCGTGGGCGCTGTGGACCAGGCTTTATCGTGGCCCGTCGGAGCGCCGCGCCGCAGTCGCGGCGCTGGCGCGACACGCCGGCGAGCCCGCGCCCGATCTCTGGCGCAGCCAGCTCCTGATCGAGCTCAAGGCGTACGACGAGGCGCGGCCGCTCCTCGACGCTCTGCTCGCGCGGTCTCCGGGTAGTCCGGCTCCCAATGCGCACCTCGCCCAGTTGCTCTACGAGACGGGGCGCGACGCCGAGGCGGCTCCTGTCTACGAGACGGCGCTCGCGCACGCCGACGCCGACACGGGCGGCGTGCTCTGGCGTCAGGTGCGGAGCACGGCGTCGCCGGGAGAGC
>Ga0315284_10017314_pt1 | contig 10220 bp, 14 predicted proteins | sample YL17G09_16_MG_FD_203696 | JGI IMG/M metagenome (GOLD analysis project Ga0315284, IMG submission 203696) | Sediment microbial communities from Yellowstone Lake, YNP, Wyoming, USA - YL17G09_16 | ecosystem: Environmental > Aquatic > Freshwater > Lake > Sediment | place: USA: Wyoming | collected...
GGGCCGGTGGAGAATTTGCTCCCCGACCTCATAAGGGTGGCGGGTCGGGGTTCAAGCACCGAACTGAAGATGGAACTACGTACCGTGCCAGTAAGGGTGAGGCGCGTGGGGCAAAGAAATACTATCGTGCCAAGAACTCAGCCGGACGGAAGCTGGGAATTCGAACGCAACTGCGGGGTGAAGCACGCATGGTAAGGAAGGGAATTGTGTCGGCAGAGTACAACGAACCCCGTTTGACCCTGCAACAGTTCTTCGATAAGAAAGCCTATATGGCCCAGTACAACGCCAAGACAAAGGGCGGTGGACGTGGGCGCCCTGCGGCGGCAGCTAAGCCGGCAGCGGGTGGTAAACCATCAGCAACGCCCCGTGCAGATAAGCGGGCGGCTGATAAGGCAGCGTATGCAAAGGCGCTGGGTCCGCACCTTGATGCAAAGATTGGGGCTGCTGTCGCCAAGATTAGGGGCGGGAGTCTTCCGAGCGTAGGGGCCGCTAAGCGGGGACAGCGTAAGTTGGTTAAGAGGGCCGACGCTGCTAAGGCTGGGGGCGCCCTTGGTAAGGCATTTGCCAATCGACGTAAGGCGGGGAACAAGCCGGTACGCCGATTGATTGACCGCGAACGTAAGGTTGCGAACATTAAGGCCGGGAAACCTTCACCGACTGGAAATCGTCGGGCGGCAGTGGCTAATAAGAACTACCGAAAGTCCCCAGCTAAGGCCAGGCCGAAGGGTGGGTACTCCCAGAAGGCCGGAAGCGCCCGCAGGATGGTGGATGCCCTTCCAGCTGGCGGCGAAGGGTACAACGAACCCCGTTTGACCCTTCAGCAGTTCTTCGATAAGAAGGCGTACATGGCGGCCTATAATGCTAAGAAGAAGGGCGGTGGGCGTGGGCGCCCTGCGGCGGCAGCCAAGCCGGCATCGGCACCTACACGGGGTCTCGGGCGACTGAATCGGTCGAAGAAAATTACGGCGTCTAACCCGTCTGGCGCTTCGGTGGCTCGTATTGCCCGCCTCGGCAAGAAGAGTGGTTCACTCCCTACGGGGACATCCAAGAAGGGCGTCCTTTCATACGTTCGCGGGTTCGCTAAGTCCCGCAAGCGTGGTTCTCCCGCACAGCTTCGTTTGGCACAGGCTGCGAACGGTGGGCGGGTGGCTTCGGTTCGCAGCCACGTCGGAGTATCTGGGAACCCGATGGGCCGAAAGCGTCAGGTGGCATATCAGCGAGGCCAAGGTTATGACCCTCGTGGTCCGGGAGCTGGTTGATGGCTAAAACTACCAAGATCCGGAAGGCTGTGAAGCCCGTACCGTTCGTGGAGACGGAGGCTATCTTCATTGAAGCCCCCGAGTACTTTCACGACGTATCGGGGGCGGGGTGGGTACCATTCCTCCCCAAACCCGGAAAGTACGAACATCCTAAATTTGGGGACGTTGTAATTGACAACGCCCGCAACAGTCGGATGGTTGAATCCGTAAAGGGTCAGGTCTACCAGGAGCGAATTCCGCTCGACTTGGAACACGACCTTAAGGTGTCAGGTGCAGTCGGATGGATTTCCGACATGCGTATGAATGTAGATGGGTCCGCGGATGCATTTGTTGAGTGGACCGATCGTGGCCAGGAGGTGTTGAAGGGAAACAGGTTCCGCTACATCAGTCCTGAGTGGTTTCGGCAGTGGAAAGACCCCGCTACCGGAAAGGAACATTTGGATGTTGTCGCGGGCGGTGCCCTAACGACACGACCATTCTTTAAGGACAAGGTCCTTCGGGCACTTGTCGCCAGCGAAAGGGGAGTCGAAATAGTGGGTCGCGAACAGTTCGCGGGCGAGAACGGCGATGCCGAAGAGTCCGAGGACGTTGAAGAAGAAGATGAAGTAGAAGAGTCCGAGTCCGAAGCCGAAGAGGAAGAGGAGGCGTCGGACGACGTCGAGGATTCCGACGAAGAGGAGGAGGAGGAAGAGGACGATATCGAGGCCGAAGAGGAAGAGGAGTTCAGCGAGATGACCGAAACGTTTACGGAGGGACAGGCATCCGCCATTGAGGCGTATGTCGAGCAAGAGATTCAGCGTGCGACCCAGTCGTTCACTGAGCAGCTTGCAGCCGAAACGGCTCGGGGCGACCGAGCTGAGACTGCCCTACGCGTCCTCGAGACCGAGCGGCGCACTGACCGCTTCACCGAAGTGGTCCGAAATCGGGATGCAGGTGCACCGTTCGTCGGTGGCCTTGATAAGCAGGTCAAGATTCTGCTGACCCTCGCCGAGTCCTTCGGTGAAGAGTCGGAGGAGTTCACGGATTACGTCGAGACCCAGAAGGCAGCCGCCGAGCAGGTCAAGACTTCACAGGCCTTTAGTGAACTCGGCTCCAGTGCGTCGGGTGCGTCGAACAGCGAACCGGTCCGCCGGATCGAGGCCATGGCAGAGGAAGTTCGCAAGACGAAGCCTGCACTTACGAAGGAACAGGCCTTCTCAGAGGCCATCAACACGCCTGACGGCGCTCGGCTGTATGCCGAGTCGCTGAACCGGTAGAGGAGGTCGAAAACAACATGGCGTACGAGATTCCGGGCTTTAAGCTGACGCTTATTACTGCGGCCAGCTTTGCATCGAATCAGTACCGGTTCGCGAAGCTTGATTCCAACGGTAAGGTTATTGTCGGTACTGCCGGCGCGTCTTCCATTGGTGTCGTTCAGAACAAGCCCGCCTCCGGTGAAGCTGCCGAGATTATGCTCGACGGCGTGTCCAAAGTCGTTGCGGGCGGGGCCATTTCGGCCGGCGCCTCTATCACTTCTGACTCCACTGGCCGTGCGGTCACTGTAGGCGGGTCGGATTCCATTTCGGGTTATGCACTGACTGCAGCACAGGGTGCCGGCGAGTTGATCCCGGTTCTCCTTGCAGTCACGGGCAAGTCGGCTACCGGAACTAAGGGTTCCGTGGTCAGTGTTCCGTTCAACTTCGCTACGCTGGCGAACGGTGACTTCCTTACTAACTGGACGCCCGGTTTCGCCGGCACCATCATCAAGTTTGCAGCGGCAGTCACTGTGGCTGTTTCGACCGGTGCAAAGGCAGCGTCCATGAACCTTGAGATTGGGACAACCAATCTTACGGGCGGTGTTATTTCCTTGACCGGTACCTACGCCGTTGGGGCGGTAGTTGCCAGCTCGGCCATTACAGCCGCCAACACGTTCACGGACACGGACACTATCAGCATTGAGGCAAGTGCGGTCACGACCTTCATTGAAGGTTCGGGCGTCTTCCTCATCACACTCATTTAGGTCACTTAGCTAAACCGGAGGTATAACACGTGGCACAGCCGACGGGGAGTGACCTGCACGTCAACACTCCTCTCACGAACATTTCGGTCGCCTACATGCAGTCGGCGTCCGAATTCATTGCTGACCGGGTCTTCCCGCAGGTCCCAGTTAGCAAGCAAGCGGACCTGTACTACAAGTACGACAAGGGCAACTGGTTCCGCACTGCGGCTCAGGAGCGGGCACCCGCGACTGAATCGGTCGGGACTAGCTGGACGATCACGACCGACAGCTATGGCTGCCGAGTGTATGCCGTCCACAAGGACGTTGCTGACCAGGATCGCGCCCGCCAGGACAGTCCTATGCTGGACCTGGACCGTGACGCGACCGAGATTGTCAGCCGTGACCTTCTAATCCTTCGGGAAAAGAAGTTCATGGAGAAGTACTGGGGCACCTCGCTCTGGGGCAATACGGACCAGACAGGTGTATCTGGTGGACCCGGTGCCAACCAGTTCCTCCAGTTCAACGACGCGAACTCGAATCCCATTGAGGTCATTCGAGCACGCCGCCTGGCCTTGGCTTCCAAGACAGGGCTCAAGCCCAATAAGATGGTGGTGGGTCCGGACGTTCACAACTCCCTGCTCGACCATCCGGACGTTATCGACCGGATTAAGTACACGCAGCGTGGCATCGTCACGAATGAGCTCCTGGCGGCCTTGTTTGAAGTCGACGAATATCTCGTCCCAATGGTCATTGAGAACACGGCCCTTGAAGGGGCTGCGGACTCGCTGGCCTTTATGTACGGCAAGGGAATCCTCCTTGCCTACGCAGCCCCGAACCCTGGCCTGATGATTCCGTCCGCGGGGTACATCTTCGGCTGGACAGGACTTCTCGGCGCCGGCTCGTTTGCAAATACGATTTCCCGGTTCCGCATGGACGCCCTGAAGTCGGATCGGGTTGAGGGTGAGATGGCCTTCGACATCAAGATGGTAGCGAGCGACCTCGGGCAGTACTTTACATCCGCCGTCGCGTAAGCGAGGGGGCAAACAATGCAGTATCTTGTAACTAGTCGCAAGGCGGTTACACTTGATGGGGTTCTCCGGGTACCCGGAGACCTCATCACTAACCCGTCAAATGCGGCTCAGCTTATTAGGCGGGGGCTGGCCGTCCCGTTTGGTAACACGTCCACTGAGCAGGCCGAGACGTCCTCTCCCTCGTCGGAGCCTGCTCAAATTCCCTCTAAGAAGAGGAAGGCAACTGAGGAAGAGACCACATCCGCGGAAGAGCCTTCTGGCAGCGAAGACTCTTCCGTTTCTACGGCGGCGAATGTTGACGACGGTCCGGAGGTAACTCCTGAACCGGTCGCCATTGAGGAGGGATCCGAGCCCCCGACGGGTCCCTCCGCCGCCGTCAAAAAGGGAAAGGCGTAAGGCCATGGGTGCTGGGCCCGACGTCATCAAAGGGGCTTCGGAGGTCAGTAATACTGCCTCCGGAGCCGCGCAGGCAAACAATGCTACCCTAGCCGCCACTGCCGGAAAGACGAACTACGTTGAAGGGTTCATCCTTACCGGCGGTGGGGCTACGGGTGCAAGCATCATTGACGTCACTTTAACCGGACTTGCCGGGGGAACAATGACATTTCATGTTCCTATTCCGGCAGGAGCGGGCGTATCAATTACCCCACTCTACGTGTTCTTTCCCAGGCCGCGAGCGGCCACAGGGGTTAATACTGCAATTACCTTGAATGTACCGTCCTTTGGAACGGGGAACACAAAGGCAGCTGCAGTCCTTTACGGGTACCGGAAGTAAATCAAATGGTCTGGTCGTACACCGGCGATCCTAACAGCAGTCCGATAGATGCTGTCCGTTTCTACGTTCAAGATACCATTCAAGCTGACCCGCAGGTCTCCGATGAGGAGATTGAATTCCTGCTCGGCATGGAGGGCGATGACGAGATTCGGACAGCAGCTCGGACCGCCGAAGTTATCGCTGCCAAGTACGCCCGGCAAGTTGATAAGTCCGTTGGAGGCTTAAGTCTTTCAGCGGGCTCTCGACAGGACAAGTACGAAAAGTTGGCGGCGGCGCTCTGGGCCCGAACACGAAATGCCGGAGCGTCACTTCCATTTGCTTACGCAGGTGGCATTAGTCAGACCGATAAGGATTCTCGAGCATCTGATACCGACCGGGTTGAGCCGGCGTTTACCCGAACGTTACATGACTTCGTTAGTCTCCCTGAAGTGGATGCTAACGCATGATTGATTACGACCTTCGTCTCCTGATGCCCGACACCGTCGCCCTAGAGCTCCCCGCAGACTCCCGAAATGTTTACGGGGTAATTACCTATGGCGCCGCTGTTGACTATCAGTGTCGAATTGAGCAGACAACGTCAATGGTCCGTGACCAGGATGGAAGAGAGCGGGTTAGTGGAACCCAAATTTTCTTAGCCTCCCAAATTAGAATTCCTCCGACTACCCGGGTTACACTGCCCGATGGAAGCCACCCCGTCATCATGTCCATCGAGTCCGTCCAGGATGAGAATGGCGCCTACTTTACGAAGTTGAATACCTAATGGCCGGCGGATTTGCGTTTAAGGTCACTACCAATTTCTTTGACCGGATGGACTGGCTTCTTAAGCTGACCGATGTGGCATTAGTCGGCTCAGTGTATCGAGAATCCGAACGGCTGATGACGATGGCGAAGCAGTTGACTCCGGTTGATACAGGGAACCTCCGCGCTTCGGGACGCGTTGAAGGGCCCCTTGATGTGAGTAGTCACGGCGTTACTTATGTGTTGGCCTACGGCGGAGCTGCCCTTGAGTACGCCCTTCGCATTCACGAAGACCTTAACATGAGGCATGCCGTTGGACAGGCCAAATTCCTTGAAACTCCGGTTCGGGAAGAGGTCGGTAGCGGAAGGTCCGAGACGCGGGTCATGGCAGATATGCGAGCACAGGGGATCGTCTGATGCTTTTGACCGAATTGACCAATTATCTTGAAGCTCAAGGCGTCGCCAAAAAGGGCAACAATCTGTTTGCGGGGCTCCGACCTGAGGAACCTGATGAAGTACTCGTCCTCCACGAGTACCCGGGAATGGCGCCCGAGTACCAGAACGACGGGCAGTCGACAGGTCCGGTCCGAGAACGCCCACAGGTTCAGGTGATGGGTCGCGGAAAGGATTATGAGTCCGTGCGGGCCATGGTACAGGCCGCTTGGGTTGCTCTTGGAAAGATTACCAATGTAACCCTTTCAGGTGCCCGTTACATTGAGGTGCGACCAAGTTCGAGTCCGGCACTTCTTGGTCGCGATTCAAATGACCGGGTGCTGATTGGATTTAATGCATCGGTTATTAGGGAGGTGTAAAAGGTGCCAGAAAAGGTCGTTGCGACGCAGGAAGGGCCCGTAACATTGACAACCGAACCGACTGTAGCTGTCCCCGCGATGGACGTTGCGTATTCATCCCCGTATCAGGAACGCCTTGTCCGTGAAGCGGAAGCCGCCGCGGCGGCTGAGGCAAGTCCTGCAAGGTCATTTCGGGGACCAGATTGGTCTGACCTTCCGAATTACTACTGTCCGCTTTGCAAGTTTGCAACCCTTGATGGGGACTTGGCGGTTATTTACCATGGGACGTTTCGGCACCCGGGAGTAGACTTGAAGGAGCACATCAGTGGCTAGACTTGTTATTACTCCTGCGGTTCCAAAGGGGTCGTATCCGACCCTTCCGATTACTGCCGATACGGCTGATATTGTATTTGCGGTAGCGGGGACCTATACGGACGGTGAGGGCTGGGCAAATACGGGTCGAGAGATTCTGCTTGCCTACAACTCTGGGGCGTCGCCTTATACGGTGACCATTTCGTCTGTGGCTTATCTGGGTCGTGTAGGTGACGTTACAGCCTACAGTTTGGCGGCAGGTGAGTTTGCAATGTTCGGACCGTTCGACCCCAAGGGCTGGAACCAGGCCGATGGTATGGTGTACGTTGTAGGAAGCAACGCATTGGTGAAGTTCTGCGTTATTCAGCTCCCAAGCAACGTCTTCGTTACAGTTTAAGGAAGAGGAGGCGACCCCGCAATGCCAGCATACAGTTCATTTGGTACGCTCCTTCAGATGGGTTCAGTAGACGGCGGTGGTGGGTCATTTACGACCATTGCTCAGGTTCTCGACATCAGTGGACCCGAATTTACTATCGACACGGAAGAGACAACCAACCAGTCCAGTGCGGGCGGGTACGAGGAGTTCATTCCGACGATCAAGCGTTCGGGCAACGTAACGTTCGACATTCTGTACGACCCGAATGCCGCGACGCACGAGCAGGCGTCTACAGGTGTCCTGTACGTAATGATTAACCGGAAGCTTCGAGGCTTTCAGTTGCTGATGCCGACAACTGCTGCTAAGCAGTGGAACTTCCTGGCATATGTTGTTGGGTTCGGCCAGGCCAACCCTGTTGCAGGGACCCAGAAGGCATCAATTACGTTGAAGATTTCGGGTCAGCCGACCATCGCGTAAGAGACGGACAAGTAGGGAGAGGCGACGGAAATGGGAGACTTGGTACCTTTTAAGAGGCTTACGGCCGAGGAAATTTTAGCCCAGGATGATACGAGGACGGAGGATGTTGAAGTTCCGGAATGGCACGCTATCGTAACCATTCGTTCTCTAACCGGTGTCGAACGCGACCGGTTGGAGGCGGCCATGGTTACCGAAAAGGGTGGTAACCGGTCTGTGAACTTCAACAACTTTCGGGCCAAATTGATTGCTGCGACGGCAGTTGACGTTGATGGACGTCACCTGTTCGAGCCAAGTCAAGTTGGTGCCCTTGGCGAGAAGAACGCCGGTGCCCTTACACGACTCTTTAATGTGGCATCCCGACTTTCGGGGTACACTGAAGATGATGTTCGTGACTTAACGGTTGAATTGGGAAACGACCTGAGCGTCGAGCTTGGTTCCGACTTGCAGGACACCTCGGCGCTTCCTCAGTCAAAGACGTCCAAAGGTCGGTAAGTTCTAGGGAGTTTCAGGAGTGGAGGGCAATAGAGGGAATCGAACCTTGGGGGGAACGACGACTCGACCTTTTATTTGCTCGTATGACGTCCTTTATTGCAAACATTGTCCGGAATGAGGACAAACGTCCGGAGCCGTACGAATACAAGGACTTCCTTATCGACTGGGTTGGGTTGTGGGAGTCAATTGGAACCGAAGAAATTCTGGAACCGCCTGAGGAGGATGTCCAGGCTTTGAACCAAGCCCTTCTGGGTAAGGTTATAGATATCAATACTTGGTTTGGCGGAACAAACAAGGGGACTGAATGACCACACTTGCGACCTTTGACATTCTACTGAGGGGTGATACCCGGCAGTATGAACAGTCAATGGCGCAGGCTACTAAGACGTCCCAAAGTTTCATCTCACAAATGGGCGCCGTTGCCGGTGGGATGATTGTTGCCAATGCAAGTATGATGGTCTTCGGAAAGGGGTTGAACTTCGTAAAGGACTCACTTATCGGATATAATGCTCGGATGGAGCAGGCCGAGATTGGGTTTACTACCCTTCTTGGAAGTTCCGAAATGGCGATATCCTTTATTGAACGTCTTAAGAAGTTTGCGGCCACGACTCCGTTCGACTTTCCAGGACTCCAAACAGCCGCCAATACAATGATTGGTATGGGGTTCGCTGCTCAAGACGTCATTCCGACTCTAACTGCGGTTGGAGATATGATGGCGTCTTTGGGCAAAACCGGGTCCGAGATGATTAACCGGGTCATCTATAACCTCGGGCAGATGAAGCAGCTGGGGTACGTTTCAGGTCGAGACATTAGAGACCTGGCAATGTTGGGTGTTCCGGTCTACAAGATTCTGGGTAAGGCCTTTGGAAAGTCTGAAGCCGCTATTAAGGACATGGTCAGTAAGGGGGTTATCCCGGCTGACAAGGCAATTGATGCCCTTGTAAAGGGCATTGAAGCTTCCAACATGGGCGGCATGATGGAAGCGCAGGCCAAGACCTTTACTGGGGCGATGTCGACCATTAAAGATACGTTGTCCAATCTTGGAGGGACGGCACTTAAGCCAGCCTTTGAGGCTATTCGGAATGTAGTGTACGCCTTTTCGTTGCTGGTTCAGGACCAACGGGCAGTCGACTTTGTTAACAAAGTAGCAACTGTTGTCCGGGCACTGGTAATAATTCTTCAGAATGCCGTCCCATCTATCCTTGCGTTCGGACGGTCACTTATCACTGGGGCGGTGACGTGGATTAAGTCAGTCCAAACTTTTGTAACTTCGGTCATGTCTCTGACGAACCAGCTGATAAAGAACTTGTCAACTGGTGGCTGGAACGCAATCGTAGCATATGCGCAAGGTATGTGGAATGCATACCGAACGTACGTTGTCACGGTTGTTAACGCTATTGCCACTTATGTCTCTGACTACCTTATTGGCAATTCACCCCCGAAAAAAGGTCCCCTGTCTAAAATCAATTCCGGCGGGAAAGCAGTTATCGACGCTTGGGTACAGGGAGCACTGTCTGCCGACCTGACGCCTATTACCTCTATTCCGGCGAAAATTGCCGGATCTCTTAAGGCCATGGAGGCGTCAGCAAAATACGTTCAGGCGAATATTACGCGCCTGAATGACAAAATTGCGCTTCTTGACCTGAATACGGCCAAACTTCAACTTACGGCCAGTCGTCTCCGAACCGCATATGATGCTGCAATTGCTCCGCTTCAAAAGCAGTACGACCTTTTAATGGCTACGTACACGGCCGCAGATAAGAGGCGGGACCTTGAACTTTCACTTAAGAAAAATGCCCTCCAACAGCAACTAGTTGCGGCTAAGGGTGACTGGTGGCTGCAGGCGCAGATTCAGTCCCAGATAGACCTGGTTGATAAGGCGGAAGAGCAGAACCGACTTCTTGAGGAGCAGGAGTCGTTAAAGGCCCAAGTTGCTGCCATTCCGCTCGAAGAACAGATGAAGGCACTGACCGATGAGCTTAATAAGGCCC
>Ga0315284_10017315_pt1 | contig 10219 bp, 10 predicted proteins | sample YL17G09_16_MG_FD_203696 | JGI IMG/M metagenome (GOLD analysis project Ga0315284, IMG submission 203696) | Sediment microbial communities from Yellowstone Lake, YNP, Wyoming, USA - YL17G09_16 | ecosystem: Environmental > Aquatic > Freshwater > Lake > Sediment | place: USA: Wyoming | collected...
AATCAACCGTAAAAGATGCATAGCATGTGCTGGCTGTGTCAGCGTATGCGCTCCTACCACGCTGGAACTCAAGGAAAGCCAAATCAGGCTCGATGCAAAGAGGTGCACAAAATGCAGGGTGTGTGTGAACTTCTGCCCTGTCGGCGCGCTGAAGTTATGATTATGATAACGAGGTTCGAAGAACCGAGCAATTTGTATGATAGTGTATGATAACGAGCACGATATTATGCAAGTTGTATCATATTCGTGCGAGCTATATGCAAATCGGCGAGCAATGGTGAAAACATGCTGAAAGACAACTATGACGTGATTGTGGTTGGGGCAGGTCCTGCTGGCACCAGCACAGCGAAGGCATGCGTTGAGCATGGCTTGAGCGTGGCTGTGTTCGACCGCAGCAATGAGATTGGAACACCAAAGCGCTGCGGTGAAGGTCTGAGCGCAAACTCCGTAAAACGTTTGAAATTGAACATACCGTCACGCTGCATTGCGCAAAAAATATATGGCGCCTACGTCTACGCGCCAGACGGAAAGGAAGTGAAGATAAAATTCAGCGGCACGGATGGCTTTATTCTTGAAAGAAAGGTTTTTGACAAGTGGCTTGCAAGCCAGGCAGCCAAAGCAGGGGCAGAAATATATTGCAAGAGCGAAGTCTACGATCTCATAAAAGGCAGCGCGAAACGCAGCGAGAGCGACGGCATAGCAAAGCAGATATTTGCTGATGATTACACCTGCGGTGTTAAGGTGAACACAATTGACGGAAAGTTTAATATTTTCGGCAAGATCGTTGTGGCCGCAGACGGTGTGGAATCTCTGACCCTGAGAAAGGCCGGTCTTCGTACAAGCAAATCACCTCTGCTAGTTGACTCAGGATTTCAGTATGAGATGGCTGGCATACAGATGAGGGATCCGCACATGATTGAGTTGTTCTTCGGAAACAAGATAGCATACAGAGGATACTGCTGGATTTTCCCAAAAGGAAAGGATATTGCAAATGTGGGTGTTGGAATTTCTGGAGCCAATCAGGGAAAAAGAGCAAAGGATTATCTGGATGATTTTATAGAAAGCAGGGAAGACCTGAAGAACGGCAGCATAATCGAGATGAACGGTGGCTCCATTCCAGTCGGCGGCTTCATGAAAAACATGGTTGCAGATGGCATACTGGGCGTAGGTGATGCAGTCAATCAGGTGAATCCTATTCATGGTGGTGGCATATCAGAATCCATAACAGCCGGCAGGATGGCGGGAAATGTCATAAAAAAGTCCGTTGATGAAGGCGATTACTCAGCAAAGTTTCTGGATGAATATAACAGAGTTTGGTGGAAGGAGCGCGGAAAGCACCTGCAGAACGCGGAAAAGGTTCGCAAGGCATTCGAAAACATGAATGATGACCAGCTGAATGACATGGCATCTGTGCTTGTTGGCGAGGACCTTACAGATTTTGCCCATGGAAAAACTGCAAAGCTGATAAAGATTATGTTGAAGTTCAAGATGAAAGGAATAGTAAGAAAGATGAAAGGCTAATACCAAAAAGATTCTTATTCGCTATCATGAATCCAATATCATTAGTTGTTGGAACTTCACTTAACTCGCTATAGCAATTTTTTCGCTAGGACATTAGAAGAGATTTTGCGCAACACCAAACATGTACTTTGTTTCACAATGCTCTGCCATTTCTGCTCTAGCGAATACCGCCCTTCCTTTGCCGACGTCTTTGTTCATCTGTAATTCTCTGTAATAGGACGGCTTGCCTTTGAATGCAAAGTCGCTAGATTGAAGATATTCTAGAGATAAACCATGACCCAAGCTTCGTCCATAAAATAAATTCACATTACCAGCCTTACCGTTTACAGATACGTCGACAAAGCCATACCCTCCTGATTTTTTGATTAAACCAGTATTTCTCATCCCGAATTTTGTGTCGAATACACCATTAACATCACTTCTCATGTCAATCAGAGCAGAAGTATCAGCACCTTTTTTTCCAATCATCAACCTATTTCTTCCGAAGTAAGTTTTCGCGTCAAAATTGTTGACCTCATTCAGTCCGTGGTAACCAAAACGAAAGTCGCCTTCGATCAAATCTATATTATTTATCATTCTAGTTCTGAGATCCCCGCTGTCTAGTACGGCATTCTCTACCACGTTGTATCCAAAGCTCAACTCCGCAGAATTTCCCCGCAAAGGCAGAGCTAGACACGTCAGGAGCGCCGCGCCTGCTGCAAGTCTTCTCAGATATCTCATCATAGTTTTTCACCCGGATTTGGTTCTACAAATAATTCCAATCTGATAATGATATCCACATCCTTATCCGGAGACCTGTCATCAAACCGCTTTGTTCTAGGCATGAATCCAATGTCACCGAGATTTCTGTAATCAGCATGTAATGTTGGACCATTTATGAACGACATCACTCCGATTTTTTCCAGATAAATGAGAACCGATGGCAGCAACTCACCGCTACATACGTCCCTGTTTTCATACATCGTAACAAAAGGGTCTGCACCTGTTTTCTTTTTTATTTCGTTTTTAAGATGATCGACCAGCTCTCTTCTGCCTTTAGTATCATCAGGACATTGTCTGATGACCATATATCTTCCCGAACTTGGCAATCCCGTACGTTGAGCTAAGATGAGACCTTGGCCATCGTAGTAGTGTGCCAGACCATCCCCACCATACTTCGGTTCGCCTCCTTCCATATAACACTCTGATATCTTTATGCCAGGTATTTGGTGTAGCGCTCGAAAGATATCATCAGCAGGAACACTATAATTGTCATTCATCTAAACACCACATTAATAACTATATGGTAATACCACAATTTATATATTATTTGTCTAAATTAGACAAAAATAACGAGATTCTTATAGAAGTTCTTACATAAAGATAATCATGGAAGCTCTCAAAGAACTAAAGGAATTGGGCTTGGACGACAACGAAATAAAGGTATATCTTACATGCCTGGCGGATCAAGGATCGAGTGTAAAACAAATATCAGAGCGCACAAAGCTGATAAGAACCACGGTATACGGGGTGTTGAAAGCATTGCTCCAGAAAGGTCTGGTATCTACGGTAGACAAAGAAGGAATAATGATATTCAGGGCAACATCGCCCAAAGAGCTATTAAACATTCTTGATCAAAAAAGAGCAAAAATAGAATCCATCCTACCGAGACTAGAACAATACCAGAATGCAATTCCCTGTAGGTATAGGGTAGAGCTGTTCGAAGGTAGAAGCGGTGTAAAAGCCGTCACCAACGACATAATTTCCAAGCAAAATGAAACGGTAAAAGTCATTGGTGTGGGACAAAAATGGTTGGAATTCTCAAGTAGTTTTACAACGATATATTATAGAAAAAAAAGAGCAGCGAACGTCCATACAAAGGCAATATTGGCAGACAGTAAAGAAGAACGCGATTTCCTTGTAGGAAAAAAATTCATCAATTCGGAGATAAGATTAATAAAAAACATGGACTTCGGTAAAACCGCAACGTACATCTATCACGATAAAGTATCGTTCGTGATATATGACGAAGATCCGAGGGGATTCATAGTACAAGACAAAGAATTCAATAGAATTCAGAATATGTTATTCGATAATATATGGAATAAATTGAAAAAATAGATAGTGATACTCATGGTCAAACTTGAGCGCATGGTCCTGCAGAACTTCAAGTCGTTTGGCGGAAAAGTTAGCATACCATTCCCGTCGGGCTTTGTGGTTGTAGCAGGACCCAACGGCAGTGGAAAGTCGAATATAATTGACGCGCTAACATTTGTTCTTGGCACATCTTCTGCGCGTAGCATACGCGCACAGAAACTGCAGAATTTAATATTCAATGGCGCAGCAAAAAACAAGCCAGCGGAATTCTGTGAAGTGGATCTCTACCTGGATAACAGCGATAAAAAAATACCTGTTGAAGACAAAGAAATCAAAATAGCGCGCCGCATCACGCGCAGCGGCATCAGCGTTTACAAAATAAACGGCAGAACCGTCCCGAAAGCAAAGGTGCTCGATTTCATGTCCAATGCCAACCTCAGCCCCGATGGTTATAATATAATCATGCAGGGTGACGTAACGCGAATAATAGAAACTTCTCCGAAGCAGCGCAGAGAGATAATCGACGACATCTCGGGTATAACAGAATTCAACGAAAAAAAGGAGATGGCTGTTACGAGGCTCGACAAGGTGGAAACCCGAGTGCGCGAAGCCATGATAATAATCTCTGAGAAACAAAAGCGTGTGGCGCAGTTAAAAACAGACAAGGAAAATGCAGAGAAATATGCTGTGCTCGAAAACGACCTGAAAAAAGCGCGCGCGTCACTGATTAATAGAAGGCTATCAGAAGCGAAAAGAGATATTGAGAATACAGAGCTTGCAGTAAAAGAGTATTCAAAACAGCTCGAGAACACTGACAAAGAATCGAGAAAGATCGAGAATGAGCTTGAGAAAAAAGAAGCCCTGATCAGAAGCCGCGGCGATGAGATAATCCAGAAAAGGGATTTCGAGACCGTTCGCAGTGTGGAGAGACTTCGTGCAGAGATTTACAGAAAAAGGGATCAGGTGGGTTTTCGCGACACTGAGATCGAGCGGCTAAGCCGATCTGTGCGCGATGTTGCAACAAAGCTGCCGTATCCGACCACCTTGTTTTCTTCTATTCTCAAGGTGAAAGAAGAGTTTTCAACCGCTATAGAAGTTGCGGTTGGTTCGCATTCAAGAGACCTTGTTGTGGAAAATGATGAGATAGCTGCCAAATGTGTGAAATACATGAAGGAGAAGCACATCCGCCGCGCCCGCTTCCTGCCGTTGAACAAGATACGAGGCAAAAAGCTCAAGAAAATACCCCACGAAGCGAAGTCTGCTCTTGATCTGGTGGACTACGATGAGAAGTTTGCACCCGCTGTTGAATATGTCTTGGGGAGCACCATAGTCGTTGATGACATAGATGTTGCAAGAAAGGTGCTGAACAATTATGATGAACGGTTCAGGATTGCAACTCTTGAAGGCGATCTGATAGAGCCTTCTGGCGCTATCATGGGTGGTTATTATGAGAAAACGCGAAAATTCGACCTCGAAAGACTGAAAACAGAGCGACAAGCACTGGTAGACGAGATAGAAGCACTGGAAGAAGAGATGGGCAAGCTGAAAAGACGTGAAGAATCAGAAGAAGCAGCATTTTCAAGCATAACGCAAGAACGTAGCAACCTTGAAAATGACGTAATAGAGGTGCGAAAAAGAAGAAAAGAAATTGTTGAGCAGAAATTCGTGCTTCAGAAAAAGATAGCCAACCTGCAGGTGGAAAGGACCAGGTCAGAAACCCAGATAGAGGATATGAAAAAGCAGGCTGATGAATTCAAGGATGTCAAGGAATACTTCGAGCTTCCGTCTGACAAGCTGCAGGCGATGATAAGCAGCTGCCTTTATGAGATAAGAAAAATCGGTCCTGTGAACATGAAGGCCATAGAGGAGTATGGTGTGCTTTCTGTAGAGTTCGAGGAGCTCAAGAAAAAGCTCGATAAATTGCTTGAGGAAAAGGAATCGATAGCGAAAACCATTGCAGAGGTCGAGAAAAAGAGAACAGAGAAGTTCACATCAACCATGAATGAAATCCGAGAGCACTTTTCACGCATATACAAAGATCTCACAGGCGGTTACGGCACAATCGGGTTGGAAGAAGAAAAAAACATAGACTCCGGTCTTGTGATAGAGGCCAGTCCTGAGGGAAAAAAAGTCATCGACCTTGACGTGATGTCCGGTGGTGAGAAGACGCTCACTTCACTGGCGTTCCTGTTCGCGATAATGCAGCACTACTCGTCGCCGTTCTACGTGCTGGACGAGGTGGATGCTGCGCTGGACAAGGCAAACACAAGAAAAATAGCGAGCCTTGTGAAAAAATACTCCAAATCCGTTCAGTTCATAGTGATTTCGCATAATGACATCACAACATCAATGGCAGACAAGGTGTTCGGCGTTTCAATGGAGGACGGCATGTCCAAGATATTCGGCATTGACATGCCGAAAAGCTAAGATTATGATAACTGCTCGAACAAATTGGAGAAGCAGTAATTGGGTGAAAGGTATGGAAATCGATGAAAACCATCTGATACGCACAATAGTGGTGGCAGCTGACTGGCAGGAAGTGATAGAAACCATAATCGTAGAAGAGGGACTCGACCCGCTAAACATAGACATCACGCGCCTGGCCAACGCATTCATGAATTATCTGCAAAAGATAGAAGGTTTTGATTTTCGAATTCCGGCAAGGTTCATTCTGATTGTATCAATCCTGCTGAGCATGAAATGCGAGCTCCTGCTTGAAGACGAGGAAGAAAAGGAGCTGAAAAACATAGATATACCAAAGCTGAACCTGGAAGCGCCTATTCTCACACTGCCGCTGATGAGAAAGCCCACACGAAAGGTCACGCTGATCGAACTTATAGCAGCGCTTAACAAGACCTTTGAAATAAAACGAAGGAAGGAGAGCATCCTGGCTCCAGGCAGACCGCACATAGAGATAATCGAGCCAGAAAACATTGAAGAAAGGATAAATGAAATCTATGAAAGGATAAAGAGGTCTGGTATAATAAGATTTTCAGACCTTGTACCCACCTGGAAAAGAAAAGACATCATAGATACCCTGATGCCTTTGCTCCATCTTTCCCAGCGAGGCTTTGTAATCTGCGAGCAGGAAGAGATATTCAATGACATATACATCAAACTAAAGTAAAGTGATATCATGGAAAACGTGGAGATTCCCAAAAGAAACATAAAGCACATCGCGCTTCTCGAAGCAATCCTGTTCACTACAAACGGGCCGATGAGTATTGAGAGCATTCAAAAAATCCTGAAGCTCGAAAAGGAGACCATAGGCATGCTGCTCGAGCTTCTCAGAAAAAAATACAATTCGCCAGAATCAGGGCTGAGGCTGTCTGACCTGGGGGGGTACAAACTTACGGTCAAGCAGGAATTCGCTGAAAAAGTTTCCAACCTGACTCCGCATGCAGACCTATCCCGCGGCCTGCTGCGCGTGCTCTCGCTGATTGCATACCACGAGCCAGTCAAGCAATCAGACATAGTTAAGGTGATTGGCAACAGAACGTACGATTATGTAAAAGAGTTGGAGGGACGCGGTTTTGTAAAGAGCGAGCGAAAGTCTAAAACAAAAATCCTCTCCACGACCCCGCAGTTTGAATCATACTTTGCCATGAGAAAGGATGAACTGAAAAAACTGCAAGAATCAGATAAAGCTGTCGGCGGGAAAGAAAAACCAGCTGATCAGTAGACTCTTTTGTCAACAATCTTCTTTATTTCTGTAAAAACTTCTTCGACCGATTTATTGCCGTCGATGATAAATGTGCCTGTGAAGTGATTCTTCAGTGAAAGATAGTTGTTGCGTATCGCAATCAGACGCTGCTCGTCCTCGAAAAGCTCCACGCTGAAGCGTGATTTTTTTATCCGCTGCATGCAGATGCGTGGCTGCGTATCTATAATAAATGTCAGGTCAGGCCTTCTGAATGGCGAGTTCAGCTGTTTTAGAAAATTCATGTTTACATCTATAGCTCCGAACGCGAGCGATGAAAGAATATACCTGTCTGTTATCACAAGCTTTCCCTTCTTTATGGAGGGCTCGATCTCATTAGACAGGTGGTGAGCACGGTCAGCTGCAAACAGAAACTGCAGAGCACTCGGGTTTGTTCTCCACTCCTTTCTAAGAGAAGCCTTTATCAGCCCGCCAATCAGTCCGTCTGTTGGCTCTTTCGTCAATGCGATATTCTTGCCCTTGCTCGAAAGATACTCCTTCAGTTTTATAGCCTGAGTAGAAAGGCCAGAGCCATCTAAGCCCTCAAAAGCAATGAGATTGACAGAGACCATGTCTTAGATAATGTGGTCTTGTGTTTAAAAAATTAACTGCGCGTTTTCTTCTTTCTTAGATGGATGCCGTGTATTCTTGTCCCTATCTTTTCCCTTAGGTGAATTTTGTTCTTATCCTCTTTAGGCTTTTTTTCCTGCTTCTTTCCCTTTCCCAGCTTGACCTTGGGCAGGTTCGGGAACCATCCCATGGTCATGAAACGCTTCCTGTATCTTCTGCCCAGCCTCTTCCAGTCGTAGTTCACGCGGATTTGTATCCTTGCTACGTCATCATCTGTGAGGTGCTTGAATCTTCCCTGGCTGCGCAGATACTGCTCTACCGGGATGAATCGCGGCTTTATGTTTATTGTGAACCTGTTTCCTTCCATTTCGTACACAACAAACATGCCTGAATCAATCGCAAGCTTGGAAATCTCTATGCTCTTGGATGAATCGCACTTCCATGCAGGAGGACAGGGCGAATGTATAAGGATGAATTTAGGCCCCCTTAATGAGAGCGCCTTCCTTACCTTGTTCTTCAAATCCTCCGGATAGGCAACCGAAGCAGTCGCAACATAGCTCGCGCCCTGCGCTATCATCATCTCGCATATCTGCTTCTTGAATGTGATATTGCCCAAAGAGAATTTTCCATTCGGTGATGTTGTTGTCCACGCACCGTATGGCGTTGCCCCGCTTCTCTGGATACCTGTGTTGGCATAGCACTCATTGTCGTAGCAGACGTATAGAACGTTTTGCTTGCGGTCCACCATTCCGCTCAACGCCTGAAGTCCGATATCATATGTGCCTCCGTCGCCCGCAAGCGCTATTATATTTACGTTCTTGCCCAGTGACTTCAAGCCGGCATCTATACCAGAAGCGACAGACGCTGCTGTTTCGAAGGCAACATGTATGTATGGAACTCCCCAAGAAGTTCTTGGAAACTGCGAGCTCACTATCTCGCTGCACGATGTCGCGCCGGACACAATGGTGTTGGGACCTGCTGCACCGAGCATGTGTCTGATTGCTATGGCCATTCCGCATCCTGCACAGGCAGTGTGCCCTTTATAGAAAAGCCTCTTCGTCTCTGCCTGTTTTGCTTCAATCTTCGCGTAAGCATTATCTTTCATAAAAATCACCCGATATCATAATATTCCGCCTTTGAGCCTATCCAGTGTATGTCTTCGTCACGCCTTCTTATCATGTCAAACATCTTCAGGACATCCTTTATCTTGACATCCCTGCCTCCGAGCCCGCCGATGAAATTGGATACGGGCTTGTTTCTTACAACGCCACGCAGCTCGCTGCACACCGCGCCTCCAATTCCCAGTGAGATGTCTTTCTCGAACACGCCGATTGAATCGACCTTGCCCAGTATGTTTTTCAGATCATCGCTCGGAAACGGCCTGTAGCTCTTTATTTTGACCAATCCGATGTCAGTAATCTTTCTTCTATCGAGCACATGTCTTATCGTGCCTGCAACCGAGCCCATGGTCACGATTGCAAACTTTGCAGGCATATTATACGTTTCGACCAGCCCGTTGCCGTATTTTCTGCCAAATTTTTTTCCGAACTCCTCGTTTATGGCAGTGATCACCCGCTTTGCGTTGTTGATTGCCTTGTACTGCTCTTCTTTGAACTCCTGAAAATAAGCAGGGTTCGCATACTCGCCGATTGAGAGCGGATTCGCCGGATCAAGCGTGAAAATCGGTCTGTACTCGCCAATGAATCCTTTCAAATCAGCAGGAATGTCAGCCGGCTCGTACACGTGCGATAAATAAAAACCATCCATGCACACCATGATCGGAAGGAGCACATCCTTGTGCTCAGCTATGCGAAATGCCTGTATTGTGGTGTCCACTCCCTCCTGCACATTCTCGCAGTAGAGCTGAATCCAGCCTGTATCGCGGCAGCCTATGCTGTCGCTCCAGTCGTTCCAGATGTTCAGCGGTGCGGACAGCGCGCGGTTCATCACGTTCATCACTATCGGCAATCGCATGCCAGCCGCGACATGCAGCAGCTCCCACATGTATGCAAGCCCCTGCGATGATGTCGCGGTGTAGCTTCTTACCCCAGTAGATTGCGCTCCTATGCAGGAAGCCATCGCAGAGTGCTCGCTCTCCACGTTTATGTACTCTGCCTTCATCTGGCCGTCCGCAATCATGCTCGCGAGCCTTTCAACCACGTGCGTATCCGCTCAGCTTTGTTCATGCAAAACCGAATTGCGGTGTGATGGGGTAGGCTGCTATCACTTTTGGCGCACATAGTTTGACGGCTTCAGCAATGGCATAACTGCCTTCTGTAATTTTTTTCACCACGTTTGTTCACCTTGAAACGTACCATTCTCCGAACAAGTCAAAAACTGACTTGCCTCTAT
>Ga0315284_10017316_pt1 | contig 10219 bp, 7 predicted proteins | sample YL17G09_16_MG_FD_203696 | JGI IMG/M metagenome (GOLD analysis project Ga0315284, IMG submission 203696) | Sediment microbial communities from Yellowstone Lake, YNP, Wyoming, USA - YL17G09_16 | ecosystem: Environmental > Aquatic > Freshwater > Lake > Sediment | place: USA: Wyoming | collected...
ATGTCGGGCGAGAAGCTTTTGAACTAGCTATCGGAAGGGCTGTCGCTCAAGGTCGGGTTGCTTCTGACCAGGCATCTTTGGCCCTTGCTGGTGTTTCTGAGAATTCTTCTTGGGTGAAGCTTGTTTCTCAAGCTAACCTTTACGAGTCTCCAGTTTCTACCAAACCGGCTGAATATAATGGTTCGCGCTCCTCTGCTCATTACGGGGATCCTGGTCGTAATGATGTGAACGTCGCTTCCGATATGGATCCGGAAGAAGTTCGCAAGACGTTATCCCATATGATGAATACCGGTCTTTCCGGCCGCTCTCTTCAAGAGTCACTCCTCAACCGTTATTCGACGGATGACCTTCGCCAGGTTCCTGAGATTGGTCGTCGGGCCTCTTTAGATGATGGTATCCAGGGTACCTATTTCATTGACCCTACTGCATACCATGACTATGGTAAGGGTTGTACAAGCGGAGCGAAGCACTTCCGTAAGCAAGGAGCTCCGTACGTTCTCGCAGCTGGTCAATGTACCGGGTGCACCCTTCAGACGGCACCGGGATGGTGTTCCAAGTACGCAAAAGGCATTATCAGGCAGGTTCCTGCGCAAGTTCGGGAGCACGTCGCTGCTTCCCGGAAACTGCCTGTAATCCAGCCACGTATTGCTGTTGAGAACCCCGTTGAGAAGTATGAGCTCTCAAGTGAGTTATCCGTTGACTTTGGGGGAGTAAGGTCAAAGGGACCTGATTTCTTTATCCCTGGTGGAGTTTGTTAGGCTAAATCTGTCTGACCGCAGGTCTGTCTAGTTAAGCACAACTTTTCCTGACAGCGCGTATTGTCAGTAAATGAGTGACGATAAAGACGAGGATAAGGGAAAGAACGGTCAGGTAATTACATTTCCTGGCGGTAAAAAGGTTGACGCCGGGGAAGTCGGTGCTGACTATATAGTTGGTCAAGGTTCTGATGTATCAATACCAGAACTCATAGACCCGAAATCCGTTGAACGGGAAATCCGTAAACGGGAAAATTTCGTGTCTTCCCAGAAGCTTGTTCGTGTTGTTGCCGAAAAAGCTTCAATATCGGATGTAATCGATGTTGTCTTAGAAGAGATAACTGAAGAATTATCCCATTTAAAGTATGAACGACGAAAAGCTACTGAAGAGGGAAAAAACACTGCTAATTATACAATATCCAGAATAGCCTCTCTTCGTCAACTTGCCGACATACTTAATAAACGACAAGAAAACTTTAGGTCTGATAGATTTGATTTGAAAAGTCCAAAATTTAAACAAATTCTCCATGTGTGGATGGAATTTGTTTATAGTTCGATGTCAAAATCAGACCTTCCAGAGTCTACTATTGATGTTGTTTTTAAACAAATGGAAGCTGACATGGAGGATTGGGAGAAGAGGCTAGAACTTTAATGGATTGGGTCTGATATGAAATACTGGACCATTTACTGTCATACCCATATTGATACCGGACGTCGTTATATTGGCTTGACTCAGTATACGATGATGCATCGTTGGAACCAACATTGCTCACAGTCCAAGCATGTTAAGGACAGTAGATCTCATTTTGCAAACGCGATCCGTCTATATGGGAAAGATGCGTTTGAACATCAAGTTCTTGCAATGAGCTGGGATCTTGAAGGAGCTAACGCCACCGAATTTGCAATAATTGAACAAGAAGGAACACGAGATCCAAAAATAGGATTCAACATTATGAAAGGTGGAGGTTCACGTATTAATTCAGCAATTTTTTCCAGTCAAGATTTTAGATCAAAGATGTCTTTAATTAATACAGGCCGAGTTTTAAGTGCAGAAGTTCGTTCTGCAATATCATGTCGTATGCTTGGACATAAGAAGTCTTCGGATGTCCGCTCGAAGTTATCTTCTGCGTTGAGAGGTCATGTAATGTCCGAAGAGACATGCAGAAAAATTTCTGAAGCACTTAAATACAAGACTGTTAGTTTAGAAACACGTAAAAAGATTTCACAGAAGTTAACAGGTCGAAGACATACTGAAGAATCGAAGATTAGAATGTCCATTATTCAGAGGCAGAAAGCTGATGAACGTATGACTGGAATAAGAATGAGGCACGCAATGCCTAGACCAACCCAAACACAAACTCACAAATTATGTAAAAAGCATGGACAGGTTTCTTTAGAAGAATGTTTTTCTTTGACTCGTAATGGTATTGTTTATTATGAGTGTCGTCGATGCCGTCGTTTTTACACCAAAAAATTTAAAGAAAAACGTGCTAAGTCCATCGCGGTTTAGTTTGTGCCAATTAAAGAACCTAAATTTCAGAGTCAACTAACTGGAGAAGTTTCAGACTTCCTCGACAGGAAACGTCGTGATAGACGTGGAGAAGACGGAGAAGATGGAGACGAAAATTTTCTCACTATCGTTGAATTTATTGAAAAATTTAAACTTTTTCCACATGGTTTGTTCCCAACTCAGAAATTCATTGTCAAATTATACTATAACATTCCCCTTGATGACGTCCATAAGGTAATCCTTGTTAAAGATAAGTTTGGTGAACGTGTAGTTCATGAATTCACTGAACTTGAATACCTTAGATACTTATATGATCAAGGAAGATGTAATGTAAAGGAACAAGATGGTAAAACACGTAGAGAACTAATACTTATCCTCGGACGACGTTCAGGTAAGAGTTCGATGGCCGCCGTGTTTGCCGCCTATGAACTTTATAAATTACTGAAACGTGGGTCACCGCAAGCTCACTATGGGCTGCCTCATGGTTCTGAAATTCGGGTACTAGACATAGCTAACGACAAAGAGCAAGCTTCCATCGTATACAGTGACATCCAGGCTCATATTCAGGCCGTTGACTACTTTAAAAATAACGTCGCTCACGACACCCAAACATACGTAAAATTCCGTACCGAAAGTGATAAGAAACGCTTTGGTCCTGACGGAAAAGCGACGATCACTGCAACTTTCAAAAGTTCAATTGCTAAAGGACTTCGTGGACGTGGTGTAATATGTGCCATCCTAGACGAAATTGCTTTCTTTATTGACGATGGTAATTCTTCGGCAGAACAGGTATACCGAGGTCTTTCCCCATCTCTCAAACAATTTACTCCGAAAGACCCGAAAAACAAACATAACCCGATCGGTCCGACCGATGGTCGAATGGTTTTAATTTCTTCACCGAATTCAAAAGAAGGATTTTTCTACAAACTTTGTAAGCAAGCGATGTCCGGAGGTGTTGAGTCGTCAAATACTCTCATAATCCAGGCCCCTACTTGGGAAGTAAACCCGACACTATCTTCAGAGGACTATCGCGTCGAATACGCGAAAGACCCGAAATCGTTCATGACGGAGTACGGGGCTGAATTTTCTGATCGTGTCCGTGGTTTTATTGAAGACTCGAAAGACCTTCAGGATTGCATTATTCCTTCTCTTCGTCCTTCCCTTAGTGGATACCCCAGAGAAGTACACTGGGCTGGTGTCGACTTCGGTATTTCAAATGATGGTACTGCCATTGCCATCACTCACCTGTCTGGTGGAAGGATAGAACTCATATACCATGAGGTCTGGTATCCACGTAAAAGTTGGAGAGAGTCAAATCCGCACCTTGATACCCCGATAGTTCCTTACGCCATGACTCTTCAGGACCAACCGCGCCTTGATCTTGACGAAATTGCAAATTGGTTTTTTGCTTTATCTCGTAAGTTTTACATCTATCGCGGTGTTTTCGATCAGTGGGCTGGTCCGGTTTTTGAACAAGTTCTTCATAAGAAAAATTTGAAGCAATTTGAGATGCGAAATTTCTTCCCATCTGATACATCTCAAATGTGGCAGACATTTAAAATGGCCATGTTACACCGTCAGATTGGTATATACGATTGGCCGATACCAGAACAAGCCTCGACGGAAAATCAAAGCATTCGCCATTCTCCATTGGTAACTGAGTTATTGGAACTTCAGTCTTCATCTAGTGGTAAAAATATTATAGTGGTTGAAGCACCAAAAATTTCCGGGAAACATGATGATATGTCAGACTCCCTTGCTCGTTCGATTATGCTGGCGATGGAATATGTTCGTGATAACCCAGGGGTCCTTGATTCGTCAATTCGTCAAGTTTCAAATACTGGTCCCACCGGGCGTTCTATTGGCGGTTATGGTCAGTTTCATCGACAACGTGCTAGACTACACGGGGTTAGCTCCCGTTCTGTTTCTAGGCAAGCAAAAAGAATTTCCTAGCCCTTTCGTACACTTTTTAACTCGTGAATACTGAATCAAAAGATAGGGCCGGTGTCAAAGACACGACAGCCTATTTGATTTCTCGTCAAATCATGGACCATATATATGGCGATGACGAAGAAATGTCAAATAAAGACTTTGTGGGGTTATACCACGACTTTCTACGTCGTGGAGGTTCTTGGCAACGTCTTATGGACGGGGATATGAGGTCAGTAAAAATAATTGAAGATGCCATTGAACATCTTGTGAAGTCCCGTGGTGATGGGAAAATTGCTGTTATTATAGCTTCTAAACCCGTGTCCGTAGTATGGTGAAGCGTGGCGAATACCCAAAAACACGGCACCCGGACTCTGAGTGATGTTGAGATCCATGAACGTACGGATGATTTGGAAAAAGCTTTGAATCTTTTCGGATCTGTCGCGTCTCGTCTCGACAATATATCCCCTATCATTGAGGCTATTCTCGAGGATGCTGACCGACTTCATAAAATGTGTGAAAGAAACCCGGTGCTAAGAGCAGCTATGGTTTCGCGTCGACTGTCTATCCAGCCATTGATCCGCGATATCAGGGGTACAAAACTTAAAGTTTCAACCATTTCTAAATTTGTTGGGAAGACTCGACAGTCTAAAAGGAATGAGCTTGAAGAAGTTATACGGGACCCGGAACTTCTTCGATGATGTGATCTCGTTATAAACATGCCTAAAAAACCTAAAATAAGAGTTAAATCCTCAAAACCGAATTTTCCGGTTACGGAAGCAGTGGAGCAGACTGCTACCAAGTCCAAACTTACGAAACTCGAGAAGATGGCTAGGCGTGAAGCTTCCCAGTCAATTCGTGTGGCTTCTTTTGCTGGCGATTTTGGTAATTCCGGTTCACAATCCATATCAAACGCGGACTCCGCTTTTTACAGTCCTCAATTATCAACCGACTTTCTTGAACTTCCTCAGTCTGAACGCGAGAAGCGTGAACTTTTTAGATTTTGGTACACAACACACCCTATTGTCGGATCGGCCATAGATTTTCACACTGATGTTCCGATGAGCAAAATTCGTTTATCTCTTCCGAAAGGAAAAGATAAAGTTCAAAATAAAAACATTCTTCATTTTTATGAACGGATGTGTAAAAAGATTCGTCTATTTCAGACTCTTTACGATGCTACCCACGAATATTGGTTACATGGCAATTGTTTTATTTTCTGCGAAGATCATGATCTGACTTCTGAAATTAGTGAAGATATGCTTCTTAATCCTTCGGAAGAAGGAGATTCTGATGAAGAGTCGTTTGAAGTTGACTACGCTGGTCGGACAAAAACGAAAAAAGAAGACAAACGTTCTCCAAAACCCGATGATGAGCGTGATAAAACGATTCGCGAGTACGTTGCTAAGAATTACACCGGGTGGGAAAAACTTCAAATACTTCCGCCTGAACAAGTTAAACTAGAAGTATTCCAGTATACGAATAAGACAAAGATCGAACTCATTCCTTCCGAGAAGGATAGACTTCTCGTAATGAAGGCTTCTGAGCAACAAGACGAAGAGTCAATGCGAATTGCTGATGACATCCCGGATCAGATCCGTGATAGTCTAATATCTGGTCAGCCTATTCCACTCAACTCAAGTCCATATGATGCCTTTTTATGTTCATCATTTTGTTACCATCTTTCGCATAAGAAGTCGGCATATGACGACCGTGGTATTTCTCTTCTCGAACGTTGTCATCTTCCCGGTACTGAGGTAACTGCTCATCGTGACGGACAGATTTTACAGATACCAATTGAGCATTTAGACCCGGAGATAGATGAAGTTCTAGGTGGATCTGGTAAATGGAGAAAATTTGACCATGGGACGAGACCCATTTCAGAAGTAATAACGGAACTTAGGATTGAAAAAGTTCTTGACCCGATTCGTTTAACATCGGATCATAAGATGGTAGTTTTCCGGGACGAGACTCGAGTGGAAGTTTTGGCAGGAAATGTGTTACCCGGTGATTATGTTCAAACTAGTCAAGTTGAACTGACTGAGTCCACTTCACTGGTTAACTTGGCCTCTTTTGTTCGTTCCCAGATACCCACTCAATACACTGCTCGTAAGTCTGGAGAGGTTGTTGCTCTCTCAATTGAAATTATTGATGAAACAGCAGAAACGTTCACTGTTCAATATTCAAAGACCGAGACTGACCCGAGGAAAGTATCATACGCGGATAAAATTTCATTCGTTCTTGACTGGCTTGAAAACATAACTGAACCTATCACGGTTTCTGGATCTGAATTCTTAGAAAAGTTCGGTTTTTATCCATCAGATAAAACAAAAATTAGATCTCATCTGGCCGAGCTTGGTGTTTCATCTAAAGTCGTCCGGGTTGGAAAACGTTATTTAACTACTTTCCATCCTCTTTTGAACCGAAGAGATGTAGACAGATCTAGGAATTCTTTAAAAACCTTTCAGAAGGTCCTACCATTGGATGGCGACTCTGGGTATTTGATTGGATACTGGCTTGGAGATGGATGGATTCGCAAAAACTCTTCAACTCTTGACTATGGTCAATTTGGAGTATGTTATAGTTCAAAGTCTCCTCGCTCTTGTGCGTCTGCCGAGCATATGAAACCAATTCTGGATCGACTCGGAGTTAAATGGTTCGAAACTGAACACGCTGCTCCGAGCAGCATTAAGAATATTCTTGGGTATAATGATGTATTCACTCGCTGGTTAGCTGCGAATTTTGGGCATACAAAAGATGATAAACATATTCCTAGTTGGGTGTTTGATGCTCCTAAAGAGTTCTTGATCGGTCTCATTCGTGGTCTAGTAGACTCTGATGGCTGTGTTACGGTGAAAAAAACTGGAACTGTGACTGTTCAGTTGGCCATGTCGACGAAGCCACTAATGGATCAGATAATTCTTCTCATGCAGTCTCTCGGACTTTCTCCTTCAATGCATTTACACAAATCTCGTGATGTTCGTATGCCAGATGGGACAATTACGAAAGATTGTAAACCCCTTTGGCAAGCGGCCTTCTCTGATAGTGAAGCTGTTGCTCGAGTCATGGACTCTGGATTTTTGGCAAAGAGTGTCGATATTCGTATCCCAGAGAAGCTCGGTTGGGGTCGGAAACATCGTTTCTATGATGGGCTCCTTTATTATCGCGTGAAATCCGTCGACAAGTTTCCGTATGAAGGTCCAGTTTATAGCTTGAATGTTGATGAGGATCATTCTTTCTATGCTAATAGAATTTGGCAAGCGAATTGCCTTCGAACGCTAGTCTATCAAGACAAGTTAAGACAGGCACAAACCTCGATTGCGTCTCGGGCCATGACACCGAAACGTATTATTTGGGCCGACAAGATGTCGGAACCAGACGTTGACGCTCTTCGTGATCAGATCGATCAGGCTATCATTGACCCTGATTTCACCATCGTTACAAACTTTGAGGTTCACTGGGATGAAATCGGTTCACGTGACCGTCTTCTTGACCTCGGGACTGAGTATGAGATAACCAACAAGTTATTGTTTGTTGGGCTACGTATTACCGAATCCATGTTGACTGGTGAATCGACTTATTCCGGAGAACGTATTCATCTTGACGTCATGAATACTATGTATCTTCTATACCGAGAAAGTATAGCTCAATTTGTTGAAGAGTTACTTTTTGAGCCGGTTGCTGAGAAAAAAGGGTTTTTTGAGATCGACGAGTCTGGCAATAAGACGTACATATACCCGAAGCTTCAGTTTACCCGTCTCGCACTCAGGGATAACTCTGAACTCCAAGACTACATGTTCAACCTATATCAAAAGGGTTCTTTGCCGATATCTTTCATATTGGAACTTTTGAACATCGACTCTGACGAGACGCTTGAACAACTCAAACTTGACATGTTCACACCCAATGACTCGACGTTCAATGAATTTCTCAAGTCATTACTTCAGAAGGCTGGCGATAAAGCTATCGATGAAACGGATGTTCTTGAAAGACTTGCCAAAGGCGCTGGACTCAAATATACCAAGAAGAAAAGTGATAGGTTTGGTAAGGAAGAAGGGGACGAGTAACTTTTTAATAATCTTGTTTAGCATATTTGTATGCTTCATATCTCTGATAGCTCCTTGAGTCCTTCTGAAGTAGAAGAACGACAAGTAGAGCGTCTGATCAACAAAGAGACCCCTCCGTCTAGGAAGACGGATAATAAGAAGGGTCCAAAGCACGATAACAGAAGACGAAGAATCCGAGAAGATGATTCCGATATGGAGTCTTTTGACTCCGACATGTCTCTAGCATCTATTGCCGGTAGTATAATAGATGCTATTAGTACAGCAGCTTCTTATGGAACTGGACTATATGAAACCATGTTTTCATCTAAAACTTCTTCGTTCCATGGAGTTATTGGACAGGGTCACCCATCCGGTCCGACTGACACTGGGTATAAATCATACGATAAGCGGTATTTTGGGAAAGAGCACTACGACTCTATTGTAGCAACCGCTAAAGATTTGATGAAAGATGACTGGTTAAAGTATGGGTGGGATGGTGGTTCCGATGACGCACCATTCCGGGCAGCTCTTGATTTGGCCATTAATTCGGCTGACTCGAGTCTTTATCAGTCTAAGATTGATGCAGAGACCTATGACCTGCTTTTGAACAGACTTGCAGGTTGGGACCACGATCAGTTTTCCGAGACCGTTATTCCTGAAAAACACAAATCCAATAGGAATGCTTCAGTTATGAAAAATGTGAATGTAAATGATCTTCTTCGTATCGCTACTGAACTGAGGCAATCAGATCCGCGATCTGCCCTTGAGATCGTCAAAGTTGTTCGTTCAATCCGAACAGCCCAAGAAGAACAGCAGGAACAGGAAGAGCAGGATCCTTTCTCTGATCCTGCTTCACGTGGCAAAGGTTTGCAACAGAATGTTGCTCAGAAGGAACAGAAGGAACAGCAGGAACAGCAGTCTGGGTCTATGTTCGACAAGAACATGTCTGAATCAGTAGAAGAAGGTATTGTCGATCTCGAAGCGCTTAAAGCCGAGACGAATGAACTTACTCAAGCGGAAGATATTGAAGCTTTCCTCAAGGCATTGGAGAGCATGACGGAAACCCTTAAGAAGAAGAAAAGTGCTTCTAGGGTTGCTGCCGGTATTGGTGGGGCTAAACTTGAGAGTATACTTGATGCCATTAATGAATTATCTGAGGAGGATGGTAAGGCACTTTTGAATTCTTTAAGCGGTGACGCTAAGAAAGCTCAAAAACTCCTTGAAAGTGATGACATTGAGGGTTTCATGAAAGCTCTTGACAACGTTTTCTCAAAAGCTGAAGACGCAGCCAAGAAAGTTACTACGAGTTCGGTCCGCATCAAAATGAGCACTTTGGTACGCCTCGCTCAAGAGATTCCAGAAACTCGTTCTGTTCTTCTTCCCATTTTGGCTGCTAAGAAAAAGAAGACAAAGCCGAAGAAGACTTCCAACAAGTCTAAGAAGAAGGACGAAGAAGACGAGGGTAAGGGTAAGGGTAAGGGTAAGGGTAAGAAGGCCCCATTCGGTGGGAAGAAGGCCCCTCCATTCGGGAAGAAAAAGGCCTCGACATCTATTTCAGTCAATGATATGACGTGGTGAACCTTTCATGTTTGTTTCAAAGAACAAGCCCGGAGAAATTATGATTCAGAAGAATGTTGCAAACAGAGTTCTCGCAAATCTTGACGAGACCGCTAACAAAATTGATTCCCTTGTTAAAGCGGGCAAGATTGACCCGAAGGTCGCTTCTTCTCTCGTGAGGGATATCGATACGTTTGCTGACCGTTTCCAGGTTGCAGCATTCGGACCGGGTTCCCTGAAGCGTCACTCGGAAAAGGTCGCGAAGGTCCTTCAGAAGGATTCTGATGAACCATACATGAATACCTTCGATAACCCGAATAAGGTTATCCAATCGGACTCTGACGAACCGTACATGCACAGGACGGATAAGTCTTTCAACTCCGATGCGATCAATAACTACGATCAGGACCGCACCACCACTG
>Ga0315284_10017317_pt1 | contig 10219 bp, 22 predicted proteins | sample YL17G09_16_MG_FD_203696 | JGI IMG/M metagenome (GOLD analysis project Ga0315284, IMG submission 203696) | Sediment microbial communities from Yellowstone Lake, YNP, Wyoming, USA - YL17G09_16 | ecosystem: Environmental > Aquatic > Freshwater > Lake > Sediment | place: USA: Wyoming | collected...
AAGAAAAAGCCAAAAAATTTCGACGAAGTATCGAAGTCTGAAATATATAAAGAGATGAAAAAGATTGGCGATAAAAATAAATTAATGGGTGGCGATCTCGCTAGGATTTCTAGCTGGGGCAAAAAAGATGGTCATCCAGTATTGATTGATGCCGGTTTGACCAAGGAAGTCTTTTCTGAATTTTACGAATCTACATGAAGCAATTCTCAACATTTTTAAACGCTATTGAATATCATAAAAGTTGTGTTCTCTGTGATTCCAAAATGGATATCAACGACAGAGATCTTGCAACTGATATTGGATATGAATTCCGCGAAAATAAACAAAAAGTATCTTTTTTCGTATTTAGTAATCGCGACGATACAGTTACTATAGACCCAGAAACTAATGAAGTTGAATTCTCTTTAAAAAATATTGCTGGTGGAATTTTTTATCATGGTTTAACTATAGATTGTAAATCTTGCTGCCAATTTTCTTATGTTATACAGGTTAGAATTGATTTAAGTAAAAGAATACTATTGGGAACATCGCTTAATTCTGAAACATTAAGCATAGAAGACTCAGAGATGGTGCACGAAATTAAGAACATCTATGCAACTAAGAAAACGGAGTATACTTACTTTCCAAAAGATGGCAGTTCTAAAAGAGCAACTTTTCCGCTGGTATCACTAAATTTAATAAACCCCAAAGAAACTATAGGTAGACTTCGTAAGTTGTTAATCTTCTCCTGAATATGAAAGAAATAATACTACTCTCTAAACAATATAAGGTGTGCCCTATCTGTGCTCAAACTCTTAGAAAAGAGGAAGGCAGAGGATATACTTATGATTTTCACTCCGCCCAAAACGTTAAGGTTGCTTTATGTTTTAATCCGCTTGCCAGTGACCCGCTTCACTCTTACTGTCATATCATAGATACTAGCGCCCCTGATAAAATCGCTTACCAAGAGTTTGCACTTGACCTGGGCAATAAATACGTATTATTTGCAAACAATTATCAGGCACAAACATCGTCTATTAAAAATAATAAACATGGAACGCCCTTCCCACTTCCTTTTATTGTTATGCCTAATTTCTCCGACCTAACATCACTGAAAAACAAAATTAGAACGGTACTCGTTTTCTCATGAAATCAATAGCTCAATTAGTGGAATCCTGTCAAGAAAAGGTTAAATCCTTGGAAAAGATGATTCCCATAAAACAACATCAAAATAGAGTTGCCGAGATAGATGACATGGCGACTGATAATAATCTATGGAATGACCCTAAGGCTGCTGCCGCCCTAATGAAGGAAAGACAGAGGCTAGCTGACGTACTAGAGAATATGGATTACTTTGTCACAAGATCAGCTTATTATAAAGAATATCTAGATGTGATGCCATCTGAAATGGAAGAGATGTTGCCAGAACTATCCCTATTAGACTCGATTTTAGATTCTTTTGAATTCAAACAGATGATGAATGATCCATTGGATAACAATGCAGCCATTCTTACCATTAACGCAGGCGCAGGAGGGCTTGAGTCAGCCAATTGGGTCTCTATGCTACTCCGTATGTATGGGAGGTATGCGGATAGTTATAAATTGAATGTGGAGCTTCTAGATATGAAGCATTCAGAAGAACATAGTGCAACCTGTATAGACTCCGTTTCTGTTAGGGTGGAGGGACCTTATGCTTATGGGTTTTTAAAGGGTGAGGCTGGGGTTCATAGGCTTATTCGCAATTCTCCATTTAGTTCTAGCGATCTCCGTCACACTTCTTTTGCAGCCGTCTCAGTTCTGCCTGATATTGAGGACACTATAGATATTAAGATTGATGATAAAGATATAGATATAGTCGCGCAGACTGCTGGCGGACCTGGCGGTCAGAATCAAAATAAAGTCTGTTCAGCCGTTAGATTAAGGCACTTCCCAACTGGTATTAACATTCTAGTTAGAACAGAACGAGACTTCCATAAAAATAAGGCGACCGCACTAAAAATGCTTAAAGCTAAACTTTATGATTTAGAGCTTCAAAAACAAAATGCCGAAAAAGAAAAGAAGCTCTCGCAGCAATCTGATGCAGCTTTTGGACATCAAATAAGAACAGTAACCTTAACCCCTTACTCTCTTGTTAAAGATCATAGAACGGGACATGAAACAAACCAATCTGATTCATTTTTGGACGGAAATATACAGGATTTTGTTATTTCATATTTGCATTCAAGAGATAAAATTGTATAATATGGATGAAGAAATTCACCGTAAAAGATTTTATTAATTATAATGCCCCATGCTTTAGCTGTGGGCGTAAGATAACATTTAGAATTGGATCTATTTGTTTAACACAACATATGTCTGCCATCTATTTGCGAGCTACTACTAGTAATGCTCAAACAGAGGTTGATCTGCAAGTTACCTATGCCAGAATACTTAAATTAACAATAAACCACATAACCAATAAAATTACAACCTCTGACCCCGAAGCCTTGACAAAGTACTTGGAAGTGAATAAGTTATTCTTGAGCAGCGTCTGCAATAATTGCTACACAAATATTGAAAGTTTTTATTTAGAATTCAATTTGCATAAAGGTTTTATTTTACCAGTTGGCATCAGTAAAGAATTGCTAATGTTAACAGATGCTAAAAATATGTATCAAATAAATTCTACCGCCATAGATGAAAAAACTATAATTGTAGTTGATAGAATTAATGTAGCAAATTCACTGTCTCACATACGTTTTGTCTTACCATTATCATTCTTATATAAACTAAAAAATAAAGAACATATTTTACAAAAGATTAAAACCTATTTATTATTCTCATGAGGCAATATGAATTTACAAGAAGCATTAGCTTATAGAAGTAAGTGTGTTATTTGTCAGAGAGATTTGATTTTAAAAAGTAATGGACAATCTATAGTTACTACATCTGAAGTTGGGTTAAGAGTTAAGGATGGTTCTGATTATCTATTTAAATATGATGGAACTTATGAAAGAGGAAAGTTTTTCAAAAAGCCATCTATCATCAAAAAGCAATGTCCTGTTTGCATATCCGATGTTACACCAGCTAGGAAGATTCTTGTTAAGGGCAGAAGCGCAGGAATGACTTCTATGTCTCATGCAATAGCTAAACACTTCGCTGGGATAGATTACGGGACTGTTAAAACTACATTGGATGATGTTAAAAAACAAGGATGCTCTTATAAGTTTGAATGTATTGTAGATAACATCGGAAGATATGAAGTTAAATTGTTATCGGAATATATAAGATATTGTACCAAAAAAGAGTTTTGGCACTTAAATACTAATTTTAAAGATGATGATTCCAAAACAGATTTACATCATGGAAGATATGAAAATAATTTGGACAGCATATTAAGCCTACATTTGCCAGCAGTTAATACATCCAATATTAAAACGAAAGAGCAATTTGTTAGTAAGTTTAAACTATATACGCTGTTCTCATAAAAATGCTTTTAAATTATTTAATCGCTTGATAAACATAATAACATCAACCAAGTCTTTCATCCTAAGTTTATGATTTTTTATCCAGTATTGACTCTTAAATCTAACATCTTTGTTTCGATCAATTATGGCATTATCGCCACGATATCTTTCGGATATAACTATATCGAAAGAGCCATATTCTCTTAGTTTGCGTCTTGAGTTAACAAGGTTTCTTTCATAAAATTGTAGACTTATTTGATACATACCAATCTTAATATAATTATCAATCCAAGTAAAAGAATTTTCAGACTTTATATGTTCCAATACTTCTGCGCTTCGCAGCGCGCTCTTAATCATATTCTTAGAAATCTCGCCCTTGCTAAAATCTAAAATGGTTCGTTCTTCCGGGCTGTTTTTAATTAAAGTCATATCTTTATTTCATCTCTTTCATCAGTCAAATAGTATACATACTTATTCACATAAAAACAAGTTTACATTATGAAAATTCCTACTCACTGTCCAAAATGTGGAGATGTTCTTTTGAATGAAGAGGTGCCAGCCATAAGTAGTAGCGGGGTGTGGAGAAAGATGTGTAGTAAAAGATTGAATCATAAATTCGCAGTCTTTTATAATATTAATGAGAGCGAAGTTAGCAGCCTCTGTATACAGATAACAAATAAAGTTGAAGCTCTTTGGGATTTTAGAAACAAATTAATCTCTATAAGTAAAAAGAAGAAAACTATCAAAGAGCTATTGGGGTCAACTCAATTCATCCCATATTTTGAGCCCGATTTATCTGATTATAAAAAATTGGTTTCTAAAATGAAAACTTACATACTTTTTTTGTAGCATAATTCCGGGATGTTATATGATAAGATATGGACGACACCCTCGCCTGCCCAATTTGTGGAAATAAATTTCGTAACATTAGATTGCCACATAAGCATCTTCACAAAATTAATAAGACATCAACCTATTTTGAACGAACTTGCTCTGATGGCATGAACCACTCTCTTCAGCTATTTACGGATGAAGTGAGCGGGCAGGTCGATCTTATTAAGTTGTCCTTAAATCCTAACTATTCTAAGTTTATAGAGATAGACTTTTTCAATAAAAAATGTCGCATAATTTGCCTTAAAGATAGTAAGCCTGCATACATTGAGATACAAAAAATATTGCCTTTAGATTTTCCATTATTAACAAAATTAAAAGAGAGAGTGTCTCTTTATATTACATTTAGCTAATGCTGTGCCCTTTATGTAAAGCAAAATTAATTGTGTTGGAATTTGATTCATATAATGCTTATGCATGTGCAAATGAAGCATGTGCTAATGATGATATGCCTCGCTATATTGCTGAATATAATAACTATCCAACCTATTTAATATCTAGAGCGCTTATGATTGATAAATATCATATTCTAATAAATTATCCAAATAATAAAACAACCATATCTGTTTTAGAGGCTTGCATTTTACTGGACCCCGTTGTAATTCCTAAGGCTTTATATATAAATCTTAAAGACCCATATAGTATCATTAATAAACTCAAAACTCTAATGTTGTTTTCCTAATGTGGAATAAACTTACCTGCCCAATTTGTGATAGTAATTTGCAGTCTTATGGAACTGTTGAGAATTTTTCACATGTGTATAGAAAGAAAACATTATATAAATGTAAGTATGGAGAATTATCTTTGGTAGAAAATTCTTATCAACTAGAGCCACATTTTAAAATAGAACATAGAGATTATGAGCCGTGGTTTGAAACTTTCTTTATTTATCCTTTTATAGTTGAATCTTATCATGACGTATCTAATATTTATATCTATAAAACGGATCGACAATCCAAACGATTTATAGTTGAGACTCCCTATCTAGATTTGCCATGGAAAGATAAAGATACTGTCCTTAAAAAGCTTAAACTTTATACGGTATTCTCATGAGCTTTCCAACTGATTTCTGTCCCATCTGTAATTTTAAGCTACAAATGGATATCTATGGCGCCTCAAAAATTACTACTTATTTTTGCGGTCGTGCCGGAACATCTTTCATTATTAAGATGATTGGCGCCAATGGTGAAGTAACAGGGCGAACAGAAGTATTTCATTATGTATATAATGAGTATAATATACAAGGCGTTATTGTTGAAATTATATTACATCCATATAAGATTCGTCATAGCATAGAGGCTAATAAAACAAGATTATATTTTTTGCCAGAAGATGATACTCGCCCCGAATTAATAATGACAACTAAACTATTAGACAAATTAGATTATAGTAAGCCCGAGGAAACAATTAACAAATTAAAAAAATATATTTTATTCTCGTAGTCTTGACTTAACCTCGCCAACGCCTTATGTTGTCCATAGACTCAAAATGTTTGAAACGAAAATCTGTCCACTATGCAGCAAAGAGCTTACCTTAAAAAAGGTAATGGAAGTAAGCACATATAATTGTCCCACCCAACATTCTGTGCCTGGCGTGGAAGATGCTTACGTTACTAGTCATTACACCGTGGAATGTAATACTAATCTGGGGGATATTCAGCGCATTTATATCTATCCCTGGAGTATCGATAATTTTGATAATAAGGCGCGCCTATATAAGTATGATGGCAAATGGCGTTTCATTAGAGAGCTTCCCCCAATCAAGTCCGATACCGAAGAGAATCTTCTTAAACGAATTAAAAAATTATTATATTTCCTATGAGTTCTAAATACGATCCTAGACCATGTAAATTTTGTCATAAAAATGCAGACTATGCCCCGGTAGATGAAATGGAACGTCATGGTGTAGGAGTCTTCTTCTGTCATGATTGCCAAGCCGAATACCTTTACTTTTTTGATGGTCCTTGTGCCTCCACCTCCCTATACACAGAGATTAATCATAAAATGTATCGCTGGACTGTTACCTCTGTGGGCACAGGAACACTATCACATATTGCTGAGCCAGGCATTCCGGGCAAGAAGAAGAACGGCAAGGTAGAGATGCTTAAATATTTTGATCCCAGATCGGGACATAAAGTTCAACACCTAACTCCAAAAAATGTGAATGAAAAACTTAGAACTTGGTTGGTTTTCCTGTGATGTATCCATGTCGCTTCTGCAATGATAGCTTGCTGCACGTTCAATTTGAAGGACATAGACTGTGCACTGCCCGCTGCCAAAAATGTAGTGTCATACACTATTTACACTATGTAGAACATGAGGCTGTAACAATTTTTAAATATTCTATTTTTACTAAATATAAAGAAAAAGTTTTCTCAATCAGTATTCAAACGGATTATGATGATGCTCAGATTTTTATGCACCCGGATGACCCAAGAGATACTTTAGTTATGGTCGCTCACCTATCTGGTGCCATGATTAAAAATAGAATTAATCCATCTAATTTCCTAGACAAACTTCCCTATTTATTAACATTCTCATGAACTGTAAATATTGCAAACAACCCTGTATCAGTTTAACTCCAGTTTATTATGAAAATGGAGATCTTGCTCATAAACGTATGTATTGTAATCTTTGTCCAATAAGAATAGAATATTATATTAATCCCAATGCTATTATAGATGATATTCAATTTCGATGGGAAGAGTCTAATAAAAGATATAGAATATTTTGCGATATTAAAAATAATGCATGTCTTATTCAATTTCAAATATATAAAAAAGAATGGAATGTGGATGAAATTGATTTAGATTTTCTTCCAGTTTGGAATCCTAAAACTATTAAAGAAAAAGTTAAATTGTATATAAGGTTTTCATGATGAATGGATTTAATCAGTATATCTGTCAATTTTGTCAGCAACCATGCAAAAACTCTATCGGTTGCAAAAGATACGGTAAAAAAGCCAGATGGCAGCGCTGCACAAACTGCCCCGTCGAAATTGGATATGCCATCAATATTAAAGGAATTGTCCAATGTATCATATTCCTTTCTCCAAATACAAATGAAGATCATTATCAATTAAGTATTGATTATAAAGAACAACATACAACTATTCAATTCTTAAAAATAGAATACTATATGTATGGTAAACGCAGACAAAAATCATGGAAAAGCGACCAACTATTGCAGATAGAACATTGTGTAAAAGGAATTACTCCCGACAATGTCTACGATAAAATTAAAACATATCTATTATTCTCATGACTTTATATATTCAAGACCCGCCCGAAACAATCCCTTGCTGGTATTGTGCCCAACCTTGCCAACGGGGAACTATGAGCGAACAAATCATGGAATATGAATGTCAAAACCATTTACCTCTGGAAGTTATGTTTCGCTGCGTTCAACATAAAGTCGGCGGACCTAATTGGTTTTTTAATGTTGTCAAGGTAACATTAAAAGATTGGCGATTGGCTTGGAATTTCTATTCGGGCAATACCGCTCAATTAGAAAAACAAATGCCGGAAAGAAGAAATAAAAATGGCAGCTATTGGAAAACAGTCTATAGCGAAGTTCCCGCCAGTTTTATTACAACATCTCCAATAGAACAATTAAAAAGCTATCTTAATCTATATAAGGTATGGTCATGATTGTCTGCCCTCTTTGTAATAAATTAGTTATTCTCAATTCGGAATTAAACCTTCAAGTTCAATTGGAGGACGATAATATTAAAGATTCTTTTCATTGTACAACCTATGTAGATACCGGACCAAATACTAGATGGTGCCATTACTCAAGAATTATAGTAGAGGGTCTTCCAGAAAATAAATCGAAATACATCATCATTATTCCTCCATTTTATATGTATTGGTGGAAAGAAGATGCCCGCGCCATCGTAGAAATCTTTGGCACAGACCCAAAAGACTGGAGAAATGCACGTCAAATCTATAAGTCCGATAATATAGATGAACAAGGTATCCTAAAGCTATTTAATAAATTTTCCAACCTCAAAGCCTTCACATGATTGTTAATTGTAAATACTGCAATCGTCCATGCCGCAAATCAGCTTATGATAGGTTCTCTTTCTCTCATCTCCCAACCTTCCAATGCGATTACCATGGAGCCACCGTCGTTAGATATATTCAAGAGCCCTCCCCAACTGAATGGTATATTACATTTTTAGTTTTTTATTATAAAGAACAACCATATCAAGCTACTTTTTATTATAATGATCCGCCTTATTTCGGCAACCAAAAGTTTCAGGTGGAAAAGATTACATTAAAAAAGCCGGGCTCTCAACGAGTTCAAGAACCAGTCTTTACTTTGGATTTCCATCCAGATATTACTCCGGAAAATGTTCAGAAGAAACTGTCTATGTATATGGTTTTTGCGTAATAGTGCATTTCAAACCGGACATATCGTTCAAGGCGTTGTTAAATTAAATGATTCTTATTTCAATACCGCCAAATATAATACAGTAGGATTTAAAAACCTTGTCATGTGCCAGGAAGTAGGACATACATTCGGACTTGACCATCAAGATGAAACTCAAACCAATATTAATCTAGGAACCTGTATGGATTATACTACTAACCCAGTCGGTCCCCCTTCCAATGAACATCCTAATGCTCATGATTATGAAGAACTGGAATCTATTTATGCTCATGCAACTGCAACAGCTAGTAATGGTTATCAATTGCTAACTCATGTCTTTCCAGTAAAATAATGAACTGCCTCTACTGTAATCAAGAATGCCAACTCATTACACAAGGTCCGCTCCCCAATGGTTTGCACGAAAATCGTATTGCTCACTGTGTCCCTTGTAATGTAGCATATTATAAAGGTTTCCACACTATTAGCTGCGTCCTAGATTACAAATACTTCTCAGTCTCTTATATGGATAACCATCCTAACCATTGGACCTCAATTTATCAACATAATATCACTAACTCTTATTCAAATTGCATCAGCGATAGTATTGTGCTGGATTTCAAACATAATGTTAGGTTTACCCCAACTAACTTCAAAGAAAAACTTAAACTATATCTCACATTCTCATGAAAATTACAAAACGTTCCGATTTCCCCAAATGCCTGCAACCCTTCAAACAATTAAAAGGAATTTGTATTGGTAAATGTGTTAATAAAAATAATACTATCTCAACTAATCATATCGCGCACGCTCATTGTTATGGCGATGGCTTTAAAGGATGGATCTGCTTAAGATTTAAATATCAATTAAGAGAAAGATTAACGCTGCTGCATGAAGTGGCTCACCTAATCGCAAACAAATCTCCAAAAACTCCTAATCATGGCAAGAAATGGAAAGATACCCTCGTTAAAATCGGCGGAACCTATAAATCATATTCATATACTCATAATTATAGAACATATACTTACTTAGACTTTACTCGTAGAAGTAATAGAATCTAAAACGACATAAAATTTTAAATCGCGCCCATATTCGCTCATAAAATCCATGAATTGTTCCTTCTGCCATCAATCTGTCAAACAAAACCCCATGTCACCCTTCTGGCTATGCCAACCTTGCAGCACCTTCTTCAAAGAAGATGGCAGCGAAATTGTCTTCCGTCCCGATTCCAAATCTCATCTATATTGGTTGCATATCAATGTCAAAGAAAATAAAACGGAGCTGTCATCCATGAGAAATCCCAAAAGTATGACAGTAGAAGAACAAATGGATATAGAATGGAATTCCAAACCAACATTAATCCTATCCTGCAAACCAGCTATCAAGGGCGTCACGCCCCAAAATATGTACCAAAAACTTAAAACATTATTAACCTTCTCATGAACCTCTTCCATGATACATTCTGCCCCATCTGTAATCTCTATCTAGTAAAAGACTATACAAAAGGCTTTAATCTATACGACTGCCCAGCTT
>Ga0315284_10017318_pt1 | contig 10219 bp, 9 predicted proteins | sample YL17G09_16_MG_FD_203696 | JGI IMG/M metagenome (GOLD analysis project Ga0315284, IMG submission 203696) | Sediment microbial communities from Yellowstone Lake, YNP, Wyoming, USA - YL17G09_16 | ecosystem: Environmental > Aquatic > Freshwater > Lake > Sediment | place: USA: Wyoming | collected...
GCATCCAGAAGAGAACGGCTGTCAGTCCCCAGCACCCTGATCCCACACGGCTTTTCCCCCTCACCAAGGGCTCTCACCGTATCCATAAGCCCGCCGACAGGGGTTACGATAGGGATACTGCCATAGTGCATGCTGATCATCTGGTTGAGTCCGCAGGGCTCGAACCTCGAGGGCATAAGGAAGAAGTCGGAACCAGCCTCGATAGCATGTGCGAGGACCTCATCAAATCCGATGAAGACCCCACATCTCTCGGGAAATACACCCGCTAACCCCCTCAGGAGCTCCTCATACCCAGCATCTCCATTTCCCAGAATGACAATCTGGCACCCCTCCCGGATCATCTCAGGGATGATATTCAGGACTAGATCGACCCCCTTCTGTTCCACCAGCCGGCTGATGAGACCAAAGAGTGGTATGTCAGCGCGTACATCCAGTGAAAAACGCTTCTGGAGCGCCTCCTTGCAGTCAGCCTTGCCACGAAGATCTTCAAGACGATAAGGGCTGGGAATGAAGGAATCCTGGCCCGGATCCCATACTTTGATATCAATGCCGTTGGTAATGCCTGTAAGCTTATAGGAAACCGATCTCAGGAGACCGTCCAAGCCCACTCCATATTCGGGACGCTGGATCTCCTGGGCATAGGTTAAACTTACCGTGTTGATCATATCTGAAAATACGATCCCGGTCTTCATGACATTAATACGGCCATAATACTCCATGCACGAAGGATTGAAAAATTCCCAGGGCAGGAAAAGGATGGGCCAGAGGGAGACGTCAAAAAGCCCTTGGTAGGCAAGGTTGTGAATGGTAAAGACGGTGACGATACCCTGAATTTCTAGAGCGTTCATATAGGCGGGGATAAGGGCTGTCTGCCAGTCATTGCAGTGGACGATATCGGCCTCCAGAAAGCGTATCAACTCCACACAGGCGCGGGAGAAGAAGGCAAACCGCTCGAGGTTATCCGGGAAGTCCATGCTTGCATAGGCATAGAGCTCGCCCCTCCCAAAATGCTCGTCATTGTCAATAAAATAGACCTCGCCATGCCGCAAGATCGTTGCTTGGGCAATACCGCCACCCATGGGGAAGAAGATCTCGGTCACTTTCTCCATCTTGCGTCCCGATGCCTTGACATGTCCGTAACAGGGCATGACCACATCGCATTGAACGCCGAGTTCCCTTAGGGCAACGGGAAGCGCCCCGCTCACATCGGCGAGTCCTCCGGTCTTGGCATATGGCGTTACCTCAGGCGAACAGAACAATACCCGCATGCTAAAATAGTAGCAGAATTAAGCCCTTGGATAAAGACTTTTTGGAGCATACCGTTGCTTTTCCAGGCGTGTGGCCGCTTCCCAGTGTGGCACCGGTCTATTCCCGTGCGACTGAATGCACCGTCTCGTATCACACTGTCCACCCCGCATACATCCTCAGAGAAGTGAACCATATTGCCTGCCACCCGGCAAGGAATTCCTGATGACTATAGGGCATGTCCACTATAATCCACGTCGCATGTCTGGTGTATAAATTGCTACTACTTACTCACATGTGCAAAGCAGAATGGTACTACGAACATGCGTTGGCATGGCTGAATCTGGAAAGGGGATTGGCATGTTAAGCAGATGGATCCTTGTGCTCCTATTCGTCCAACTAGTCATATCGGGAGGATGCGGCAGCGGCGGGGGAGGCAGCGATAACAGCACGCATAGCGAAGATGACGGCATAGGGGGCACGCCCGAGGAATCAGCCCTAATCGCAACCGTCGTTGCACCACAGGCTGATACGACCATCACGGTTGGGCAATCAATCGTTTTTCAGGGAACGACTAGCGGGGGTGAAGGTAAGATCGCCTATCTATGGACCTTCGGTGGGGCCGCCGAGAACTCCACAGAAAAAGTCCCTGGCACCTTGACATTCAACACCCCTGGGACCTTCGCTGTCACATTCACCGCCACCGATGAGCGCGGTAGCGTGAGCAGCAATGCAGTGACCATCACGGTAATGTCCCGCGGAATACCGATCGCAACCATCACCTCACCCGCCTCCGATACGGTAATTGCGGCCGGAGAGACCATCTTTTTCGAGGGTGCGGTGAGCGGCGGCAATGGTGACATCACCTATGCTTGGTCATTCGGCGGCGGCTCTCTAGACTCCGCCGCCCGCAATCCCGGTGCCGTAGACTTCGATGTGCCAGGAAGCTATACGGTCACCTTTACGGCCACGGATGCCGACGGCGATTCCAGTCGCGATACGGTTACGGTCACGGTCCAAGGCAGCGATAGCGAACCTGTGGCCAGGATTGTGTCTCCCGTATCGGATATGTGTATCCTGGTCGGCCAGGCGGTAACATTCCAGGGTGCGGTAACCGGTGGAGACGGCGGGATGGCATTTACCTGGAACTTCGGTGGGGCGGCGCCGAATTCCTCAGAGCAGAATCCCGGGAGCGTGATGTTCTCCGCGACCGGGAAGTATGTGGTCGTCTTTACGGCGCGGGACGAGGACGGGGATACCAGCAGCGACTCAGTGATGGTCACCGTGGAAGAGGATACGACACCCGTGGCCATGATTACGTCTCCCGCCTCGGACGCCATCGTAGATGCAGGACAAACAGTCCTCTTCCAGGGGGCGGTTTCGGGTGGAAATGGGAGTATGTCCTACCGGTGGTCATTCGACGGGGGGGCAGAGGAATCGCGCTTCAGGGATCCGGGTTTGGTTCGGTTCACAAACGCCGGCATCTATACCGTCACCTTCAGCGTGACCGATAGCGACGGGGACAGAGGGATCGATGTGGTTATCATCACCGTGACCCCGGCATCGAACGCCTGGGCTTCCCTCGCTGCCGGATTCAACTACTCCGCAGCGCTCAAGACCGAAGGGTCGCTCTGGGCCTGGGGCGCCAACACGGGTGGCCAGCTCGGGGATGGCACGACGACCGATAGAACCATTCCGGCACGCATCGGGAACAGTGCGGCCTGGGAAATTATCTCGACTGGATACTTTCATTCCCTAGCGTTGAAGAGGGACGGGACCTTATGGGTATGGGGGGAAAACGAGAACGGCCAACTTGGCGATGGCATGCATATCGACCAGACGATCCCAGAACAGATCGGAACTGATACCGACTGGACCTCCGTCGATGCGGGCTATTTCCACAGCGTAGCACTGAAAACCGATGGTTCGCTCTGGGCCTGGGGCTACAACCTCAAGGGACAGCTCGGCGACGGGACAACCGTCGACAAGTCCATCCCAACCCGGGTCGGGGGCGATAGTGACTGGGTCGCAGTGTCAGGCGGGGCCTACCATACCGTGGCACTCAAGCGAAACGGCTCACTCTGGTCCTGGGGCTATAACAGCAGTGGGCAGCTCGGGGATGGGACACAAGAGGACAAGCTAACGCCCGTCCGTGTCGGCGTGGATACGGATTGGATCGCCGCCTCGGCCGGATTCTATCATACCGTAGCAGTCAAGCGGGATGGCTCGCTCTGGGCCTGGGGCTACAATAACAGCGGCCAGCTCGGAGATGGAACACACACCAGCCGGACCAACCCTACAATGATCGGGAACGACACCACTTGGGCCGCGATGTCCGCAGGATGCCACCATACCGTGGCACTGAAGGTTGACGGTTCTCTCTGGGCCTGGGGCTACAACAGCAGTGGCCAGCTCGGGGATGGCACCACCATCGATCGGCTCAGCCCTGCTCGGATCGGGGATATGTTTGACTGGCTTATGATCGCGGCAGGGGCATACCATACCCTGGCCGTGAAGAGAGATGGTACTTCCTGGGGCTGGGGAAGCAATCAATCCGGTCAGCTCGGGGATGGGACAAAAAACGACCGGCACAGCCCGATCCTGATCGTAGGCAATTAAAAAGTTGAATCCGCCGTCCCCCCTTGGCCCCTTATGGGGGCTTGATTCGGACCATCCCTGATCCTCGCCTTTCAGGCATGCCATCGGTGCGTCTCATTGTGCTGTTCTGCAAAATTGTGGGGTGATCGAGGGGTCAGGTGGTGGTTCCGGGCTTATGCGACGATCTCGGGGCAAGGTGTTGCATTTGGAAAAGCATTGCTTTATGATGAGAGGGTATGGACAGGCAGGAGTTCGAAAATACCCTTAAGGATTTTGAGATCAACGTGCTGAAGCGGCTCCCTTCTATGATCAACATCACGCTCACCAACCGAGGGAACCGCGAACAGGAGACTTCGTTTAATCACTTCATCGAGACTTTAAAACGGCAGAGGACTATGCTCTTGAAGGATATTCCCAAGCTTGCCAAACCGCCCCAGAAGATCAGATATTTCAACGTAGTGTACAATATGGATTCCCAGCTCAGGAGCATGGGGAACAGGGATGTACTTAAGGACCGGATGAGAATGCGACGTCACGCATTGAAAGCGCCGATTATATATGACATCGGGAAAGGCCCGGAGGATGGCGAACTGCTCAATGTATTCGAGGATGGGGTCCTGCTCAAAACCACGGAGAAAGTGTCCATTGATCATGAGGTCATGATCACGGTATCGGGCAAGAGCGCCAAAGGCAAGGCCATATGGTCCATCCCTGCAAAAGAGGGAAATGTGGAGACCGGGGTACGGCTGATCGATATCCCCGATGACCTCATCGATGAGTTGAACAGATGGATGCATGAGAAAGGTTGATATCTCGCACTCTTGAGCCTACCCCGCCTGCACATGGAGATCCGGACGCATGAGATTTTCTATCGCCACCCTCGGGTGCAAGGTGAACCAGTATGAGAGTGAGCGTTTGCGGGAGGCATTATTCAGCCTTGGCTATACGGAAGAGCCGTTCGGTGTTCCCTGCGAACTCTCCATCATCAATACCTGTACCGTCACCCACAGATCGGATGCAGCGGGCCGGAAGCTTTTGCGGAAGGTACTCAATCAGGGGAGGGTGTTTGTCACTGGCTGCCAGGCGGTAACGGATCCGGATTCCATCAGGGCTCTCTGCCGGGAGGTCGAGATAGTTGCCCCGCGTCGATTGGGGGATGTGTTCGACTGTGTATTGCCCCGGATAATAAAAGGCTTTTCGGGCCACGCACGGGCCTTCGTCAAGATCCAGGAGGGATGCAATCATTTCTGTACGTTCTGCATTGTGCCCTATGCTCGGGGAATTCCTTTGAGTAGGCCGGCGCAAGAGATCATCGACGAAATTAACGGGCTCTATCATGCGGGATACCTTGAAGTGGTCTTGACCGGAACTAATATCGGCCTGTATGCAGGCGGTATCTCTACAATTATGAAAAAGATCCTTCATGCGACGCCCATCCCGCGCATCAGGATAAGCTCGATCGAGCCGTGGACCATTGACGATGAATTCATCGAGGTAATACAATCCGAGAGGATCTGCAGACACCTGCACCTCCCCCTCCAGAGTGGGTCTCAGAGGATCCTCGAGGCCATGGGCCGACCTTATACCGTGGATTATTATACGTCCCTCGTGGAGGAGATCAGATCACGCTATCCAGATATGGCAATCGGCGCCGATATCCTGGTTGGCTTTCCCGGGGAAGATGAAAAAGCCTTCCAGGAAAGCTTGGCCTTTCTCAAGGATCTGGATCTTGCCTACCTGCATGTATTTCCCTACTCGCGCAGGCTGGGCACCAAGGCCGCAGATTTTCCGTTTCAGATGGATGCAGCGGCAAAGAGATCGAGAGTGGAGGTGTTCAGAAGTCTTTCCGATGCCAAACGAGCCGCCTTCATAGCCGCCCAGCTGGGAAGTATCCAGGATGTACTTGTGACAAGGGTGGAGGACACCTCCTTCACCGGTCTCACATCGCATTATGTCAAGGTGCATGCGCCGGGGAGACCTTCCCCGGGGAGGATCGTACGGGTCCGCCTGGAGGCGCTGTCAGGTTTGGGAGCCAAGGGGACGCTCCATGGATAACCACGCGATTGCAGCGCTCCTGATGGAATTATCGACAGGGCTCGAATTCCTGGGTGAACCATTCAAGGCCAGGGCCTACAGGAAGGCCTCCGAAACCATAGGATCATTGGAGCTTCCCGTGCGGGACTTCGTCGCCAACAGGAAGATCATACAGCTAGCAGGGATCGGGAAAAGCATCGCCGCCCTCCTCGATGCATGGTTGATGCAATGCGATTTCTCCGCCCTGCATGAGATGAGAGCGATGCTTCCTGCAGGGCTTGCCGAGCTCCTCAATGTCCCTGGGCTCGGCATGAAGAAAATAAAGCTCCTCCATTCGATGGGCATCTCCACCCTGGAGGATCTCCTGGCGGCACTTGAGACGGGGAGGCTTTCCGGCGTCAAGGGTTTTACGGAGAACCATATCACCAGGATGCAGCGTGCGATCATGGACATTATCGATTACCGGGGCAGATTCCTGCTCGATCGCGCCCTTCGCCAGGGTTCCTCCATCCTGGATATGCTCATGGCCGAGGGGCTCAAGGCCGAGAGCACAGGTCAATGCCGGAGGGTCTCCGAGACCATATCCTCGATCGATATCCTCGTTCTCGACACCTCGTCTGCCATGGAGACCATACAGAGGGTGTTGGGACTTCCAGATAAAACAGAACCCGACACCCTTACCTTCTTGCCGCAGAACAGTCCTTCGGTGCACGTCCATCTTACCTCGGAAAAAGCCTTTGTCACGAATCTTTTCCTGACCACGGGCTCAGATGCGCATACCTTGGCCGTTAAGGAGATCGCCCGGGAATGTTCGCTTACCATCAGCAAAGATGGTCTCTCCGGAGCAGGCAAACACATCCCTCTCAAGGACGAAGACGAGTTGTATGCCCGACTTGGCATGGCCTACATCCCCCCCGAGCTCCGGGAATTAGGAAACAAGGAGATAGCCCTTGCCATTCGGCATGCGCTCCCGTCACTCATCCGGGAAAGCGATGTGATCGGGACGCTTCACATCCATACCACCTACAGCGATGGCAAATCAACGCTCAAGGAACTCTTCCAGGTCGCCCAAGGACTTGGCTATGCATGGATCGGGATCTCCGACCACAGCCTGAGCGCGCGCTATGCCAGGGGCATGCAGGTAAAGACTGTCAAGCAACAACACGAGGAGATAGATAGATTGAACAGGGAGGGGGATATAACGGTGCTGAAGGGGATTGAGTGTGATATTCAACCGGATGGTTCCCTCGATTATCCCGAAGAGGTCCTTGCAAGCTTCGATTTTGTTATTGCCAGCGTCCACACCCAGATGAATATAGAACGGAAAGCCATGACAGAGCGGATAAGGATAGCCATCCGGAATCCTATGACCTCGATCCTCGGCCATCCAACCGGCAGGCTCCTCCTTTCCCGGGAGGGGTATGCGGTGGACATGGATGCCGTCCTGGATGAGGCGCTCAAGAACCATGTGGCCATCGAGCTCAATGCCCATCCCTGGAGGCTCGATCTTGACTGGACGCTCATCGACAGCTTTGCATCATCAGGCGGCATGATTGCCATTGGACCCGACGCACACGAGACGCAAGGTCTCTCTGATATGCGCTATGGGATTCTGATCGCGCGCAAGGGTTTCCTCACCCCCGAGCGATGCCTGAACACCTTTGATGCCGATACGGTGAGGGGAGGATTAAAAAGATGCAGATAGAGTGCAGGGGTGCATCCTACCTCTATGAGATTCCCAGCCATGAATGGGCACTCGCTGATATCGATCTTACGATCACGCAGGGCGAGAAGATTGCCATTGCCGGACCTGCCGGATCCGGCAAGACCACCCTTATCCAGATGCTGGATGCGCTCATCCTGCCCACACGGGGCGATATCCTCTTCGATGGCGTAAGCGTAAGGCGTTTGACCAAAACGAGGAAGTTGACCTCACTGCGGAGGCGCATCGGTGTATTATTCCAGTTCCCGGAACACCAGTTCTTCATGGAGACTGCCTATGATGAACTGGCTTTCGCTGCAAGGAACTTTCTGGGTCCTGACGAGGTCATGATCGAACAGAGGGCCAGAGAGATTCTCCAAAAATTCCAGATGGAATTCGAACAACTGCGTCACCTATCACCCTTCAACCTGAGTTCGGGTGAGAAGCGGAAACTGGCGCTGGCTTCCGCGCTCATGATGTCACCCGAGATCCTCATCCTCGACGAGCCTACGGCCGGCATGGATGCAGCAGGGAGGAGAGAACTCATCCGGTATATTTCCTCATTCGAGCATACCACCGTTATCCTTGTCACCCATAATATCGAGGATTTCGTCGGCATCGTGGACAGGATTATAGGGATTTCCGGAGGCAGAAAAGTTATCGATGTCAACCGGCAAGCGCTCATGGACCATGTCGATGCGATGGAGGCAGCAGGCATAGACCCACCGCTCGTTCTGAAGATTCAACATTGGTTGAAAAAGGAAGGGATAGTGCTCGATACGAAATCGTATGAGATGGAATCCCTCATCCATTCCTTGAAAAAACTCCTCGAAATACTATAGGTATTGTCTCCGGCCTTCCCCGGGTCGATTTTGATGTTGACTATTCCCAGAATGAGCTTAAATTTATGAGTAACAGCGGAGGATGTATGCAGAAGAGGACCTTTGTGGAGATGAAGGTTGCCGGCATCGCGCTTGACCCGACGAACAATTCGCCGATCGTGCTCTTGAGGGATATACATGGAAAGATCATCCTTCCCATATGGATTGGCATCATGGAGGCAAGCTCCATTGCCGGCGCCCTGGAAGGGATAAGCTATACCCGACCCATGACCCATGATCTCATTGCATCCATAATTAAACAGATGGATGCTCGGGTGATAAAGATCGAGATTATCGATATCAAGGACAATATCTTCTATGCACTGATCGTTATCGAACAGAACGGAGAGCTCATGAACATCGATGCGCGGCCTTCAGATGCCATAGCGATCGCACTGAGGACCAATGCCAGGGTGTTCGTGGCAAGCCATGTCCTCAAGGAAGCGACTCACGTCGAAGAGGAACCGGTAAGCGGGGACAAGATCATTGTCGGATTCGAACAGAACAAGGATAAACTTCAGGAGATTCTCGAGAAGATGGATCCCGATGACTTCGGAAAGTTCAGGGCTTGATCTAAAATCTGTGGTGTATGATGGATGCGGCATAGCCCTCTCCGAGACCCAGAAGCACAACGAAAGCTTGTCCTCTGTATAGTCCTGCTGTCATCGTTCCTAACGCCCTTTATGGGATCCTCCATCAACCTATCACTGCCTTCCCTCGGGAAACAATTCGGCCTTGATGCCGTGATGCTGAACTAGATAGCCACCTCTTATCTGCTCTCTTCAGCCATGTTTCTGCTCCCGCTTGGGAAACTGGCCGACATCTACGGGAGGAAGAAGGTGTTTGTCTATGGCATCGCTACGTTTACCCTGGCATCCCTCCTCTCCGGCACCGCGACCTCAATACGCATGCTCATATCAGGACGGATCCTCTAGGGTATCGGGGCCGCCATGATTTTCAGCACCGGGGTCGCCATCTTGACATCCGTTTATCCCCCTCATGAACGGGGTAAGGTCCTTGGCTATAGCGTGGCAACAGTCTACCTTGGCCTCTCGCTTGGTCCATTCCTCGGTGGCGTTCTCACCCAGTACCTCACCTGGCGGAGTATCTTCCTTGCACCTGTCCCCTTTGGTCTCTTTGTGATCTATTGCGCCACTGTCAAACTCAAGGGCGCCTGGGTAGAGACCAAAGGCGAACGGTTTGATCTATCCGGCGCAATCGCCTACGCCCTCTCTCTGCTCAGCCTGATCTACGGCATGTCCATTCTCCCCTAGAGAGGACACCTGTTCATAATCTTAAGGGTTGGCAGGCATGATTTTCTTTACGTACTGGGAAATCCATAAGCGGAGTCCGATGCTCGATCTCGCGTTCTTCACCAGGAAAAGGGCCTTTTCACTCTCGAACCTTGCCGCCTTCATTCACTACAGCGCTACTTTCTCCCTGGGCTTCATGCTCAGCCTCTATCTGCAATACATCAACGACCTGAGCTGAGTCCCCAGAATGCCGGCCTCATCCTCATCGCCCCTCCTGTCGCCATGACCATCGTTTCTCCTCTTGCCGGGCGGCTTTCGAACAGAAAGGAGCCACGCCTCATCGCCTCCTCCGGCATGGCAATCACTACCCTCGGCCTTCTCCTCCTCACCTTCCTTTTATCGTCATGACGCTGATCGTCAGCGGCTTCGGCTTCGCCATGTTCTCTTCTCCGAATACGAGTGCCATCATGGGCTCGGTCGATAAGCGGTATTACGGGGTCGCCTCA
>Ga0315284_10017319_pt1 | contig 10218 bp, 4 predicted proteins | sample YL17G09_16_MG_FD_203696 | JGI IMG/M metagenome (GOLD analysis project Ga0315284, IMG submission 203696) | Sediment microbial communities from Yellowstone Lake, YNP, Wyoming, USA - YL17G09_16 | ecosystem: Environmental > Aquatic > Freshwater > Lake > Sediment | place: USA: Wyoming | collected...
CCAGGATGACGGGCGTCGCGACGAGGGGGTTGCGGCTCCGCCAGGCCTCGGTCTGCCAGAGGACATGGCCGTCCTCGGCATCGACGCCCACCACGCCGCCGCTCGCCGAGTAGACGTACATGCGCCGCCCGCCCAGGTCCATCGGGACGATCGAGGAGTGCGTCATCTCCCAGCCGCCGGCGTTCGGAGTCGTCCAGAGGACCTTTCCAGTGGCGCAATCGACCGCCATCATGAGGATGTCCTGGGTCGGGACGGGCGTCGAGCGGCGCTTCGGGTCGCGGTTGCGGATCCGCTCGACCTTGCCGGCGGGGGCGAGGATAGCGCGGCCGCGGTCGATCAGCGGGCACTGCGCGCCGTACCACAGCGGCTCCTTCGTCCCGTAGTCGGTCACAAGGTTGATGCGCCACAGCAGTTTGCCGGCGCTTGAGTCCAGGCAGACGACGTGGCATTTCGGCCCCATCGCCAGGACGTACTTGTCGGTGACGGCGGGGACGGTGCGGCTCATGCCGTGGTTGCGCTTGACCTTGACTGGATAGAAGTATCGCCAGATGTCGCGGCCGTCGGCGAGCGACAGGCACCGCAGGACGTCGCCGTGCCGGCTCTGGACGATCGCGTCCGGCCAGGCGAGTTCGAGGAGGATCCGGTTGAAGCGTCGGACCTCGCGCGGGTTGCCCTTTTCCTTGGCGCTGGTGGCCGCCGCCGCCCCAGGCTCGGTGATGTTGGCGAGGAGGCGCTCGGCCTCGCCCGTAAGGCCGGCCCTGACGGAGGCGAACGACGCCTCGTCGTAGAGGTCGCGCTCCTGGAGGACCTCGTTGAGGGCCGCCAGGACGGCCGCCCGCGCGCTATCGGCCGGCAGAGCGCCGCCTGCTGCAATCTCCTCCAGGGCGGCCCGCGCCCCCGGCGCAAGGCGGCCCCAGACGCGCTTCGCGGGGCCAGGTTCGGCGGCCGCGGCACCGCTCTTCAGGGCGGCCGCCAGGAGCGCCCAGTCCTTCACGTCGCCATCCCTGAGGAGCCAGGTGTCCGGCGGGTCATAGTCCAGGACGTAGACCCGGCCGTTCAGCACGGCCGCGCCGGCGTGCCCTTCGCCGACCTCGATCTGCCAAAGGACCGGGGGCCTGCCCTTCGCCCAGCGGCGATCCAGGGAAACCTGGCTGCCGACGGTGTTCGTGAAGTCGTTGCCTCGGAAGTTCTGCCACGAGCCCGGAATGTCGGCCGGCGTGCCGCCGAACTCGATGAGCCGGCCCTGGCCGCCGGCCTCCTCGGATTCCTGGCGCGGATCAACGGCCGGCACCCGCCGCGCTACGTCCGGCCGGGGGCTGCCCTGAAACCACAGCGCCAGCGCCACGGCCGCCGCGACCGCAAGGCCCGCAGGTATGAGGTTCCTCAGCACGCGCAGACACTCCCCTCGCCCCGGACACGGATTCAAGGGCGGTCCATTATACGGGCGCCGCGCCGTTTTTTCACCTGGTCATTCTGCGGGAGGACGTTCCTTGTCGGACAACGGACAACAATATCCAACAAGAAACACCCAATAGCCAAGAACCAAGGAGGCTGCGGTGCGGCCGGCCGTTTTTTTTCACTCGGTCATTTTACGGTTGGGTGTTCCTTGTTGGACATTGTTTTCATTCATTGCGCAGGGCATCGAGCAAAGGCCCTCTCAGTGCCGCCGCGGCCGCCAGGTGAGTCCAGAGGAGGCCGCTCGCCAGGATCCCGGCAAGCGTCAGTCCGAGCGACACCATCGGCAGGCCCCGGCCGGATGTTCCCAGGGCCGGCAGCACCGCCACGCCTGCCGCAGCCGCCCCGATGGCCAGGCCCGCCAGGAGCAGTCCCCAGTGCTCCCAGAGGACGAGTCGCCGGAGTTCGCTGCGGCGGAAGCCCACGGCCCTCAGGATCGCCAGTTCGCCCCGGCGCTCCAGGACGTTCCTGAGGACGACCAGGCCCAAGCCGACGGACCCGAGGACCATGCCCAGCCCCCCGAGGACCTGAAAAATGCTTACATACGTATTATTGACCGCAAAGAACTCGCCCAGCCGCTCGGTCGCCGGCACCAGCGACAGGCCCTCCCTCTGGAACCCGCGCATGAGCGCCTCGGCCGCGCGCGTCTCGCCGGACGGCGGATCGACGTCCACCAGGAACATCCGGTACCCGCTCACAGAGGGGAAGTGCGCAAGCAGCGCCCGCTCCGAGACGAAAAGGCCGCCCTGGAGCATTGACGGCGCGATCGCCGCCACGAGCCGCACCTCGAAGGGCCTCCCCTGCTCGTCCGTGTAGGAGAGCGTGTCGCCGACCTTTTTTTGGAGCGACCACGTGATGGTCGCGGCGTCGGCGATGGCGGGCACGGCGCCATCGGCCGACTCGCGGGCAAGCAGCGTCCACGGGCTCTTTCCGGCGGTGTCCTCGACCGTCCCGGTGAAACTGAAGCGGCCGCCGTCTGCCGCCATCTCCTCGGGCCCGAGGCCCATCAGCCGCGGCTGCTGCGGATGGTTCAGGTTCAGGCAGGACGCCTCGTCGCCCTCGCGGACGCGAAGTGCAACCACCGTGACCTTGGCCCCGCCCAGGTCGCCGACGTGGCGGTCGGCGCGGACCTTCGAGTCATTCGGATCGCGATAGATCGGCAGGGCCGACTCGCCCCAGAGCGCAAAGCCGCCCGTGCCGCTCGTCCGCTCGCGGGCGTGCTGGAGCGGGTCCTGCCGGAACACACCCACCGCCACGACCAGAAACGAGCCGCAGGCGATGAGCGCGACCGTCGCGATGCTCCGGCCGCGCCGCCGCGCCGCATTGCGGACGCCCAGGCCGCCGAGCCGCAGCGCAGCCCGGCCGCTGTCGCCCTCAATCAGGCCCAGGGCCGCGTAGACGAACGCCAGCCCTGCCACGAGCAGGAGCGCCCCCGCGCCGAAGAACGCGCCGGTGGCCGACTGGCCGCCGCTTCCGGTGAGGGCAATGATGAGCACTGCCCCAAGCGTCGCGGCGGCGCCGACGGCCAGGCCGATGCGGAGTCTCAGGCGCCCTCGCGCGCGGGCGTCGCCGCTCAATTCGGCGCCCCCGGCCAGGAGTTCGCGGGCCGGCCGCCGCGCCTGCCGCCACAGGGTCACGAGAATCGCGATCACGGCCGCCGCGATGCCCGAGACGGCGCCAGCGACGAGCGTCGCGGCACCCGCGTGGAAGTAGAGCGACATCCCGCCGACCGCGCTCTTCCAGAAGGTCTCGAGCAGCCGGAGCATCAGGTACGTGTAGACCAGACCCGCCACAAGGCCCGCTGCGGCACCGACGACCGCCAGGGCCGCCCCCTCGGCCAGGAGGAGCCGGCGGACCTTGCGCGCGAGGAGGCCGACGGCCAGGAGGGTGCCGACCTCCTCGCTCCGCTGCTCGACGCCGAAGACAAAGAGGAGGCCCATCAGCACGAGGGCGGCAACCACCAGGAACATGCTCATAAGGAAGAAAAGCACTCCCACATTCGTAAAATCTATCGCCACGGCCGACGCCTTCAAGGCCGCCTGCCGGACCTCGCGGAAGTGGAAGCCCAGTGCCGCCAGGTGCAGCCGAAGCCGGTCGCGGATCCCCACGCGCAGACCGTCGGCGCTCCGGCCCTCGGCAGGATAACGGATCGCCGTAAGGTTGCCGAACCGGTTCGACCACATCTTCCGCCCGGCCGCCAGCGTCACGAAAGCCTTCGGCGTCCCGTGATACTTATCCCAGTACACCTGGTCCTTGTTGTTGCCGGGCGCCGCGCGGACCTTCGAGAGGTCCACAATGTCGCTCCGCCACTTGCGGCAGTCCGTCTCGTCCGCGATGCCGGGGAACGGCGGCATGAGCGTCGGGTCGACGGCGGGGGCGCCCTCGAGCACGATCCCGCGGATTCGGAACTCGGCCGAGCGCGTCTCCAGGCGGTTCGTCTGCCCCAGGACGTAGTAACTGATCCGGAGCGTGTCGCCGACCTTCGCGCCGATGTCTGCCTCCAGCCACCAGTTGATCAGGGCCTCGTCGTCGCGCATGTCGCGCGGCACGTAGGAAGCGGCCCAGGCGGCCGGCCGGCCGGGCTCCAGCGGCCCCATCGCTGTGACCATCGAGTACCACTGGCTGCGACCGCCGACGGCCAGTTCGTTGACAAAGTACGTCAGCACGCCGACCGCGTCCGGCTCGGCCTCCCGGGCGGCTTGGACCGACGCCGCATCGAGGAACACGCGGCCCGTGCGCACTTCAAGGGCATCGCGGTTCGGCACGTTGCGGACCTCCAGGCCCGCGTCCTCGACCTGGAACCGACGGCGGATCGCCCTCTCGGCCGCCTCGGCCGATGGCTCGCCGCCTTCGCCCTTCCCCACCAGGAGGACATTCGCCCCGTCCTTGACGCCGGCCTTCGCCTGGAGCCAGGCGAGCGGCACGAAGACGTTGTCGGGCGGTAACTGGTCGGCCTGGAGTCCAAACCGGCCGAACTCGGCGTCCGACACCACGGCCCGCACCGTGACGCCGATCCGGTCGGCCGCATTCAGGTCCGAGCCGAGGGCGGTGTCGCCCGGCATCGCGCCGGGCTTCTCGATCTGGAGCATGATCCTGGCGCCCGGCCCGACGCCCAACCGAGCGGCTGCATGGGAGTTCAGCGCGACCTCGTCGGGAATGTCCTGCGGATCGGCGTCCGGCGCCGGGGCCGGAAGCGGCGGCCCGGTCCCGCCGAGCCGCCAGAACCGTTCGTCGACGCCGAGCACCTGGGCCTGGTTGACGCGACGCCCGCCGCCGGCCGCCCATACCGCGCCGCGAAGTTGCAGCACCGGTGCGACCGGCACCCCCAGGTCGGCGGCGAGTTCGGCGGCAAGGCCACCCGCGCCCGCGCCGCCCCTCGCGGCAGGCGCCCGGAAGAAGCGGTCTTCCGACTGGAGGGCGAGGCGCGTCTCGCCCAGCCGATCGAGGGCAAATCGCCGGAGGCTGTAACTGACCGAATCGCCGATGACGAGCGACCCTGCCAGGACAGTCGTCGCAACGGCGGCGCCGAGCACGACGCCCAGGTGCGTCCGCCAGTAGAAGCGAAGGCTCTGCTTGGTCAGCGTCCACGGCGTCATCGGCTACGTCTCCGGGCCCGTGCTTGGCAGCGCGGCAGGCGAAAGCGACCCGTCCCGGAGTTCCAGCATGCGGCCCATCCGCGATGCCAGCGCGACCGAATGGGTCACCACGACCATCGCAACGCCGTCTTCGCGGTTGAGTTCGACGAGGAGGTCAGCGAGGTTCCCGGCCGTCTCTCGGTCGAGCGAGCCGGTGGGCTCGTCGGCCAAGACGAGCCGGGGCTGGTTGATGAGCGCCCTGGCGACCGCGACGCGCTGCCGCTGGCCGCCCGAGAGCCGCGCCGGCCGGTAATCCAGGTGGTCGCCCAGGCCGACGCGCTCGAGCAACTTCCGGGCCCGGCCGTCGGCCCCGTCTCTCATGCCGCCCCCTGCCAGCGTCGGCACCAGGACGTTCTCCAGGGCCGTGCACTGGGGCAGGAGATGATGCAACTGGAAGACAAAGCCGATCTTGCGGCTGCGCACGTGGGCCAAGGCCTTCTCGTCCAGCCCCGCCAGGTCAATGCCCTCGATGCGGACCGTGCCCGAGGTCGGCCGGTCGAGCGCCCCGAGGATGTTCAGCAGGGTGCTCTTTCCCGACCCGGACGGGCCGACGATGGCCAAGGACTCGCCTTGGCGGACCTCGAGGCTGACGCCCTTCAGGACCAGAGGAAGATCGCCATCGGCGGGCGACTCATACCGCTTGGTCACGTCTCTTGCTCGAAGCAGCGTCTCAGAATCGGCCATTGTCCACTCCCTAAGGATAAAAGAGAAAACGTTGCAAGTTACAGGTTACAGGTTGCAGGTTCAACGAGCACCCTCCATGAGCCGCGCCATCTCCCGGGCCGAACGCTCAATCGCGAACTGCTCGAGCACCGCCTTCCGGCCCCGCATGCCGAGGTCGCGCGCCTTCGCCGGATGCAGCAGAAGGTCCTGGAGTGCGGCCGTCAGTGCCCCGAGGTCGCCCGGCTCGACCAGGATGCCGCCGCCCGTCGCCTCCAGGAGTTCGACGAGGGCGCCGTGGCGCGGCTCGACCACGGGCACGCCCGAGGCGAGGGCTTCCAGGACGTACAGCCCGAAGGCCTCCGGGCGGAGTGTCGGCACCGATAGCACCGACAACGACCGGAGGAACTCCTGGCGCTTGAGCCGGCCGAGGTTCGGCAGGAACTCCAGGTCGTCGGCGACACCCCACGCGGCAATGCGGCCCTGGAGGTCCTCCAGGAAGGGGTGGCTGCCGACCGTCTCGCCGCCGGCCACCCGGAGTTTCAGGCGGGCCAGCCCCTCGGTCTTCTTGAGCGCCATGAACGCCTCGACCAGGAGGCCGAGGCCCTTGCCTGCGAGCGCCGGCGAGAGGAACCCGATGACCGGCGGGTCGGGCGGCGCGGCCGCGGGCAGGTACCCCGCCGGATCGATCCCGGCATAGGCCACCGCCACCCGCTCGGGCTTGAGGCCAAGCCGCGCGACCATCACCCCGCGGTAATAGCGGCTGACCGAGATGAAGAGGTCAACGCCGGCGGCACCGGCGGCGACCGCCTGCCACGCCTCGGCCCCGTAAGGCGCGGGAAGCGCGTCGAGGAACGCGTCCTCGTCCTGGAGCAGGCAGACCACCGGCACCCCGAGCCGCGCCCGGATCGGCCGCGCCAGGCCCACCAAGAGCGCGTTCGAGAGCAGCACCACGTCCGGCCGCGCCTCCTCGGAGAGGTACTCGATGAGCCGGTCGAGTTCCTTGGCCTGGCACCCGTGCTGGCCGCGCAGCATCGAGACGGTCGATTCCCCCAGGTCGCTCGGGCTGGTCATCCCGGCCTTGCGCGAGGCCCACTGGAGGAGCCAGCGGGCGTCGAAGAGTCGGTCGATCCATCGCGGGCTGCGGCGGAAGAAGGAAGACTTCTGCTGGAGGTACACGTTGATGCCGCCGAAGAAGATCGGGGCCTCGTCCTTGAAGGCCGAGTTGTCGGCCGTCAGGGGAAGATACAGGGGGACGATCCGGGCGTCGTGGCCGATGCGGCCGAGGGCCTCCAGGAGGTCGAAGTCGCGGAGGCAGTTCTCGCAATAGAACGCCTCGCACGTCCCCGGGATGAGTTGGACGATGCGCATCCGCGCTTCCCTGGTTCGGCGTTCGTTTCTCGGCGAAGAGACCGCCTCGCTCGACAACCACACGCGCCGCGCAAGCGCGGCGGCGAAACGGGCTCGCCCTGGCATTCTCTGCGGTGAACGTTTTACCGTTTCGGCCCGAAGGCGTAGACGGCGCCGTCGCTCCCGCCGATGACGACAACGTCACCCGCTACGGCCGGCGACGACGTCAGGCTGCCCCCGATCTCGTAGGACCAGACCTTCCGGCCGTCGGCCAGCGAGAGCATGTAGAGCCACCCGTCGCTCGACCCGACGATGACCCGATCGCCCGAGATGACGGGACTGGAGTCCACTTCGCCCCCGGTCTCGAACGTCCAGGCCTTCTGGCCGGAGAACCGGTCGATGGCGTGCACGAGGTAATCGCGGCAGCCCACGACAACGAGTTTTTCGCCGACCGCCGGCGACGAGCAGAAGGCCCCGTCACCCCTGTACTGCCAAAGGGGCTTGCCGGTCTTCAGGTCGACCGCGGCAAACCACCCTTCCCTCTCGCCCATGTCGCCAGCGTAGGCGACGCCGCCCGAGACGGCGGGCGAGGCCGCAATGTACGCCCCGAGGCCGATGGCCGCCTTCTCGGCGCCCGCCTCGGCATCAATAAGGTGGAGCATGCCGTCGCACCCGCCGAAGACGACAAGCCCGCCGCTCACCGCCGGCGACCCGTTGATGTAGTTGTTCGTCTCGACCTTCCAGACCTCCGCGCCGGTGTCCGCGTCGATGCCGTACAGGCAGTGGTCGTAACTGCCGACCAGGATCCATCGCCCGCCGCGCGAAGGCGCCATCCACGTGGCGGCCCCGATAATCATATCCTGGGTTTCGAACTTCCACTTGAGGGCCCCGCGGGCGGCGTCGAGGGCGTAAAGGTTGCCGTCGTCCGAACCGATGTAGACGACCCCGTCCAGGAGTATCGGCGGGGCCTCAACCTCATCGCCCGTCTTGTACGACCAGACCTTGGTCCCCTTTTCCAGGTCGATGGCGTAGACCCGGTTATCGCCCGATCCGATGTAGACGCGCCCGCCGCCGACCACCGCCGACGAGGTGATCGGCCCGCCCGTCTTGAATCGCCAGAGGAGCCTCATGGCGTCCGGCGCGGCCGTCGAGGCGACGCCCGTCTGCGCCCTTGTGGCCCGCCACACGTTCCACTCGCGGTCTATGGGAGCGGCCCCCCCGCCCGTCGCGGACGGCGGCTTCTTGCAGCCGGAGCAGGCCAGCGCCACCGCCAGGAGCGCAGCCGCCGCACCGACCCCGAGCATCCTCCACGACCATCTCATTGCCGCACCTCGCCCGGCTTCGCCCCGCCCCGGCCGGGCTTCGCCGTGGCTGCGCCTGGACCTGAACCTTCTTGAGAACGGGTGGACTGCCCGACCCATGTTACGCGATGATCAGGGCGCGAACAAGCCCGCAGCGGCGGCCTTTTCGAGCGCCGCCACCGTAAAGACAAGCGGATAGAGCCGCTCAAAGTACCACAGTTTCGCGAAGTAGAAGCCGATCGGCGCGGGCTCCATGCGGCGGCCCGCGTCGGTCTCCTTGATGAGCCACGCGACGCCTCGCCTCGCGGCCGCGCGGGCGCGGGCGACGGGCAGGTCGGTCCGGTTCTCGCCGGTCCTGGGGACAAGGATCAGTCCGGCGAGCGCCTCCAGGGCAAGCGCCGTTTCCTCGATGGACGCCGCGACGCCTCCGGCGCCGCCCCATCCGCCGTCGGGGCCCTGGGCGCCGAGGAGCCACTCGGCCCCGCGCGCCATCATCGCCCGCGTCGCCAGGCCGGCGTCCAGGCGTTGCTCACGGCCCAGCGCCTCCAGAGCCAGGAGCACGCGGGCCGTCCCGTAGGTCGGATTGGTTTCGCCCTCGGCCAGTTCGTTGCCAAACCAGAGCGGCAGCCAAGACCCGTCCGGCCGCTGGGTCCGCTCGATGTACGCCGCCGCCCGGGGGACCGCGCGGCGAACCCCGGTCGCAAGGTCCTCCGGCAGATCGGGGAGCCATGCCACCCAGGCCCGCAGCGCGTGGGCCGTGAGGTCGGGGGCGCTCTTGTCAAACTCCAGGGCGCCCCACCCGTGGCAGAACGTCGGAACCCCGCCGTCGGAGTTCTGGAGCCGGAGGAGCCACCGGACGCCCGCCGCCGCAGCCTCGCAAACCGCCAGGCCTTGCCCTGGCGCAGGCGGGTCGGCGGCCACCAGATGCCTGAGGGCCAGGAGCGCGCCGGCGGTGTCGTCGGCGTCCGGAACGCCGCCCGGAAGATCGGTCCAGGCCCAGCCGCCCGGCTCGGCGCCCGTGTAGGGATGGACCTCGAGGTGCCGGCCGCCGAGAATCCAGTCGCGAAGGCGCGCCCGCTCGGCCGGGCCGAGCAGCATGTCGAATTCCGGACTCTCCGCAAGGGCGTTCACCGCAAGCGTCGTCACCCAGGTCGCGAGGTTCGTGTCGATCGGCAGGCTCCCGTCCTCGCGGACGGACGCCTTGAGAAAGCCGAGGGCCTTGCGCACCACGGGATGGTCGCCACGGCCGATCGCCGCCAGGCTCATCGCCACGAAACTCGTCAGCGGGACCGCTTCGAGAAAGCCGCCGCTCGCCGGCTGGATCCGCTCGAGCACGGCGAGCGTCCGCTTCCGCACGAAATTTCGCGCAAACCGCGCCACGGGGCAGGCGGGCGGGTCGAAGTGGTGCTTCGCCTGGCCGATCGCAACCAGCGCCGGCAGGGCGTAACTGACGACCGGCAGCCGCAGCCACTTGAGCCAGCGCTCTGGGCACGCGGCCAGTTCAAACGGGAGGGCCGGCACCTCGCGCCACGCATCGCGACCCTCCCCAAGGCGGCCGGCCAGGGCGCACATCGAAAGGATCGGGGCCGAGAACGTCCGGTCCTTGCCGTAGGACGCAATGACGGCGCGTGCAACACGTTCGGGGTCCAGGTCGCCCGAGGCGACCCCGTTGGGGCCGCCCGCGCGGTCGGAGATGAACCGCTCGGCGCGGCGAACGGTTTCGGTGCGCGTCTGCGGCTCGGGGTCGAAGGCGAGCGCCGCCCAGCAGAGGGCCGTCGTCGAGAGGTTCGAGCGGCTGCGGACCGTGTCGCCCCAGC
>Ga0315284_10017320_pt1 | contig 10218 bp, 6 predicted proteins | sample YL17G09_16_MG_FD_203696 | JGI IMG/M metagenome (GOLD analysis project Ga0315284, IMG submission 203696) | Sediment microbial communities from Yellowstone Lake, YNP, Wyoming, USA - YL17G09_16 | ecosystem: Environmental > Aquatic > Freshwater > Lake > Sediment | place: USA: Wyoming | collected...
TTTCTTTTTCCGCAGCCACCCTTTTGATGGTTTTCTCTCTGGCGATGGCCGAGTTGATGTCACTGAACATTTCGAAGTACAGCAGCCTGTTGATGTTGTATCTTTTTGTGAATCCTTCGACGAGCTCGGTTTTGTGCTGCTGGACTCTCTGTTTGAGATTGTTGGACAAGCCGACATAAAGAGTCCCGGATTTGTTGGTCATTATGTAGACGTAGTACTGGTTGGACATTGGTATCATCAAGACTGTAAGCGAAATCTCCTTCGCTGGCCAGATCCTTCGCTGGCGCTCAGGATGACAGTTGTCATGCTGTTGCCTCAAAGCGATAAATCCACCAAGTCTGGTTCAGCCAGAACCTTTGGGTCGATAATTAAACTTTTTGCCTTCGACAAAACACAGGCAGATATAGGCAATTCAAAAATCGATTCTTCATAAAAACAAAAACCCATATAAGTCCTTGCCTTATATGGGTTTATCTATATCGGGGAGACAAGATTCGAACTTGCGACCTCTTGGTCCCGAACCAAGCGCTCTAGCCAAGCTGAGCTACTCCCCGGTCAAGCCGGCGGTCAAATATACCACGCCCGCCTGAAAACCGCAAATCATAATAGATTCACCGGGTCGATGTCTATAGCAATCTTCACCGCAGGCCGAATCGGCCCCGCCGCACGCAACTCTGCAAACAGTCGCTGCATCGTCCCCGCCTCAGGCGCCTGCACGATTATCTGCATCCTGTGAAATCGCTGCACCCGGCTTATCACCGCCGGCATAGGCCCGCGAACAACAGCATTCAGCCCGCTCCCATTCACTATACCGTCAATTCTCCCGCGCATCGCCTTGCACGCCGCCTCCAGCCTCTCAAATTTCATGTCCCGCATAACGATAGCCGCCAGCCGCCAGAATGGAGGCAGGTTACACGCCTTGCGGTGCTTTAATTCCTCCTGCACAAACCCCTCAAAATCGCCCGCCAGCGCAAATTGTATCGCCGGCTGATTCGGCAAAAACGTTTGCACGAACACCGTCCCCTTCTTTGCCGACCGCCCCGCGCGACCGGCCACCTGTGAAATCAACTGGAACGTCCGCTCATTCGCCCGAAAATCCGGCAGATACAGCGAAGTATCCGCACTGATTATACCCACTAACGTCACATTCGGAAAGTGCAGCCCCTTCGCCAGCATCTGCGTCCCGGCCAATACATCGATCCGCCCCTCGCCAAAAGCGCTGAGAACCCGGTAATAGTCCTTACCCGCCATCGAATCGCTGTCTATCCGCGCTACCCGAGCATCCGGGAACTTCGCCGCCAGCTCCTCTTCCAACCGCTGCGAACCAAGCCCTATCATCGCCATCCCCTTCCCGCAAACCGGGCATTTCTCCGGCACAAGCGTCTGCGCCAGGCAATAGTGACACATCGCATACCCATAGCCGATATGTCTGCCCGTGACCGTCTGCATCCGCCCGCTGCCGGTCGTCTTCGACTTGTGAAACGTCAATGTCACGTCGCAGTTTCGGCAGTGCAGCGTATGCTTGCACGATGGGCAGAACACAAAATTGCTGTAACCCCGCCTGTTCAAAAGCAGAATCGCCTGCTCCCCCCTGCCCAGCGCCTCCCGCAGCCGCTCGCCCAGCGGCTCGCTTATCAGGTTGACCCCCTTCCCCGTTACGCTCACCCCGCGCATATCCACAAGCCTCATCTCCGGCATTGGCAGGTCCATCACCCTCCGCGGCAGACGAGCGATATAAAAATGCTTCTTCTCCCGGCAATTAGCCAGCGTCTCCAGCGACGGCGTCGCGCTGCCTAAGACACAGTGGGCATTCGCCAATTGCGCACGCTTGATTGCCACGTCCCTGCCGTTGTACCGCGGCGCCGTATCCTGCTTATAGCTCAGCTCATGCTCCTCATCAACCACGATAAGCCCCAGCTCGCTCACCGGCGAGAACACAGCCGACCGCGCGCCTATCACCACGTCCGCCTCACCAGCCTTGATCTTCTGCCACTGCGCGTTTCGCTGAGCAGCCGTAAGCCCGGAATGCATCACCGCGATCCTGGCAAACCTCGCGTCGAAACGCTGAACCGTCTGCGCCGTCAGCGCAATCTCCGGAAGCAGGACAATCGCCCTCTTGCCCCTGTCTAACACCGCCTGGATCGCCCTTATATAAAGCTCCGTCTTGCCGCTGTCCGTCACGCCGTGAAGGAGCGTAACGCCGAACGCATTGGAGTCTATCCGTTCTCTTATCTCTCCGAGCGCCTTTTCCTGGTCCTCATTGAGGACTACTTCCTTCGCCCCTATCGCCATCCCCTTCGGAATAGCCGGCAGCGCCGAGAAAACCGTCCGCCGCCCCATCCTGACAATCCCTTGTTCCGCCAGCCTCTTTACCGGCTCGGCCCCGCAGCCGACGGCATCAACCAATTCCTGCAATTCCAAACTCGATTCCGGGCTGATCGCCTTTCTCTCCCGCAGTAGCCCGGCGATCTCCTTCTGCTTCTTGCCCCTCAACCGCCCAATCGCCTCGTCCGCGCCATCGCCGAGATATACGTACCTCTGCGTCCTTACGCCCGCCCCCTTCTTCACCGCCCCCGGCACCATCGCTGCCAATACCTGCCCCAAAGGACAAACGTAATAACCGCTTATCCACCTCGCCAATTCCATCAGCCCCCCATCAACTAACGGCCGCTCATCCACGACCCTCGACACCTTCTTCAGCTTAAACGGTTTCTCTCGCCCCGGCGCCGCTGCTCTTATGTCATTCCCGCGCAAAGCCTGCCCTGAGCTTGCCCGCCGCGGCGCCGCTGCTCTTATGTCATTCCCGCGCAGGCGGGAATCCATATTTGGTTCCTGAGACTTCTGGGTCTCTTCCCCACTCCTGGCCGTCCATACACAGAACCCGACTTCCGCCTTATTCTTTCTCCCGAACGGAACCTCGACCCTCTGACCAACCTGTATCGGCCAAATCTCATCCGGCACAAGATAGTCAAACTCCGCATCCGCCGCTGTCTCAAACGCCACCCGAATAATATGCCCGCTTGCGACCTCACTGCCATTTCCGCCCAGGCGCAAATCACCCCCACTGTCATTCCCGCGCAAGCGCAAATCACCCCCCCTGTCATTCCCGCGCAGGCGGGAATCCATTTCCGCAAACAAGCTCTCTGTCCCGTCTCTTCTCATGTGCTCTCACCGTTAACCTTGGAAAAAGCTTTCACTTAGAGTGCTCCCGAAACCGCCTGTGCTCCTCGTAGCTGGAATCCGGTAGACGATACTTCTCCTTGTGAACCCGGCCATACTCGTCCGAAATGATAAGAAGCGAAGTCCGGACGGCCCCAACAGCGCTGTACTGAGGCATGGTCGGACTCGGAGGCTGCTGGCGTTCATATTCAGCGAATCCCTTTGCGCACCGCTGGAGGTCAGCGTCTATTTGCCCGATAGTCGTGTAATCAGCCTCCATCAGTTCCTCAACAAGTTCGGAAATCTCCTCCGGATACGGTTGCATTCGACTGCAAAAGCACTGTTTCAAATATACTCTAAGGGTATGCAAGCTGACTTCTTCGGGAAGCAACCATGAAATCGTTGTTGCCCTTTTTTCGATTGATTCTCCCGTTTCCTTGTCCTTCTGACAAAAAAGTTCAAAATGCGAATCAGCCAGGTAAAATAGGGCGCTCAATGTAGTAAAGTCCTTTCGTAATTCAGAAGGAACCGCATGTGGAGACTTGTAGTCAATATGATGCGAAATTGATGCCCACGCGTGCATAGTAATCGTTCGCACTTGTATTTCGAACCGTATTCCCTTTATGTCATCTTGTCCTCCGAAACGGGGCGGGAGCTTCCCGACGTAGTGCACTGACAAATAGCCAAACTCCTCTTGCGGTTTTGACTGTACCTTGTTGTCCTTACTTTCAATCTGAAAGCTGGCCTCGATGATCCGGCCTATTTTCTCAAGATCGGACAAGAACAGGCAAATCACGCGAACTCCGCAAATATCAGCTATCTCCTCCAGTTGCAGGCTTTTCACTTCTCCAGCCTGTTGCTTCGCGTCTCCAGCTCCTCGCTTCGCTTTTTTGAGCACAGAGTCAAGCGTTTTCACCCGTCCTTCAAGCAAATGGTATGGAATGTCAGCTTTCTTCAACTCCCCCTCAAGAACATACTTTACCTCCTCTTTGAGCTTCTCGTATTTCGCCTTCCGCTTTGAGTATTCCCTTTTGATCGCGTCCAAATCCATCATGTTCAACACTCCTGCGTTTCGAGCGAGGTTCGTAGGGCTCTTAGTCTTCCGCGCTACCCTTTCTATGCCCCTTTGCCTCGCTGAGATAACCTATCTGTGATTTTGCCTTTGAGGTCGGCATTACCATTTCTGATAGTATTTTGAACACGAGCTTGAACTGCTCATCGTAGCGGCGCTCCAGAGACTCGATTTTTCGTCTGAGAGCGGTGTTTGTGGCCAGAATCTCACGCAGCTTGACAAATGTCCTCATGATTGCGATATTCACCTCAACTGCCCGCTTGCTGCGCAGCACGCTGGATAACATCGCCACGCCTTGCTCGGTAAAGGCGTGCGGCAGAGCAAGCGAGAATTTGAGTGATGAGAGGTGGTCACAATTTGTGACCACCCGTTCTTTTTCATCGTTGGTGAGCTGAAACATAAAATCGGGCGGGAAGCGGTCTATATTCCTTTTAACCGCCTGATTCAGTACCTTGGTCTCCACACCATAAAGGCCGGCTAAGTCCCTGTCCAATATAACCTTATGCCCTCTGATGAGCAAAATGCTCCTGTGTATTCGCTCGACAGGAATAATTGACCCTGTGGTCTTGGACATTACTCACCGGCTCAGAAATTCTCACGAACCTTCTGGTCACAACTTGTGACAAACTATGTTCACACCCGTATTTCAGACTCTGAATGACAGGCTACCCGAAATCCTCTTTGTCATCAAGCTCAAACAGCCGCGTGTCTGTGTGTAGCGCCCAGAGCATCCACATTTGAAGCGAAACAAGTGACCAGCCCTTTGAAGTCCCCAAGCTTGGACTGTATCGCAATCACCCGGGTGCATACAGCCCGTCCCTGCGCCGCTTCTGCGACTTCTCATTTATTGACGTATCCTCCCGAATATCCAGCCCGAGCTTTCTTATCAGCCCCTTGAGATAATCCAGATGCGGGCATGGTGTCGCGTGGAAATTGTCTTTCGTTATGCAAGATGATAATTGCACCACTATCCGTTCTTTGCCTATACCCTCCTCTTTTTTGAGCCGACGCACCAGGTGGCTCAGCTTGCGGTGCACCGCCCGCCCGCAGCACCCGCTGCACGTCATATTAATCACGCGATACGCCCTGCCCTGTCCTTCGGATACGCCGCAAACCCGCCTGTCCGCTCGTGGAATGCCTTCTCGCAGTAATAGCCCGAGCACCGCTCCTTAACGATGTCGCACTGCACTACCGCTATATAATCCTTGTCCTTCAATTCAATCATACGCCGACCTATCGTCAGTATTTACGGTTTGAATGACCTGCTAACCTTCCGGCTTCGAAGCATCCTTCGACTTACCACCCTTGCCTTTTCCTTTTCTCTGTGTGCTCTGTGTCCTCTGTGGCTCTTCCTTTTCTGCCGTTTTTTGTAGTCCGAAATACTGCGTCGCTATACCGCTTATGTATTCCCCGATGGCCAGCGATGCCGTCGCAGCCGGCGACGGCGCATTGAGCACGTGAATCGAGCTGCCCCGCCTCTCAATCTTGAAATCATCGATCAGCTCGCCCCTCGGCCCAAGCGCCTGCGCCCGCACGCCCGTCTTGCTCGGCCTGATCTCACCGGGCTCTAATGAAGGAATCAGCCGCTGCAACTGCCGCAGAAACAGCCTCTTGGAAAACGCCCTTCTATATTCACCCAACCCATACCTCCAGTTCTTCATAAACAGCTTCCACGTCCCCCAATACGCCAGCGAGTCCCAGCTGTCCTTCATGCTAAAATCGCACTTGCCGTACCCTTCCCGCTTGAACGAGAAAACCGCGTTAGGCCCGCACTCCACCGCCCCGTCAATCATCCGCGTAAAATGCACCCCCAAAAACGGAAACGCCGGGTCCGGCACAGGATATATCAGTCCCTTCACCTTGTCCCTTGCCTCTTCCGTCAGCTCGTAATAGTCCCCGCGAAACGGAATTATCCGCACCCCCGGCTCGACCCCGTCCAACCTCGCCACCCTGTCGCACTGCAAACCCGCGCAATTGATGACGTACTTGGTCACAAAGCCCCCGTGACTCGTCACCACTTTCGTATGAAAGTCATGCTTCTCGAACCCCGTCACCTCCTGACCGGTCAGCACCTTATTGCCGTCCCCCTTCGCCTCTATCAGCTCCGCCAGTTTATCCGCCACCTCCACAAAATCAATGATCCCCGTGCATGGAACCCACAGCCCGGCGATTCCCGAGCACGCCGGCTCAATCTCCCGTATCCGCTCCGGCCCGACCCGCTCAATTCCCTCGATCCCGTTCGCCCTGCCCTTCTCGAAAAGCTCATCCAGCCGTGCCAGCTCGCCCTCCCCCGTGGCAACTATTACCTTGCCGCATATATCAAATGCAATCCCGTGTTCTTCAGCAAACTTTACAAGCTCCTTTCGGCCCTTTGTGCACGTCTCAGCCTTGGCCGAGCCCGGCTTATAGTACAGTCCCGAATGAATCACCCCCGAATTGTGCCCCGTCTGATGCGCCGCAAGCCGTTCCTCCTTCTCTAATACCGCAATCCGAATCCCAGGATGGCTCGACGCTATCTTGTACGCCGAAGCCAGGCCGACAATCCCCCCGCCCACAACAACAATCTCAAAATCAACGTTTTGCTGCATACCATCGAATCCTTCAAGCGCAGACCCACACTGTCCGACCACACACTAATCGAAACGCCCTCTCTCGTCAATCAATATGCTGACTTTGACTTATTGATGAGAAGCGCACGCCTCTCCTCGAACAATGGCCTGCGCACACTCCAGAATGTCATTGCGAGGCCGCAGAATGCGGCCGCGGCAATCTCAATCTTCCGAAGGCTTCACATCGCTCCCGCCCAATTCCCGCCCACCCTTACATATCCGGCACAATCTCCGGGAAAACCTGCCCCGTAGGGCTTATCTTAAGAACATATATCAGCCCCTCCTGCACCCTCAAATACACAACGTTTCCGTAGATCGCATCGATACCATACTCCCTGAGCTTGTCCGGGTTATTGGCCAGGTCCCAGATACTCGACCAGAACAGCGCCCGCTCTTTTATGGGCAGCGCCGCCAACAAATCCGCATACCTTCTCGGCTCCGTCCCCGGCTCCTCTATATCAAAGCCGTCCTCCGGCGCCGTCTTATCGCCATAGACCCGCCGCCACAAATACAGCGCCCGCGCCTTGCCGTCCATCACCATCTTGTCCCCGAACTTCACGATCAGCGCGTCGAAATGCACCATATCCCCCGGTATCGCGTACTCCTTCTCCAATATCCTTGTAAGCTTATCGTCCCTCGCCGTCTCCACGAACTTTATCGTCGTAACGAGCACCCCGTCCTTTTCCTGCTGCTCTATCACCTTCGCGTACCCAATCTGGTCCTCCTCCGTCAGATTCGTTATCGCCTGCTTCAACTGTTTATTCTCAGTCAGAAGCTGGTGTATCGTCATCGCCCCGCGATAATAACCCCGCCCCATATACGCAACAAAGACGAGAATTGCACCTATCACCACCACCCCCGCCAGACTTATTCTTCTGCGTTTCTCTGCCATTTGTACCCTTCGTAAAGGCGCACCGACACCTGCCGCCAAAACCCACGCCCCGGATATTATCATCGGCTCACGCCCGCGAATCTCTCGATTTTTTCGCATGGTTCAATTCTGGGTGGCAGCCTCAAGCGCAGCGCCCCGCCTGAGCCCGCCGAAGGCTTGGGGATGGCAAAACTCGCAAACCGGTGCAACCATCCCCAAATCCTTCGGATTTGAGGCTGCCACACCCTATACAGCCACAAATAATGTTACGTGGAATCTGACGTACTTGAACCATGCTCTTGTTTAAGCTGGTTCTCTTGCGAAGGTTCGAATACAGGTTAAATCGCGCAGCGCGCGCGTTTCCGTCCACAACGCTCCAAAGCATGTTTACGTTAGCTTTTACTCAAAAAAGTAAAATTTCTAATGGTACCCAGCAACAACGTATGCAATGTTACCTTAATTGCCTTAAACCTCGATTTTTACAGCTAAAAAATCCAAAAAGCTGGGGCATTTTCCTTGACAAAGGTATCACTAAGTGCTAAAATTCAGCGGATCGTTCCTTGATTCCGTGGGCTAAAGGGACGGTTTACACCCGCTTGCGTATCGGCGGATGCAGGAGCGGGAGAAAGGCTGCCTATCTCAGGCCGCTCAGGGGATAGACGGATTTCCCCCCGTAAAACAGGGTTTTCGCCTTACCAGCAGTTGATTGTGCACCATCGACAAAAGGCATAACTGAGGAGCGCCTTGCGATGTATTCAGGAGTGGCTGTTCGCGACAGACGTGGACACGGCCGAGCGGAGAGTCCCGAATCATTTCTTGGCAGGTCTCCAACAAAATCGCATGAGAATCCCGCCCTGCGAATCACACTGCCGGACGGTTATTGGTCATCAAAAAACAGCGTCTCGGTGGAAGAATCACCCACCCTTTGGAGGATAGAATAATGAGAACGCCCAGAACCTTGAATATTTGTGTTGCGGTTTGCGTGTTTTCGGCGGTAGTGGCAGGCCCGGCGGCGGGGCGGATTCTAAAGGTGGATCGTAACGGTCCGCCCTACAAGGTGGAATGTGCCGACGGCTCTGCGTACTTCAGCAGCATCCAACTGGCGATCGACAATGCCGTCAATGGCGATGAGATCGCGGTCGGGCCGGGGACTTACTACGAGGCCATCGACTTCAAGGGCAAGGCGATACGCCTGTACAGCACCGGCGGGCCGGACGTTACAACCATCAATGGCAGTGGGAACATTGCCGACAATTTCGGTGATGGAAACTACAACGGCTGGAAGATCGTAGATGAAGGCAATGCTGGTTGTCCCTCCACATGGAGCGTTCTCGTTTTTTTCAATTATACGTGGATGGTCCAAACCAGCAACATTCATACTGAGCCAAGGGCGGGTACTACACGGCGAGGAACGTATGCCTTGTGGCAGGAGAGCTTCTACTGGAATAACTATGAAATCAATCTTAGGATGTACTCCTCGGACAATGACATGATGGGCGTGATGTTCCGGTACCAGGACCACGACAACTACTACCGCTTCAGTTGGGACAGGGACCGTTCGGATATGTGGCTCGGCAAGATGGTAAATGGCCAGTTCACACTCTTGGCCAACAAGAATAAAGGTTACGTAGCCGACACATGGTACAATATTAAGATTATTGCGAACGGGCAGAACTTGTCCGTCAACATCAACGGTTTGAACGAACTGAATGTTCAAGATTCAAGCTTTGGATACGGGCCTATGACCTTGTATTGCTGGGGAAACGAGGCTGTGGCCTTTGACGACGTCACCGTAGAGAGAATCGACCAACAGTACCATGCCGTCCAGTGCGTGAACGGCGAAGGACCAGGTACCATCCTCGAGGGCTTCACGATTACCGGCGGCAATGCCGACGGGACTGATCCCAACGACCAGCGAGGCGGCGGGATGTACAACTTTCAGAGCAGCCCGACGGTAATCAACTGCAAGTTCACCGGGAATACTGCTCAGTACGGTGGCGGAGGGATGTTTAACTACAACAGCAGCCCGACGGTGACCAACTGCACGTTCAGCAGCAACACGGCATCCGACGGTGGCGGGATGTGCAATAACAACAGCAGCCCGACGCTCACCACCTGCACGTTCACAGACAACTCGGCCGACTACGGCGGCGGGATGGAGTGCAACGCGGGCAACCCGACAATCACCAACTGCACGTTCACCAGTAACTCGGCGGACGTCACCGGCGGCGGGATGTACAACGGGGCCAACAGCAGCCCGACGGTGGCCAACTGCACGTTCACAGGCAACTCGGCTTTCTACGGCGGCGGCGGAATGTACAACGATAGCTCCAGCGCCACGGTGACCGCCTGCACGTTCAGCGGAAATGAGGCTGACTCCTACGGCGGCGCGATGTTGAATGACAGGGGCAGCGTCTCGGTAACCGGCTGCATGTTCACCGGAAATTTGGCTGGCGAGGGCGGTGGCGGGATGTGCAATAACAACAGCAACCCGACAGTGACAAACT
>Ga0315284_10017323_pt1 | contig 10217 bp, 16 predicted proteins | sample YL17G09_16_MG_FD_203696 | JGI IMG/M metagenome (GOLD analysis project Ga0315284, IMG submission 203696) | Sediment microbial communities from Yellowstone Lake, YNP, Wyoming, USA - YL17G09_16 | ecosystem: Environmental > Aquatic > Freshwater > Lake > Sediment | place: USA: Wyoming | collected...
CATCATCTTTAGTTTATGGATTAGGTGAAAGATATAAATCAGGACAACTACAACAACCTAAAAATTTATTGAAAGAATTGCTTAAAGAAGAACAAAAATATATTCAACCACAAATTCCTGTTCTGAAAACAGGTTTGGTGCAGCAGCAAAGACAAAAGACATTGCAGCAATTAAATTTGAGACAGATGCAGAAACAGATAAACAAAAGCATATTTTTTACAAACTTCCCAGTTCCAAGACCAAAACAACCTAAAACACTCTTTCCAATTTTTAAACTTCCAAGTAGGACAGGAACAAGAGCCACAGGGAAATATTCAGTTTTCTCTAAAAGATTTGGTAAGTGGTTTAGTCTTGGAAAGGGGTTAAACTTAAATCAAGCTCTTGGGTTAGGCCGTTCATACACAGCTAAAACTTTGGCTCGTTCTTTTAAGATAACAGATCTGTTGGGCAGAACTCCACAAATTACTTTGCCTGGTTATAGAAAAGCAAAGAAGGGGAGAGGAGTTGTTGTGGAAAAATCAAGATATGCTCTTAATGTTCCAAGTGAGATTAATGCTTTATTGGGTTATAGAAAAGGCAACAAGAAAAAGAAGCGTGGTTTATTTGATTTAGGATTTTAATGCTTTCTCCTTTCAAATTACGAGGGGGGAATACACCCCCTCATCTATACTCAACTTTTTAGTTTGCGTTGATTGTAGGACTTATTAACAAGAGTTTTACGAGGGAAAAGGGGTTTTATTGGATTTTTATGGAATTAAAGGAAATTAAGGTTTCTGATATTCTCGCAAATTTTTATCAGCCAAGAACAAAGTTTGATAAAGAAAAAATAAAAGAACTTGCAGAAAGCATTTTGTCTAATGGTTTAATTAATCCTATAACAATTACTCCAGATAAAAAAAGACAGGGAAAATATATGATTGTTTCTGGAGAAAGAAGATGGCAGGCACATAAGGTTGCTAAACTAAATACGATTCAGACATTTATTAAAGAGTATTCTACCGACGGACAATTTATGGTAGAGAGTTTGATTGAGAATTTGCATAGGGAAGATTTGACACCACAGGAAGCAAGTAAGTTCGCAAAGAGAATAATGCAGGAAGAGGGAATAAGTAATGTACATAACTTAGCACAGAGATTGTCTATTAGCAAAGTTACAATTGCTTCTTGGTTTGATGAGTTAGAAGTAAGAAAGAAATTTAAGAGTCTTGGTCCACGACTGAATGAATTAAGTTCGTCAACAATAAGAGAAACAAAAGGACTTCCTGAAAAGCAAAGAATAGAACTTATTGAAACTGCTGTTAAAGAAGATTTTGGTGGAAGCAAAATAAACATTCTTTCTTTCTTTGTTAGTAATCTCCAGTTTTTAGGTTTCATTCTTCCTCTGCAATTATTTTAACTATGTGTCCTTTTGGTGTTCTACCGATAGGAATTGATTTTAAGCCGATTCTTTTGTCATCAAAGAGAGAGAATTGCTCTTGCAAAATGCTAATGCCGTCTTTCAATACAGCAAGTTCCTTTTCCAATTTCTTGATCTTGTTTTGCTCTTGTGGACTTAATTCTTCAATGTGGTAAATCTTAGACAGCATTTCTTCTCTGGCTTTTTTAGAACTGATATGAGCATAAATTCCAGCCATGTTCTTATGCCCCATTAACTTCTCAACAATCTGTTGGGGTAATTCTTCATAAAGTCTTGTTGCTCTGCTATGCCTAAACAAATAACCCCAGACATCTTTGTTTAAGTCAGAGGCAACAGCCATCTTCCTTAAAATCTTATTTAGGCCAGAGGAAGTTATTGGTTTCTCCCTCCATCTTGAAGGAAAGACATAGTCTTTTCCCTGAACATCTGAAAAAGAATAATGCTGTTTCCATTCCCATAATGCTTTCATGGTTTTTTCAACAACTGGAAAGGTTCGGCTTTGTTTTGTTTTGTTAGAGAATAAGGTAATGTCTGCATACTTATCTTCAAACTTAATGTCCTTCCATTTTAAACTTATGAGTTCTTGTGGCCTTGCACCAGTTTGAAAAGATAAGAGCAAGTAGGCCTTATCCCTATAACCTTGTGCATATCTCAACATCTTCTCAACATCTTCTTCACTTACAAGATTGTTCTCTGTTATCTTCTGGGGATTTAATCCCTTCTTGCTTTCTGCATGGATATTTTCAACTAATGCATAATCCTTGTAATACCAAAGAAGGAACTGCTTTACATAAACTCTGATCTCATCTTTAGTCCAAACACTTTTATCAGACTTGCTTAATAGCATAAGGAAGGAATCAACACTTTCTTTGTTTTGTTTTGTTAGTGGGAGTTGGGTAACATCTGTTAATTGTATAATCAGCTTTTTTATGTGCAGCACTTTTCTCTCTGCTGCCGTAATAGAACATTTCTTTAGGAATGAATCAAGAACTTCTCTATCTCCCTTAAAGAGTTTTTTCTCTGCAATGTCTAACTCTCCCTTATTATATCTGGGATATTCTGCCTTCATAGATTAGTAAGAGTAAGGGTATTTATAAACCCTTACTTTTAAACCAATCTTTAATCCCCGCACCCAGTATTTTTAATTGGTTTAATTTTAAGGGATTAGAATAGAAGTGTTCTGTTCTCTTACATTATGCCTTCCTTAATGTAATCTCAAGCTTATCATAGCCGCCTGCTTTCTGCTTGTCTGATTTAAGCTGCTCTAAACTTCTATTAAGCAAAAACCTTATTAAATCTGTTTCTTTAAACCCAGTTGCCTCACTCACTTCTTTTATTTCCATATCCATTTCAGAAGTGAGTTTTAACGATTTAACTATATTCTTTTTCATAGTAGTTATCTATCCCTTCAAAAAAGGAACTCCTTTTTTATCATGGTTAAAATGGTAATTTCTCCTTTTGTTTTATGTAATACCCTTTTTTGCTTCTTTGTTTCTTATCCTTTGAACCTTTTGGTCTGCCTGTATGGATGCCTTTCTCTTTTGCTTTCTCCATACCTAACTTAACTTTCTCTGATAGGTTCTTAGAATAAATATAGGCCATGTATTGAAACATAGGTTTAATCACAAGCCATTTAATCTCATCATTAGAATCTATGTTATCTTGTAAGGAAAGGAATCTACATTTGTTTGAAACAATAAAATCCAACATTTTATTTGTGGTAGATGGGTGCAGTCTACTAAACCTTGTTAGGTCATAGACTAAAAGAACATCATAGACTTTGCCTCTAATTAAATTCAATACCTTTCTTAGTTTGTCAGGGATTCCTTTAGAGCCAGAAGAATACTCAGACATCTCATCATAAGCCCAACCTTGCCTCTTACAATAATCTCTAAGCTGTTCCAGTTGGAGTTCTACATCTTGCTTCTTCTCATCTGTGCTGCACCTTGCATAGATTATAGCTCTCATCCCAAGTAACTCCCCCCATTTGTTTCCTGTGGCTTCTGGCCTTTGAGTTCGTTATACATAGACAAAACAATAGAGGCCAGGACATCAACACCAATCCTGCAGCTGCTAATTGATAACTCAACACCGTTATGCTTTAGGGTTATCTCCTCACTTCCTCGCAGCATGTTTATCTGTGGGGGTTGGGTGCTGCTATTATGTATGTCCTGCTGTTCCTCTGGCTCGTCCCTTAGTTCGTTGTCCATTACTTCTGAATCAAGTTGCTTTTCTTCAATCGGTTGTTCCATAGTAATTTCTATCCTTTGTTTAAGGATTTTATTATAATGCCTCCCATTACACCTAAACAGCCGACACCTCCTCTTTTGTCTTTGATTTTAAATAAGTCCAATAGGTCTTACGGGTTATTCCAAGCATATCTGCCTTCTGTTCTTGTGTAAATCTAAAAGGAAACTTATATTGCTCAACATTAAGGATTATTTCTCTCATTTTATCACCCTTAATCTTTTGTGCAGGTGTCTTATCGTCCTCATGCAAGGCACTATACAATGAACGCTTCTTGGCTTCCAGGTATTCATTGCCTAATGGGTTGAAGTCTGTATAGCGTCCTATCTCATTCAAGCTTCTTTTAGGGTATTCATAACTGTCGTAGTTCTTTTTTCCCACAGCATACAGGACTTTCTTAGCGTCTTCTCCGAAATATGCGAACCTTCCACGCAATAATTCCTTATCTGTGTAACAATGCAATAAGAATTTACTCCTTCTGATTGCAATAGACTTATTCAAATCAAAGATAGATGGGAGAATAATAATAAAAATCATATTCTTTTGACCAACAACATTAAGAATCTTAATGAGTTTCTTTTGTTCTTTCTTCATAATATCCTTTGAATTAAATACAAGAGAGCCCTCATCAATCAAAAGAACTGATTTATCAGGCAGAGTTTCTATTTTCCTTACGGCTTCATCTCCATCAGCACACACGTTATCTATTGAGAAGTTTCCATCTGACAAATAGTAAGCACAAGTGATTCCAAGAGTTGATTTTCCTACTCGTTCAATCCCATCAATAATAAACACTCCGTCCCAATTCTTTTTATAGACAATGTCTTTCAAGTTATCAAGCTTCTGCCTCAAGAAATCATCAAGATAAAACTCTTTGTCGTTAATATTAATCATTACCATCAGAATAATTTCCCCTCTCCTTTCTTAGGCATGCCCATACCTCGTTTATATTTAATTTCCCTAAGATATTTATTTAATTCAATAAGTTTAGAACGAACAAAAGGAGTTATTGTTGCGTGGAGTATATGTTTCTTTCCATCATATCCTGTGAAAGTCTGTCCCATATTGGGATATTTGTTAAACCAATCTTGGATTTCAGCTTTCTTCTTGTTTATTTCTTCTTGTTCTTCTCCCTTAAAACAAAAAGCAAGGCAGTTCTCATAAGATTCAAGAATATAAAAGGCATCTTGCAATTCCCAAGTCATAAGTTTTGCTTCCAAACCTTTCTCTAATTGGCTTACCATCTCTAAGAAAGCCCATGAGTTGTTAAACTCTGCCTGTGCTTCGTCTGTTTTTTTAATTGTGTCTGGTTGATCTGTCATTTTATTTGAATATGAGGGCAGAGGTTTCCCTCTGCGTATTAGGTTTATTCTATCCTGTTCAAAGCTCTAAGGACTTTCTTGGTTAAAGTAGATGGGATAAGGCATATATCTTCTAAGATATACAAAATCCCTGTGTCCCTATCTAAAAAAACTTCTGGATTACTTGTTGGACTTAATCTGCATACAGGCAAATCGTCGTCCACATAAACCTCTTGTTTTTCTTCTGTCATTTTGTTGTTTCCTCCCTTTTGTTTCTATTATGAGAGTTGCAGCTAACACACAAAGTATAATGAACCCCCTTAGGCAAATACCACGAACCACACTTCTTACAAATTCTTCGTAGTCTTGGTCGGAGTTTTCGGAGGATCATTCTAACATCTCTTTTAATTTATCTCTTGTCCAACCAGCTGCCTTTATATCTGAATCAGAGAATTGGTCTAAATTACTATCCAAACTACTCAAACTATCCAAATTCTCACTCATCTCCTTACGTAGTATTCCAGTAGGAAAAGGGGTAGTTTGGATAGTTCTAATAGTTTTTTTAAATCCAACATCACCACAACTCCCTATGAATTCCGTAACCTTAATTAGATCATACACTTTCCTTTCTGACATTTTCATTCCCTTTGAGATTTCTTTTATAGTGTTATTAAATTCAAAGGTGTAGTTGTTTGCCTTTTCCCAATTAAAAATACATAAATCTCTTAATACCTTACTTCTAATTGTATTAATATAACAAGATATTTTGTAGGCGTTTCCTTCATTTAATAGATCTTCTGGTTTCTTAACATAACTTTTTATTCTGTCAGATGGTGACAATTTATTCCTACCCATTAGAGAGTGCCTCCTTGTTTTGTGTATTGAAAATTTGGATTTAAGTCTTTCAGCATAGTATAAAATTTTATAATGTTTCCATGAGCAAGACAACCAAAACAATAGAACCTACCTTGAGATTCATAGAAATATAAAGAGGGGGTTTTATTATCTTCGTGGAAAGGGCATAGGCATTTATTCTTTTCAACCTTTAATCCAAATTGATTGGCTATTTCTTTTATTGAAATTGCTTGAACTATCTGGGCTGTTATTCCTGAACCTTTAACTAAAGGTTTGTATTCTTCCTTTTCTTGAATTGCTAAGTTATAAACTTCCTTATCACAGAAGTTAAGTTTACCTTCATTAATAATTGCTATAAGTTTCTTTTCTTGCTTATACTTAAAGTGTGGTTTGTTTTCTTCTGCAACTAAATGGTCTGGTTGACACAAAGTAAAATCAATTTTATTCACACCTTCAGATTCATAACCTAATAACTCTTTAAGTTTCTGAATGTATTTCTTTATTAGAAGAACCTTATAACTTTCATTCTGGTTTTTTGGTAGTTCTGCTATGTGAGGGATTGTTTTAATGTGGATATGATAAGACTTTCCTCCTTCAACTCTCCAAACTTCAAGCTCATAACCATCAAAAGCAAATACCATCCCAATTCTCCTGAGGCATAAATCTCCATTCTCTCTATCATCGCAATCTAATACAACCTCGTTTCTTGCAACAGGCCTTAAATTATTGATTTGCTTATAGCATTCATAACAGATAGATTGATCTTCTCTTATCTCAATTTTACAATAAGGACAGGTCTTCATAATGTTGCCTCCATAATTCCTAAATTCTTTTTCATTTTGTCAGAGAATATTAGGCAAGGAGTTCCATATTTGTTATCCCCAAATCTTTCAGACATCAAAGTATCCCCTTCAATAAATCCAAAGTCCCTGAGCAAAGAAGAAAATCTTTTAGTTCCTATTGCTGCAACATTGAGAGATTTGAGGTATTGGATAAATTCCTGATATAATCTATTCTTAGGAAAGAAACCAAAACCAGCATAAATCCCATCCTTTAATTTTTCTATTAGGATATGTGATTTATTAGAAACAATATAGTCCCTAAGTGTGTCATAATAAAAGCTCTCTGAACTTGCCTCATCTAATTTTCTTTTGTCCATAATTTCTTTTAAGTTATCAATTACATTAACTCCAAGAATCCTTGAATTGTCAAGGCAGAGATAAACAATTTCGGCATCTCTACCAAAAACCTGTGTTAAATACTTCCTTTCTACATCTGAGAACTTAGAAACTAAGTTATCATAAATTTGTGTTCTTGTCTGGAAAAGAGGGAAAACCTCGCTATGCTTACTACAAGTCGCTACAAGATTATCTATACTCCAAAGGAAAAGCTCATCTGCAAGTGGTTTCAATATCTGTTTTTTATAGGTATTAAGGATGGGTAATTTGTAATCACTGGATTTTTGACTATGGATTCTCAATGCTCTATTCATAAAAGCATCTTCAAGTTCTGCTCTAAAGCTAAACCCATGACATCCAAAGACATCGTAAGCTACTGGTTTGTTATCCCTTCCCTCACATCTTACATAAGGGTTGTTTCTTCTCTGACCTTTACGCAACACAGACAAGAAGTTTTCATCTGAAAGGTTTTGGTCTATCTCATCAACAAAAATATTCAAATCAAGCTCATCTGTTAAACGAGGGATTGAGGCAGAACTTATATCTCCTCCAAGAAAACCATGCCTCATTAATAAGAATATATTTTCTCCAAGTGTTGTTTTTCCTCCACCAAATGTGCTGTCAATTCCTAAAAAGAAACTGCTTGTCAATGTTGGTTTAATCCAACTTTGATCTATATGCACTAAACAAGTTTCAACATCTGTATCATTCTTAAAATCATACATTTTCAATAAAGCATCTTTAATGTCTTCTCTAATTATTTCATAGGTTCTTGGCTTGAATTCTTCGTTAAGATAACCATTAATTTTAGTTAAAGATGGGATATTATAGAAAAGATTGGCTTGGAATACATTTTTTATAATAAATCTTTCTCCATCAATTTCAAAACCAAATCCTATTGTTTTCATTCTTTGAGAACCATCTTTCTTTTTTGGTTGATCTTCATCTGGTTCTTGAATTTTATCTAAGAATGCAAGTCCTTTCTTTCCATCTTTATTATAAATAAAGGTATTAGGGGATAATTGTTCTATTAAAAATCTCCTTTCATAATCAAAATATCCCCAACTCTTTATGTAGTGAGTTGTAGTAGGAAGGTAAGATGTAGTTGTATTTTCTATACCAATTACTTTAATTAATTCTTTGGTTGCCTTCTTAATTTTATTTTCAACCATGTTTCTCCCCCTCAATATAAACCAACTGCACAGGCATACCATTTTCTCCTGTTGCTATCCTCATTTTAATTAGACCTACAAACTGAAACTCTTTGCATATCTGTTTTATTGTAGGATAAGAAATACCTGTAATTTTTGCAAGTTCATATTTAGAAATGGGTTGTCTTATCTTAATGACTTCCAGGATTAGATTATTACGGGCGATGTTGTCTGTATAAGCCCTCTCTTTGAGTTTTGTTAATAGGTGTTCTACACTATCAGAAGAAAAAAAAGAGTTATTAGTCGTTTCCATAGCCAAGCCCTCCAAATAACGTGCTTCGTTCGTTCGTCATTTGTCGTTGCTGTGGCTTAAACTTTGTTTTGCCTGTGCTGACATTATGGATCACAAAAGAAGTTCTAAATTTAATTGGTGATGTGCCTCTCTTTTGTGATACATTATAAATATTCATTTTGATTTCTTTACCTCTTGTTCATTCAACCATGTATTTAACATTTGATCTATAACAGGAGAAAACTTTTTTATATTGTGTTCTTTCATATAACCCTGAACTCTTTTTATTGTAGATTTTCTAAATGAAACAGAAACATTTTCGGTTTCATCTTTTAACTTACTTATGTCCATTTTAATACATTTCTGATAGGAAAGTATTATTTATAAATCTTTATGTTTTCCTTTCGTTTTTCTTTATCCCCTATTTCTAATGGAAAATACTACTTTTCACTACTTTTCATTACCTTGCTTATAAAGAATTATTCAGTTTGTTTTTTATGGCTAAGGACACATTCATTCTGGATTGGAGAAGAAGAAAGCCCATCATAAATGAAAAACCAATATTGAAAGAATTAAAAAAATGGGACAAACCAATTAAATTTCAAAAGAAAAAATGAAACCAATAGAATTAGCAATCTGTTTTGAAAATGAAGAAATAATCTCAATCCCAATTCCAAAGAAAGTGCAAGAGCAGATCGTTAAAATATCACAAGAGAGGTTTAAGGGATTTCCAAAACCTCTCAAATTAAATAACCCAAATTTCAAGAGAAAATGAACAAAACATTTTGGAAGAAAACTGAACCACTTAATTATTTTTTATTAATTGCATTACTTTTAGGTTTTCTTCTTGTTTTAAGATATAATGATTATGTTCACAACTTTATTTTAGACTTAACAAGATCACAAATAAAACCGATTGGAGATTTTTTAACAGGAAAATAAAATGGGAATAAAAAGTTTCATTTCAAAAGCTGTTAATAGCATTAAGAACCTTCCAAGCACGATTAAAAGTATTCCAGCTGTAAAAAAGGGAGAGGAAACCTTAGCTGGAACTTTAAATTCGGCTTATGGTCCAACAATAAATACTTATAATTATAAAACAGGAACATTTGAACCAAAACCGACACCTACTATATCAAAACCTACTCCAACTATATCTGGAGGCGGTGGGGGTTCTTCTTCTGGTGGTGGAACTCCAACAACACAACAAAGTTTTGCTTCACAAATCCCACCAGGAAATATTCAACAACTTTTAGCACAGCAACAACTAAATCCTTCAAAAAGTGGAGGGATAGTTTCTCTCCAACAGCAATATTTAGCACAGCAACAAAGAAACTTTCAACAACAAAGAATTATAGAGGATCAAAGAAGACAACAGCAAGGGGGTTTTAGTGGAAAAGTAGAAGTAACAAATCAACAAGGACAACCAGAAGAAACTCAATATTATGTAGGTGGAAAAAAAACAGGAGTGATTAAAGGAAAATATGCCGAAACTATTAAGCCAAGCAGAATTGAATTTAACAAAGGGCGTGAGGTAGTGCAATTTGGAAAGCAAGGGGCAACACAGGATATTTATGAGATTCCTGATTCTGTTTATAATGCTGATTCTGTTTTTGAAGATTCACATTCAGAAGTAGAAAATAGAATGAATGCTACTGCTAATATTAGCAGTGTTGATTACAATAACCCTTCTGCTCGTCAGCAACTTCCAGCATGGGAAAGAATAAAGTATGCCTATACTTCTGCACCAGGAGAACCATTCTCTATTCGTGGGGG
>Ga0315284_10017324_pt1 | contig 10217 bp, 5 predicted proteins | sample YL17G09_16_MG_FD_203696 | JGI IMG/M metagenome (GOLD analysis project Ga0315284, IMG submission 203696) | Sediment microbial communities from Yellowstone Lake, YNP, Wyoming, USA - YL17G09_16 | ecosystem: Environmental > Aquatic > Freshwater > Lake > Sediment | place: USA: Wyoming | collected...
CGCAGCCCCGAATACTCGGGGTGACTGGGTTATGGACCCAGTGCCTAAACCCCCAAGGGTGTAAATCCTTTTGGTGTTGAATTGCTGCGCGAGGTCTAGGGTCTTCTCAGCGAGTTGATATTGGCTGTCGGGGGTTATGCCCTGGTAGTCCCCAAGGAGGAATATTATGTCGCGCTCTCCATGCCAGAAATAGAATTCCATGTTCACGAGTTTCACGGTCCCGTCGTCTTGGATGTTCACCTGCGGCGGCAGAAACGGGGATATTATCTCAGCGAACTTGACTGCCTTCATCTCGTCCTTCATGTGGTCTGCCGCTATCTTCCCGACCAAACCGATGCCAGGCAGACCCTCTATCATGATGGCGTCCTTGAGTTGCGGCCGCTCGATTATGTTCACCGTCACGTCATCCATCTGTCATCGAGGATTCAGCATTGTCCTGCTGAATCCGAGATTCAGCACCCTCACGGGTGCTGTCGTTTATCTGCTCCTTCATCTGCCTTCGGTATTTACCGTATGGATCCTGCGGCGAGTATCTTGCCGGGCCTACGGTGACAGTATTCTCACTGCATCTGCTGCAGGACTCCTTTAGCGTGTAGGTGCCGCATTTCAGGCACTTGCGGATCCTCATGGTTATTTCTTGGCCTCAAGTTCCCTGTGGAACTCACCCGTCCCCTTGTGGCTTTCTATGTATTTGATTCCCTGCTCGCCTGCGCTTCTGAGTGCCTTCTCGGCGCTCTTGTAGTCTGCTGATGTGACCTTGACCCTGTATATGGGTGCGGAGACGTAGGTGACTTCGAGTTCGCAGTTGGCGGGCTTGTGTTTCTTCACCTCTGCGAGTGCGGCCTTCACGTCCTTGACTCCGTCAGGCTCGAAGCTTTGTATCTCAACGTATCCTGTGACGTCGACTGCGGGGGGTTTGATGTTCTTGATGACAAGGTCGAGCAGCTTCTTCCTCATCTTGTCGTTGAGTTCGAGGGTGTCTGCGACGGCATTGTCTGCGGCGATTGCCTCAAGCCCCGCGTAGACTGACTCGTAGCTTCCGAGGGCTTTGCCGACCGCGTTCATGACGTCGTTCCCGTCTGCCTTGAGTTCAGCAGCCATTATCTCAAGGAGTTTAGTGGCCCTCTGCTTCTGTTTCACCTGTTGTAGCTTCTGTTTGCGTTGGGCGTCGTTCACGCGGCGCAGTGAGAGGTCGATGTGTCCGCGGCTGGGGTCGGTGCGCAATACGAGTAGGACGACTTTTTGGCCTTCCTTCACGTAGTCGCGGATGTTCCTCACCCATTTTAGGCTGATTTCGGTGAGGTGGAGCATCCCGCGTTTCCCGACGTATTCGTCGAGTTCTATGAAGGCCCCTTGGTTGAATATGTCCTTGACTGTGCCTAGGACGAGTTCCCCCGGCTCCGGGTAGTCTTGGCGGTCCATGTTGGTTTTTTATTTAGAATATGCTACTATTACTAGCATCAATTTGTTTAAAAATGGCCGAAAAGAAGGCTGAGGAGAGGGTTCACATTTTCACGGCTCTTGTCGAGCATAAGCCCGGGGTCCTCCAGAGGATAGCGTCCCTTTTCGCAAGGAGGAAGTTCAACATAGAGAGTATCACAGTCGGTGCGACAGACCACCCGGATATCGCGAGGATGACCATCGTCACCCGCGGTGACGACCGGATTCTTGAGCAGATTAGCAAGCATATGAACAAGCTGGTGAACGTCATTAAGGTGACTGACATCGAGGCTGAGGGTGCGGTGTGCCGTGAACTCTGTATAGTGAAGGTGAACACGCCCACTGAGAAGCACAAGAGCCAGGTCATACAGTACGCGGACGTCTTCCGAGGCAAAGTCGTGGACGTGAGCCCCCAGACGCTCTCCGTGGAGATAGTCGGGGACACCCGCAAAATCAACGCGTTCCTTAACATGATGCGGCCCCTCGGGATAAAGGAGATAGCCCGGACGGGGGCGACTGCGATACAGAGGGGTTAGGCTATCATGCGCTGGTCCTACAGAATCCTCAAGGTATATGGGATATCCATCGAAGTACACCTGAGCTTCCTACTACTGATACTTATGGTGCTTCCGATGGGTCTGCAGGCCCTTATGCTATACCTTCTGATATTCACAATAGTGCTCGCCCACGAGCTCATACACTCCCTCACTGCCATAGCACACGGGGTTCGCGTCCCAAAGATTACGCTCATGCTATTCGGGGGCGTCGCAAGCATCGAATTGCTAGATGACCCCCTGTTGGAACTGAAAGTTTCCATCGTAGGTCCGCTGTTCAATTTCATGCTCGCTGGAATAGGTTTTGCACTGATAATTGGTTTGAACTCTAACCTCCTCGGCTTCGATTCTCTGGTTGAGGGGATAATGTCCGGAGCATATTTGATGAGCGAGACATCAGTCATCCTGAGCACTCTTGTGTGGTTTAACCTTCTATTAGGCGGTTTTAACATACTCCCAGCGTTCCCTATGGATGGCGGCAGGGTATTCAGGAGCGTTCTGGCTTTGTGGATTGACTACGCTGAGGCGACCAGGATTTCGACGGTTGTGGGGAACTTCATCCTCATCCTCATCGGAGTTATGGGACTGTTCAACATATGGATATTCACATTCTGGACCACCATCATCTCACTATTCCTGATGTTCGCAAGCGGTAACGAGCTCAAGTACGTGAACTTCAAGCGTCTCGTCGGCGACGCGAGGCTCCGTGACATTGCGGTCGAAGGCCTCATTTACGTGAACGATTCCCTGACTTGGAGGGATTTCTTCCAGACGGTTTATCGCCGAGGCCACAGCCTTTATCTGGTGGTCGACTCAGGTGGTGTCCTCAAGGGCGTGTTTAACTTAGCTGACCTCGAGTCCATGGACTTGAACCAGCGGGTCAGTGGGGCTCCGATGATGCAATATTCAGTTTTGTCCGGTGGGTTGGGGGTGGCTGGCACCCTCAAGTCGCTTCTTACTGAGCGTCTCATCCTCGTCACCGAAGACTCGAGGCTGATAGGGTATGTGACACCAGAGATTCTCGCAAGTTCGGCGGCATACTTGAGCATCGCTAAAAGGGGTTTCTGACGGTTATATACCTGCGATACGAATATTTTATGGTTATGGATTACCACATAAAAATCACTAGATTATATGCTTTATCAATCTTGATACTGTTGTTCATCGCCACCTCATCCTCTGCTGGCGGAGACTGTCAGGTCTGCAGTAAAGCCTTCCGTTTCATCTGGCCAGTCAACAGTTACGAGCTAGTCACCGACCGCTACCTTTCAGTATGTACGGCAGGTTACGAGGAGGCCGGTCAGTGGGGTTACGACCTGTACGCTCCGGATGGGGACAATGTATTCGCCTCGTTTGATGGGGTGGTGGATGCTACATTTGAAGACCCCAACTTTGGGTGTGTGCTCAAACTCAAGTCTAATCCAATAAACGGAGTCACTTACATAGCCTACTACGGCTACCTCATGAAGGACGGTATGAAGCAGCATGGTGACCCCCCGGTCCTAGCCGGCGATGTGATAGCTCACGCTGGTGGAGGCCAGGATGATCCGATTTGCAGGGGTGACAGTCCAGGCGCTAGGTTGTATTATGAGTTGGACACCGAGGAGGGTGAGGAGATTGACCCGTTCACGTGCGTGGCAGACTCGTGCAGGTTCTGGTACACGAGTGACGGCACGTCTAGCGGGCAGCCGTGCGTTCCGCAGTTCACGACGGAAGGGACGTGTATCGCGGTCTCCAAATCATCTGGGGAAGGGTACTTCTGGCCCACCTACGCGTGTACTGGTCAACCTTATGGCGGCGTCACCGTGGGGGGTGTGGACAACCGTTACTACGCTCAGGTAACGGTTGATGCGAAGGGTAGGTTGGACATGAGCTGCTTCACCCAGGCTGATGGGAAAGAGCGGTGTATGAGTGAAGTCTACGATAATACCGTGCAGCCTTTGTTCGCTAACCGGAATAGTCCCCGTGACCTGCTGAACTGTTTCATGAAGTTCCTGAGGGCACACAGTGACGGTAGCGTGGACTGTGGGAAGCTTCTGCCTTCTGGTGAGATAAACTGGGGAGCAGGCCATATGACTACTTCAGGCGTCACCTCAGGAGCCTGCATGGAGTTAACCTCGATGGGTATAGCCTACCACTATGAATCTAAGAACGAGGGGTACATTGCGCTTCATCAGATAACGAAGCCTGAGAATCCACTCGAGGAACTTGCGTGGTTGGTGGTTGGTGCCGAGTACACTCTAATAGGGGCTGATGACAGCGACGTCATAAACAAGATGACGTCCAACAGGCGTTACTTAGACACGGACTCAGCTAACCCAGAACAGTACACCGGTTTTAATGCGGCAGTGACGCCATATTCCACGGACTACATCCTGGTGAGGACGTGTGACCTGGCCGGGATGCAGGCTAATAACCTACAGTGTAAGACTTCTAGGTTTGTGGTCGAGAGCAAGTATCTGGCCTCGACACTCGACTACGACAGTCTCGTTGACATGAACAACTTCAAAGGTTGCACATACGACCTCTTCGACGCCGGCAAATTCTATGATGAACCGGGCAGGTACATAGGGACATTCTGGCTTTCGAAGTTGACGAACAACAAAGGGAAACAATACTATGGTTAACGACCACATAAAAGCGTCTTATGGGCGGGTGAAGGTGGAGGACCGTGATACTGTGGGTTTGAGGATTATATCCGTCCTCTGTCTCATGGGGCTTCTCCTGTTGTGTGTGTCAGCTCAGCGGGTGTTATCGAATGACATAAACCACTTCGACCCCAAGAATACCGTAGATTACATCGACGAGTGGAACAACAAGTCCCCTGAGCGTCTCCTCGGCTGCGACATCTGCAAATCCGGTGATACGACCTGTAGTATGGGCTCATCGCTCGCTCAGATGTCGCGCGATGACTGCGCCCCAGAATGCAGCTTTGAGACCAATTATGTAAACTGGAGCAAGTGCTGCAACAGCCTGAATCTTCCGTGCTGTAGCGACCCCAAGAACAGATGCGGTTACATCTACAAGACCGTGGACTATTATGGGTACTTTGACGTGGACGACATGAAGGCGGTGCTCAACCCGCTCTATAAACGTTACGATGGCGTCTACGACTTCAAGTTCGATCTGGAAAGCGGAATCCCTGACAGGGCGGTGGTGGACGCGTCAATCAAGTCCATAAAAACCACCATTGCCGCTAAATTCGTCAGGGAATCCGAGTGGAGGGGCCCCCCGTATTGGCTTCACGTCTACGACCAGGGCCCATGGAGTGACTGGCCTGATGCGCAGATTTGGGTGATGCCCTGCGGTGAACAGAATATGTACGTCCAATACTACTGCCGCTGGAAGGAATGCAGACAAACCAAAGTCAATTCCAACCCGGATGGCGCTTCAGGATGCTGCGCAAGTATGACTTGCACATCAGCTGGGGACTTTCCTTGCACTGACACTGAGACGAGAAACTGTCCGGCATGCGATGGGACCAACGGGGGTTCGATTGACTGCGGCGGATGCAATGGCGCATGTGGGTCGAGTTGTCAGGTGTTGACCCCGCGTACCTGCACCTGCTCTAATGGCTGGTTTTATCCGCCGTTAGGTCCAAAACCCCCATATGGCAGTTACGAATCTGATAATAACATAAGGTACTGTAACTCCACGACGGTGCCAGAGGCAATGTTTTCCGGCTTCTGCGCCAACTGCGATGACGCAAATGATGTGAACAATGTGGATGGCTGCTGGTGCGGTTGGGGCTGTGACATCGTCAACAACAGCGCCACAACCAACGACACCATCCATCAAATCCCGGGAGTCAGCAACTGGTGCAGGCCTGGTGGTGCGATAATACCAGATGGTGCCATACAGAACACTCAACAGAAGTTCATCTACGCATCACCAATAATCAACGACACTTACGCAGACAGCACACACGCCTGCGACCCGTTCAATTCCAGTATCATCCTCCCAGGCTGCAGAGGGTATCCCATAAGGGGACCAACCGGCGAAGACGGCAACGACGACATAATGTCCGCTGACCAGGTTCAACGTTTGGGTGTTGACCTGTGGCCTCAGTTGGGCAGGATAACGATCGCGACTGGGTTGTATGGTACTATGCCTGATGTCCTCAGGTGGCAGAACTTGAGGGTGAATCCTCCAATGCCATTCTACAACCCTGGCTTGCCGAATGACTTCCGAATGGAAGACGACGATTTGGTGCGTGACAGGTATTGGAAGCGGAATGCCACTGACATGGAGTTCACGTTCAGCCGCCCAGGATACTGCAGCTACGAAGGCTGTGCCGCAAACAACCTAATGACCGTACCCCTTGGCGCATGGGACGGCAGATACTTATGGAATGATACGAGGGACCTCCTTGACCGGCCAGCAAGCAGGCAGCATGACCCATGCCGAACATGTTTGGAGCAGGAGAGCTTCGCCGGGTGCATGGCCAACGCATGTTTCAACTATGACCTACGCTACTACCGCCAGATTAACCTCGACAGCATGTGGGCTAACATATTCAAGATAAATCCTGAGGTCAACTTCCCCTACATGGCAAACAACAGGGTTCCGGACGTCTCCAGCGACCAATGCGCTATTCCGAGGTCTGGTGTTGATGAATGCAGGCTTGGGGATGTGGGTGATTCATGCAGTGAGGACGATACTTCCATAGACTACAACGATCCCCCACAATATGCGATTTGTCAATCGCCGAAGACCTGCTGTATCTCTGGGCTCGTGTGCACTGAGAGCGGGTGGTTCACTGGCAACTATTGCTGCCCGAAAGGCTCCCACTATGCTGAGGGGTGTTGTAGGGACGACACGACGAATGTTTGTTCAAATCTAAAGGAGGGTTGCCCACCTTCTGAGGTGACAAAGAAGTTGCAGGGCACGGGCGAACCCTGCGCAGGTGACAGCGACTGCGCCAACTACACTGACATAGTCAAGAATAAGCCTGTCGTGACAGAACAACACTGCAGCAGCACCAGCACTATGCTCGTATCACCTCCCTGGTGGTTGCATATTATGACCTGGGGTGGTAACATGCAATTTTTAACTGAGGAGGCTAGACCTAGCTACTGCTGCCCGGTAGGCTTTGATTACGACCTCACAGCCCGCTGTTGCCTGCCACATAATGTTGCAATCCCTATCGTGGAAAAATATGAGCGTGTTCGTGCTCGTATGTCCTTCACAAATTGGATTCCTGGGTTAGGACCCTTTATGACCTTGCTTACCAGAATCTTTCCAAATTATGGTGAATTTGGTTACTGTGACTTCCGTAGTCTCATAGACCCAGGCAACCCATGCCAGCGTGGTGAAGGCGCTTGCAGGCTCAAAGACACATCCGGCAACCTATTACTGCCTGATGACGATGCTTACGAGTGCATCCAGGGAGACAATCCTACCTTATGCACGAAGAGCGTGCACAGCCTATCGGACTTGGAAACCGGCTGCTGCTTCCCTGGAGAAGAATGGAACGGTAAAGCGTGCGTGGCCCTCAGCGACCTGGAGCGGACGCCCTGGTACCTGACCTGGACTAGGACCGGCAACAACACAATCCCTGACGAATACAAGGAATTCATAAAAGCCCAGACTGGGGGCGGGCCGATAATCATATACTCTGCCGGAGGGGCGACGATACCCAACGGCTCAGAGGCCGCAGGATGGGGAGTAAACTGCTCAACAGGGGATGCTGGATGCGAAGATGGCAGATACCAAGCCGGCTATAAAAGACTCCTAGGAAATGTGCTGCACTCCCCCGTGATGCAGGCTGGGACGATGGATTTCACAAAGTGGCCTGCACTAAAATGCAGCAGTGAAGCGAACAAACTGATGGGGCAATACTTCCAGGGCAGCAGCGAATACTGCTTCTACTGCGAAGGAGCATGGCCGTATAAGGTGCCTCCAAGTCCAGTCTGGTTTGAGGCAAGGAACTTCGGGAACAACTATAACTGGGAGAACTATACTTACGCCTGCAACGGTCCTTACACTGGCTTTGATGCGACCATCATACCCTTCCAGGCTTACGGTCCTGTACTCGACCAGTACCCGGACCTGGATTGTGTCGGGGGTAAGAACTGTAATTGCGGCAGGAGCATGCGCGGCAATGGCGAACCAGTGTATGGGCCGATTGATGACCGTAATCCCCTGCTAACAGATGACGGGCAGTCATGTCCTGCTGACGGTAAAACCATCTCTATCGAGAACCGTAGGTGCAATAATACATTCCCCACATCAAGTTGCATACGCTCTGAACGGGGTGTGCAGATGGATGATGACACCTATCAAAGAACGTTGCACATGTGCGATCAAAGGCCCAGAGGCCATGGTGACTTCTATTATGGGTCTCCTATGGGCTATCTGCCGAACGGTACCGCGGTTTCGCCGATAGGCCCAAGCTGGGATGCGACCGACATAACCCCGCCGATTTGCGGTCAGATACAGCGTAAGGACGTCATCAACACAGCAGACCAATACTACCCGCGGTACAGCGGCGACACCCCAGACAGTTGGTTCGATTATGTGATACGGGAGTACGACAAGGACAGGAATCTACTTAGGGTAACCGACTACAGCGAAATCGAGAAGGGCTTAAGGAGCAATGTCGAGCCTTCGCCGCCTAAACCATGGACTATACTCAACGACAACATGTTGTCTCACTGGCTTCTCGACGCCACCCGGTACTTCAACATCTCCATGAACTATACCGCACACAACGAAATCCACCGGGACCTCTACGCACAACAGTGCACTTGGATAGGCTGCAGCAGGCTCGAGGAGGACGTGATAGGGCACTACTACAAGTATATCCCCGACGGAATCCTAGTCTCATGCGATGGGGGAGTCCCAACGGTCGCAGGTAACACGGATCCTGGGTTCTTGGAGTTTGAAAGCGGCACTACTCCCCCATGCGACTGCCAGGAACATTGTTTCGTAGATGCTTCGGGCCAATGCGTCAGTGAAGAAGACTCTCCCGAATACACGTGGACTTGCGGCGGGGTGACCGGTAGATACAAGAGATACAAGAATGGCTGCGGCTGCGACTTCCACTGCTGGGGCTGCTGGCACCTAAACGGGATGACCACCACCTACCCAGTGACCGACATGAACGACAATGTGGTGTACGAGAACATAAGCGAGACGTCAACGGTATCCGCCCTGACGTACGGTAAGCACCTGCGTACAGAAGACAACCTCCTCACCAACAACAACCCTGAGATTCACATGAAACTCAACGGGTCCATAGCTTATGGCTACTCGAGCGACACAAATGCGGAAGCATACGCATCAGGATACATGACCATGAAGGTGTACGCGAACATAATGACATACGGCAGCAGCCGGCCGCTTGACACATTCGGAGGGTTCGAGATGCAGGTCGGCGGCCCCGGGACAGCCATCCCCGCCAGGGTGCTTGAGAGATTCTCGCCGAGGCATTACCCTGCGCTGCACGATACCACAGCCCTTGAATCAACCCTTCCCCTGGATTACCTGCGTCTCATAGCCCCATACAATGACGTCTCAGACCCGCGTCTGCCGTTCCTCCTAAACCTCAGCACCCGGGTATATGAGCCAGGGATGATTTGGGGATACAATCTGGTGCCATCACAAAGCCCACTTTACCTCCGGTGGCTGCGTAACCCCGCGAAGAAGTTCCTCTACTATAGCGACATGTTCACCGGATACGGCACGAGATACAGTTGGGCGATGCCGATTGTCCTTGTGGACGCGGATAAATCAATGAACCTGAACTACTTCCACAACCCGTCTGATTTGGATGATGCATACAGGAACTACTACGAGGACGAGCCAAGGTTCTACGACTACCTGTCAGTGTCCTCCATACCAGTAAACATCGAGCAGAGCATAGAGAAGTCCAACTATCTGCCTCAGGCGATAGGGAACGTGGAGGAGACGAGATACTCAAAGTGGATAGACGGAATCAACGTGAGGTACGCCCCAGACTGCAAGAACCAGCTGGCTGTAAGTCAAACCATAACCATGCAATGCAACGGAGACGACATATCCAATTGCCCTGACATGTGCTCAGACACGGCTGAAGTCTACTGTAACAGCGGCACATGCGACTGCAAATACCTGCACGGATACGAGGATATCCTGCCCATAAACAGTGAGACTGCATGCAAGGACCTTCAGGGCACGGTTCTAATGCAACCTATGAACTGCGAGGGCTCACCAAGCAAATACAAGAGCTACTGCGCAGAC
>Ga0315284_10017325_pt1 | contig 10217 bp, 8 predicted proteins | sample YL17G09_16_MG_FD_203696 | JGI IMG/M metagenome (GOLD analysis project Ga0315284, IMG submission 203696) | Sediment microbial communities from Yellowstone Lake, YNP, Wyoming, USA - YL17G09_16 | ecosystem: Environmental > Aquatic > Freshwater > Lake > Sediment | place: USA: Wyoming | collected...
TGCCGATCTTGCTGTGCTCGACCTCAGACAGCAGGGTGTCGCAGAGCCATTCGCCGGTGCCGTTCTGGCTGGCAACGTGATGGCCTTCGTCGCGCCAGGAACGGAGGCGGACGTCCTCACCGCGATTGCGGCTCACCTCGTCCCCGACGGCATCGTTGTGGTCGGTTTCGGCGCCGATCGTGGTTACCCGTTAGCCGATTTTGATCAGCACGCGGCCACTGCCGGCTTGCGCGTCGAGCAGCGGTTCGCCACCTGGGATTTGCGCCCGTGGCAGCAGTCCTCCGACTTCGTCGTCACCGTGCTGCGGGCCTCGTTCCATGAGACGGTGGCCTACCCAACCGAACCCGGGAGCGAACGGTGAACAAGGCATTCCGCAAGTACCTGACCGAGGCTGAGGTCCAGCTCATTGAGGAGACTAAGCCGGCCAGTCTGGCTGAGCTTGACGAGGATGCACTCGGCGAACTGCATAACCGGGTTCGGCGGGCCAGCAGCAAGTACCGAAAGTTGCACCGTCGCCAGGCAAGCGCTCAGGTGCGGTCGGACCGTGGCAGGGGAAAGGCGGCTGCCAAGAACCCAAGATCGGCGGTCAAGGCGGAGGTTTTCGAGGACGCGCTCGCACGGGTGAGTCGGTCCCTGAGCAAGGCGGCCAAGGCGTCAGCCGCAGAACTGAAAGCAGAGCGTTTGGCGGCCGCGCAGGGGGGCTCCACTGGTCCTGGCAGGGCTGCGACGATGGGCCAAGGAACGGGGAGCGGGCGTACCCCCGCCAAGAAGCGGTCGCCGGCTGCGAAGAAGAAGAATGCCTCGACGCTGGCAGCCGGTGCCAGGAGACAGGCGAAGCGCGATGCTCGTTAGGTGAGCCTCACCTCGGTGGCTACCCCCCCGGTGTCTCGAACCGGTGACGCTGGGTTGCGACTTCGTAACGTCAGGGCGTGGGGTGGGTCACGGTGGGGCTCTTCCGCTGTTATGGTGCGGGCGACCGGACGGGCCTAACGGGGTGCGCGCGGTCGCTGGATCAGGGACCCTGAGCCGGCGTAGGTACTCCATCGATCAGGGAGCGAATCAGTGGGAAGCACGCGTAAGAAGGCGTCTGCGTGGGCCGTTGTCGTCGGAGCATCGCTGGTTCTTGCAGCATGCGCGGGCGGCGGCACGGATCCGGACACCGACAACACGTCGAACGAACCTGTCACGTTCACCTATGCGTACGAGCAGGAGTGGCAGGCGTACAACACCGGTACTGCAGCTACGAATGCCAGCCAGAACGGCATCCCCATGAACCGGGTGCTTCTCGGCTTCTGGTACTTCGCCCCCGATGGCTCGGTGGCTCCCGACACTGACTTCGGAACGTACGAAAAGGTCAGTGACGACCCCCTGACGATCAACTACTCGTTCGCCGACGACGCAGTGTGGAGCGACGGTGATCCGATCGACTGTGACGACGCGTACCTCGCCTGGTACTCCAACACGGGCAGGACGAAGACCTTCAAGACCATCAGCACCGACGGCTACGAGGACATCAAAACGGTCCAGTGCGCCGATGGCGACAAAGACTTCACCGTGGTCTACGACAAGCCTTACGCTGACTGGGTCGCCAACTTTGGTTCCATCCTCCCGGCTCATGTTGTCGAGAAGCAGGCAGGCATCGATGACCTGATCAAGGCGATCGACGACAACGACCCCAAGCTGGATGCCGCAGGTGACTTCTGGACCAAGGGCTGGGTCTTCAAGCCTGGTGAGCTGCCGGACCCGTCACTCATCCCGTCGTCCGGGCCATACAAGCTCTCCAAGTGGGAATCGGGCAACAGCCTGACGCTCGCGGCGAATGAGAACTTCTACGGCGACGCTCCGCTGGCGGACACGGTTGTCATCCGCTTCATTGCCGCCACGTCACAGGCTCAGGCCTTGGAGAATGGCGAGATCCAGGCGATGGATCCGCAACCGAACCCTGACCTGCAAAAGCAGCTCGAGCAGCTTGGCGACTCGATTGTCTTTGAGACGAAGGACCAGTTCACCTGGGAGCACTACGACTTCAACTTCAAGGGTGCGTTCGGCGACAAGGCACTCCGCGAAGCGTTCGCGCTCTGCCTTCCCCGACAGACCATCGTCGACAACTTGATCAAGCCGGACAATCCCGACGCGATCGTGTTGAACTCGCGCTACTTCCTCCCGTTCCAGCCTGACTACCAAGAGGTGGCCGACGCGATCACTCCGGCGGAGTACGCCACGCAGGACATCGCAAAGGCAAAGCAGATCCTTGAAGATGCCAACGCGGTAGGGACCCAGCTTCGACTCGGCTACATCCTGCCGAATGACCGGCGTGCAGCTGAGGCCCAATTGGTCATAGACGCATGTGGTCCGAAGGGCGCTGGCTTCGACGTGGTGGACGAAGGAGACAAGACCTTCTTCAACGCCGATGGAGCGCTCGTCACCGGCAACTTCGACGTTGCCCTGTTCGCCTGGGCCGGATCCCCGCTGGTGACCGGTTCGTCATCCATCTACGTGACGGACGGTGGAAGCAACTACGGCAAGTACTCGAACAAGAAGGTCGACGAGTTGATCAACACGCTCAACCAGACCTCCGAGCCCGACGCACAAAAGCAGATCATCATCGAGATGGAAACCATCATCTGGAACGATCTGGCCACTATCCCGGTGTTCGCATTCCCCGGCATTGTCGCCTATCAGGCCAATGCCCAGGGTGTGGAGTACAACGCCACGCAGGCTGGTCTGACCTGGAACATGCAGGACTGGACCATCTCCTAAGGTTGTGACGCGGCGGGTGGTGGTGTCGGTTCCGACGCCACCACCCGCCAATCAACGTCTAGCAGGACCGGCGACGCCGGTACCTAACTAGGGAGGGAGCCGAGTGGCTGCGTACATCATCCGTCGGGTGTTGGCGTCCCTGTTGATCCTTTTGGCCGCGACGTTCTTAATGTTCGCTCTGGTCAGTCTGAGCGGCGACCCGTTGGCTGAGTTCGTTAACAACCCCGATCAGGACCAAAAGGCTCTACTGATCCAGGCACGGACCGAGGCGCTCAACCTTGACAAGCCGTTCCTCGTCCAGTACTTCCTATGGCTCGGCGGTGCGCTGGGCTGCATCGTCCCCGGGATGGGGTGCGACTTGGGCGTCAACCTCAGTAACCAGCCGGTGACGTCGCTCCTCTCCGATGCATTCCCCACGACACTGCAGCTCGTCTTGGCCGCAACGGTGTTGTCGATCGTGTTGGGTGTCGCAATCGGAATCATTTCGGCGATCCGCCAGTACAGTGCCTTCGACTACACCATCACCTTCGCGGCATTCCTCTTCTTCTCGCTCCCGATCTTTTGGGTCGCAGTGCTCCTGAAGGAGTTCGGCGCCATCAAGATCAACAACTGGCTGGCCGATCCCGCCGTCACCATCCCAGTGGCGCTGGTGATGGCCGGGTTCAGCGCACTCTTCTTCAGCGCCATCATTGGTGGCACCCGAAAACGGCGAACCCTGGTAGCACTTGCGGCCGGAGCGGGGGGCATTGCCGTCTTTGCTCTCCTCGTCACCTCTGGGTGGTTCGTTAACCCGGGCATGGGCCCTGGCCTTGTCACGCTGGGAGCTCTTGCAGGCGCCGTCGGAGCGACACTTCTGTTCACCAACCTGGAGAACCGCCGTGTCTTGTTCATCGCGCTGGCTACTGCTGTCGTAGGCGTTGTGATCGCCTATAGCGCGACTCCCTTGCTTGAGGACCCTTCTTGGTTCACTTTGTTTGGGCTCGGCGTTGTCGCGACCCTTGTTGGTGTCGGTATTGCAGCTCTTTTCGGTGACATCGATCGAGCAGCAGCGATCAGGGCGTCGGTTGTTACCTCTGTCATTGTTGGGCTTCTTGTCTTCATGGACAAGACGATCTCGAGCTTTGCGGCTTACTCAGCGTCTGTGAACGGACGCCCAATCGCCACGGTCGGAAGCAAGACCCCGAACTTCGAGGGAACCTTCTGGGAGACGACCCTCGACACCATGACGCACCTGGCGCTGCCGACGATCGCGATCATGTTGATTTCTTTTGCGGGCTACAGTCGCTACTCGCGAGCCTCGATGCTCGAGGTGATGAATGCCGACTACGTACGTACGGCGCGCGCCAAGGGCTTGACCGAGCGGACCGTGGTCCTGCGCCACGCTTTCCGCAACGCCCTGATCCCCATCGCAACACTGGCTGCGCTCGATTTCGGTGCAGTCATCGGTGGCGCGATCATCACCGAGACGGTCTTCGGGTGGAAGGGTATGGGCGTGCTCTTTACTTCGGCGGTGGGCAACTTCGACACCTACCAGATCATGGGGGTTTTCATAGTGACCGCAATTGCGGTGCTGATCTTCAACCTGATCGCCGACATCAGTTACGCCGTGCTCGACCCAAGAATCAGGCTCTCATGAGAGCGCAGCGAGCCCTGGGGGTACACCAATGAGCTTGTCCAACTTGCGTCTTGAGCCTGAGATCAAAGCTGACGCCCCCGAGCGTGAGTTCACCATCAAAGCGCGCACCCAAGGCCAGATGGTTCGCGCTCGGTTCTTCCGCCACCGCGGCGCAATGATCGGCTTCGGCGCGATTATGTTCGTTGTGATCATCGCTTATACATCGATTGGGTTCGGGCCGATCCCGGGATGGTGGGGCCTCGACTTTTCGTCGACGGGCGAATTGGTGAATGAAGGAAGGCCGACCCTTGACCTGATTCCTTTCGTCGATGGTGATGGTCTCGCCATTGGCGCCCACCCCTTCGGACAAGACACGATCGGTCGTGACTACTTCGCCCTGACGATGCGAGGGACGCAGATCTCGCTGATGGTCGCTTTCGTCATTGGCATCCTTTCAACATTCCTGGGCACGGTGGCCGGAGCGATCTCTGGGTACTACGGCGGCACGTCTGAGGCGGTGATCATGCGGTTCACCGACCTCCTTCTCACCATCCCGGTGCTGATTGTTGCTGCCGTGGTCGGACAGGGTTTCGGTGATAGCGGTCCGTTCTTCCTTGCGGTTGTTCTGTCCCTTCTGATCTGGACGTATCTGGCCAGATTGGTTCGGGGTGAGTTCTTGTCGCTGCGTGAGAAGGAGTTCGTCGAGGCGGCGCGAGCCATGGGGGCGTCATCGACCCGCATCATTTTCAGACACATGCTGCCGAACTGCATCGGTACCATCATCGTCAGCGCGACACTGACGATCGCTGCTGCCATTCTGATCGAAGCGGCACTCAGCTACCTCGGGTTCGGCGTTCAGTCTCCCGATACGTCTTTAGGTCTGCTCATCTCGACGTACCAGACCGCCTTCAGTACCCGACCGTGGCTCTTCTGGTGGCCAGGTCTTTTCATCATCACCATCGCGCTCTCGGTCAACTTCATCGGAGATGGACTACGCGACGCCTTTGACCCTAGGCAGACCAGGGTGCGTGCTTGATGAGCACTGAGATTCTCAACGTCAGCGACCTCACTGTCGGATTTCCCACCGACGACGGGTTGGTCACCGCGGTTCGCGGTGTGTCGTACTCGCTGAAGGAGCGCGAAGTCCTGGCGATTGTAGGGGAATCCGGCTCGGGCAAGTCGGTGTCGGCGATGGCACTCATGGGGCTGCTGCCCAAGACTGCGCGCATCACCGGAAGCATCCGCTTCCGCGATGAAGAAGTCCTCGACATGACACCGAGGCGCTACAGGGAGATACGCGGCCAGAACATCGCCATGATCTTCCAAGATCCGATGACATCGATGAATCCGGTGTACACCGTTGGCGACCAGCTCGCCGAGGCGTATCGATCGCACCACCGGGTCGAGCGGAAGGTAGCGCTGGGAAAGGCGGTCGAGATGCTTGACCGAGTGGGCATCCCCCAGGCCAAGGATCGTGCGCGCTCCTACCCGCACGAGTTCTCCGGGGGTATGCGTCAACGGGCGATGATTGCGATGGCGATCATCAACAGCCCCGACATCATCATCGCCGATGAGCCGACCACGGCGCTTGACGTCACCGTCCAGGCACAGATCCTCGAAACGCTGGTCGAGGTCAAGGACTCGGTCAACGCAGCGGTCATCTTGATCACCCATGACCTCGGCGTGGTCGCGGGGATGGCTCACCGGGTGCTGGTCATGTATGCCGGGCGAGGGGTCGAGAGGTGCGATGTCGAAGACATCTACCGGCGGCCGCGGATGCCCTACACCGCAGGACTTCTGGGATCCATCCCCGCACTGGACAGCGCAGGCGGCAAACTGCATCCGATTGCCGGCGCCCCGCCGTCCCTGATCAACCTTCCAGCGGGCTGCCCGTTCTCTCCGCGCTGCCCGCTGGTCAGCGACCGGTGCCAGACTGAGGAACCGCAGCTCCTGGCGACCGACTTGGCACACCACGAGGTCGCCTGCCACAACTGGGAGCAGGTCGCCGCATCACCTGACCCGACGCTGATCTTCCGCACTGCGGCGGTGGAGGCGTGACGCAGGCCGACGACACAGCAGCGACATCAAGTCACTTGCTCGAGGTGGAGAACCTCGTCAAGGAGTTCCCGGTCAAGGGTGGGGGGCTGATTCGGCGGACAGTTGGCGCTGTGCAGGCAGTTTCCGACGTCAGCTTCCACCTGGACTCAGGGGAGACGCTTGGGTTGGTCGGAGAGTCTGGCTGCGGGAAGTCGACCACCGGTCGAGCTGTGCTCCAGCTGCACAAGCCCACGTCAGGGTCGGTTCGTTACAACGGCCGTGAGCTGACGACGCTGTCGCAGAAGGAGATGCGACCGGTTCGCCGCGACCTGCAGATCGTCTTCCAGGACCCCTACGCGTCGCTCAACCCGAAGATGCCGGTCAACGACATCGTCGGCGAGCCCATGCGAGTCCACGGGATCCGTGGACCTCAGGTGATGGACCGGGTGGCCGATCTGCTCGAGCGGGTAGGACTCAACCCCGAGCACGGCAACCGCTATCCCCACGAGTTCTCTGGTGGGCAGCGACAACGCGTGGGGGTGGCTCGCGCACTGGCCCTTGACCCGAAGATCATCATCTTGGACGAGCCGGTCTCAGCACTCGACGTCTCCGTGCAGGCGGGCATCGTGAACCTGCTGGAGGAGCTGCAGGGGCAACTTGGTCTGGCCTACCTGTTCATCGCTCACGACCTGTCGGTCATCCGGCACATCTCCGACCGAGTGGCGGTGATGTATCTGGGCCGGATCGTCGAGATTGGTACCCGTACAGAGGTGTACGAGCAGTCGTCCCACCCGTACACGCAGGCGCTGCTCTCGTCGGCGCCGATTGCTGATCCGGACAAGGAGCGTGCCCGCGAGCGGATCGTTCTCGAGGGCGACGTCCCGAGCCCCGTCGATCCACCGTCCGGCTGCCGGTTCCGTACCCGGTGCTGGAAGGCGCAGGACATCTGCGCGACTGAGACCCCCGAACTGGTCGACCGCGGTACCGGACATCGGGTGGCGTGCCACTTCGCCGAGGTGCGCGAAGTCGTCTAGGGGACGGCACCCGGCCGATCGCTGCGTGAGGCTCAGGGGCGGTTGCGCCCTGGCTGTCGCATCTGTTTGTTGAGCGCCTTCCAGCGGGCCCGCTCGGCAGCAGCGAGGCGCGCGTCGCCGCGACGCTCTTGGTAGGCGGCCTCGCGAAGGAGTCTGCGGTAGCTGTCGAGCCGCCGCGGTGGCAGTGCACCGGACTCAATCGCGGCGAGAACGGTGCAACCTGGCTCGGTGCGGTGTTCGCAGTCGGTGAAGCGGCATGATTCGGCAAGCTCACCGATCTCAGCGAACACCTGGTCCAGGCCGTCAGTGCTGGCCAAGCCGATGCTGCGCAGCCCAGGCGTATCGATGACGTACGAGCCGTCGTCGAGAACGTGAAGCTCGCGATGTGCGGTGGTGTGTCGACCTTTGCCGTCATCGCGAACATGGCTGACTTCCATGGCGTTGTAGCCGAGCAGCGCGTTGAGCAACGTGGACTTGCCGGCTCCAGAAGTGCCGAGTAGTGCCAGCGCCTGACCCGACGAGGTGAGCGCCCCTACTACGTCCACACCGACGCTGCTGGCGACGCTGACCGGGAGCACGATGGCGCCGAGAGCCAACGTCCTGACGTCCGCAGCAGTGCGATCGACATCTGGGTCAAGGTCTGCCTTCGTCAGCAGGACAGCTGGCTGTGCGCTGCACTCCCACGCGAGCGCGAGCAGCCGCTCGATCCGTCCGGCGGCTGGCGCCGGATGGCAGGGTTCGCAGATGGCTAGGACGTCGACGTTGGCCGCGAGCACTTGCTGCTTGCTGCTGCCTGGCTCGACCGAGGCTCGCGTGACGGCATTGCGACGGGGGAGAACGCTGTCGAGCCAGGTCTGGTCGCCGTCGAGGCGCAGCAGCACCTCGTCGCCAACACAAGGGACGGCGTCCGGTGAGTGGCTGGCTTCAGCTGATACCCCTGCCGACCAGCGGGCGCGGGTACTTCCGGCGGGCGTCAGTACGTCGCAGATGCCTCGGTCGACGCGGCTGACCCGGCCATGCGGCTCGGGTGGGGTCGGATGCATGCTGCGAAGGTAGGAGCAGTGGCACGATCTGCGCCATTGGATTATTGATGGAATACTTGAAGAATCAAGTAAGTTCTGCTGGATGAGACCGTACCGTCCGAAAAGGAGACTGCCGTGCCTGCGGTGACCGTCGACAATGTCCTGACCCTTCCGCGGATCCGCGAGGTTGCCGTAGCCGTTGATCGACCGCGTCCGGTAGAGAGCATCACGTCAGCGCCGTCGGGCTTTGAGGGTGAAGGCTTCCCCGTTCGACGGGCGTTTGCCGGAGTGGATCTCCGGGCCCTCGACCCCTTCATCCACATGGACCAGATGGGTGAGGTCGAGTACGCGCCGGGGGAACCGAAGGGAACGCCGTGGCATCCACACCGCGGATTCGAGACGGTCACCTACATGATCGACGGACTCATGCAGCACCAGGATTCCAACGGTGGCGGCGGCATGATCAGCGACGGTGACACCCAGTGGATGACTGCTGGCTCCGGCATCTTGCACATCGAGGCTCCGCCCGAGCAAGTGGTGGTATCGGGCGGTCTCTTCCATGGGCTGCAGCTTTGGGTCAACCTGCCGAGCGCGTTGAAGATGGCACAACCGCGCTACCAGGACATCACCTCGAGCAAGGTCAGCCTGCTGACCTCTCCCGATGGAGGTGCCTTGGTGCGGCTGATCGCCGGTAACCTGGACGGCCACGCCGGTCCGGGCGCTACCTACACCCCAATCACTCTGGTTCACGCCTCCATCGCGCCGGGAGCCTCGCTGACGCTCCCTTGGCGCGAAGACTTCAACGCTTTGGTCTACGGGCTCTCTGGCAAGGGCTCGGTGGGCGCCGAGCGGCGTCCCATGTCCTGGGGCCAGTTGGCTGTCTATGGCGGAGGCACCTCGCTGACGGTCGCAGCTGACGAGCGTCAGGACGCTCGTGACTCTGCATTCGACGTCTATATCCTCGGAGGTCAGCCGATCCGCGAACCCGTCGCCGCGTATGGCCCCTTCGTGATGAACACCAAGGCCGAGCTCATCGAAGCCTTCGAGGACTTCCAGGCCGGCCGTCTTGGCACGATTCCGGCCTCGCCCGACGCCTAGACTTTGGTGCGGTCCCACCCCGGGCGGGGCGTCCGGTTGCCGACGGCTCCCGTGTTGCGGGTGCGGTAGACCACGTATGGGCGGAACAGGTAGCCCAACGGGGCGCTGAACGCGTGGACGAGGCGGGTAAAGGGCCAGACGAAGAACAAGGCCATGCCGGCGAGCGCATGCACCCGGAAGGCCAAGGGTGTGTCGGCCATCAACTCTCCCTGGGGCTGCAGCAGGAAGATCGACCGGAACCAGATGGAGACTGTCTCGCGATAGTTGTAGCCATCGCCCAGCACGCCAGACCCCGTCATGGTCGCCACCAAGCCAAGACAGATCGCAGCAACGAGGAAGACGTACATGACCTTGTCGTTCTTCGTGGTGGCCGCAAACACCGGGCCAGTGGTACGCCGTCGATAGATCAGCATGGCCACACCCACCAGGGTTGCTGCGCCAGCCACTGCACCTAGTGCCATGGCGTTGAGGTGGTAGAAGTGCTCGCTGACGCCGACAGTCTCGGTCCACGACTCCGGGATCAGCAGGCCGATGATGTGGCCACCGAGCACGGCCAACATGCCAAGGTGGAAGAGCGGGCTGGCGATTCGCAGCAATGACCGCTCATAGAGCTGGGATGACCTCGTGGTCCAGCCGAACTTGTCGTAGCGA
>Ga0315284_10017327_pt1 | contig 10216 bp, 7 predicted proteins | sample YL17G09_16_MG_FD_203696 | JGI IMG/M metagenome (GOLD analysis project Ga0315284, IMG submission 203696) | Sediment microbial communities from Yellowstone Lake, YNP, Wyoming, USA - YL17G09_16 | ecosystem: Environmental > Aquatic > Freshwater > Lake > Sediment | place: USA: Wyoming | collected...
TTTCTTCACGGTTCAGGTAACGCCTGATTGACTCCGCGGCACGTTTCCCCGCCGCCACCGCATCAATAACGCTGGCCGGACCCGAAACACTGTCACCGCCGGCAAACACCCCTTCAAGGTTTGTCTCTGCGGTCTTTTTATCTGCTTTAAACCACCCCCGCTCAGTTCCAGCGCCTGCCTGTTGAACACACTCCCTGTCCAGCGCCTGCCCGATGGCAACGATAATCTGGTCCGCGTCCGCAGAACTGAGGTCCTTTTCATCGTAGGTGGGGTTAAAACGCTTATCACTGTCGAATACGCTCACACAGCGCTTGAGCTCCACGCCGCTCACCGCACCATTGCCCAGGATGCGGCGTGGCCCCCAGCCATTGCGGATAGTAATGCCTTCCTCAAGCGTCGCATTGACCTCTTCCGGTAGTGCCGGCATTTCATCCCGCTGTTCCAGGCACACCATTTCCACACTGCCGGCGCCAAGACGCATCGCTGTCCGGGCAGTATCTACAGCCACATTGCCGCCGCCAACCACAACCACTTTGCCTTTCACCTGCGGTCTGTTGCCTCCCGCGGCCTGCCGGAGAAACTCGGTGGCGTAGATTACACCGGCTTTGTTTTCACCTTCCACGCCAAGTTTACGGCTCACCTGCGCTCCTACACTAAGATAAACAGCCCCGTTATCTTTTCGTATCTGTTCGAACGAAATATCCTTCCCCACTGCGCAATTGAAAACAAAGGCAACGCCTTTCCGGCGGATCAATTCAATTTCATAGTCCAGCACTTTCTTGGGGAGCCGGTATTCAGGAATACCCCAACGGAGCATTCCGCCAGCCGCCGGCGCAGATTCGTAGACCGTCACCGAATAACCCGCCTCGGTGAGGTCGCTGGCGGCAGTCAGTCCCGAGGGCCCCGCCCCGATTACAGCCACCTTTTTAGCGCCCGGCGCAGGAGTTTTTGCTTCCGGCGGTGAGATCTGTCCAGATTCGACCATTTCCATCTCTTTGTCCGAGGCAAACCTCTTCAACAGCCTGATTGCAACGGGTGAATCAACATCTTTTCGGGTGCAGGCCGCTTCACAGGGATGGGTACACACCCGCCCGCAGATTGCGGAAAGCGGATTCCTTTCTCGAATGAGATTGACTGCTTTGACGTACTCCCTTTTTTTGATAAGCTGGATATAGCCCTGCACGTTGATATTGGCAGGACAGGCCACTTTACACGGCGAATGGCCGTTCTTGAGGACGGAGAAGATGTTGGGGGTAGCCTGAGCGTAGGGCTTGGCGATTGCCTTGCGCGTTCCCAGACCCCGGTCAAAATCGTTGGAAACACTGACCGGGCAGGCGTCTGTACACTGGGCACAGGCCGTGCATTTATCCTCATTTACATACCGGGGATGCCGCTGAATTGTAGCTGTGAAATGACCCGGCTCACCTTTCAAGTCGATCAGTTCGGAGAGCGTCAGTATTTCGATGTTGAGATTGCGGGCACATTCAACCAGCTTGGGAGAAACGATGCAGGTGGCACAATCACCCGTGGGGAATGTCTTGTCCAACTGGGACATCATGCCGCCGATAGCCGCTTTTTTCTCGACTAAATAAACCTTGAAACCCGAATTAGCCAGGTCAAGCGATGCCTGAATGCCGGCAATACCGCCACCCTGCACCAGCACCGCTCCGATTTTCTTGTTATTGCCCTTTTCCATTCTGACTGCCTTCTGATTAACGGTTAGTCCGGAGCTAATGTGCTACCCGGACGGCTTGCAGGACAGGCGATGGCTCCACCATCAGCCGGTCCAACCCAAGTTCTTTTTGTGGAATGCCCAGACCCAGCCCGAGAAGCTGTGCTATGTAAAGGATGGGCATTCCGTAGTGTTTTCCCGTCGCACGCTCTATGTCTTTCTGTCTCAGGTCCAGGCTGGCGTGGCACATCGGGCAGGCCACGGCAATGCAATCCGCCCCGGACGCCTGCGCCATCTCGATAATTGAACCAGAGAACTTGACCAGCAGGTCGGTCCTTGTCAGGTTAAGCCCTCCGCCACAGCACTCGACTTTATACGGCCAGTCCAGACTTTCTCCGCCCATCGCCGTCACCAGGTCGTCCAGAGAAGTGGGGTTCTCGGGGTCGTCGAACTGCATGACCTCATGGGGACGGACGAGGAAACACCCGTAATAGCAGGCAACTTTAAGTCCGTTCAGCGAGTGCGTAAAAGTCTTGCGTAGTTTTGGAATGCCGACGTCTTGAAGGAGTACCTCAACGAAGTGGCGTACTGCCACAGAACCATCGTAGTCATGCCCTACCACACCTTTTACCCGTTCGCGCATAGACGCCGAGGATATCAGTTCGTGGTTGGCCGTTTTCATTCTGTTGTAACACGCGGCACAATTGACAACCATGTCCATGCCCATCTTCCTGGCGAGGAGCAGGTTGGCGGCCGGGAGAGCAATTGCCAGCACCCGGTCGGTCTGATGGGCGGCGGAGGCTCCACAGCAGGACCATCCTTCCGGCTCTATGAATTCAATGCCAAGTCTATGCGCCACCGCCAGACTTGAGCTATGCATGTCCCGGGCGGTCGAGTGCGCCGAACACCCCGGATAGTAGGCGTATTTCATTTTCCGGCTCCCCCATCGCGCCGGGTCCCGGCGAAAATCCGTTTGACGGTCTTCTTGTCCGCCCCTGAAGGCGGCAAAAGCGCCAGTTTACGTTTTCTCAGCATCGCTGGCATCTTCTCTACGTCCTGCCTGAAATTACGCGTTCTGATTTTATAAGCCATTATCATGGAAAGGTCGTAAGCACGGCCAAAGGTCTGGACGGTCCCCAAAAACATGCGGTTGAACAGGGGCATATCTCCCCTAGGCTTTTGAGCGCCCTTTTCAAGCGCCAGAGCGCGCAATGCATCAATGGCGGCGGAGACGTTAATGCCCATCGGACAGCGAGCGTAACAGGTCTCGCAGGACAGACAGACCCAGATAAGCTCGGAATCAAGCAGTTCGTTGCCGGCGCCAAATTGCAGTCTCCTGACAATCTCCGATGGAGGCATGGCGGTGTGCTTCGCCACCGGGCAACCGCTGGAGCATTTTCTGCACTGGTAACACGCAACTAGCGACACACCGGACATCTCTTCCACGGCACGGATGAGACTGCCGCCCGGAACCTGTTTCTTAATCTGTAGTGTCATTCCTGTTTGCTCTCGACTTTTTGTTGTTTGGCGGCCAGAGCGGCCAGGACGACCGGCGCCACTTTGCGGTAGACATCCGCCGGCGCGCGAGGCTGGCCTTTCACCGTCAACAGTTCATCAACCTTTATTCCGAAAAGGCGCTCATTCTCTTCGAGATAAGGTAGAATTATCGCCCAGTCTCTATCCGTCAACTCTGTGAATTGTCCGCCATTCAATTGTTGCTGGACCAGCTGTTTCTCCGGATCCCGGAGGTAAATAGCGCCGCCGGAAGCCAATGAGAAAAGATTACTGCCCGGGTACGGTTCGCGCATTGCCACCATGCGTCCGTTGTCGTCAAACGAGATGCCGTTCAGTATGACGAAGCCGCCGCCATCGAAAACGTCACCTGCCATAAAAGACTCCGCGAGAAAGTCCAGACAGGTTCCATTGATAACCACCCTCGGTCTGCCCACGGAGTTGATGAGCGGCCGGCCGGCGGCATTGCCGAGGACATAGACGGAGCCGCCTTTCGCGCCGTACATGAAGGTCTGGCCCACGTCACCGTATACCACCATTTTGCCGGTCTTTATGATCTGTCCCAGCTGGTCCTGGGCGTTCCCATGAATGTTAATAGTCAGGCCGTCTATTCCCGAGCCCAGGTAGTCGCCCGAACTGTCGTACACATCAATGGTGACCCCGTCCGTTTCCGGCCCCAGGCCGCAGCCGATGAACCTCTGGCCGGAGCAGTTGTAGCTAATGAAGTGCCGCCAGCCTTTAAAGTAGGCATCCATGATAAGAGACGCATCAGAGCTCCCTCCTTCCGCAGGAAACCCAATCGTGTTGATTACAAGCGTTGTTTCGCCGGGTGCGGGCGGCCTTGGCAAGTCACGCGTCCGGAAATCAATAAGCCGGAACGGGCTTTGCGTTGATTCATGCATGTCAAACCCTGGCAGGCCGGAGAACAGCCGGCCCAGGGCGCGCCGCACCAGGTAAATGACGTGATTGCGTTTCTTAACACCCGTCGTGTATTTCCTGTCATTGAGGAGAGTAAGCGCCTCAATTGCCACGGTGGTATTCTTCGGGTCTTCTACATAGTCCGCGATGGCATTGCACGCCGCGCGGAGATTGTCAAAGGACCAGGCGGGAATGTTGTCACGAACATACTCGAAGACGCTGACACCGCTCCGTGTCTCAAAACGCTCTTTCAGAGCCTGCTGGATATTGCCATCGAAGTCATCCCTGTTGGATGAGAAGTCGCAGGCTTCGGTTGCGACCGGCATAGGCACCCTGGTCCCGAATTTGTCCGTGCAGGCCATCCGCAATTTCCCGGCGGCATCGGGTTCCAGGGTGAAAATAAAGGCGCCGCCATCGGTGTAACTGCCACCCCTGGCATTCCAGTAACGGTCCGCCACCGGGCATATCCGGCTGTCCTCCCGGTTGAGACTTTTCAGCGTGGCGTCAATGGCCTGTTTCTCGGAGCATATCAGTCCCACCTGCACCGCGCCGTCACAAAATGCAAAGACCTGGGGGCGCAACATCGCCGTGTCTGTGATGCCCATGAGCCGGAGCTTTTTTTGTGCCGGGTCATTGTGGGCAATAATGAAAAACCACGGACCATCGGGCGAACCGTGAATGTGAGTGGCTTGAATCGCCCGGTAGATTGCCTGTTTATCATGCGGCAGGCGGTCAAAGTCCAGTTCAGACGTGGGCGCCATGGTCTCAATGACGTATTCCAGCGGATAGCCATAGGTCCGATTGAGTAAATCGAACAGGTGCACCGATACCTCGGTATCGGTTAGGAACTGCGGGTAAATATGGCGCTGCGCAAGGTAGTCACAGACCGATTGGTAGTTGGCGAAATCGCCGTTATGCACCAGCGCGGTATTGATGCCGCCAAACGGGTGTGCGCCACCGGGGTGCCATACCCTTCCCTTTGTCGGATAGCGCTGGTGTGCAATCCATACATGTGCCCTGAGGTCTTCAATGTCATAATACTGCGTAATCGCCTCGGCGTAGCCCACCACCTTCAGGATCATGATATTCTTGCCCTCGGAGAGAACAAATGCCTTCTGTTCGCCCAGGGAGGCGTAGAATTCCTGATTAAGGCGGAGGGTATTCTGGTGTACAAATTCGTCCTCGGCCGCGTTCCGGTCAAGACCTGAAAGCTGATTCCCGTTGATGAACGAGTCCAGGACGTCTGGTTTCATGCGCACGAAATAACGCCATACATCGGGCGGTTTTGCCTCCAGCCCGGCAATTGAAGTCCAGTCGCTCACAGTCTTTATCCTGCAAGAAGCCACTGCATCAAAATAGGGCGAGATATACTTACGCTCCAGTTCCTGCCGGACGGCGGCATCCAGAAAGGCAACATGCAGCATGTAGTTTTCGTTGAGTGTAGCCTGGTTCACGCCAAGCTGTTCCGGAATAAATCCCAGTGCGGCAATGCCGCCACCCTTCCCGTTACCCCGGTTGTGCATCTGCCGGGATGGCTCGTAAATATGCCTGGCCGACACCGGCTCTGAACAGCAGAAGCCGACGACGCCACAACCACCCTCTTCTTCTCCCTTGCGCGCTGGCGAAAGAGAACCGGCGCCTTGCGTGAGGCGGCCTTTTGACTGTAACAGCTTCTCTATCAGTTCCCCGTTCACTTCCCGGTCCCCGCATCGTTTGTGTAGTCCAGATGCATCAGCAAGTCGGTGCGTCCCCTCAACTCACTCACGCTCCTCATGCCGAAGCTCTTCAGGATGCCGACTAGTTCCTTGCGCCATGCCGTGTACAGGTTAATGATTCTCTGGGAGCCCCACTCGACACTGACCTGGGCGCTGAGTTCCGCGTCCGTGGTGGCGATGCCGCGCGGACAGCCCCGGCCGCTTTCACACCGACTGCAATGGATGCATCCCAACGCTACAAGCTCTGACGTACCGATAACCACGCCGTCGGCGCCCAAGGCTATGGACTTGGCGATGTCATGCGCCGTCCTCAAACCGCCGCTTGCCACGAGGGTAATTTTGTCCCGTATGCCTTCTTTCTCCAGGAACCGGTGGACTTTGACGATGGCATATTCGATGGGCATGGCGATGTTCTTTTTCGCAATGTCAGGCGCGGCGCCGGTGCCACCATAGCCACCATCGAGGTGTATAATATGGCTTCCGGCGAAGTAGCTTCCCACGGCAACCATATCCACATCTGTCGGAGTAGATACTTTTGTGGAAAGAAGCGCCCGCCTGTTGATATGCTTGATCCAGTCAAGGTGCTTTTTATGGTCTTCAATTGAATACACGCTATGGAACGGGAAGGGCGAGAATAATGAAATGCCCATGACCGTTTCCCGGATTTTGGCGACGGCCGGGGTGACCTTATCTGCCAGCAGATGCCCGCCCAGCCCGGGTTTTGCACCCTGGGCGTATTTGAATTCAACGATTGGCACACGCTGAATGGTCTCCTCGCGCACCCCGAAGAGTCCCGTGGCGACCTGTGTGATGGTGTGGTCGTCATAAGGCCTGAGCCGCTCCATATAGCCACCCTCGCCGGTACAGGTAAAGGTATTGAATGCCGCCGCAGCGCGCGCCCTCGACAACTGCGTGGAAATGCTGACAGAACCGAAGGACATGCCGCCGCCGTACCAGGGAACATCAATCCTGATGCCGGGCCGGCCATCATTGCGCCGGTTGAGCTCCAGGCTGGTATCGATTTCATCCTCATCCACTTCCACCGGCGGTTTTTCGGGAAATCTGAACCTTAGCCTGTCAAACCCGCCACCAGATTTGCCGGTCTGGTACTCATACCCGAATTCCTCGGCTGGCGGACTTCCCGTCTCCGCCATCTTCCATGTCGCCAGAATCATATCACCGGGCCAGCGGTAGTCCCCGAGAAGCTTCATCTGGGGATTTTCCACCAGCCGCAAGGCTTTCTGCGGACACAGGTCCACACAATAGTGGTCCGTTTTCTGGCAGGCCGGCCCGATGCACACCTGGTTCTGTGGCACGGTGAAGTACTTGTAGCCCGGCTTGAGCACATGCACACCCTGCGGACAAACCCGGCTGCATTTGCCGCAGAGGATACAATCACTGCTCCGCCGTATGATGTACTTGGCTATCTCATTACGGTACCGCGGCGGCGCCGGCCGCGTCTCGCGCGATACCACAGCCTGCGGCACGAACGTCTGCAGTGTTTTTTCCGGAAGAATCCCTTTAAGCCCTTTTTCTTGAACCAAAGAGTCTACCAAAGGTCTCCTCCTCAAGCTCTTCAAAAAACATGGCGCGGCCCGTTTCACCCCGCAGACGGCGGGCTTCGCGGATTCCCATGGCGCCCATCATTTCTATAAGCTGGTCGTGCCATGCCACTATCAAATTCGTCATGCGCCCCACCCCGTACGCAGGCTCGACCGCCTCGATCATGGCGGGGCAGGAGGCAGCGGGATCACATTTCTGGCAGAGGCGGCATTCGAGGGCAACCAGCAAGGGCATGTCGATGGTCACCACATCAGCGCCGCAGATTAATTGCTTGGCCATGTGTTCAGCCAGCGCAATTCCGCCGCCGGCCATCAACGTAATTCCGTCCCGGTGCCCACTCTTAACCAGCGTGCGGTGGACCCGGAGCACCATGTCCTTGACAAATCCGGGATTCTTCGCGCCAATCTGGTTGCCATTGGCATCGGCAACAAGATGCAGGACTTCAATCTGTGGTTTCTGGCCGAGTTCAATACTTCGCTCGATTCCGCCGCTATCCAGCGGGACTCTGACGGCAACCACAATCCCGGGACATAAGCCCTTGACCTCCGCAATGCGCCGGTCAACATCATCTCCGTCGTGGATTTCGACCAGTCTTGTTTGCCGCAATAGCTCCGCGGGTGGCAGAGGCACGCCGGCCGCAACGAAGAACACCAGATTCGGCAGGTATTCCTTTCTATCCGGGCCCAGCAGACTGTAATCCGCGTAATCGACTATGGCCAGGATGCCGGTGCGGGCTGCCACCGATGCCATGATGGGCAGGAGATTCTGACTCCGGTACGGCGGCGGCATCATGTCAATTACTAGCGGCATGGGAATATCCACTATCGGCGGCAGAGACATCCCCGACTCTTTTGCATCGAAGGTGAGGAATCCGGGCTTTCTACCTATATCCACCGAGGTGCTGATGTACTCGCGCCCGTGAATGCCGTCCCGGGTAGGACGCACAATCTCGGACATATCAGTCCACATGGCATCAAAACCCGCCCCGGTGAACTTGCCCCTGTAGCCCGCCCCCGAGACCGGAATCTTGGCGTTTTCAGCCTGTGCCCAGGTCGTTTCGATGATTTCCGGGGTCCAGTAGCTATTCCCCAGCTTTTCGTAAGCCGGGTTAGCAGATAGCGCCAGGATACCTTTGGTGCACTTCTGTACGCAGGAAAAACAGCCCATGCATTCAAAAAAGAGGTTATCGACGGTGTTCAAGCCGCGGATGTACTGCGTTTCCTGCCGATAGCGGTCGAAAACACACGCTTTTTTGACGCAATTGTGGCACCCGGCGCAGTCTTCGCGCCAGTCCACCACTCCGCACTTCCCGATCCGCGGAAGCCGGGGCGGCACAGTCTTGGTTTCAATATGGTATTTTTCCGGCATGAACTATCTACCCCGCGTTAATCGCCCCCAGAATCTCCCGCCATGAGCTGTCCCCACCGCCCGAGAAAATGTGAATGCCTCTCAGACCGGGCACAGTCCGTAATTTCTTGACCGTTTCCGCACAAATGGCCATTCCTTCCTTCCTCTGGGCTTCGGAATCGCCGGCGCGGGCGATGCGTTCAATCAGCGCATCCGGTATGACAAAATCGGTGTGAACTTCACACAATTTGCGTGCCTCGTCTGCGCTTTTCAGAGGCAAGACCCCGGCTAGAATTGCCGCCCTTTCCGCAATGCCTTCAGCGCGGACTGCTTCAAACCATACCTGGAAAGCGGCAACGTCAAAGACTGCCTGGGTCTGGATGAAGTCCGCCCCCGCACTTATTTTCTTAACCAGGCGGATGATGTTCAATTCCAGCGGTTTAAGGTTTGGATTGGCGACCGCCCCAATGAGCATGGAAAACGGGCCGTCTATCTTCGTTCCATCGAGAAGCTGGCCCTCATTCATCTTTTTCACCATGGCAACAAGCTGAATGGAATCGATATCGAAGACATTTGCCGACGCGGCGCTGCCTATGAGCGTCTGGTGGTAGCCCGACAGGCACAACACGTTCTTAATGCCCAGGGACGCCGCGCCCAGCAGGTCCGATTGCAGTGCGATGCGGTTCCTGTCCCTCGTAACCATCTGAAGCACGGGCTCTTTTCCGTAACGCATCAGCGCCAGGGATGCTCCCAGGCTGGACATTGCCACGCCGTAATGGTTATCAGCCACATTGACGGCCGCCGGTATGTCGCCAATTGCACCCGCAAAACGCTCGATTGGCGCGGTATTTGTCCCGGCCTGCGGCTGATACTCCACCGTGACAATAAAGCCTTTGCCTGCTATCTGGCTGGCGAGTCTGCCATCAAGTTTCATACCCGCTCCTTGTTGACTCATGCCCGGTTCTAACCTTTGCTCAGGGCACCCGGATGGCGGTGTGCGGTGCGCGCGGCAAAGCCGTTATCCGGTTGCGGAAATCGGCCAGTTCGCGTACTACCTTTTCGACCCCGCCATCATCCATTTGTATGACAGCCACCCGTCCTTTTCCCAGTCCGGTTTCGCCAAGCAGAGCATCCACCGCTTCAGCCCGTTTTCTGGCGCGCAGGTTGCCCTCAAGATAACGGCATTCGCCCTGCTTGCACACGACTATGGCCAGGCCATCCGAGCCGAGTTCAAACGCCTTTGTCAGGTAGAGAATGTCAATCCTCCCCGAGCAAGGCAGGGGGACGGTTTTCACCGCATCTGCCTTGCCCCGCCACGGCACGGTCAAGTCTGCCGCCTCAAAACTGGTGGAGCAAAAAAGGACATAGATTACAGGCGACTGATTGTTCACTGTTTCCACCTTATGTGGCAGTGGCCGGAAGATAAGCCGTTTCCGATGCAACCGTATGCCGTATGCGACATCTCTTTTTCTCCGCTCCTGTGCCTGAA
>Ga0315284_10017328_pt1 | contig 10216 bp, 9 predicted proteins | sample YL17G09_16_MG_FD_203696 | JGI IMG/M metagenome (GOLD analysis project Ga0315284, IMG submission 203696) | Sediment microbial communities from Yellowstone Lake, YNP, Wyoming, USA - YL17G09_16 | ecosystem: Environmental > Aquatic > Freshwater > Lake > Sediment | place: USA: Wyoming | collected...
TGCTTGGAGAAAGACTCGGAGACTAATAAAAATTAACGGCCCGGTGCAACCAGCGATGCGCAACAACTCTTTCCATATCAGACTGATAAGCGCTGTTTATGCCGAAAAACTATGCGGCATTGGGCGTAACGCCCGTCGGCAAATACCCGAACATGCACCTGCGTTTCTTTACCACCATATTTGATGCTGTTACTGAGTAAATTGCTCACTGCCCGCTCCAGAAAGTCGGCGTTGCCGCAAACCCAGAGATCCTCATCGAGGCAGTCCATGAGCAACTCGATTTCGTTGCTTTCGGCTGCCGCCATCATGCCTTCCAACGCCGCTGCCGCTGGCTTTGCCAGATTGACCGGTTTTGTTTCCGCACTCGCAGCCTGTTGTTCGAGCCGCGTGAGGTCCAGATAGGAACGGGTCATTTGATCGAGCCGGCTCGATTCCCGAAGGATGATCTCCGCCACCCGGCGGACCCGCTCCGGGTTGAGCGCGTATCGCTCCAACTGCTGGGCAAATCCGTGAATGGAAGCAAGCGGAGTCCTGAGTTCATGTGCCACCAGCGCGGTCATTTCCTGGCGGGCGGCATCGAGTTTCTTTTGGTCCGTTTGGTCGGCGACTGAGACGATACTCCCCAGATAAGTCCCGTCGGCTGTATGAATTGAGGAGCATTGGAGCAAAAGGTCCGGGCGGGGCCATCGGTTGCAGTGCAGTCCCGCCTCGAACGAAAAACCCGGTGCTGAAAGTGTGCCTGGATATCGAGCCGACTCATCTGCCCCGAGCAATTCTTCCCGGCGAAGCACGTCGAAGAACTCAATGCGGGTCTGGGACGGGCCCAGGAACGGCAGCAACCGCATGGCAGTCGGATTCGCAAAATGCACCCTTCCCGTGATGTCGAGAAGCAGAATCCCACTTCCCATGCATTCCAGGACGGCGCGTCGTCCTGAGTCGTTGTCAAACCACTCGGTGCCGATCTGCCGCAACACGTTCAGCTGCCACTGGTCGTACCCGCGTCGCAATAGATCGCCCCATTGGGGACTTCCACTCCGCACTTCGAGGATCCGGAAATGAGAAACAAGTTCGTGAGTGATGGCTCGCCCTAATCGGTCGCGCAGACCGACGTCCGAATCATGGTGTGAGCCAGAGTAAATGAGCTGCGCGGTGAATTCCGCCTCGGAAAACTCAACCGAATCGATACCTTCAACAGGGCTCTGCTCCCGGCTTCCGGACTGAAAATGCTTCAACTCCTTTTGGCCCGATCGGAAACGCAGCTCCAGCCATTCCCGGTGAAGCTGACGCCGGAGCAAGTCTAATGCCTGCTCGATCAACGGAACCGAACCTGCATGCGTCGTCGTGTGTGGCAGCTTCTCCGCAAGTTCGAAAACTTCCGAGCGGAGCGCATGACGAACTGAGGCAAGCCGTTGGACATGAAAGGCAGCAGCAGCCGTCAATATTGAAAAGAGCAGCGTCGGAAGAGGCAGGACGTAGCCGCGAAACCAAAACCAACCACAAGCGGCTGCAATCGTAGCGGCAATGAGGAGGATGAGGCCGATCCAGTGCCAGGGAGAGCGGCTCCATTGCATCAATGCTAATGCCAGCGCGACGCCAATCAGGATAGCAATGAGACCCACCGCCTGGGACGCTTCGACCAGGAAGCTGTTTTCGAGGAACATGTTGACGGCATTTGCGTGGATCAGCACTCCTGGCATCGGCTGGCCGGAGGTGCTCACAGGGGTGAAAAGCTGATCGGCTTCGAGTGGAGAGACGATGCCCAGAAGAACAACCGCTGCCTCCGCCGCCTTGGCATCCCAACCCCCAGAAAGCACGTCAGCGGCGCTGATGATAGGAATCGGAGAGCGGTCGCTGCCATAATGGATCAGGACATTGTATCCCTCTTCACGGCGTCCAGGAATGGTCAGCGCACCCAGATCGAGTGAGTCGTTCAACTCGTGCAGCGGCGCGGACTTTCCTTCCACAAGCCGGCACAGTTCAAGGGCCAATGCCCAAAACCGTCTGCCATTCGCGCTTCGACTCAGGGTCAGGCGCCGGCAAATTCCGTCGGAATCCGGCGTCGAATTCGCGTGGCCCTCGGCCGCAGGCTCGAATTCGGGAAGCGGCTGCACCCACCGTGAAAGCGCTTTTGGCTCTCCCGCCTCTGCCTGAGCGGAAACGAGGGCTACCGGTAACAGCACACGTCCAGAGCGTTTGATCGCAGCGGCGAGCGCAGCGTCAGATGGTTCCGGCGTGTCAAAAAAAAGGTCGATCGCGATCGCGGCAGGTCTGCCGGCATCAATCCGGTCGATCAACTGTGCGATGACGCTTCGGTCCCACGGCACTCGGCCAATCCTCCGGATGCTCGTGTCGTCGATTCCGACCACAAGAACGCGCCTGGCGACCGGACGCCGAGGGCTGAGCCGTAGAAGAACATCGAAGGATTTCAGGTTTAAATACTCGAAGAGCGGCGTATAGGAAACCAGCAGGCAGAAAAGGACCAGGGCGGGCACGGCGCCCGCCCGAAAAAAAGTCTGATACAGCGGTCTATGCTTCTCCACAATCCCTTCAGCCGGTCCAACGCATCTGCGTGGGCCGGCGCTCTTTATTGGCTCAGTACGATCGTGAATTTCAAGTTGCCTTTGTAGTCGTACGCAATCAGACTGCTTGCCACCTGCGGTGCTTCAGATTCGACCAGAGTGATCGTCGATACCTTGACGTAAACAGTGTAACTGGTCCCGGTACCGGAAACCACAGGCGCGGCAGCCATCTCACCCGGCAGAGTCACCGTGTTGAGCACACCTTTTGAGCTGACAATGAATAACTGTGCATCTTCCGCAGCCACGGTCGTCCCGTTATCGCTCCTGGCGGGATGCCCGCCCGCAACCAGAAAAAGACTGCCATCTGGTCCCTGCACCGGCTTTGTGAGATTGCCGACGCTGAATGACAAGCTCCAGCTTTGAATCCCGGTTGTGCCATTATAAGCTACCAGGTTCTCAGTCGGTCTGCTCGTTGAGTTAGCCGCCGCCACATGGGAAATAACAAAGATGGTTCCGTCAATGCCGATCGTGAAACCCCCTTGCTCCATTCCCGGTCCACCTCTATCCGCACCCATGCCGTGTGGGGAGCCGCCGCTCTGCGTGCTGGTGTCGGCGTTCGCCGTCGGCAGCGCCGGCGGCTTCGCCTGCACCCCACGTGGGCCCTGAGCGTAACCGGCAACGGCCAGCGCAAGAACAACGATTCCGACCAGAATAATCAATTTTGCGTTAATCCGCATGATTCGAATTCCCCCTTTCCTTGAGCAGTTTATCGTTCTATACCACATCGTGATCCCAAAGGATCCATTCTGCTTTAAGCAATCCCAGGACCAACCAGAGCGCCATCAGCGGGCCGTGAGAGAAGAACGCGAAATTCATTGCTGCAGCTAAAGTTGCAGGTTCATGTCACGGCGGGTCTGATATCCGGATTGCCGCGCAATGCAACGGCGCGTGGCAAAATGCTGCAGTACTACCTAAAAGTCCCGAGCAAATGAAAATTCAAACGGCAGGCTGAAGGGCCTCTGGTATCGCTTTCGATAATTGAAAACACCACCACTGTCACAGGTCTTCCCCGGCCACCTTTGGCCTGCAACTAATGTTATCGAAAGATAGGTTGTATGATCGAAAGATCACTTGGTTGAAGTCCGCCACTTTCGATATTCTCGCCTCGACTTGATCTTCGAATCGCAACGCAGGGTGCCGTCGGCGAGCGCAGCTCCTTGCAGGCGGAATTGTCTGACAGCCAGCATCACTAGAAAAAGGCCATACGGCAGAAATGTCTCTAATTTAATGAGTTACATCGGCACTAACTCAGCTGTCGGTTTCGTGGCCAAGACAAGAAATTGCTAAAATCCATCCGTCCGGCGGGGGGCTTGCTTTGCCTGGCTCATACGATCGAATACTAGCTCGGATGCATAAACACAGGTACCAGTTGCTGCTCGCTCTGAGTCTCGTGCTGTCGGCCTTTTTGAGATTGCCATACTTCCAGTATAACTTCATCTTTGTTGATGAGGCCTGGTGGGCAAACGGCGCAAATGTTCTTCACCAGGGCGGCCGTTTGTATGTCGACATCGCATTGGACAAGAACCCTCCCATATTCTGGTTTTGCGCTTCTCTCTTCAAGGTTTTCGGCGTCAGCATGAACGCCATACATGCGGGCGCTCTTCTGCTCGTGTGCATCACTTCGGTCTTGCTTTTCGTGTTGGGAACTCGGTTTTTCTCGGCCAGCGTCGGGGCAGCGGCGGCCTTGATCCATGCAGTCGCAAGCACGACCTATTACATTCAGAGAATCATCGGGTTGAACACTGAGACCCTGATGATAGTTTTTTCCACTGCTGCAGGCCTCAGCTACCTCATGGGTGTGCTGGAGGGGCGCCGGTTCAGTTTTTTCATTGCGGGCCTTTTTGCGTCTTGCGCTTTCCTCACCAAGCCGGTCGCCATAACGGAAACAGCGCTTCTGGCTCTCTTTGTGATTTTTGCCGGCGGCGGCAGAGTTATCTCGCGGCTGCGTTCCTTGGCAGTTCTCCTGGCTGGCTTTGCCCTCGGACTCGGAGTGTTTCTCTCCTACCTTTGGCGTGCCGGCATTTTGTCGGCCTGGTGGGAACAGGCCATTCTGTATGGATTTCGCTATGTGAGTCGCATGGGCGCCGAGATATTTCTAGTCAAATCCCTCCGGGCAAGCGCGGGATTTGCATTGATATTCGCCTGGCTGCTAATTCTCATCTGGTTGAGCCGCCGGATGCGGGGGGAGAATGCACGGGCGTATACGTTCGCGGCTTATTGGCTGCTGAGCGCCTTCATAGGAGTCGCAATCGGAAGGCGCTATTACGCTAGCTATTTCATCCAGGTCATGCCTCCTCTGTCGCTGCTCGGAGGAATCGGGTTGGTTCATCTCTGGAGAACTCGCCATCAAGCCGGCGCTCGTTTTGTTCGAAGAGCGTGCTTTGCGGCGTTCCTGGTCAGTTTTCTGTGGTTCCACTCCCGTACCCTTGCGAATTGGTGCTCCTTTGCCTTTCCGCAAGTACATCAGCTACAGCTTTGGGACATGTGGGATGAGGATCAGAGGAACATGAAGGTTGCCGAGCGGCTGAGGTGCGGCACGTCGGCCCAAGATGCCATTTTTATCTGGGGATCGAACGCCCAACTGTACTTCCTCGCCAAGAGACCCATGGCAACGATATGGATGGACTTCGATGTGACGAACGACTATCCGCCACGGGCGGCGGAACCGTCGATTCAGTCTCAGACAGCCGAGATTCTTAGCAAGAGCCTGCCCCGCTACATTGTCGACGTACAGCAGGTTGCGCGCCTCGAAAACTATCCGCATTTTCGCAGCCTGGTTGCCAGGTATTACGACCTTGAGGCGCAGATTGCCGGCGTGCGTCTGTACAGGCTGCGTGAGGTGGATCCATAGAGTAACATCTCACGGGGCGAATGCAGAAGTGATGCGCTCATGCGCCTCCAGGAATGGCGGACAGATTTTTTGATTGGAGTATTCGAATGAATCTGGAGAATCATTCCATTTCAGCTTTCTTCCCTGCCTACAATGATGCCGGTTCCATTGGCAAGCTCATCCGCACGGTTGCCTCACTGCTCCCGAAGCTGACGGATGACTACGAAATCGTGGTTGTGAATGATGGATCAGCGGACGGAACGGGCGATCTGCTGAACCGATTGGCACATGAATACCCATTTCTCAAGGTCATTCATCATGGAGTCAATCGAGGATATGGCGCCGCGCTGATTACCGGTTTTTCGAATTGCTCCAAAGATCTGATTTTCTATACCGATGGGGATGGCCAGTATGATATCGAAGAATTACCTCGGCTGTGGCATGCCTTCGGGACAAGGGTCGATATTGTCAATGGGTACAAGATCAGCAGGTCAGACCCCAGACACAGAATCATCGCCGGTTTTCTCTATCAGCGCATTATGCGACTCCTGTTCCGGCTGCACGTCAGGGATGTCGACTGCGATTTCCGCCTCTTTCGACGGAGTCTCCTCCAGCAGATCCAGCTCACCTGCGATAGTGGCATGATCTGCGTAGAGATGATGAAAAAGTTTCAAGACCGGCGCTGCCGGATCGTCGAGGTCCCCGTGCATCACTACCATCGTTCTCACGGAAGCAGCCAATTCTTCACGTTCAGACATCTGAACCGGGTCTTAATGCAGCTTTTCACTGCCTGGTGGAAACTCGTGGCTCTCCCCTGCCTGTCGCGCCGTCCGGCTCTGCCTGAACTGGAAGTCGAGATGCGGAGCATCAGGGATGTCTTTTGAGGCAGTGCAATTGATTTTGTCACAATAACGTGAATTAACAGGACGCAGCTGCATAACGAGATGGACGCGAAGTCATTTCAGGAAAGGCCTCGTACACTCATCTATGTAGCTGGCGCATTTGACAACGCGAGAGTAGGTTGGTAATTTCACCGTGCAGGCGGTGGAGTCCGCCTGGGAACGCCCACCCCCGAACCTTCCTCGTCAACCGCTGGCTCCCGCCTCATCGAATCGCTTGAATAGGAGGAGCCTATGGATATCTACATGGGGATGGGGCTTGCCGGTCTGATCTTCCTTGATGCATGTCATGCATTGGATTCCGCGGGGAAAACGCCAACCCCGTCACGCCCACCCTGCAATTGCTGAGATGAGTGCCCCGCCCAGGACTACCCAGAGAATATCGACGTTCAAGAGTAAAGCACCAAATGCAGCGCCGCCGAGAATGATGTGAAGCAGGTTCCAGTGAACGTTCAGGGCGAAACGAATGGTAACGGTCAGTAGAAGGCCGACAAACGAGCATAGAACGCCACCGAGTGCCTTGTTGATACGGGGCGAAGCAAACAAGCGGCTGCTCAAGGGCGCAATTCCAACTACCAGCAGGAAAGAGGGCAAGAAGACACTGACGGTGGCCAGCAGTCCTCCAGCCATGCCATGCAACGCAAAGCCCACGAAGGTCGCTGTAATCACGATAGGGCCCGGGGTAATCTGCCCCAGGACAATTCCGTTCAAAAAACTCGGGCCGTCCATCCATCCCCGCACCTGAACAACTTCGTGAAACATGAGAGGAACGGAGGCGAACCCGCCCCCGAAGGCAAATAAGTCAATCATGGACATGAGCGCGGCGAGATCAAAGAGCTTCCGTTGGAATCGGAACAGCAGGCCAAAACCCGTGGCTGCGGCAAAAATAAGCGCGAGGAGAACCATGGGAAATCGAAATTTTCCCGGTGATTCATTCATCGAACGTCGGGTGGGCGTCTTGGCATTTCGCGCAAGCCCTAAAATAGCAGCGACGAGGAGCACCACGATTGGATTGACCCCAGCTCCGAACATAAGGGCAGCAACGACGGCAATGATCACGTCCCTCGAGTTCTTCAGCGCATTTCGCCCAAACAGCACTACGGCATTCGCGACAATGGCAACAATGATTGCTTGAAGCCCGCTAAATGCCGAAACCACGGCCGGCAGATTATGCGCGCGAGCATATAAAGCCGAAAGGATCATCATGAGCAGGAAAGCAGGGAAACCGAATCCAATGAAACTGACTGCCGCCCCCATGACCCCGCGTGTTCTTAGACCCACGTAGGCCGATGTTTGCATCGCGGTCGCGCCGGGTATCAGCTGGCAGAGGGCTACGCCGTCGAAAAATGACTCCCTGCTCATCCAGCGCTTTTTCTCCACCGCCATCTTGCCGATATAGGCGACCATGGACGGGCCGCCGAACGCGCTGGCGCCCAACTTCAGAAAGGACAGCAGGAGGCATAACAATGAGGGTCTAATCTCAGCCCCGCCTGTCACTTCCGTTGCTGCCAACGGCCCGGGATCTGTTGCCGTACTTGACGTCATGCGGTATCTCCTCGCTTGCGCCGCAGCCCATTTGCCTGCAATTGATATGACCTTTGCGCGTGTGCTTGATCCAGCCTCCGATTGCCTCCTGACACGGAAGGGGTGCCATCACTCCAGGTCGCGCATTTCGCTCTCCACGCGACGCGCGTACTGCTCATCCAAGGGGCTTCGAGCGGCATCAAACGGTTGTTTATCCGGTAGTAGCGATGTCCGTTTCTTGAGGTAAATGACAACTATGGTCATGCCCGCCAGCAAAAATACCCATGGAAGCACATAGGCCAGGAGATTGAATCCATGCGGACGCGGGCTTGCCAGGATGCGTTCCCCATATCTCGACACATAGTAATCCAGAATCTCTTGCTTCGATTTTCCAGCTGCCAGAAACTCGCGCACTTCCCTTCGGACCTGATCCGCCGCCTCGGAATAGTGTTGCGATACCGGCTGGCTCCAGCAGCAAGGAGCGATCAGCATCGCCTCGATCTCGTGGGCAGCCTCTTCTGTGTTCTGAGGGGCTGCCAATGCCGCGAGAGAAAAGGCCGCCATAAACCCCATTGCCCTTATCAAGTGCATTGTTATTTCCTCAGGATGCAGGATTTCTCCCGATGATCGCCCGTCACTCCGCTCGCAGAGATTGTACGGGACTTGCCAAGGACGCCTTCCGGGCGGGAATCGTTCCGAAGAGCAATCCGATTCCGACGGAGCTTGCCACCGCCAGAAGGATGGTTTGTGGTGACAAGATGGCCTCCCAGCCGGCGAGGTGCGCCACCACAAAGGTTACGATGATCCCCACGAAAACGCCCACGATGCCGCCGGATAGGCTGAGCATAACGGCCTCGACCAGGAACTGGAACAGGATATCTCCGCGTCGAGCGCCCAAAGCGCGCCGTAGACCGATCTCTTTTACTCTTTCCCGCACGGACATGAGCATCACCGCGAGGATGCCGACTCCGCCCACCGCCAGGGATAGCGAAGCAACCCCCACCGTCAGAGAAGTAAACGTCTGCTGCGTCTCCTGTTGTGCCTTCAGCAGCTCTGCCTGATTCTGAATCGTAAAATCATCCGGTTTACCGGCCCGCAGGCGGTGCCGATCCCTCAGGATTTCGCTCAACCGGCCGGCGCATGCCTCCATTTGCTCCTCGGATCGGACCTGAATGTAGATGTTGTTCACATACACGATGTTGAATGCGCGACGCAACGCCGTCCGCAGAGGGATGAGAATCTGGTCATCCTGGTCGGCGCCGTTAATGTCAACACCGGCCGGCGCCAGAATCCCTATGACTTCGAACGGGACCTTTCCCACGCGGATGGTCTGGCCCAGGGGGCTGACTCCCGCGAAAAGTTCCCGCACCATGGTTTGTCCCACGACGGCCACACGCCGGGAAGCGCGGTTGTCCTGATCGTCGAAGATTTCGCCCGCTTGCAGCCGAAGATTGCGAATAGCCAGGAACTCGGGTGTCGTACCCACGATGTTGGTCTTCAGCCCGACCTCTTCGAACTTGACCGGCAATTTTTTGGACTGAGTCGGCGCCACCAGCGCCACCAGATCCGAGGCGCTGCTTTGAATGGCGCCGGCGTCTTCGGGTAAAAGCGTGGTCACTACCGCGCCCTGGCGTTCCCTCCCCGCAATCAGCGTGACTTTGCCCGCGCTGACCGAGATCAGGTTGGTTCCCATGCTGCGAATCCCATCCATGACCTTCCGCTCGGATCCCCGGCCGACGGCGGCCATCACGCTGACCGTCGCGATGCCGACGACGATCCCCAGCAGGGAGAGAAGCGTGCGCAGTTTGTGGGCCATCAGCATCTCAGCCGATACCTTCAGGCCCCGAGTCCATCTCATGTGCGATTCCTCAGGCGCTTGGATCTGACGCTCAACGCAATGCTTGGACGGGCGGCATTTTGGCCGCGCGTCGTGCCGGCACCAGTCCGAATACCAGTCCGACCAGCAAGGACAGGGCCACTGCCAGCGCCAGCGGCTCCCAAGAAATTGCAGTCGCGTTTGTGGTCACTCTTCCCAGCACGATGGCAGCGACAATCCCCAACAGCAATCCGGCCAGCCCTCCAGCTGAGGTTAAGGCAAGAGATTCGAACAGAAATTGAAGGAGAATATCTCGACGCCTCCCTCCGAGCGCCCGGCGCAGCCCGATTTCATGGCGTCGTTCCGTTACTGAAAGCAGCATCAGGTTCATCAGCACAATCCCGCCCACGACGAGGGAGAGCGCAGTCACGGCAAGCAGAATCTCTACGGCGTCAAACGAAGGTTGGAAATCATAGGAAATATGATTTCCGCGTCACATCATTGCGCAGCCAGGATTCTTTCTTCCATTCCTTCGTTTCTCACCAGGCGGCGATCGCTGCGGTTGAGC
>Ga0315284_10017329_pt1 | contig 10216 bp, 10 predicted proteins | sample YL17G09_16_MG_FD_203696 | JGI IMG/M metagenome (GOLD analysis project Ga0315284, IMG submission 203696) | Sediment microbial communities from Yellowstone Lake, YNP, Wyoming, USA - YL17G09_16 | ecosystem: Environmental > Aquatic > Freshwater > Lake > Sediment | place: USA: Wyoming | collected...
CGGACCAATGGGAACTTGGAAAGGTGGTAAAGAAAAATCACCTGCAGCAATGTGTAGAAAAGCAGCGGAAACGACTAATGGAGGTGAGATTGAAGTTTGGGGTGATGGAAAACAAACACGTTCATTTCTTTATATTGATGATTGCATTGAAGCCGTTCAAAGATTAATGGGTAGTGATTTTATCGGTCCTGTTAATATTGGGAGTGAAGAAATGGTTACAATTAACCAATTGGCTGGAATGGCAATTGCAATTTCAAATAAAGATTTAAACATTAAAAATATTGATGGTCAAGATTTTATTGACAAATATGGGTTTAAATGTCCATTAGGTGTTAAAGGTAGAAATTCAGATAACAAATTATACAAAGAAAAGATTGGTTGGGAAGTAAATCAACCATTATCAATTGGTCTTAAAAAGACATATGAGTGGATTAAGATGCAAGTTGACAAATCATAAAAAATTAAAAACAAAATAGATGGGTAGCACAAGACCAAAGAAATCACCAGTACCAACCCCTTCAATAGAAGAGGGTCAAAATAAAACAAGAAAAGAAGTAATTTGTTCAATATTAAAAAAGAAAACAAAAGAAAAATTTCTAACTCAAACACAAAAAATATATTATGACACTTTAATATCAAGTGAAGTTACAGTATGTTCAGGACCTGCAGGTGTAGGTAAAAGTTATATTACAATGAAAGCGGCGATTGATTTACTTTCAGACCCAAACACACCTTACGAAAAAATTATCATTGTAAGACCAGCGGTTGAGGCTGAAGAAAAGTTAGGTAGTTTACCTGGTAATGTTGAAGAAAAATTAGACCCTTATATTTTTCCATCATATTATTTGTTAAATAAAATAATTGGTAAAGAAATGAGAGAAAAATTAAAAGAACTTGAAATTATTGAGGTATTTGCATTGGCATTTATGAGAGGTATGAATATTGACAATTCAATTTTAATTTTTGAAGAGGGTCAAAATGCAACACCAAGTCAAATGAAACTTCTATTAACAAGAATTGGTTTTAATAGTAAATTTTTTATATCAGGAGACGTAGAACAATCTGATAGATATAAAAATAAAACACATAGTGGTCTATGGGATGCAATTGAAAAATTTAGGGACGATAAATACATTTCAACTTTTGAATTCAAAGACAAAAACGATATTGTTAGAAATCCACTGATAACTAAGATATTACAGAAATACGATAACGAGACGGAATGAAAATTGCAATAGAATTAAATGGTGTTTTACGAGATACTTTAAAAAAAATACAACAGGAATACGAAAAATGGTATTTAGATAATCCGTTTAAAGAAGATGAAGAAAAATCTGAATATGAAGTAATATCTGATTTAACAACTTTGGATATTTCAAAACATTTAAAATTTAAAGACGAAGATGAATTGTATAGTTTTTTATATAAAGAACATACAATGGAAATTTTTGGTCATTCAGGTTCTGTTGAATCTTCAAGTATGATGGACTTAAATGAGTTTTATTTGGACATGAGAGACAATCACGATATTCTAATTGTATCTGATGAGATTGGTAAATCAAAGCCTGCTTCATTATTCTTTATTTCAAAATTTGGTTGTCTTGTTGAAACGGTGAAATTTTACAGCGAACCAACAATTAATTCAATGTGGGACTCAATAGACGTTTTACTTACGGCTAATCCTAACTTATTATTAAATCATCCTGAGGGAAAAATTGTTATAAAATACGAAACATCATATAATAAAGATATTAATACTGAACATTCAATAACAAAATTAAAAGAATTACAAACAAAAATAAAAGAACTATATGATTAAAGTATTAGGAGAAAACTACTATATTGATTTAGACAAAGTTGAAGAATATTTGGACATGTCTAATCAATACCCTGACGACGAGACTTCAGGTAACACAGAAACAAGGATTAACATCATAAAATTTGAAATGGTAAAAATGTTAATGGACACCGTTTTAACTGAACATGAAGAAATTGATGAGCAGTTAGGAATAAAATCAAGTTCAAATACAAGTATACCTTTCAGATTAGCATTTAATAGCTTATTAAATAAAAAACTTATAAATCATTATTAATATGGATACATCGTTAAACGAAAAAGTAAAACAGTCAATTCAAAACCTTAAAGATAAGAAATCAAGAATTTATTTTCTTATTCAAGACACTAAAGGTAACGCAAAAGCTTCTGTTAGATTAACTTATCAAATGGCAAAATTGCTATTAGATTCAGGATTTAATCCTATAATTCTCCACGAGAAAAAAGAATATGCTGGTGTTGTTGCTTGGCTTGACGAAGAATATATGTCAATCCCACACAGAGCTATTGAAGGTCAAAACTTAGAGATTGCACCTGAAGATTTTATTATTGTTCCTGAATTATTTGGATACGTAATGGACCAAATTAAAAATTTACCTTGTGGTAAAATAGTTTTTGCACAAAACTACAATCATATTGTTGAAACTCTACAACCTGGTCAAAATTGGGCTCAATACGGATTTCTTAAATGTTTAACTACTACAAAAAAACAACAAGAATATATTGAAACGGTTATGAGACAATCAAGTTTTGATATTATTAAACCTTTGATTACTGATAGTTTTTACCCAAAAAATGTTCCACCAATGCCAATCATTGGAATTCACACTAAAAATCAAGAAGATACTATTAACATTATCAAGACTTTTTATTTAAAGTTCCCTCAATACAGATGGTTTACATTTAGAGATTTAAGAGGACTTTCCGAAAAAGAATTTGCAAACTCATTAAGAGATTGTTTTGTTAGTGTTTGGATTGATGATGAAAGTGGATTTGGTACTTTCCCATTAGAATCTATGGCATCAGGAGTACCAGTTATTGGTAAAGTTCCAAATATTCAACCTGAATGGATGAATGATGATAATGGTGTTTGGATTACAAACAAAACATTAATATGTGATTTTATTGCTGATTATATCCAAAATTGGTTGGAGGATAATATCAAAACTGAACTTTATGAAAACATGAAGAAAACAGTTGAGAACTACACAAATAAACAAGAATTTGACTCTACAGTAATTTCATTATTTGAAAACTACCTAAACGTAAGGGCAGAATCATTTGAACAACAAATATCAAAAACAGAAGAATAATATGAAAGAAAAATTATCACTATCCATTATACTACCTATTAAATCATCTAAATCTAGAGATTTTAATGAGTACTTTGAAAAAGCAATGAATTCAATTAAAACACAAACTGTTGATATTGAAGAATTAATAATCATCCACACACCTGAAGAATCATTAGTTGAACATTTAAATGGTTATGATTTTGAATCATTAAATGTTACAAAGTTGTTATGGGATAAAGAACCTAGTTATGCAGAACAAGTAAATTATGGTATTAAAAACGCCAAAGGTACTTGGGTTTCATTATTTGAATTTGACGATGAGTATGCATCAATTTGGTTTAAAAACGTTAAAAAATACATTGAGTCTTTTCCTGAAACTCAAATATTTTTACCTGTAGTTGTTGAAACCGATGAAAAAGGTTTATTCGCAGGATTTACTAACGAAGCAACATTTGCAGCAAACTTTAGTCAAGAAATGGGATTTTTAACTAATGAAACATTACAAGACTATCAAAATTTCCAAACAGCAGGTGCGGTTATTAAAAAACAAGTTATTGAAGATTTTGGAGGGTTTAAACCTTCAATCAAATTAACTTTTGTTTATGAATTTTTATTAAGATTAACTTACAATTCTGTGTCAATTATGACAATACCTAAACTTGGGTATAAACATACCAACATGAGAGAAGGTTCTATTTTTTGGAATTATAAATTTGGTGAAAACAAAATGTTAGAAGATGAAGTTAAGTTTTGGGTTCAAACGGCAAAGAAAGAATTTTTCTTTGTTGACGATAGGGTCATAAAATATCAATCAGAAAATGGATAATGCAAGAAACTCTATCTGCAACAACAGAAGATGTTTCATCTAAAAAAAGGGGTAGGAAAACGGTAAATGTAAATTATTTTGATGTTAGAGAAGAGAACGCAGTAAGAAATTATTTATTGGCAGAAACTTCAGAAGAGAAAAACAAAATATACAACGAATTCTTAAGAGGTCCTTTAGATAAGATGATATCATCTATTATTAGAAGATACAAATTATATCGTAAAGACATGGATTTTACTGAAATCCATTGTGATACCCATTCTTTCTTAATGACTAAGGTTGATAAATTTAAACCAGCAAAAGAAAAGAAAGCTTATTCATATTTTGGAACCATTTGTAAAAATTACTTAATGGGCCAAATAATAAAAGACCAAAAAGAAACTAACAGAAAAGTTTCTTATGAAGATATGTCAGAAAGTATTGAACAAAGACCTGATATGATGTATCGCATTGATGAAGACCAAGTTGATACTAGTATTATAATTACAGAATATCTAAGAGAATTAAAGGATTTTATTGAGGGTGAAAATTTAAATGATAATGAAAGAAAATTAGGTTACGCATTAATTGATTTATTTGATAACTACGAATCTATATTCTCTGGAGCAGATAATAATAAGTTCAATAAAAATGTGATTCTTTTATCTTTAAGAGAAATGACAAATTTAACTACAAAAGAAATTCGTAGTTCAATGAAAAGATTTAAAAAATTGTATATTTTTATTCAAAGTAAAATCAAAACCGATTAAAAAGTATTTATAGATATGCCTAGACCACAACGTAAAGAAATTAATTTTAGTAAAGATTCAATCCTATCTTTAATGCAAGAAATCTATAATGAACTTGTAGAACAAAGACAAACGGCAATTCGGATTCAAAATAAAATGTTATCAATGTTAAAAGACCCTAATGATATGATGACTATTGGACCTGTAATTGAAAAACAACAAAAAATTGTAAATGATTGCGTTGAGAAAAAAATTAGTTTATCTAAACTACAATCAAGTATTTGGGAAAAATCTAACAACAATAATAATGAATCTTTTTCTCTTGCAGATTTAGATGACGACCTTATTCAAAATTTAATTGATAAGGATGTTTCTAATGATGAAGAAACTTATAAAATGAAATAATGATGGCAGATTTAACTTCAGATTTTGATAGTGCAAAAAGTCAAATAGCATCTATAAAATCTTATAAAGACATTTCCGCGGGCACTAAAGAACTAAAAAAATCTGCAGGTAATTCATTTTCACAATCAACGGCAAACTTAAATTCTTCTTTAGATAAAGTTTCAAATCAACAAAAAAGGTATCTAAGAGACCAACCAACCTCATTTGACCAATTATTACAATTAATAAACGTTACAAGTGGCAGTGGATTGAGTTCTACAAAATTTTTGAAACAAAAACTTTTAGAAGTTGTTGTTAAAATAGAACCTCAAATACAAAAACTCATAACCGAAGAGGCGTTAAAAGCTTTAGGTTGTTCACAAGAACAAACATTTAAAGGATATGATAAGACAAATTTAAAATTAAATCCTATAACAACACTTCCAATTGGTGAAGGAATTTATGTACCAGTACAATCTTTAGATTTGGCAAATTTATTAAAAAGTCCTGTTGATAGTAAAGTAGGTAAAATTTCATTTGAAAAAAATGACCCGAATGTTATATCTGGTTTTTATAAACCTTATTCAGGCCCTCTTCCATTCCCAATGAATAAGACATTAAACCTTAGAATGGAGGATTCAAATTTAACTAGGTCGTATGAACAGGAATTTGGTAAAAATTATCAAGGAACCTCAGGTTTAGACTTATTTGATTTTGTATATACCCCAACAAACCAATATGGTGTTAACCAACCTTGTTATAGAGTTGCATTAATTGATAAACCTGCGAATACTTTAACAATAGAAGGAACAACACCAGGAGAAAAAATTAATAAAGTTGGTGAATTTTTAAATGACTATTATTCAACAATTAGATTGGTTGACAAAGTTGATTTTGTTGCAATACTCTTAAATATAATTTCAGGGGTAATTAGTATTCAATCCAATTTAAGTGCCCAAGAAATAGAAAAAGGAAGCCAATTTTCTTTAATCATTCAAAGAATATTAGGTCTTTGTTTTGACAGTAGAAGAGAAATTGATGTTAGTGGTGTTTCAAAAGTTGCTGAATTAGATGGTGTTGATGACTCATTTTTTGAATTAACTGAAGTTGATTTAAGAAATATTGAAATTAGAATATCTAATATTCAAAATGGTGTTATGGAATTTGAAGGGTGTGATAATGTTAAATTACCTGTTGATTATGATACATTAATTGATGAGTTAATTAAATTTAGAGATACTGTTGATGACCAAACACCTGAACAACAAGTACAAAGTATTAGTAACATTTTAGATACTTTATATCAAAATCCTGAATGGCAAGCGTTTTTACCAACAAATTTTAATCTTGAAGTTGCGGTTAATAAAGAAATTATTAAACAAATCCCTTTAGCGGTCGCATCTGCTGTATTGAGTCCTAAAGTATTATTTCCAATTTTTACTCTACTACAAGTTGTTGAAGGTCAAGCAAAAAATACCTACAATCAAGCGGTAACCTCAGGCAATACATACGTACAATCGGGTAATACAACTCTTGGTGGTGTAAATAATATCATTAATAACGGAGTAGATTTTTTAAAAGTATTTAAAAGTTTTAATGTCCAATTAATTTCAAAAATAGGTGCGATTTTTTTAAAGGCGTTGTATGATATTTTGAAAAGAGATATTTTACTCTTAATTAGTTCGGTTATTTCCGATATTTCAAAATCACAGAGGTTAAAAAAATATACAATAATCTTAAGATTGGTTAGTATACTTTTAATATTAGCTCAATTAATTGATGATTATAGAAAATGTAAATCATTAATTAACAACATTTTATTATTGTTAAAAACAATATTTGGTGTGTCGGATGGGTCAATACCATTTCCACTACTAATATTTACCGAGTTTTTACCAGGAACTTCACCTGAAAGGTCAACAATAAATACAATTGAATTATTACAGGGGGTTGGCATACCAACTGGGGTTTTACCTGATGGTTCACCTAATTTAATGGGAATATATAATTTAATGACGCATAAAGGTGCTGATAAAGAAGAGTCTGAAAATGGTAAGGTTGAAGGTACAGTAATTGTTCCTCCATTAACTGGTGGTCTACTTAAAGTGTGGGGTAAAAAAAGATAATATGATTAAAGAAGAATTTGAAAATATAGTAAAAGAATTAGGTGATTTAAAAAATCTACCTAACACTAAGTTAATTGAAATCATGGATAAACTAACAACTGATTTTGAGTTAACAAAAAATAATATAATTGGTCTTACAGTTTACTTAGATAGTGTAGAAGAATTATATAATAAAACATTAGAAGAATATCAATCTAGAACATAATGGAAAATAATACATTACTTTATCAAGGGGTTGTACTTGATAATGAAGACCCAATGATGTTAGGTAGGGTTAGAGCCAGATTTCAAAATCCACCATCTGACATGGGTAGTTATGATGATATTATAAAATCAATTAAAAACCCACCTTGGAATGAAGAAAAAGATAAGTGGACTCCAAGAGACCCTTTTGTATTCACTCCACTTATACCATACTTTATTTATCAAGTACCAAAAAACGAGGAATTAATTCAATTAATGTATCTTAATAAAGATTACAAATTCCAAAATCAATATTACATACAAAGTAATTTTTCAACACCTACCGCAACAAAATTTGAATACAATCAAGGTGCCAATAAATTTACAGGTATGGGTACCCAATTTGTTGCACCAAAACCGTTAAAAAACCAAGATGGTACTTACACTAATTCTGCAATCCATAAAGGTGTATTTCCAGAACCTGGTGATAATGGAGTATTAGGTCGTGGTAGTGCAGATGTTATTGTAAAAGAAAATGAAATATTAATTAGGGCGGGTAAATTTAAAGGAACTTCTCTTGAGCCAAACGTTATTCCATCAGGAAATCCTAAAAGAGGATTTTTACAATTATCAAAATTTAATTTAACAAAAGTTAAACAACCTGATAAAGTTGTTACACAAATTAACGAAGAAACTGTTTTAGTAAAACACCTAATTGAATGGGTTATAACAAATCCTGAAAATACTCAAGAAAAATTTACAGGTACTGTTTATCTTTATAGATTAAAAAATGATTTATCTACTAACTCAAAAAATTTAACTGTTGGTAGTGTGGTTAAAGAAAATTTAAAATCATTAGTTGCGTCTGAAACCTTTAGTCTATTATCTAAACCAGAAGTTGTTGCATTTATAAATAATTTTATACAAACTTGTAATTCCTCAAACACAACAAAATCAGGAATTCAATTATTTACTGACCCAAATAATAAATTTCCAATTTTTTATAGGCCAAATAATTTAACCTATAATATTTTAAAATCTTCAGTACCGCCAGCACCAACGTACAATAAAAACTATTATTCTATTGGTAATAAATTTTGTACTGGTGTTTTACCTATAGTTAATTGTGATGTTAATATACAAGTTATTGATATTTCAACAGGTTTAGTTGTTGCAACTGGAATTGCAAATGGTAACCAAAATTTATTAAATGAGCTTTATCAAAGTGTTGTTAGCCAAGTAACCACAAATTTAATTTCACAAAAAATAGAGAATGTATTGTTACCAACTGTTGATGATTTGGATGGTACAACAATAACTGCGCCAACAACAATTAATGTTGCTGAATCTACAGCATCATTTAAAAATGTTACAGAAATTTATAATCAAATAAAATTAAAAACAGCGTTAAGAATTCCTGGATACGGTTTGATTTATGGTCAAGATAAAGTTGGTGTTCCAACAAATTTAAAATCAACAACGGTTCCACAATCAAAATCTTTTGCAGACCCAACAACATATGGAGCATTAGCTAGTGATTACCTATACTTATTATCACATAACTCATCAATACCTGGTAAAGGTAAAATTAACTTTGATAACACTTTATATGGTATTAATCTTGACCAATTTGTGGATGAAATATTCCCAAAAACATCAAGTTTAGTTAGAGGTGAAGAACTTTTAGAGTTAATTAATATTATTGTTAGATTCCTTACAACCCACACTCACGCATACCCTGGTCTACCTCCAGTACCCGTTACTCAAGACGGTTCGAACATTGCCGACATGTTAACCGAACTTCAAAACTCTTATACAAAAATTCTTAATAGCAATATCCGACTTAATTGATATTTATAAATAAAAAATAATGTCAATTTTAAAGTCATACGTAGATAAGAATAATACAATACAATCAAATTCATATGTTAATACGGGTAGAAACCCTATTATTGAATTGAATTTTGGTGCGTCTGATTTTATTGTACCAAATTATGGTTATAGTAGACTATTGTTTAATTTAGATTTAGAGTTATTAAGAGAAAATATAGTATCGGGTGTTATATCAACAGGATGTACCACAGGTATGACTCACGTTCTTCAAATGACAAACACATCATCGTTTGATAATGAATTATTAAATACGTTTATGTCAAACGAACGAAGAAGAGCAACTTCATTTGATTTAATATTATTTAGAATTCCAAAAACATCAGGAACAACAGGAAACCCACAACCTTGGGATGAAGGTGTTGGTTTTGATTACACCGATTCTAATATAAATCAAAATAGTTCTTATGGTGGCTCAACACCAATAACTTACGTTGATAGTAGAGCATACTCAACAAGGCCATCAAATTGGTACCAAACAACTACAATAAGTGGGTGGTCTCAATCAGGTGTGTACAATAACAAAAATGAAGGTACCGTAAATTATTCAGGTTTAACTATTATTGCAAGACAACATTTTGAACTTGGTAATGAGAATATTAATATGGATATGTCCAATGAAATTAATGGTATATTAAATGGTACTATCACAGGTGTTACAGGTTGGGGTGTTGCATATCTACCACAAATTGAAAACATTACAGGTTTAACTGACAGTTATAGTGTTGCGTTCTTTTCAAGACACACACAAACATTTTATCAACCATTCCTTCAAACAACTTATGATGATTTAATTAAAGACAATAGAAACTTATTCTTGAAGAGCCAAGAAAATAAACTTTATTTGTATGTTTATCAAAATGGTGATTATAAGAATTTAGATTCCGACCCTGTTGTTAGGATTGAAGACCGAAATGGTGATGCGGTTGCAGGTATGGCAACCCTATCAA
>Ga0315284_10017331_pt1 | contig 10215 bp, 7 predicted proteins | sample YL17G09_16_MG_FD_203696 | JGI IMG/M metagenome (GOLD analysis project Ga0315284, IMG submission 203696) | Sediment microbial communities from Yellowstone Lake, YNP, Wyoming, USA - YL17G09_16 | ecosystem: Environmental > Aquatic > Freshwater > Lake > Sediment | place: USA: Wyoming | collected...
CGGCGCGGGAAGTTCCAACTTCACGTATCCACGCTCGAAGGCGACCAGCGCCGACTCCTGCCAGTCAACGGAGGTGACGTAGGGGCTCATCTCGATGATCCCCGCGATGCCACTTTGGCTCCGGACGGCCAGCACCACGCCGGAGGGGTCTGCATAGGTCATCCGGTAGGGCTCGCCGAGCAGATGGCGCATCAGGTTGACCTGGTGAATGTAGTAGTTCACGAAGTTGAGGTACTGCTTGTAGGTCTCCTCGTCCATGTCGCTCGCGGGTGGGTCCCATTCGAGCGGCGGCACGGGCTCGTCGCTCTTGATGAGATCGTGGAATCCGCCGGCGATCCAGTTGCCCGCGGGCATCAGGAGGCGCACATAGCGCAGCGCGCCCAACTCGCCGGTTTGCTTGAGGCGTTCGATCTCGGCCTTGGCGTAGATGGTGGCGGGGTCGCTCCGCTTGTGGTAGCCGACCATGACCCAGGCGACGCTTCCAGCGAGGGCGTCGAGGATTTTCTGGCCCGCGTCGAGCGAGCCGGCGAGCGGCTTCTCGACGAAGACCGGGACCCCGGCTCGGAGCAACTCGGGGATCAGCCTCCCGTGCCGCGTGAATGGCTGAGAGGCGACGATCCCGTCGGGCTCTTCGCTGGCCAGCAACTGCTGGTGGTCGCGGTACACGCGCGGCACGCCGTAGCGCGCGGCGACCTGCTTGCCGAGGTTCTCCCGCAATTCGGCGATGGCCACCACTTCGCAGTCGGGCACGGTGACGTAGTTCTTCAAATGGGCGCACTGCCCCATGCTCCCCACCCCAACGAACGCGATCCTCGGCCTTCCCACGCGCGCCTCCTTCCGGGCGGCCCTCCGGCCGGACCGCCGGGCGCCCCTTTCGCCGCGCCAACGGGGTTGTCCTATTGGCGGCCAAGCCATGTGGCAAGGGCTTGCGGGCCGCAGTGCGTGACCGCACAGGAGGAATCGCCGGGCGTCGCGCTGAAACGAATGGCCGGGAACCAGGCGAGCGTCCCGGGTAACGAGTGTGCCACGTGCACGAATCGGCCAGGATGATCCCACCGCCAGGAGGCTGACTCGGCGCGAGTTTCTCGCCGCCTCCGTCTGCGCGGCCTCCACGGCCGGCGGCCTGGGGCTCGCCGGGGCGCCCGCCGGGCAGCCGGGGCGCCGGAGCCGGGGTCCAAGGCCCGAATCGAGTGAAAGGAAAGCCACGATGTCGAAGCCTGTTCTGGGAGCGCAACTCTACACCCTGAGGGATTTCCTGAAGACCCCTCCCGAGATCGCCGGGACGCTGAAGAAGGTGGCCAAGATCGGCTACACGGCGGTGCAGTGCTCCGCGCTCGGCCCCGTGGACCCCAAGGAACTGGCGAAGATGGCCCAGGATGCCGGCCTCACCGTCGCCGCCACCCATGTGGGATGGGGCCGGTTGCTTAACGACCTGGATGGCCTGATCGCGGAACACAAGTTGTGGGGGTGCAAGCACCCGGCGATCGGCGGGCTGCCTGGCGAGTATTACAGCCTGGACGGCTTGAAGCGCTTTCTCGACGAAGTGCCGCCTGTGGCCGAGAAACTGGCCCAGGCCGGGATGGACTTCTCGTACCACAACCACAACCACGAACTGGCGCGCTACGGCCGCAAGACCTGGCTGGCCCTGCTCTACGAGGAGGCGTCGCCCAAGCACGTCAAGGCCGAACTCGACACCTACTGGGTTCAGGCCGGCGGCGGCGACCCGGCGGCGTGGGTCAGGAAATGCGCCGGCCGCGAGCCGCTCATCCACCTCAAGGACATGACGATCACGCCGCAGCGCGAGGTGCGCTTTGCCGAGATCGGCGAGGGGAACCTCAACTGGCCGGCGATCCTGGAGGCGGCTGCGGCGGGCGGCGTCGAGTGGTACCTGGTCGAGCAAGACAACTGCTACGGCCGCGACCCGTTCGAATCCCTGGCCATCAGTTACCGCAACCTCAAGGCGATGGGCCTGCGCTAAGGGACGCCCGCCGGCTTGGGAAGGAGTTGCTTGCCGGCGGTGGAAGGTTTAGCCATCTCTGCCGACGACGGAGGTCAATCCAATGAAACCGATCATCCTGGTTGTGATCGCGCTGGTGGCGTGCTACGGGTGCGCGGCGGGGGCGCAGCCGTTCCATCAGGCCGAACTGATCTTCCCCCTGGAGAGCTTCCACAACCACGCCTCCTGCATCGTCCAATGTCCCAACGGCGACCTGCTCGCCTGCTGGTACCGGGGCGTCGGCCCCGAAAAGGGCGACGACGTCGCCATCTGGGGCGCCCGCAAACTCAAGGACGAAGCCACCTGGCGCACGCGCTTCATCATGGCCGACACGCCCGGCTACCCCGACGACAACCCCTGCATGTTCGTGGACCCGCAGGAGCGGCTCTGGCTCTTGTGGCCGACGCTCCTCGCCAACAAGTGGGAGACCGCGGTGATGAAGTACCGCATCTCCAGCGACTACCAGAAACCGGATGCGCCGCCGGTGTGGGCATGGCAGGACATCATCCACGTGACGCCTGCGCAGTTCGAGAAGGACGTCGCCGCGGGCATCGAGCGCTTCACGGCCCAGTACCCTGAGCTGGTCAAGGCCGCAGGCGATCGGGCAGCCACCTACATCAACGAGATGAAGACGCGGGCGGCGGACCCGCTCCAACAGCGCCTGGGCTGGATGACGCGCGTCCATCCCACGCTGCTCCCCTCGGGGCGCCTCATCGTGCCGCTCTACACCGACGCCTACAGCGTGAGCATCATGGCCATGACCGATGACTGGGGCCAGCACTGGATCACCAGCCAGGCGCTGGTGGGGCTGGGCAACATCCAGCCCAGCGTGGTGCGCAAGAACGATGGCGCGCTGGTCGCGATGATGCGGGAGAACGGCATGACCCGGCGCATCCGCATCAGCGAGTCGAAAGACAACGGGATGACGTGGGGCCCCGTCGCGAGCATGGGCCTGCCCAACCCCGGCTCGGGCCTCGAGGTCATCCGGCTTGCGAACGGGCACTGGGCGCTCATTTACAACGACACTGAACAAGAGCGCTACAGCCTCGCCGTCTCGATCAGCGAGGACGAGGGGAAGACGTGGAAGTGGACGCGCCATCTCGAGAAGTGGACGCCGGCGCAGGGCATTTCCGCGTCGTATCCCTCGATCATGCAGGCGAAGGACGGCACACTCGACGCCACCTACTCCTACAGCGACCCCAAGGGCCAGTCCATCAAGCACGCGGCCTTCAACGAAGAGTGGGTGATGCGGGGGGACGGGGGTTAACCCGCTGCGCGGCGCGGATGGCGGAGGGTGGACGTGAGGATCTGCGTGATCGGCGGTTCGGGGCACATCGGCAAGAACCTGGTCGAGATGCTCGTGGGCGACGGGTTTGAAGTCGCCATCGTGACGAGAGGCTACACGCCCATCCCCTCGACCGCTCCGTGGGAGAAAGTGCAGGTCACGCGGCACGAATACCGGCGAGGCGACCCCGAATGGGCGAGGTGCCTAAAGGCCATCGGCGCGCAGGTGGTGGTAGACATCCCGGGCGCCGACGTGCCGGCCACCTACGACGCGGCGAAGGGCGCCTGCGAGCACTTCATCGCCTGCGGATCGGTGTGGATGTTCGGCGAGCCCAAGGTGGTGCCCACCCCCGAGGAGGCGCAGTCGCCATGCCCCTTCGAGGGCTACGCGGTCCGTTACCGCGAACTGCTCGAAACCAGGAGCCGCGCGTCGGCGGACGGCATCGCGTTTACCGCCATCATGCCCCCCAACATCTGCGGGCCCGGCAAGGTCCCCCTGGAGGCGCGCGGCGGCCGGAGCCTCGAGGTTCATGCCGCGCACCGGCGGGGAGAGCCGGTGCCGCTGCCCGAGCCGGGGCAAACCCTGATCGGCCCCTGCGATGCCGAAGATGTCGCGCGAGCCTTCTTCCTGGCGGTTCACCAGCGGCAGGCCGCGGCGGGCGAGATCTTCAACGTGGGCGCGCGCTATGCGCTGACGGCGCTGCAATTCGTGCAGACCTACGCGGAGATCTACGGCGTGAACATCCCCGTCGAGTGGCACAGTTGGCAGGAGTTCGCGACCGTCATCTCGCCCGACCTGGGCACTCACTTTCACTTCAAGGCCCACATGTGCCCCGACCTGGCGAAGATCTCGGCACGCATCGGCTACGCGCCGTACTTCACGCCGCAAGAGACGATGGAGCGCGCCGTGGCCTGGATGCGAGACCAGGGGATGGTGTGAAGGGTGAGGGGTGACGGCCCACCGGGCCACTGCACTCGGGGCCCATGTGGGACAGGCGCCCTCGCCTGTCTATGACCGCGCTCCGACGCTCGCGTCGGCACAGCCGAGGGCGGCCGTGCCACATCTACCGCGGCGTCCGGGCGGAGTCTCGCAAGTGAGCCACCAGCCGCCGCAGCGAAATCGTCGCCCCCGCGCACACCGAGTCGCCGCCGCCGTAGTACACGTACAGTTCCTCGCCGATGACCACGTTGCCCGCGGGGAAGACCACGTTGGGCACGTGGCCCTCGCGCTCATAGGTCGCCTCCGGCTCGAAGATGGGGTGGGGGAGGCGCGCGATGATGCGCGTGGGATCCTGCAGGTCCAGCAGCATGGCCCCGACGCGGTACACCGAGTTCGCGTCCACGCCGTGATAGATCATCAGCCAGCCGTCATCGGTGCGGATCGGCGGCGTGCTGGCGCCCACCTTCGAGGCCTCCCATTCGGTTTCGGACTGCGCGAAGAGCCTGAAATCGCTCCAGTGCAGCAGGTCATCGGAGTAGGCGAGCCAGATGCTGGGCTTGTCGCAGCCGTACCGCGGGCCCACCCATTGCAGCGGCCGCTCGAAGCGCACGTACCGGCCGCGCACCTTCTCGGGGAAGATCACGACGTCCCGGTTGTCCACGTCATCCCCGGTGATGGGGCCGAGCCGCGTGAAGCGGCGCAGGTCTTTGGAGGCGGCGAGCCCGGTGCGCGTCCAGTTCTCGACCAGCGCCGGCGGCGCATCCGGCGGGAACTGGTGCTCCTCCTTCCGATACGAATAGGGAGGAAACGGCCGCGCCGCGTACGTGATGTAGAACGTGTCGCCGAACTTCACGATGCGAGGGTCCTCGACGCACCCGGCGTCGAAACCCTCAGCCGCCGGCGAGAACACCGGCCGATCGGAAGCGCGCGTGAAGTGCAGGCCATCCGGGCTGGTCGCCAGCCCCAGGTGGATCACATAGTCGCGGTACTCCGCCGACGCGCGGTAGAGCAGGTGAACCGTGCCGTTCTCGTACCAGGCGCCGGGATTGCACACCGCAGCGGCCTCCCAGTCGCCCTCGCCGGTCGGGTTGAGGATCGGGTTGCCTTCCCAGCGCTGCAACTCCAGTGTGTCCATGGCTCCCTCCGGGGTTCACAAGGACTTGTCGCGCAAGGGTGTACTACGCCTGCGGGCCGTCTCCTCTTCGCTGGGTTGACGCGGCGGGAAGGTCTTTGCCGGCTCTGATGGAACTTCCTCAGGGGACAAACGCCGGCTTATTGAGATTCGCCAAATAGAATAGATTGGTAATCTGAAATGGACGGGCCGATTAAGAATCGGCCCCTACAGCCGGGTTTTCGCGTGTAGGGGCCCAATCTGATTGGGCCCGGAAGCTGAACGTTGCCAACCTAATCTGCGGGATTCAATGATGGGCGCGAAGGCCGGCCCTTCAGGAGAGGCCTGAGATGCACGTGGCGCATAAGGAAACGCTCACCTCGAAAGAACGCGTGAAGATCGCTTGTGCGCATCGGGAGCCTGATCGCATTCCCCTCCAAGGCTACTTCACGCCCGAGATCTGGCAGCGATTGCAGACCCATTTCCCGGGCCGCGACCTCCTGGAGGTGCTGCGCATTGACCTGCGCGGCGCCGGCGGCGTCTCGTGTCGCGCTCCGGCGAAGCCGCCTCGGCCGGGCATCGCCGACCATTACGACATCTGGGGAGTGGGCTATCGAAGCGTCTCGAACGAGTTCGGCACGTATGACGAAGCGAGCGACCTCGCCCTGGCGCGAGTCAAGACCATGGACGACGTCCTCTCCTATCCGTGGCCGGACCTCGCCGACTACGACTTCTCGGGCGTCGAGGCGGCCTGCGACCGGGTGGCCGACTACGCCGTCTGCTTCGGCGGCGCGGGGATGCCCGACATCGTGAACGGCGTCTCCCGCGGCCGCGGCATGGAGCAGGTGCTCGTGGACATCATGACCCAGGATGAAGTCGGGATGGCGATCATTGATCGCCGCGTGGATTTCTACTACGAGTATTGCCGGCGCGGCCTGGAGGCCGGCCGCGGCAAGATTGACATCCTGTGCCTGGGCGAGGACTGCGGTACCCAGAAGGGAAGGCTCTTCTCCCCCGAGGTGTTCGACGCGTTCTTCGTGCCCAGGCTCAAGCGCTTCATGGATTTGGCCCACGAGTACGGCGCGCTTGCCATGCTCCACTCCTGCGGCGACACCCACGAGATCATGCCCACCTTCATCGCGATGGGACTGGACATCCTCGACGCCATGCAGCCGGAGCCGGCGGGCATGGACCCCGAAACCATCAAGCGCAACTTCGGCGGCCGGCTCACCTTCTGCGGGCTGGTGAGCACCCAGCAGACCCTGCCCCACGGCACCGCTGAGGACGTGCGCGCCGAGGTTCGCCATCGCAAAGAAGTCATCGGCCGCGGCGGCGGCTACATCCTCAGCCCCGCCCACTGCATCCAGCCCGACACGCCCCTCGAGAACGTCCTCGCCCTCTACGAGGAAGCGCTCGGCGTGGAGCGGCTCTGACCCGGCGCCATGACCCCGCATCGGCAGCGCGGGCGCCAAGGCCTGAGCGCCGCAGTCGGCCTGTTCGCGCTGGCCGTCGTGCTGCTTGCGCGGCCGGCTGGCGCGCAGCAGGAGCCGGGGCGGCTGCTTGATCGCACGTCGCTCTGGGAGAAGACCGGGCGGGACCTGCTTCGCGGTTTCGACAACATGTACCAGCCCTGCGTGGTGCAGGATCCCGGTGGCGCCTACCCATTCAACATGTGGTTCTTCGGGTGGGCGGCGCAGGACTGCAACCCCGGCTATCCAGGCTGTGACGCGATCTTCTTCGCGCGCGGCAAGGACCTCGATCACTGGGAAGTCTACGCGGGCGATGGCCGGTTCGACGCGACCATGAACCCCAAGCTCTGGGTCCCGGTGGTCGCCGCCGCCGACAAGCCCTACGATCAATGGCACAACGGCGACCCCTCGGTGGTGCGCTTTCGCGGCCACTACTACATGGCTTTGTCCTCGACCGGGTTTGACCTGGACGGCCTCCGCGGCGACGACCCGAAGGACACCGACGGCTGGCTCTGCTGCGTGATGGGCGCCGTCTCGAGCGACGGCATCCACTGGCGCAAGACCTCCGGGCCCATCCTCATCTGGGACCAGGAATTGGGCAAGCGCGAAGCCTACGGCAGCCCCGACTACGTCGGCGACTACGCCCGCCCCTCGCTCATGCGCGATGGGGACCGCTGGCGGCTGTGGTTCGATTACTGGTGTCCGGGGCAGGGCGTCTCGATGGGCTACGCCGAGAACCGCGGCGAGTTCACGGACCCCGCGCAATGGAAGGTCCTGCGCGCCGGAGCCCACCCCGTGCTCGCCTCGTTCCCCAACCCGAGCGTGATCAAGGTGGACGTGCGCTACTACGCCTACGGCGATCCGCCGGATTACCCCGGCCGCGGCGATCCGTGGGTGAAGCGGCAGGTGTTCGAGGCCACCTCGATGGATGGCCTCAACTGGACGGTGCTGGGCTACGTCGGCCCTGACGCCGACACTCCCGCCTGCCAGGTGCCGCAGGCGGCGGTCCTGGACACCGGCGGCCGGAAGTGGATCTACGTTTTCTATGCCTGCCAGATCGGCGGGCAGCCCTACGACTGGCGTTATGACCGGATCCGCTGCATGCGGCGGACCGCGGAGGGCGCTTCGCCGCCCGCGCGCTGACGCCCGGCAGGCGCCGTTCTACAATGTGTTGCCTTGGCTAAGCAATGGCGGAAAGGACGCCGATGAATCGGAGCAGCCTTCTCCCGGCGGCGGCCGGGTTGATTGCGATGCTTCTTGCGGCGGGAGGGCCGATCGTCGCCGCGGAAAGAAACCAAGAGCAGGAGGTGCGCACGGTGCCAGCCGCGGTGAATGTGACCCCGCCGGCCGGGGAGCGCTATCAGGCCGAGGTTCCCGACACGCTCGACCTGGCGGCGCGCGCCGAGATCGCGCTCAATGCGCTCACCGGCGCGCTGGATCCGGCCTACAATTACGAGATCTACTTCGGCGTGGATTTTCACTCCCACCCGCCGGTGATGAGGCACGAGGTGAGCGGGCTGCCCACCAACAACCCCAAGTTCGCCGAATCACTGCCGATGATGCGCGTGATGAGCGGCAGCGACGCGCATCTCGACATCGAGCGCGGCATGATGGCGGCGCTGGTCGCGAGCATCGGCCCGGACGGGCTCTACTATGCGCGCGCGAAGGGCCGGCCGTGGCACAGGAACGACCCCGCCTGGAACCCGGCCAACGAGGACTTCGCCAACGTGTACGGCAACGGCCGCGCCCTGCTGGCCATGATGGCCTGGTATCAGCGCGACCGCGATCCGGCCTGGGCCGCGCGCCTTGACAAGATGGCCGATGCGCTCGCGCGCATCGCCTGGCAGAAGGACAATTACACCTTCTTCCCCGACGCGCGCGTGGGGGAATCGTTCAGTTTTCCGATCTCGGGGTGGACGCCCGCCACCGTGGAATCGAAGGACTACAACTTCGGCGTCTTCATGTATCACAGCGGCGTGCTGCGCGCCTTCGCGCGCTGGTACGAAATGCGCAAGCGCCCGCAGGACCTCGAGATGGCGCGCCGACTCGCGCGCTACCTGCGTCAGCCGGGCATGTGGGGCGTCGTGGATCCCGCGCGGCGCGCCTCGTTCGGCGGCCACTTCCACGCGCGGGTGGCGGCGCTGCGGGGCCTGGCGGAGTACGCCATCGCCGCCCACGATGCCGAGACGCTGCAATTCGCGCGCGAGGGCTACGAGTACGCGCGCAGCGTCGGCGTCCCCTCGATCGGCTGGTTCCCCGAGTTCGTGGGCGGACCGTTCTGTGAGACCTGCTGCATCGCCGACATGGTGGGGCTGGCGGTCCAACTCTCCGACGTGGCTAGGTCCGACTTCGTCGGACCGCCATCCCGGCCCCGACGGAGTCGGGGCCTAGGGACCGGCGCCGGCGACTACTGGGACGATGTGGACGCCTACGTGCGCAACCAGTTGACCGAGCAGCAGTTTCTGCGCGCCGACGTCCTGGAGAAGGTCTCCCAGGACGGCCCGGCGCGGCCCACCATTGACACGCCGCGCGAATCCGCCGACCGCGTGATCGAGCGCAACCTGGGCGGCTTCGCGGGCCACGGCAACCCGACCAGCCTTCCCAACGCCTGGATCATGCACTGCTGCACCGGCAACGGCACGCAGGCGCTCTACTACGCCTGGGAAGGCATCGTCCGCGCCAAGGGCGACACTGCGGAGGTCAACCTGCTGCTCAACCGCACCTCGCCCTGGGTGGATGTGGATAGTTACCTGCCCTACGAGGGCAAGGTCGTCTTCCACGTCAAGACGGCGAAGCGACTCTCAGTTCGCCTTCCAGCCGGGGTGGCGGCCGACCAGGTCTGCGGTTCGAGGAATGGCAAGGCCATCTTGCCAAAAGCGAATGGCAGGCGGCTCGTCTTCGAGGGGCTGGCGCCGGGACAGACGCTGACCATCGAATTCCCAATGCCGCAACGGACGGAGACCTTCACCGTGGCGGACAAAGAGTATCGCGCGAAGTTCCGCGGCGGCGCTTTGGTCTGGATTTCCCCCCGCGAGGAGAGCGCGGGCGGCTATCCCATCTACCTGCGCGACAACCTGCGTGCGCGCCAGGCGCCGATGAAAACGGTCACCCGCTACGTGTCGCCGGTGCAGATTCGCGGGTAGCCTTCCTGGCGGTGCGCAGGAAGATGGGCTGGGCACGCGAACTGCATGCCGTGACAGGGTGCGGGGAGGTGTCTGCGAGCCGCAACGAATCACGCCGCCTCGACGGCCGCGGTACCAGACGATGTACGCGCCCGCACCGCATCGCGCCCGCATCTCCTTTCGCGCAGGAGGACGATCATGAGCCGGATGTCCGCACCCGTCGCGCTGGGCCTGGCCGCGCTGGCTTGCCTGGCGGCGGCCGGCGCGAGTCGGGCAGCCAATAACGGGAGGAA
>Ga0315284_10017332_pt1 | contig 10215 bp, 7 predicted proteins | sample YL17G09_16_MG_FD_203696 | JGI IMG/M metagenome (GOLD analysis project Ga0315284, IMG submission 203696) | Sediment microbial communities from Yellowstone Lake, YNP, Wyoming, USA - YL17G09_16 | ecosystem: Environmental > Aquatic > Freshwater > Lake > Sediment | place: USA: Wyoming | collected...
TTCTTATCATCGGTAAAGACGTCCTGCTGTTCATCGGCTTTCTCATCATTTACTTTCTTACGGGAAAGGTTAGCATCGTTCCCGTCTTCGCCGGGAAAGCTGCTACGGCTCTTCAGCTCTCTATGGTTGCCGCGATTCTAATCGCACCGGAAGTGTCTTCCGTGTTTCACGGGTGGGTTTACTTTCTGCACCTTCTGTGGTGGTCCGCCGCATTAGCGGCGCTGGTTGCTACTTTAGTCTATATCCGCAACGGCTCCAGATTCATCGAACAATACGAACAAAACAACGGGCACGCTTAGCCACATGGGGGAAAAACTCCTGACCTTTTTTTCATCCTGAACAGGGATTTTACATACCAACCATTTGTGAGCCGGATTTCAGAGTAACCGATTTTCCCTTCCATAAGAATTTTCCCGTCAGGCCCGGGGGCAGAGTTATGGCGCCTTTAATGCCGGTTTTTCCGCTTCGTTCAAGCCGGACTTTTATTTCTCCGAGCGGATGCGGCACTTTGCCCTCGACCCAGGTCAAAGAGCCGAGGTGGGGTTCGATTCGGACGGACTTGAACCCCGGTTCAGCCGGCTCGATGCCGCAGACGGTTGCCAGTAAATCATAATTGGGGCTGGCGCTCCAGGCGTGGCAGTCGGAACGGGTGGGTTCAGGATTTTCCGCGAAAGTTGTAAGGCCCATTTGGAGCATATCGCGCCAGGGCTGGAGCATTTCAATATAGCGGTCGCCGAGGCCGACTTTATCAATAGCCCTTACAAGATAGTAACGGAAATAAAAAGTGCACTGGGTAAGGTCTTTTTCGGAAACGACTTTTTCCATCAGTTTTTTCTGCTCTTTGGGGCCAATCAAATCAACCAGCACGGCGAGGATATTGGCGTGCTGGCTGAAAATAGTTTTATCCGGAGTGTCGGCTAATAGGCCCCGTTTGTCATCCCAGCAAAGTTTATAGGTGGATTTTTTGAGCGAATCGGCAAGATTCCTGTAATGTTCCGCGAAATAGTGTCTGCCGAAAGCGTCATTCAACCGGGCGGCGTAATTGAGGGCATACACGAATTGAAGCGTAAGGATGGAGGAGCGGCCGCGGTCGTCGCTCGTGGGCACGCCGCCAATATCTTTTTTGCTGTCCCAGGGCCAGGACCAGTCAACGAAATTCCACCAGGGTGTTGCGCCGAGCATTCCGGTTGAGCCGATATATTTTTCGTGCCAGTTGAGGACGGAGTCGATGCCTGGCAGATATGATTTGACGAATTGGGGGTCGTCGCGGTGCATCCAGTAATCGTGAACCATAGCAACCCAGAAGAGTGAATAAGGCGGGATAATCTGCATAGATGAGCAGGGGTATCGGCTCTGGGTGAGACCTTCGGGGATGCGTGAGTCATCATAGGCGGCAATGGCGTTTCGCATCAGGCGGTCATCGCCGGAAACGTAAAGCGATATCAGCGCCTGTATGCGGGTGTCGCCGACGTACTGGAGCTGTTCGTAATAGGGGCAGTCGAAATAAGTTTCATTGGCGCAAAGTCGTGCGGTTCGCCAGCCGACGTCCCAGATATTTTTTAAGGAAGAATCGCTGCTGCTGAAAGACGCGTTTTCCTTGAATGGATACGCGGTAAATCTGCCGTAGAAATCATTAATCGTTAAAGGTTCGTCACCGGTCTGGATTTCCATCTGGAGATATCGCCAGGTTCTAAACCACAGCGTGCCAAAGAGGCGATTGTCGCCGCCGTCAGGCAGGAAAGTGTCTGAGAAACCATTGATTTGCCGGCCTTCTATTTCATCCCTGTTACCTTTTTGCTTTTTGGAATCGAAGAGGGCTTCGCTGTAGGTCAGAACAATTTGCGAATCCCTGCCCCCGCTGACCAAAAGTTCGGGATAGGCGGTTGTCAGGAAGGTCTGGTCGAAAAGGATTGTTGCTTTTGTTTTTGCGGGGACAGTCAGTTTCCGCCGGCTGTCGAAGAAATCATCGTTTATTTCGACGCCGGCCGCTCGTCTTACTTTGCCGATTCGCTGCAATTTATCTTCCATCAGCGGAATCGTTCGAGGCACGAGCATCCAGGTATTATCGAGAGCGACGCCGGGGGGTGCCGCTTTATTGAGCAGGCGGACGTTAAGCCAGCCGCTATCATCAAAATCCGTCTGCTGCCAGCCCCAGGGGTATTTGTCCGCGACTACTTTTTCGCCAGGGCCGACAAAGTTGAAGGAATTCAAAGATGGATTGACAGGCGAATATGCGAGGTTTTGAAGCACCTTCCATTTTTGGTCGGTGTTGAGAAAATTATATTTTGGGTCATCGGCCTGCAGGAGGAAGGCAGTCCGCAGTGTCATCTGGGCAAAGGGGATGAATTCGCCGAAATTCCAGACGACGGCAGCGATAGTATTTTTGCCTTTGACGAGATAAGGTGCGATATCGACCGATTCGAAACGCCAGTGCATAAGGTCGCCGCGGGCAGGCCCGCGACAGACGCCCTGCCCATTGACAAAGAGCCGGTAGCGGTTGTCGGCTGAGACGTGAACGATGAATTTTTCGGGAGTTGAATTGAGGTCGAAAGTCCTGCGGAAATGATACACGCCGTAATCCTTCGGCGAGGCGGTCGGATGCGAAATCCAGTCGGCCTGCCAGCGCCTCGTCAACAGGTCGGGATTAATTTTGATTTCGGATGACTGTGCGAGGGCAGTTGAAATAATAAAAACACTCATCGCTAAAAATAATATCTTCTTAGACAACTTAAATCTCCGGCAAAAAACTTTTCATTGAGATTTCCCATACCAAGCGTCCGGCTACGAAACAAATACTTCCAATTCCGCTGACTATAATTTGCGAATTCGGACATTTCGGTAATAGACTTTATTGCCGTGGTCCTGCAGGAGAATATGCCCTTTTTTAGCCAGTCCAAAGTCAGGAATGTCTTTGTATTTGCTCTCTGCGACCAGTTTGCGGAAGGCCGGGTCGTCGCGTTTATATTCCACAATCTTTTTCCCGTTAAGCCAGTGCTCGACGGTCATATCTTTGGCAACAATGCGGGCGGAGTTCCATTTGCCCACCGGCTTGATTGGCTTATCGGCCGGAGCAGCAATCAAATCATATAGCGAGCCGACGGTGCGATTACCGTTTTTACCCAACTTGGCGTCCGGATGTCTGGCATCATCCAGAATCTGATACTCCAGTCCGATTCCCGCTTTGCCGCCCGCCGAGAGCGCCTCGACAACATAATATTTAATCCCGCTGTTGGCCCCTTCGGTAATCTTGAAATCGACAACCAGCTCAAAATTACCATATTGCTCTCTTGTAATAATATCGCCGGGGCTGCCCTGAGCGGGGTCGCGGACAAGAATACCGTCCTGCACAGCCCATCCTTTGTCAGGAAAAGAAACGCTATTAATCCCGCGCCATTGAGAAACATCCCTGCCGTCAAAAAGAACAGTCCATTCTTTTTGACAACCCGGAGTATTGCTTTGGCACGACGCTAAAAAGATGAAAAACGACCCGACCAGAACGACTTTCACTGTATTCATATTGTTTCTCCCAACGTAATACTATTAAATTTTTTCCGGCACAATATACGGTCTGCGATAGTTCCGCGTCAACAGGCCGTTGGCTTCCGAATCGCCGATAAACTTTTCCTTCCCGCCGTCAAACCTCAGGGTCCGGCCCAGACGGTAAGAAATATTCGCCAATGCCGGCAGCGCCGAGGACTTATACCCTTGCTCAATATCCGCCGTCAACTCAGACGCCTTACCTGAGCGCAGAGCCGTTAAAAAGTTAAAAATATGCCCGCCGCTGCCGGTTCCAGAGGCGTTTTTGGGGTCGGCTGCGGCCTCGTTGGTCTCACCCGAGCCTGGCCCCGGCTCGTTTTTGCGACCGAAAAACGTCGCCCACTTCGGCCCATTGACCCACATCCAGCCCTTCGTGCCGTAAAAGAAATTGCCCATACTGATATCCTTTTCGTCATTGGTAAACAGGCCACGAACTTCAAACACGAGCATCGTCCCGTCTGCGTATTTGAAATCAGCCGTCTGGGTATTGGGTGTTTCCTGATTGGTCTTTGGCCCAGCCAGCATACCGGCGGAACTGATTTCCACGGGATGCTCGGCCTTGCCAAGTCCCCAGCGGGCGATATCAAACTGATGCGGCCCCTGGTTAGCAATGTCGCCGCCGCCGTAAGCCCAGTTCCAGTGCCAGTTATAATGAAACCGGTTATAATTAAACGGCCGCAGCGGAGCAGGCCCGGTCCACATATCATAATTCACTCGGCCCATATATTCGGCGGTATAATTTTCGCCCGGACTGTTAAATACATAATAAGTATAATCCTGGCCGGTACCGATGCCATCTTTGCATAATCCAATCGGGTCTCGTGCCTTAAAACAGAGTCCGCGAGCCATATAAATATCACCGATGCCGCCGGAACGCAGGAATTCCATTGCCCGGCATACCCCCTTAATAGACCGGTTCTGAAATCCGACCTGCACAATCCGATTGTACTTACGGGCGGCTTCGACCATTTTGCGCCCTTCAAAAATATTATGGCAGCAGGGTTTTTCCACATACACGTGCTTGCCCGCCTGACAGGCCCAGATCGTCGCCAGCGCATGCCAGTGGTTCGGCGTGGCGATAATCACAGCATCGATATCCGGGTCTTCAAACATCTTGCGCATATCCTGGTAACTGGCTGGTTTATATCCGGCCTTTTCTTGGGCTTCCGAAATCCTTTTATCGAGTATATTGCTGTCTATATCGCAAATAGCCTTTAGCTGAACGCCCGGATTATTCATAAAATCCCCGGCAACTGCCCAGCCGCGGCCGCGAACTCCGACTACTGCTATATTAATCCGTTCACTGGCTCCGATGGGTTTTAACGTCGTCAATATGGCGGCGGTTTTTTTTGCGGGGGCACAGGAAGCCAACGCGCCCGCCGTAAGAACGCCTACGGATACTTTGCAGCTATCGGCAAGAAATTGTCGGCGGGAATACGACTGATTGTGCTGGTTCATTGCTGACTCCTTATATATTTTCTATTTGCAGTATATTTCCTAAAGAGCCGTTCTCAGATATTCTCATTGTGGCGAGGTTACAGGTGTTGTCAAGAAATCTCTCACCTCTTGCGAAATTTCCTTGACAAAAGCATCGACTTTTTTTTTAATTGAACGCATCCAATAAGAAAATAATAATGTGGAGGTCGTATCAATGCAATCAACCACGTCCCGTCGGGATTTAATCAAAATCGCCGGCCTCGGCACAATCGCCGCCGTCTCCGGCCGAACGTTTGCCCAAACTGAATCCACTAAAACAGCTTCCCGACTTCGGAGTCCCGCTTACAAACTTGGGCTGGCATCCTATACAACCCGCAATTTAGACCTCGATAAGACAATCGATATGGCCAAACGCCTGCAACTGGAGGCCATTTCGCTTAAACAGGATTTTCATCTTCCGATGGATCTGCCCGCTGAAGAGCAAAAAGCCGTCGCTAAAAAAGTCCGCGATTCCGGGCTGGATTTTTACGCCTGCGGAGTTATTTATATGAAAACCGTCAACGAGGTCAAAAAGGCCTTTGAATTCGCCAAAAATGTCGGGATTCATCTCATTGTCAGCGTCCCCAATCATGAACTGCTGGACTTGACCGAACAGATGGTCAAAGAATACGATATCGCCGTCGGTATCCACAATCACGGTCCAACCGACAAGCTCTATCCAACTCCATCCAGCGCCTATGAATTGGTTAAAAAACGCGACAAGCGCCTCGGCGTCTGCATTGACCTGGGCCATACCCAGCGTTGCGGCATCGACCCGTCCGAAGAAATTCTCAAAGTCGCCGACCGGCTCGCGGATTTTCACTTCAAGGACGTAACCGCTTCCGAGGACAAAGGAACAACAATTGAGATGGGCCGCGGGGTTGTGGATATCCCCAAAATCCTCCGCACCCTCGACACAATCGGCTATAATAAAAATGCCGCGTTTGAATTTGAAAAAGACCCGGAAAATCCCCTGCCAGGCCTGGCTGAAACCGTCGGCTATCTCCGTGGCGTAATTCGCGGATTACAGGCATCGTAGCCAGCATCTATTCGGCCACCGGATTGCATTTTATTCTGATGTGGTTTACAGGCGATTGCGGAGTAATTTGTCAACACAGAAGAACGATAGCCGATTCTTGATTTACCGCCGAACCCTTCTTTCCCATTTTCTGCATTCTGTTTTTCGGTTTTCGTCAAGGAGTACGGCGGTAAAAAGTCGAGGTTTGCAGCCGAATCCGCGAAAAGAAAATCGATACCCCTGTCATTATGCTCACTGCCAAGGACCAGGAGCAGGATATTGTGATGGGCCTTAATCTCGGCGCAAACGACTACGTCACAAAGCCCTTCAGCATAAAAGAGCTTCTCGCCCGTGCCGCCGCATTCTTGCGGCGAAACAAACAGACCAGGCAGGACGTCTACGAGTTCGGCGACTATCGGCTCGATATACCCGCAAGGCGGCTTACACGAAAGGGAAAAGGAATCGAGCTGTCGCCCAAAGAGTTCAACCTTCTCGAATTCTTCGTCAAAAAGCCGGGCCGGGCGCTTACCCGCGATGAGATACTAAATGCCGTCTGGGGATACGATTGCATTGTTACGCCCCGCAGCATAGACCGTTTTGTCACCACCCTGCGGAACAAAATCGAGCCGGACCCCTCCCGCCCTGTCTTCATTCACACCATCCGTGAAATCGGCTACAGATTCGAACCCCCGGACTAAAACATTGATACCGACAATCGCTATGCTGCCTTTTGTCCTTCCTGGGTCCGCTTCGGCGAACAAGTTCTTTAATCGCCTCAAGTTCAAGTAGCATTCTTTTGTCTGATGGCCTTTTAATTGGCTTTCCTGATTTTTTCATTGCGTTAAGCTTAATCTGATGTCGCCTGATGCGCTCGCCGTAACTTAGCTTGAGATTGTCCTTCAGCGCCGAAATATCAATCCCGAATTCAGCCGCTGCTTTAATGGCGTCTTTGGGCCCGGTTTTTTTCTGCCATACTGTAAGTATAAGCCCTCTTCCCCTCGCCCTCAACGCCAAAGTCCTCAGGCCTTGTCATTCCGAGCGAGCCCTGCACCATACGGTGCGGGGAAGTCGAGGAATCTATTTCTTTCGGCAGATTTCTCCGCTCCGCCCAGCGCTGGGCGGGGCTGCGGTCGAAATGACAGCGGGGCCGAAGTCCGCACAGTTGGGCCTTGCTTCCCATCCGGGAGCTTGAGAAAGATTATCTTGACGGGATAAGGCGGTTTTAGTATAATTTTACCCCTCGCGGCCAAAGAGGATGTGGTTGGTGAAGATGTGAAAATGGGTGCCAGAAAAGTACCTGCGGTATCGCTTGCGATATTTTTATTGTCCGTCCTGCCCAAATCCGGCCCCGTCCCATACTACAGCGGCTCGGGCACTCCCAACGACCCATATTTGATATACACTGCCACGGAGATGAACCAAATCGGGCTCAACTTCACTGACTGGAACAAGAACTTCATGCTGATGGCCGATATAAATCTGGACGCCTATACCGGCACACAGTTCAGTCGCATCGGCACTGACGACAGACACGCTTTTAACGGCGTTTTTAACGGCAATGGGCATACGATTTCCAATTTCACGTACACGGCACCAAGCAGCAGCTATGTCGGCATTTTCGGTCATACCAGCGCTTCAGCAAGGGTCGAAAAGGTTGCACTTGTCAATGTAAACGTAACAGGAAGCGAATTTATTGGCGGCCTGGTGGGATACAATGAGGGAACCATCAGCGACTCCTCTGTTGCCGGGGCCATTTCAGGTTATTCCTTTGTCGGCGGGCTAACCGGATATAACTTCACCGGCACCATCAGCAATTGCTCCTCAACAGGCACCGTTACCGGCGGGGATTATTCAGAATATCTCGGCGGGCTGGTGGGATACAGCAACGGCAATATCGGCAATTGCTTCTCAACGGGCGCAACCTCAGGCAGGGTTAGTTCAAACTATCTCGGCGGCCTGGTGGGACAAAGCGATGGCAGTATCAGTAATTGCCATTCCAAAGGCACCGTCGCCGGCGGGGATACATCAAACTATCTCGGTGGGCTGGCGGGAGTAAACTACGGCATTATCAGTAACTCCTTTTCAACAGCCGCCGTCTCCGGCGGAAGTAGTGCATACTGCCTTGGCGGGCTGGCAGGATATAACTATAATACCGTTTCGGCCTGTTGGGCTGGGAGTAATGTGTCGGGAGGTGCTTCACGGCGTTCGGTTGGCGGCCTCGTCGGAGAAATCGGCCCGCCTGGCGTCGTCTCGAACTGCTATGCCACAGGTGAGGTTTCCGCTGACCACGATGTAGGCGGCTTAGTTGGAATGAACGACAAGGGCACTATCACCAAATGCCACTCATCAGGCAAAGTGTCCGGGAGTGAGTACGCTGGAGGGCTGCTGGGATGGAATAATTTGGGGACAATCTCGAATTCCTTTTGGGATACCAACAGCAGCACCCAGTCCTCGAGCGCCGGCGGCATCGGCAAGACCACGGAACAGATGAAAACGTACTCCACATTTGCTGATGCTGGGTGGGACTTCAATGACATCTGGTCAATACGCGAGGGTATAAACTACCCGAGATTTATCTGGCAGATACTGCTTGGCGATATCGTTTGTCCCGGTGGCGTGGATATTTACGACCTTACCGAACTGTGCGACGAATGGCTCTTCGAGAAAATACCGGCGGATTTGGCGCCCCTCGGGGGCGACGGAATCGTCAATTTTGCCGACTTTGCCGTCTTCGCAGACCAATGGGGCGTCAGCCAGGACATTGATACATTGCTCGACTTCGCCGAGCAATGGCTAAAGGTCGGACTACCAAGCCATTCTGCCGATATCTGGCCCCGGCCCAATGGCGACGGCCGGGTGAATGCATCCGACCTGGCAGTGCTCGCCGACAACTGGCTGCAATAACTCAGCGTCACTCAAAGTCCTCAAACCGATGACAACATAGCCGCTGCGCGAGCTCCTACTCCACCGCAGACCGCCACATTCGGCCTCTCCTGTTGTCATCGAAATCATCCGATGGCAAAGCGTTATAGTCCTGAGCCGTCTGGTCACTGCTGACGTTAGTGTATGACCGGCTGTTCGGGTCAAAAGTGTAACCATACTTGGCCGGTGTTACTACTCCAGTCCAGCCAGAGCTGACTATGGCGCTATAGAAGCCATTTGCGTCGGTAACAACGCCTAAGCCAACCATATTCACGTCGTTAACCTCCGAACCGGCGCAGGTTATTGTGCCGCTGATTGTGAACTGCGACTGCCTGAACGTCACATTGACCGTATGGGCTGCGGTGACGTGCTCAATAGTATAAGTTGTCCCGCCCGCCTGGACCACGGAGCCATCCACCGACCACTCATTAACCTCGTAGCCGAGTCCGGCATTGGCCGTAAACAGCCGGCTGCCGTCGTAATTGACCACTGCGCTTGTCGGCTCTACCGAGCCGTTGGGGCCTGCTGAAGCGGTAACGGTGTAATGGTTCACTGCAAAATTCGCCTGGATGACGTAATTGCCATTCATCGTGATTATGGTGACCGCGGCATTCACGTTGGCGATTGTGCCGGTATCCCCGGTCCAGTTGACGAAATGGTAGCCAACGTTTGGCACAGCATTGAGGTCAACCACAGCTCCGTGGCCATACTGGAAGGCCCCTATGCCCGGCTGCGTTATAGTGCCGCTGCCCGTAACGGAAGTTGTCAATGACCTCTGGTCTATGGCGAAGTTGGCCTGAACCGTGTAGTTGGCATCCATAGTAACGGTTGTCGTAGCTGAATTGGGGTCTGCCACCTTTCCCGCCGTAACCGCTGAGCCCGTCCAGTTAACGAAATGATAATTGGCGCTGGCTGATGCAACGAGATTTACGACGTTGCCGTCGGGGTAATTAAAGTCACCTATGCCGGGCATAATTACGGTGCCATTTCCTGAAGAAGAGACCGTCAACTTGCGAGCCGGCCTTGCCAGGACTACGAAACCGAGGAGAACCTGACGGCTGGTAGTGGAGGAGTGCGTTACGCTCGGCGTTTCATTTGCGCCTGTTGCGGCTTTATTTCCGTCCATCCCGTCAAAACTAGTGCCGTTTCCAAAAAGGTAATATAACTTTTTATAATTGAAGCTTTACATAAGTCTCTTATTTTCAATGGATTCCCGCTTTCGCGGGAATGACAAAAGCGATACTTTATTTTTAGAAACGGCA
>Ga0315284_10017334_pt1 | contig 10214 bp, 14 predicted proteins | sample YL17G09_16_MG_FD_203696 | JGI IMG/M metagenome (GOLD analysis project Ga0315284, IMG submission 203696) | Sediment microbial communities from Yellowstone Lake, YNP, Wyoming, USA - YL17G09_16 | ecosystem: Environmental > Aquatic > Freshwater > Lake > Sediment | place: USA: Wyoming | collected...
AATTGCCAAGGTTGTGGATAAAGGCTGACAACCTTTCCTTCACCATCACATAAATTATTAGCGGAAGCACTTAAGTACCCCCTAAATGTTGGTACAAATACCATTAGTGCGCCCCTGTTTAATTGTTATAAATCTTTTTTTATGTGCTAGTGACATTTTTCTTTTATGTTCTTCTGAAAGATGTTTGCCTTTATTCCATGCTTTGTGGAAACTATTTTTTATTGTTTTCTACGTTGCGAATCATATATATTCCACCATATTTTTTCATTATACATCCTTGTAAATAGTATTTTTAATATTTATTGGGAAAACTGCAACAGTAATAATATCACCCGTACTAATGCTGGTTCCAGATATTTCACAATAATATCTTTTACCAGAAACAGAACCCAAATCAGTATTTAACGTTGTACTAGTAGTGTTCATTCTTGCACTTATTTTTCCAATTGTAGGATCAGTTTCAGTCCAATCACCCGGAACATTAAAGTCGGCATTTAAAGATTCAACCAAAGGATTTTGCAAGGTTGATAAATTACCTACCCCTAATCGCCAAGTACCAAGATCATCTAAATCAGTAGAAACACAATTTGTTCTAACTTCAATATCCAGAATATAATTATTACCATAGCAAACTGTAGGCGCAGAAGTACTTGCAACAGATGATGAATTAGAAGAAGTTATTGACTGTGGCTGTGTATCGTAATTTACACCTTTTGAAGTAAACATATTATTTTCCTTTTTCCTGAAGCTTGAAATTTTCGCCATCTGGTTCTAGCGGTATATTGGCTTTCTTATGCGCTTGTTCAACTACGTTTAAAATTTGCTGTATAAGTTTACTAAACATAAAACCAGTAGGATCAGTATGTTTTAATAATTGAACGATTGTCATTACTACTTCTTCATCCATTTCCATTCGTATTTTCATGAATTTATCCCTTTCTTAATTATAGCATTAATCGGTAGAATATCCAGCACTAGAACTATTGGCCATTCCGGTAATCAGCCCCTTGGTTACCGTAATCCTAAAGTTAGTACCATCATCAAACCAGCCTGTTTTCCCCTTTGCACCGTTGATCTGTAGTTCCCCGCCAGATTGAAGGTCAATATCAGAATCTAATAAAATTGCACGACCCCCTTGTGCTGATATTTTTAAACTATTAGATCCATAGATATCAAGATCAACGCCATCCATGTTAATATCGCCAGTTGCAACTAAAACCATGTCGGCATCGCTATCTATTATTACGCCAGCATCGCCATCTAGTTTAATAAAACCTGAACTGGAAACAGAAGACACGTTGCCAACCGATTGTAAAATTGTATAAGACGTTGAACAACTAGAATGGATAACGGCAGATTCATTTAAGTTTCTTTTTGCAGTTATGTCGATGTCGTTAGTTTTTGTTACAAGACTAATAAAATCAGATGATGTTATTTTAGCCGCTGCGTTTGTCCAATAATTTAACGTGGAATTTTCTTGAATTGCAAATTGATTAGAAAAACAATCGCCTGTTGTTTTATAGGAATCATCATCAGGATTACGCCAAGAAGTGTTAGCCCAATAATGTGGATGATCGTCTGAAGCATCAAGATCTGTTAAACTAGGATGCGAAAACGTAGTTGGCCATCCGCTTGACGCCACATTTGCCAGTGCAGCAACATCAGCCCAAACAGCATGATTAGCGTTAGTGGCGTAATCAGCATTTCCAGCAGCCAAAACTTTGCTTGTATAAGCCGTTGATGGAACGCCACCTATACCACCATCTAGATCACGAAATTCTACAAGATCGCCAGCCACCATAGCCGTATCAGCACCAGCCGGGAATAGATAAGATTGTATAACACCACTAGTATTATTTCTTTCCAGTGAACAAGTATCCGGTGAAGTTTTATTAGAATCAGGTTGTTCTACCCTTCTATCAATATCGCCACCAAACCATTGCGTATCAATAACACCAGATGATGTATTTACTTTTCCCAGTATTTCAAAATCTTTAGTATTATCATAAGTAGGTTTTGTTAAACTAGACTTAATAGTTACGGTTGTTGGAAGTAATCGATTATCTAATTCGGCATAAATATAAGATACGGCGTTACTTGCTAGGGTTATTGATTTGTAAGTATCTTCGTAATTTTCATCCCAAGGACCCGCATCACAAGTACTAAAAATATTATAAACTATATTTTTGCTTTGATGACGCCAAACACCACCCCGAACATAATAATCTGTTAAAGCAGAAGATGCCGAATTAGATTCAATTTTAAAATGGAATTCTTCTTCATCACCGGTTAAAGCAGAATCAGACATTGAAACTAAAATTCCACCACCATAATTTTTTACAATAAAATAATTAGAATCAAAATCAATGTTGCGAAGCTTATTGCAAATGTCCTTCATGGCGTTAAAGCCACGTTCATTTACAAAAAGCTTGCCACTTTGCTTGGTTACAGTTCTACCAAGATTCAATTTCATTATTTCATCCAGCTAAGATTGGGGAATTTAACAGCTTTTCCAGCAACAGTTAATAAGGGTTTAAATTCAACCGCCTGATAAATAAACATATGATCGGCGGGTGCTGCTTTATAAGGTTTGCCCCATATATCGGTTGCAGTCATGGTATCCGTATCCCTTATAACCCAGTTCCATCCATCTTTACCACCTTCAATTGCATCAGATTCACCCATTGTAAAATCACCTGTTACGGTTCTAAAAGTAAATGTCATTTCTGCTTTCCAAATTCTTCCACCCATGTCGTCCCTTGTTTCCTGTAAATTGGCACCTTCGTAATATAACATGTATTGCGGTATTCCCCAAAATAAATCAGAATTAACTTTACCCATTTTATAAAAATTCTGCGCCATGAATAAATCTAATTGTCCATTCCAAATCGTTCTGTAAACCTTAACCGTTGCCGTATTAATTCTAGCATACATGGGCATAGTAATAAAGGAACCACCCGGATACCAAGACCATATATTAGCCGGTGGTTGATAAGATATAGATTCAGATCCTAGTTCAATGGTAGTTTGTAAATCTTCTTCATTTGGATTTGTTGTATCAGTATCAGGTTCTACGATTGTATTTACATAATCTATAGTCCAAATTCTTCCACAAAGCGTAGAATCACCTAGATAAGTCATTTCAATATTTACGACTAGGCAATCTGGCGCATCATCAGAAAATGGATCATCAATAGAAGGCAAAGATACAGCTAGATCAGGATGGGGATTAAAAGAAGCTTCATGGTATACCTTCTGCCCTTTTTGTCCACCCTTGTTATCGGTTGATAAAAAATAACCACGACTTAATAAAACTACTTGTATAGCATCATCTGGCATAATTCACCTTAAAATTCCGAAGTTGCTTGTCCCGCATCACCTAAAACACCAGCCATTTCTTCTGCTTCTTCTGCACCCTTTTGTAAGGTTACATATTCTTTAGATGTTAATTCAATCATCTTTTTATAGAAATCTTTATCTGCTTTTGCCTTGTCTGCTTCTAAATCAATTAGTTTCTGTTGATTTTCTGCAAAAGATTTCTGCCAATCTTGCATTCCAATACTTATATTATCAGAAATATCTTTACCTGACATCTTTTGACGGCTAATTCCAAAATCAGATTTCGTTAGATCTTTGCGTTCTTTTATAAATCCACGTAATTTTTCAGCATAACTAGCCATGGCTTCAATTTTATCAGATTGAACTTTGGGTGATTTCATGTATTGGGTAGGAAGATGGGCTAGTGGATCTTTTCTTGATTTTAAAAATTCATCAATAGCCATTTGTGCATCACGTTTAACTTCAGCCCTTCCCTTTGCCGTAAACATTTTGCCAGTAAATATACCATGCATGATTGCAGCCATACCAATCATTACAGCAGCTAGTACATCTGTTACTGCACTAAAAACTTTTGATAATTTTTTAAGCAATAATGTTATTCTTAATATAGCTGATTCAAGCATGTCGGCTATATCTTTAAATCCATAAAGTTTTGAAAAAGCAGAAACTACAGCCGCAATAATAGTTACATATCCTACAAATTTGGCAAATCCAGCCATAGCCGCTAATACTTTAGATATACCAGAAACGGCAACAGCACCCGTAGCAGCACTGGTAGCAGCGCTAGTAGCAGAAGAAGAACCCCTGTTGGCAGTAGCAAAAGAAGCGGCATCAGGTCGTCTTGCTGCAATATAAGAACTAGCCTGTAATCCAAATAGTGTTCTATTGTATCTATTATAATTTGCCATCCTTTGTGCTGGCGTAGAAGTATTCCATACAGCAGGCGTTCCTTGTTGGTAAGCATTTTTCATGTCATATACTGGATTACCTTTTCCCTTACCAGCACCAGTTCCAGAAGCCCGCCAGCCTAAATAAATTCTACCTAATATAGCAGCCGTATTAGCTTCGACAGCAATTGTATTAGATATTAGTGCAGTAATCAATCCGCCTTGTGTACCAACTTTAGAAGCACCAACTAAACCACTAGCAGCACCAGCTAGTCCAGTTGATGTTCTTCTTACAATTTTGGCTTGTTCTATTACATATCTTGATGCATGTATTCTAGCCATTTGGATGTAACGTGCAAGCATCGACCACATTTCAAGTGTTTTTAATATGGCCATTCCGCCAACAAGAAGTTTCATTGCACCTACGAAATTTTTAACATCTTGTTGTGTTAATTTATTAAGCTTTTGCGATATAACATCCATCCATTCAGCAGTAGTTTTTCCAAATAACGTACTTGTTTTTACAGCATAATAAAAAGCATCGGCTAATCTACCTTTAACCGTATCTTTAAATTTACCAAATTGACCCATTACAGTCATAACTTCTGCATTACTTGTTTTTGAAAATGATTTGAATGCAGCAGCCGTTATAGCCGCCATGGGTGCAAAGGTTACAATCATTAATCTACGTATAGCCCTTGATATGGTAATCATTCGTTGCAAGGTTCCAGCAAAAAGATTTTGAATCTTCATATTGGCCCTTGCTGCGGCGATTGTCATGTCGTTCAGGCCACTATTAAAGGCACCTTTAGCCTGTGACATTCCAGACTGCAATTGATCCATCTTTACTTGCAACGAAACATATGCACTGCCAATTTCTGTAGCCATAACTATTCCTTAAATGCAAAAGCGCCCGTTTTCAAAATGTCACCAAACGACATCTTATAATCTTTACCGTGTTTTTTCTTTAATGCTTCTTCACGTTTTTGAATCAATTTTTTAGCTTCATCATCATCATATAGTAGTTCTTTTTTAACATCCTTGCCCATGGAACCTATTGATGTTTCGCCTTCTGACACACCATTTTCTGTCTTAAGCATTTTCATTACCGCCTTACAATATCCATCTACTTGAACCGGACTTAATCCTAATACATATTCTGGCTTAAAGTGCAAGTATCTAGCTAAAAAGGCTACAACGTGTTCTATTCCGTCACGTTGTAGCCTTGTTTCTTCAACACCGCTTATTTTTTTTTATCGACTTTATCTACTTTATCGACTACTGGAACAGCTTCTTCTTTTGCTAGTATGCCGCTTAAAGCATAGTTTTGCATAGCGGCTACTAAGGTCCAATATTTTTCGTCCATTAACAAGGCTTCAACATCTTGCATGGTTACCTTCTGGCATTTGCTTAATATCTTAAATAATTCTTCGCACCGACCCCTGAATGTATTTGATTTAGCAACTGCCAGTTTAGTAACTTCTTCATCGGTTAGATCTTTAACCGATTGAATATAATCTGTCTTTTCTTTCCCGTTTAACATACCAGCCAACTTTTGGATATTGGCATAGTATTCATCTTTAACTTGCTTTTCAACATCAAAACTTAGTTCGTATAAACTAAGTCTTTTTATTTTAAAGCACTTGCTATCCAGTTTGAATTCTACTTCGCCGTTAGTGATTTCGTGAACGTCCATATTTACATCCCTTTCTTTAATAATATTATACTATATTTTAACAAAATTAGAAATTAGTTACTGTGCCTTCAATCTTAAGCGTGGTAACCCAAACAGGAATACCAGAAGCTTCGAATCTACAATTTTTAGTCATAACATCACAAAGTGTTGCACTATAAGCATTTGAACATACATTGCATGAAAAGGCTACCGTATCACCTACCGATACTTCTGGATCAACATAAGTATTAACAACGAATGTAGCACTTTCTTTGCAAACAATTGTTGTACCAGCAGCCAAGTCACCAAAATGTGTTACGTCAACCGCTTCCCCTTCTACGTTGATTTCGCCAATAAAAGCTTCATCAATTTCTACCGGACCTGCACCGCTACCATCATCAAACTGTACATTACATGATCGTCCGCAGCAAGCCATACGTCACCTTTTTGTTAGAATCCAACAACAGAACCATTAACACGAACAGTAGTAACCCATACAGGAATTCCACTGGCTTCGAATCTACAATTTTTAGTTGTAACTTCGCAAGATGCAGCCGTATAAAGTTTACTACAAACATTAGCAGCTAAAGTAACATCATCGCCAACGGAACAAAGTGGATCATCATAACTATTAATAACAACTGTTGCTGTTTCCTTACAAACAATAGTACTACCGGCAGCACCATCACCAAATACTGTTACATCAACAGCTTCCCCTTCCACATTGATTTCACCGATAAATCCTTCAGTTGGTTTAGCATCAAATGTAACCGAACAAGTTCTTCCGCAGCAAGCCATATGTCACCTTTTATTAATTTGTCCTTGAATCCACACTTAATAATAGCAGATCAACCAAGTATACTAGCCCAGAATTGTTGTGCTTTATCTAAAGCCCTACGTAAGAATGGGTTAGGTTCCCTTTTGCTTGTTCCTAATTCCACCGGTACGCTATAATCTAAATCAGAACCAACATATCCAGTTTTAATAGAAGAATCAATTTCTTTACGTATTGATTCTTTTAAAGCACCGGTTCTAACTGGACAGGTACTTTTAGCATCGTCCCTAACCATATCCGTTAATTGATCTAAAGCATTATCAACTTTAGAATCAAGTTCGGATAAAAATTTTTCAGGATACCATGCTAATTGTGGCGTAGGCATTATGGATTCTTTCTTGTACAATTATCTTTAAGTGCTTGTAATGTTCTAGTATTTTCCTGAATCGTGTCGTGTAACATCTGAATTGTTTCTTTATTTTCTGATTGCTTTAGATTAAAAACCTTAACCAGTGCTATGATTGCAGCCAGTGCCACAATCCCTAGTATCGAAGCGGCACCAAGATTGGCCAATTTGCTTCCAGTATCAATTACTTCTGTTGCTATTCCAGTTTCGCCAACAATTGCCAGCATTAAAATTATACTTTGTACATACATATTATCACCTAACTACTTGAACTACTAGATGTCCTTGAACTAGTAGATGTTTTTGATGTAGATATCGTTTCGCTACTTGAACTATTATCCGACTGGCTTGACGTTGACCAATTTTCTGCTTCCGAACTAGATGAAGAAGTAGAACTGGACCAATTTTCCCAATAAGAAGTAGAACTACTGGATTCAACATCATTCTGGCCAGAACATCTTTGTGCAAAGAATATGAAATCAATACTTCCCTGCCAATATTCATCTTCGTTTAAGTAAGGCAATCTTTCATCTGCCCTTTGGATACAATTAAGCTGTACGCACCCGCCCGAATCAACAAAGGAATAGCTTCTTTTATCAAAAAGCATTTCTAGTTGCTTCATAATATTAAAAACACGACTATTATTAGGTGAATCATCAAATACGGAAAATTGAATTCTAATCTTTTCGTAATCGTGATTGAATCCAAAAGTTAAAGGATTAGAAATAAATTGCGAAACTATAAAAGGATAAATGGCAGGTTCGGGTGGTAATGATTCGTAATATTCGTGTGGAATCACCCCCATCTTATTTTCTATTAACTTAAGTACTTGTTCCGTCAATATAGCCATTTAGTCTACTTCCGGTGCTTGAATTGTTTTAATAACAATTTCTAGATGATGAAACTGTTCGTTGCAATTATCAATAAATAAAATGTCGGCCCATACTGCTGGACCATGAATATAAATTTTGTCAGAAGATTTAATATCAGCTAAAAGATTACAAAAAATTCTATGCGTGGCTATGACTTGTGTTTTTCCGTATAAATAAAACGTATCGCCTTCAAGCTTTGTAGAATAACAAGATATATTGGCTTGTTTTATAATGGCAGTCTTTTCTACACCACCCATATCTGTTCGACCCGTTTGATCATAGTTATATAGGTCGAATTCATCATTATATAAATCCTGTATAGACACTTATTCACCTTGTCCTTAAACACTTTTCTTACGCCATGGATCAAGCCCATCCGCATAGTTATTGATTACGTTCTTAATATCATATTCGGAAGGATTCCAGTTTGTGTAAGAATAGTTGGTGATTGTTTCCGACTTCAACATTCCTTTACCACCCATTTTACTAAGATATAAAATATCTTTTACAATATTTGCAACGACTAATTGTAATCCTTTTGGCATGTCTGCATATTCGTAACCCGCCCGATAGTAAACAAAGAAACAATTTGGAATGAATGAATCAAATCCAAATTGTGCTTCTATGGCATCTTCTAATTTCATGAACCGAATCGTATTATCTTGGATTCTATAATTAGCATTGTATCGAACAGCACCATACCATGTTTGCTGCGTTCCTGTTTTTAGTAATGCCGTATTGAAATCAGTATAACCGGTTTCAATGGCTACGGTAATATCCCAATCATCTTCTATGGATATCTTTAATGCTGCCAAGGTAGTATTAGTTGCGAATGTATAATAATCAGTAGCTAATCCATAGCTTTTAGTATCGGTTACCACTACCTTATCAGAACATATTTCAACAGAATAATCAGACGTTGTAGGCCAGCTTAATACGGCCACTTTTTGCTGCTGGCCTGCCATGATTAATTTAATGATCGGATATTCATCGGTTATTATTGAATCGGTTATGGTAGTCCAGAATTGATAATTATTAGCATCGAAATGACGATCACAATAAGTTTCTACGATATCGCAAACATTAGGAATTATGGCAGTAAGATAAGCATCATCTGTTGCTACAGTAGTATTCGTCAGGCTTTTATAAGTTGCCAGTGTTATAATCATAGCTAAAACCCCCTATGTAACTGCAAGGTTTTAGCTTAGCATTTCCCGGCAGTTATCGTACCATCAACGTCCACCCAAGCATCACCATCTGGACATCCTTGGGCCGCTGTATCAATTGAACTTGCCCACTGATTTTGTGGATCACCAACGTTATTAGAAGCAGCCCAGTACGTTGACGTATCATACCATAGCCACATTACGCCACTAGTATGTTCGTATTTGGGCTTACCATTATACGTTCCATTAACCTGATATTGTCCATTAAGTTCAGGAATACTAAATCCAGAACCGCAATAATATTCATCACAAGCACCTTCGCCGGATTGACTACTGGAAGAACTACTTATTGATACATCAGTAGAATCGCTTGAACTAGATTCTGATTTACTACTTGAAGAAGATTTTGACGATACGCTTGAATAACCAGCAGAACTTTTAGAACTAGAACTAGATAATGACTTACTAGATGACGACCCACTAGAACCAGTAGAATCACTAGAAGAACTAGAACTTTTAACAGCAGCACAATCAGAAGGAATTACAAATGTTCCAACGGTAACGCCATCTTCCAGTGCATAAGTAGAACCGAAACTACAACCATTGATTCTAATTCCCATTCTTATCGTTTTTTCATCAGTTAAAAACTTGATATGAATGGTCATTAATGATTCAACTAATGGACCTTCGCGTAAAGCAATTCCGTACTGACTAAAATCACCCAGTACTATATCGCAAGGACTTTCCATCTGTTCCATTACGTTTACAGGCATACCAAACAAATACATTTTTCCATTTTGATAAGTAATAATACTATCTTGCGTAAAGTTAATGGCAAGAATGTCGTTGAAATTTTCCTTAGACATGTACCATTCGGAAGTTGCCATTGAAGCCGGTGTTAAAGCAGCAACATAAGCAACCAAGTTAGCTTCGGTAATTGGATCGGCAGTTACAACCCCAATTACGCCACTTGATCCAGCACTAAATACGCCTTCCATAGATGTTGCAAAATTTCCATACAACATCGCCTGTTCTATAAACCACATTAAAGAACCGTTAACCGGTGAAGCAACCCATTGAACTATTGCATTTTG
>Ga0315284_10017335_pt1 | contig 10213 bp, 4 predicted proteins | sample YL17G09_16_MG_FD_203696 | JGI IMG/M metagenome (GOLD analysis project Ga0315284, IMG submission 203696) | Sediment microbial communities from Yellowstone Lake, YNP, Wyoming, USA - YL17G09_16 | ecosystem: Environmental > Aquatic > Freshwater > Lake > Sediment | place: USA: Wyoming | collected...
ATATATTTTTTTTTATATAAATAAAAAAAAAAAATCTGAGAGATACCGAGAGAGAGCGAATAGAGAGAGAGAGAGAGAGAGTGAGAGAGAGAGAGAGAGAGAGAGAGAGAGAGAGAGAGAGAGACGAGAGACAGGAAAAGGCAGAATGAGAGTCTTTGAGAGGAACGGGGGGGGAGAGAGGGAGAGAGAGAAACGTCGTAAAAGGGTGCAAACAAAGAAGGGGAAATACGTTCAAAAAAATTCTGTTTTTTTTTTCCAAAAAAACGTCTCTCGCGCGCGCTCTCGCTCTCTCGCTCTCGCTCTCTCTCCCTCTCTCTCTCTCTCTCTCTCTCTCTCTCTCTTTTCTTTCTCTTCTGTCTTTTTTCTCTTCTCGTTCTTTCTCTCTTTCTCTCTTTCTCTCTTTCTCTCTGTCGCTGGTGGACTGAAACCAAACAAAATACAACACCCATCTAATGCGCCTTCTGCAGGCCGATCAACCTCAAATAATCAACCCACATCAGCGACCCCAAGAACGTGTTGCCCGTCCTGACGACGAACGACAGCGCCGAGCACAGCGCCGGGCTCCGCGACCCGAATAAGGCTTCGATGCCGCGCTCCTCGACGACTCCCGCAATGACCTGGTACCGCAAATTAGACGAAACCGCCATGTACGACGCGTACGCCGCGGACATCGCCAGGGCGTCCTGAGGGGCGTTGGGCGGCGAGAACGAAGGGTCGAGGAACTGGCGCGCGGCGACAAGCGCGTTGGTGGCCGAGACGCCCAGCAGCGACGCGCCGAAGCCGACGCCGAGGAGCTTGGCACCGTTGCGGAGGACGGCCCCGCCGCGCTGGGCGACGGTGAAGGGCTTGTAGCCCGCGGGCACTTTCTGGAAGGCGTTCTCCGGGCAGGAGGCCAGGAAGGCGGCGAGCGCGCCCTGCTTCGCCGCCGACTTGGGCGCGAACGAGAGCGTCGGCGCGGGCAGCCACACCAGCATGAAGTCCGCGACCAGCGCCATCATCACGTTGGCGGCCACGAAGTCGAGCTCGTCGCCGAAGCGCGAGCCGCGCTTGGCGTACTCTGCGGTCGACTTCGTGAAGATGCCGATCCCGACCTCGATCGCGACTTTGACGAAGAACTGAGGGTCGGCGAGGAGCCGGTCGCGGAAGCCGGGGATCTTCATCAGCGGGGCGAGCAGCGCCGAGGCGGACATAGAGATGTACCTGTTGAGGATCTCCTGGCTGACTTTCCCGGCCGTGAGCGCCGCCGCGAGGTCGGGCGGGAGGGACTCGAGCGCGCGGCCCGCGGCGAGGAGCATGCCGACCTCGGCGGGCGGGGTGCCTCCGGAGTTGGAGGAGGAGGAGGAGTCTCCGCCTCCGCCGCCGCCCCCTCCGGAAGAGGAGCCTCCGTTGCCGCCGCCGCCTGAGTGAATGCGTAAGGTGGAATTGGATGGAGGTTCAGAAGAGGTTGAGAAGAGGTTGAGAAAAGGAAAGGCAAAGGTTGAAACTTGAGGCGTTCGCCCTAACTTTGTCGCATTTCCTCGCACGGCACGCGATTGGATTCGAGTGCCCGGCTTCTGTCTCAGTCTCTCTCTCGCGCGCGCGCTCTCCCGTCTACATCTTCACGCACCTCCGATCGAAGCCGACGTCGCGTCCACGGGCTTGAGGGCGCGCGCGACGAGGGCCGGCGGGCCGCTCTTCTTCGCCGATGATCCCGTGCATCGCATCGGTCGGAGGGCCTTGGGGACCGCGGCCCTGCTCGCCAACGGGCCGCCGCGAGGGGCAGCCACGGCCACGGCGACCCTCGCGCGCGATGCGAGGGCAGCAAGACGCATCGTAGTTTGTTTTGAGTGGAGAGCCCCCAGGCGAGAACTTGGGGCGAGAGGGGAAGATGAGAAAGAGGGAAAGAGAGAGTGAGAGAATTTGATTTCGACCTTTTTTCCCGTTCCTCTCTGTCTCCATCCTCCTCCTCCGTCTCCCCAACGACAACAAACGGTCCACGCTTTCCCCTTTCTCATAGCCGATCCCCCAAAGAGCATTTTACACAGGAGAGTTACAGTACAAATTCAGAATCGAAATCATTTCAGAGGTAGGACCAGAACCCTTCCGCTCCGGCGTAGCTCCTCGCGAGCGCCTCTCCTCCGCCGGCCTCGCTCGGCTGCGAGAAGACGACCTGCGCCCTCCGCCCTACAACAGTGTACGTCACCGCGCGGGCGCGGGCGGCGTCGAGCAGGGCCGTTGCCAAGCCCCTGCGGCGGTGGGAGGGCGCGACCCAGACGCCACGCACGCCCAGGGCAGCCCCGGCCGCTCCCGCCGTCGTTTCCGCCGCCGTCGACTCCGGCGCTTTCGTCGCTCCCGCCGCCGTCGTCGCTTCGGTCCCTTCGCCTCCCCCTTCGCGGCCGCCGCCTCCCTCGCCCCCCAAGACCCTCCTTAGCCGCGTCCCGGAGGCCAGAGACTCGACGACGGCGACGCCCACGGCCCTCCTCGTCTCGGAGCACTCGAAGAGGAAGGCGTGCCTGCCGCTCCCCGCCGCAGCGGCCGCGGTGAGGGGCGGGCGGCTCCGAGCGGGGCGCGCCGCCGCCGCCAGGGGAGGCGGGGAAGCGGAGGGCTCGCCCCCCCCGCCGCCCCCGCGTCCCTCCTGCGCATCCCCGCCGTTCGCGGCGGAAGGGGCTGCGGCGGCGGGGACGGCGGAGAAGGCCCCGAGGAGCCACCCCGGCGCGGCCCCGAGAGCGGCCTCTGCGACGGCGAGCGCCCTCGAGACGCCCGCGCCGGCGAGCGCGGGGCCCGGGCGAGCGTGGAGGACCCTCCCTCGCAGGGAAGGGGCGCTCTCGCCCCCTCCTTGCTTGCGGGCCCCGTCGCTCGATGATGCCGGGAACGAAATCACCTCGACAAGCGACGAGGGAGAGGCGGCGGAAGCGGCGTAGGAGGAGCAGGAGGAAGAAGCGGCGAGCAGCCTCGGGCCGAGGAGCGCGTCGGCGTGGAAGCGCGCGTGCACCCTCTCGTCCCCGCTGTCCCCGGGGGCGTAGACCATCCCGCATTGCGCGCAGGTGAGGCAGACGAACGCGGCCTGGCCCAGGTCGAGGTGCGTCTGGGTCAGGGCCCTCTTTTTCTTTTTGCTCGGAGGAGGAGGAGGAGGAGGAGGGGGGGGAGGGGGCGGCTGCTCGGTCGTCGTCGTCGCCGTCGGTGCCGGAAGCGACGTAATCGAGCATGCGCCCCTCGCTTCCTTCCCGTCGTCCTCGCTCTCGGCGGGTCTCTTTGTTTTCTTCCTCCTCGAGTACGTGACTCGAGGAGCATCGCTTGCTTCTGCTGCTGCCGATGTTGTCGTCGCTTCCTCGACCAAGGGCTTCGTCGCAGGAGGGCGCAGAAGAGGAGAAGAAGAAATAGGAATGTCGTTTTCAGTTTCGTCGTCGGCGACGACGTCGACGCTTTCCTTTCCCTCCTTCGCCTTGACCTCTTCGTCCTTGATTAAGGCGGTGAGAGCGCACGCGGGCGCGAAGAAACGGTGAAGGCCGCCGGACGGGCGCGGTCGCTGCATGTTACTGGCGAATTAAAGTGCAGAAAACGCGAGAGAAAAACGCGAAAAAACAAGGAAGATGGTTTGCGCTGCTGGAGAGCGCTCGCTCTGCTTCGCTCTTTCGTTCTGTCCTTGGCTCTCGCTCTGCTTGCACTTTTTCCCTTCGTCGCTTCATCGTCGCTCGTTGTTTTCTCTCGTTCCTGATTTGCCTTCTTTTGCTTCTCGGCATGGAGCCCGATGCCCCCACCCCTCCGCATGTGGACATCCAGGTGCGTTTTGGTCGTTTCAAGAGCCTGCGAGAGAGAGAAAGCGAGGGAGGGAGGAAGAGAGAGGAAACGAGCGGAGAAGGAGAGAGAGAAGAGCGAACCATGCGATCGGAAGGAACGAGCTCTCGTCGACCTCTTCCTCTTTTCTTTGGCTTGCGTCCTCCTTCCTCCTCCGCGGTGCTGCTGCTTCGCGTGCCGTCGCTGCGCTGCGCCCCCCGCCTCTCCGGTTTCGCCCCTGATCGACCAACAAACACGACCATCAACCCACCTCATTTAAAAAATCAAAATCAACAACAACGAAACAATCACAGGCCCTCGCGGCCTGCTTCGCCCCCGGGGCAGCCCGCGCCTCCCGCCTCGCCTTCGCCGCGGACAAGCTCCGCGGCACCCCGCAGGAGGCCGAGGCTCTGAGGCTCGCCGTCGCGACGATCTCGGAGGTGAGTTTAAATCGAAGAAGAAGAGAGGGAATGCAAGAGAGCGAGAGGAAGAAAAAAAGGTAGAGTTGACTGGTTAAACCTTTTTGCCTTCTTTAAAACAAAAAAAAATCCCCAGGCGACAACCGACACCGCCAAGTTCTCCGAGCTCTCCGCGCGCCTCTTCTCCCTCGGCCAGGGAGATCCAGGCTTGGACGCCGCTGCCCAGCGGTGGATCTCGGAGACCGACGCGCGCGCGAACTCGGACAGGGCCGCGGTCGACGCCGAGGCCGCGAGGGCGAGGGCCGCCGTCGACCGCGACGCCGTCCGCGCCTCGGCCGTCGCGCTGGGCGACTGGCACACGCGGCGAGGGGAGCCGCAGGCAGCGCTGCGATGCTTTCTGAGGGCGAGGGACTACTGCTCGACTCCCAGGGACGTTAGTTTGGTGTGCCTGAGGGCCGCGGACGCGGCGGCCGCGGCGGGGTCGTGGGCGCACGTCTCGAGCTACGCTTCCAAGGCGGCGTCGGCTTCTTCTTCCTCCTCGTCCTCGGCCGCCGTCGGCAACGGCCGTCCTTCCTCTGCCGCTGCTGCCGCTCCCGCCCCCTTCCTCTCCAGCGCCGCCGTCGCCACCGCGCTCGCTGGGTGCGCCGCGGCCGCCTTCGACGCCGGGAGGTGGCGCGAGGCGGCGCTGGGGTTCGTCAGGGCCGCCGCCGCCGCCGACGTCGACGGCGGCGGCGTCGCCGGCATCGGCGGCGGCTTCTCCTTTGACGCTGCGACAAAGGCTCCGACTTACCCTCTGGACGCCGACGCCTCCCTGGCCCCCTCACTGGCTTCCCCGCTCGACGTCGCGCTCTGCGGCGGGCTCGCGTGCCTCGCCGCGCTCGATCGCGGTGAGCTCGCGTCGGTCGCGCTGGCTGCGGCGGGCTTCCGCGACGCGCTCGCGCTCGTCCCGCCGCTGCTCTCGGCCGTCGAGGCCGCCGCGGCGGCGCGGTTCGGCGACGCGCTCACGCAGCTCCGCGAAGGCGTGCTCCCTCGCGCGCGCCTCGACGCCAGGGCCTCCCGCGCTGCGCCTCAGCTCGCCGCCGCGGCGGCCAGGAGGTGCCTGGTGCAGTACGCAGCGCCGTTCTCGCGGCTGTCGCTCGACGCCGCGAAAGAAAAGCTCGGCTTCGGCAGCAGGGGCGAGCTCGACGAGGAGCTGGCAGCACTGGTGAGGAAGGGGGCGGTCAGGGGCAAGCTGGACGTCCCCGGAGGGCTGCTGACGAGGGAAGCGGGGGGGGAGGCCGTCGCTGGCGCCGCCGCCGCCGCCGCCGCTGCCGCTTTGAGCAGACCCGGTGACGGAGGCGGCGGCGCGCTGCGGCCTCCTCTCTCTGCTGTCGACGCCGCCTTGGAGGCTGGACTCGCCTACGTCGCCGACTCGAGGGCGCTGCTGCTCCGCGCCGCGATGCTGTCAAAGGGGATCGTGGAGCAGGCGCCGGCCGCCCCCGCGACGCCCGCGCCCGCGGCTGCGACGACAACGACGACGCCGGGAGCAGAGGGAGGCGACGGAGGCGGCGCCGCTGCTCCCGGTGACGGAGGCCGCACGCGCCGCGGCGGGAGCGGGCAGCAGCAGCAGCAGCAATCGCAGCGTAGCAGCGGCAGCGAGCGCTTACAAGCGATCGAGCCCCCCGGGATGTCCTCGGGCGGCGAAGAGGGAGGGATGGGAGGGCCTTGGTCGGGGAGGGGGTAGCGCCGCAGGTAGAAGTTCTTTTCTGATTTGGTTTCAACTGTAAAGCCATCAATTCATCAATGCTCTTCTTATTCTCTCTCGTAATTCATTTCTCTCTTTCGCTTCTCTCTCTCTCTCTCTCTCTCTCTCTTTCTCTCTCTCTCTTTCTCTCTCTCTCTTTCCCAGTGAGACGAGAGAGCAAAGACCGATCGCGTCTCAAACGAGAGGCAGAGTAAAAGAATAAGCAGGAGGAGAGAGCCTGGCAGAGAGAAGAACATTCACGGCGAGACGAACCTCCCCAAACCTCTCGCCGATCGCTCGCCAGACCCCCGAGAGACCTCTCAATTTTCCCTCGCTCCGTCATGACGCTCCCCCAGGACCTCCAGCGCGCGCTGAGCGACAAGGTCTATGAGCGCCGCAAGGCCGCGGCTCTCCAGATCGAGCAGCTCACGCGAGCGCTCGTCGCCCGAGGGGACGCCGCGGCCGTCGACTCCCTGCTCGCCGACCTGAGCTCACTGGCGAGGACGCCGACCAACGCCAACGCGAGGAAGGGCGGCGCCCTGGCGCTGGCCGCGACGGCCGTCGCCCTCGCGCCCGCAGCAGCGGGGGCGGCGGCGGGAGCTGGGGCGGGGACCGCTGCTGCTGCTGCCGCCTCGGACGGCGCGGAGGGAGCGACCGCAGCAGCTGGCGCGGGCCCCTCCTCCGCCCCCCCTCCCGCCTCCTCCGACTCGGCCTCCCGCCCCCGCCGCGCCCCGGAGCTCGTCACGGGCACCCTGCTTGACCTCCTCGACGACCGGGACGCCCGAGTCCGCTATTACGCGGCGGAAGCGTGCTACAACGTCGCGCGCGTCGCCTCCTCAGCCGCGGCCCCCTACCCGGCGCTGCTGGCCTCCGCCTGGCCTGCGGCGTTCGCCGCCTCGCTGGGCCTGGCAGCCGACGCGGACGCCGGCGTCCGACAGGCGGGCCTGATGCTGGATGGGGCGCTGCGGGACGCCGCGGCCGTCCCGGGGGCGCTCGACTGCGGGGGCGGAGTCGGAGGGGAGAGCGCGACCGGCGGCGGCGGCGGCGCCGCAGGGGCTCCCGCTCCCCCTCCCTTTCCGCCGGGCCTGCAGCTCCTCCTCTCGGTCGCCGCCGCGCTCCGGGCCCCCTCCGCCGCGGCCAGGAGGACGGCCACGGCCTGGGCCGCCTCGCTCTGCCGCGCCCCCGAGGTCGACCTCTCGCGCGCCGCGCCGGCGCTCGTCGGGGGGCTCCTCGACGCAGCGGCCTCGGACGACGAGCCCGGGGTCAAGGCCGCCGTGGGCGCGGCGCTGGCGAGGCTGCGCGACGACGCCGAGAGGGGCGCCGTCGCCGCCCTCGCCTCCAGTGACCTCGGCGGCGACGACGAGCGGGGAGGTCCTCGCAGCAGGAACGCGATCGACGTCGCCGCGGTCGTCGGGGAGGTCGCGGCCCGTGCGTCGTGGCGCCCGAGCCTGCTGCCGACGCCGGCGCTGCCGCTGCCGCCTTGGCCGCCCTTACCTCCCGCGGCGGCGGCCGCGGCGGCGCCCTCGGCTGCGCCGACGGCGGCGACGGCGGCGGCGACGGCGGCGGCGACGACGCCGGGTGCCTCCTCCCAGGCGAGCCCCGCTCCTCCCGCGAGCAACGCGGCGGCGCCCCCCGCCTCCGCGCCTCCTCCCCCCGCTGCCCCCGCCCCCCCGCCCCCCCCGAGCCCCGCCGTCTCGCTCGCCGTCGCCCGCGCCCGCGCCGCCGCGCTCGACACTCTGGCGGACTGGGCGGCCCACGCCCCGTCGGCCCTGCTGCCGCACGCCGCCGCCGCCGTGGCCGCGGCGCTGCCGGCTCTGGGCGACCCGGAGGCGCGCGTCGCCGCCGCCGGGAGGAGGGCCGAGGGCGCGCTGCTGGCCGCGGCGGCGAGGGCGGCGGCTGCCGAGGCGGCGGCGCTCTCGGCCGAGGGGGCGGCGGGCCGGTGGAGGGCCGCTGCAGTGGGGGGGGCCTCCCGCCCGCCGCCGCTGTTCGACGCGGTCGCGGCCCTGGACGCGGTCTTCGCCGCCGTCGAGGGCGCCGCCGCGAGCCCTCTGCCGCAGCAGCAGCAGCAGCAGGGCGTCGACGCCGTGCGCGCCGGGGCGCAGCGCTGGGCCACGGCGGTGCTCCGTGCCGACTTCGCGACGGCCTCGGCTGCGAGGGCCGCCGCGGCGGCGGCGAGGGCGAGCGGGGAGGAGGAGGAGGAGGCGCGAGGGCGCGCGGACGGACGCTGGCGGCGGCGGGCCCGCGTGCCCTCCTCCCCGCTGCTCCGCCGCCGCGGCGCGCGCCTGCTCTCCGAGACCCTGGCCGCGCTTGTCTGCCAGAACGAGAGGACCGCGAGGTCGGGCCTCTCGCTGCTGACGGAGCTGACGAGGACGGCCGCGGCGGAGGAGAGGGCGAACGAGGACGGCGGCGGCGGCGCCGAAGGAGACGGAGAAGAAGACGGAGGCGGAGAAGAAGACGGAGACGGAGAAGAAGAAGGAGAAGAAGCAGAGGGAAGCACTCGGCTCGTGCCGCGCCTCCTCTCGGGCCTCGCCTCCGCGCTCGCGGACCCGCTGCAAGAAAAGAGGCTCTGCGGGCGCCGCGGCGTCTCAGCGATAAGGGCCGTGGCGGCCGCTCTCGGGGCTCGGACCGTCTTCTCCGAGCTCGCGGATGCGCTCTCGTCGGCCGTCGAGAGGGTCGCCACCGCCGCCGTCGCCGTCCCCGGGGGCGGCTCCGCCTCCTCCTCCTCCTCCGTCGCTGTCGCCGGGCTCGCGGGCGCCGCCGCGGCGGCGCACACTCTGATGGTTGCGCTGGCGACCGCCCCCGAAGCAGGGCGCCTGCGGGCCCTGCTTGCCGGATGGAGCGGAGGCGAAGACGAGGGAGGAGGAGGAGAGGGAGGAGGAGGGACGACGAGAGAGGGACGACGACGAGAGAAGGACGACGACGGCGACGGCCGCAGCGACGGCGACCGCGCTCTTCTCTTCGAGCGCCTCGCCGCCGCCGCCAGCCCCTCCCTGCACGCCACGCTCTCGCTATGCCTGCTTTCCCGGGCGTACAACTTCGCCTCCGCGGTCGTCTTCGCAGCGGCCTGCTGCCGCAGCTCCGGCTCCGCTTCTCTTCCTCCCTCTCCCTCGTCCGAGCCCAGGGCGGCGGCGGCGAGGGCGGGGGCGGGGGCGGGGGGGGCCGCTCTGCTGCCGCCGAGCCTCGACGACCTGGTCGCCGCCGACGCCCTCGCCCGCTCGCTCGACGCCCCGCACTGGACGCGCACGCGGCTGTGCCTGCTGTCCGCCGCGGACCGGCCGGGGCTGGAGCGCTGCCTGCGGGCGCTGCTGGCCTTCCTTCCGCAGGGCGACGCGTTCCGGTCGCTCCGGTGCCGGCTGGACGCCGCGCCGAGCGCGGAGGCGGTCGCGAGCGCCTCTGCTTCTTTCGCGTCCGCGCCTGCTTCTGCGAAGTCCAAGTCGTCCGAGAGGAGCTTCTCGATCGAGCCGGACGCGGACTACGGGCGCTTGCTCGGGCTCTTCAGGCGCGCGAGGAGAAGCGCTGTCGAGGTGTAATAAAAAACAAGGAGCTCTGCTTTTCACTGTTTTTTCGCAAATCGATCAGCGCCTCCTGTGCGTTCCGCGGTCCCCCTGTTGCCGCCCGCCCTCCCTCTCGTGCACAGCACGTGAGAACGTGCGCCCTAGATTCCCTCGCAGGAATCGAAGGAGACGGCACACGGGGACGTTTTTGACAAAGGGACGGGGCCCTGAGGTTCGAAGCATCGATCGCTTCTTCGCCGTCAACGTCAGAACGCTGATTGCATCCGCGCCTTCGCGCATCTCTGTGCTCTCTCGTCTCGTCCCCGCTTGCCAGCGGCGAGACGCGCGCACACAAGCAGCCATGGAGGCGACGATGACCGAAGCCAACGGCGACCACGCGGCGGAGGAAAACTCGCTCCTCGTCCCCATCCCGGGCTCGGACGAAGCCGTCGAGATCTCACTCTCGGGCCTGCCGCAGGACAGCGAGGAGGTGCTCGACGTGCTCCGCGCAGAGAACGCGCCGCTCAAGCTCTGGAGAGACGTCGCGAGGGCGTACATGGCCGAGGTAGGAAAGGGAGAGGGAGAGGGAGGGCGGAGGAGAGAGGGAGGCGGCGATCGAAATCGGGGGAGGGAACATCGGCAGCGACGACGGCGACGTCTTTTTCTCCCTTTCGCCTCACCCCTTCGTCCTCCGACCTCCCAACCCCAACAAAAAAACTCTCCCCCCCCCCCCCCACAACACAAAAAAGGGCAGGGGGTGGTGGGCCGGGTGGGCCCCGGGCCCCAAGGGGGGACCGCCGGCGGGGCCGCGGCCCCCGGGGGGC
>Ga0315284_10017336_pt1 | contig 10213 bp, 8 predicted proteins | sample YL17G09_16_MG_FD_203696 | JGI IMG/M metagenome (GOLD analysis project Ga0315284, IMG submission 203696) | Sediment microbial communities from Yellowstone Lake, YNP, Wyoming, USA - YL17G09_16 | ecosystem: Environmental > Aquatic > Freshwater > Lake > Sediment | place: USA: Wyoming | collected...
TCTGCTCAAGGAGTTCGACCCAAAGAACGAAGGCATCATGCCCCGCGCCAGGTTCTACAAGGCGATATATCTACTCCATTCCAGGCTGAAGAAAAGGAAGATCAACATATGCCTTCCATGGTGTTGGTACAAGTTCGGTCCCGAGATCCAGGAACGATACATCTCGAAGGACGTATTTCGTATCTCTGCGATGGGTCCTGATGCAGATGAGCGGTATCGATTGTACTATGGAAAGGAGCCTCGGACCAAGAGCATCCTTGAAAAGGAACGGCAGGCGATCCTCAATGAAATTAAAAAATTGAACAAAGAGCACTGGTCCACGGATAAATTGATCGATGAGGTATACAAGAAAGCACCGTATAAAATGCTCAAGACATTCAAGGACCTCGAGGACTATCTTAAGAAGGAATTGAGACCAAGGAATGGCTTGTCGCCGAAAGGAATTGAAACCATCATGGCCTATCTGGACGATATTCATCAAAATTACAAAAAAGAGGAATTCCTAGAGATGTTCGATGAATATCTGCGCATGGACGACCTCGTGAGGATCACCCTCGAGCATCTCCACGAGAGATTGAACGATCTCATACCATTGATCATCAGGTTCAGGGAGATAATCGCAACGAAGGCGAGCATCCTATTCAATGAGAACCTTCCCGATGATTGGGTGTCCGAACGGGAAACCCTATTGAACGAAAGGATCTCGGCATTCAGGCCGGACCTGGACCTATTTGAAAAAGAGACATTCAAAGAATATTCAAAATGCGTCCCTGGCGACAACAGATATTCCAAGATGCTGCTTGAGGTCAGCTATGATATGTCCAAGGAGGCATGATGACCGACCTATTTCTAGATATTTCCGGAACCTGGCAAGGTCGCCGATAGGTCCGGTCCTTTCATCCGCCATGGCGAGCCTCCTCAGTCCACCGTGGGACCGCCCTTCCACTTCACGAGGGCGTCGAGCAGCGGAGTCTTGCCTATGACCACGGTGGGCCTCAGGACCCGCTTCTCCCCGCTGTCCTTGGCCAGGCCAAAGCGCACCATGAACCTCTCGATCGTCCTGATGGAGTACGCCCTGTGATACTGCTCCTCCACCGTACTGTAGGTCTCCGCATGGAAATCCTCCCGGGCCATAGGAAAGGCCCTGAGGAAGGCACTGGAATAGAAGCTGCCCTCGCGGGGGCTATTACCATATATCGACAGGAGGTAAAGGGAGAAGCCGAACCCCGCCTGGATGATGCGGGACGGAGGATACCCGTCCCCGTAGCCCCAATCGTATTTCTCGATGTATGTCTTGAACAGGGCCGCGAAGCGCTCCGACGGCGAGGCCTTGAGGAGGCCTTGCCCCGCGCGGGTCAATGAGAGACGTGGCCCCTGTCGCTTGGTCAGGCCGAACTCCCGGGAGAACATGTCAAGGAGGTTGATGTAATAGGATTCGTCCTCCCTCATTATCGGATGGCTCATGAACCATTCCACGTCGTGCTCGACCAGCCCCTCCTCGCAGAGCCGCCTGCAGAAGGCCCTTGGAAGGGCCCCTGTCGCGGTCAGCTTCATGGGGGCCGCCTTGTTCACCAGCTCGAGGTACCTTGTCATGTCCATGGGAAAGTTGGCCCCCTCGACGAGTCCCGCCGGTATATCATTGGCCAGGATCATTGGGGACCTTCCCGTGATGAACGGGGAATACAGGAGCCCATGCATCTCCTCGGGGCTCAACCCTTCGAAATCGTCGAGGGGTCCTCTGTTGTGCGCATCCCTCGCCAGCCCTGTCGATTCGTTTAGGATTTCTAGGTCGAGGTTGTCATCGGTATCACATTTCTCAACCGATATGGGTGTTTCACCGACAGCGGCAGGGGCCGTCATTCCCTCCTTACGGGATCCGGAAGGCCTCTCCCCGAAAAGGTCCGTGATGGGCGCACCGGCCTGTTCGAACCATTTGTCCGCGAGGGTGGCGAACCCTTTCCCGAAACAGACGGAGTAATTCGAGATGATGCCGTCGTGAATTATGCGTGACCGGAATGGCAGAAGGGTGGCCTCGACCATCATGGGGAGGTCCGGTCCGAGCATCTTGCCCAAGGGAGTGTTAAGGGACATGACGCCGTAGGCCTTCGGCGGGTCCCCGCCTTCCATGTAGATGAAGATCGTGTACTCCTCTGTGTATCGATACACAAGGAACTTGCCCCTAACGAAGAACCTCCAGGACCTGACGGTTGCCAGGTCTGCCGCGGACAACCCATCCGGGTTGGCATCTGCGTACCTCTCGATGATGGATGTATCGTCATAGAACGCCTTGCATATGTCCGCCTGGGGACCGGCCCCGGCGGCCACCAGCTTCTTAACATCCTGTATTTTCGGATGGATGCCCCGCTGCCCGTTGGCATAGAGCATCAGGCCGTTGATGAGCCTGAAGAAATCCTTGACCTCGGGCTCGGTGAGCTGCATATGGGTTCCAACCATTACGGTAATATTTGACACCGGATATAAAGATGGCCAACATGCCATCGCCTCGGCTTAAGAAGGAAAGGTTTTTAGAACTGGAAGGTACTGTAATCAACCACACAGAACGATCGATAGGCTCTCATCCGGAGGGAAGGGGATGGCCAAGAAGAACAAGACCCAACAAAAAGGGGACCTGAAGAGACGCCTCAAGGATAAATATCTCAGTCATGAAGATCTGGCAAGATCACTGATGGCCAGTGACATATGCCCCACGTTTTGGTTCATTCATTTTGGAAAGACCTCGATCGGAAATGCCAAATGCGAAGATTGCGAAGATTTTCGCACTGATGAATGCAAAGGCGGTCGCGATCCCAAGGAATGTTTTCAGAAGCCAAAGAACTGCACAGGTGATTGTGGAAATTGCCCTAATGTAAATTATCTCACGTGAGATCATTAGATGGTCTATCTTATCCATGGGACGACATCTTAAATACTGTGGCCAAATTAATATCCCTCGCCTTACCATAAGCCGGACCGCCCCAACATTGGTAGTACAAAGGCATCGCGATCTCCCGACCGTCCCTGGAAGAATGTGCGGCATGGACCTCGGGATGTCCCTGAACATTTCAATCGCTCACCGCTGGAGGTTCCTAGGATGGTAGAAAAGAAATCAACCCATAGGGTCGAGGTGGTCAGGGTCGAGAAGGTCGACAAGCACCCCAATGCGGATACACTATCTGTTGTTCACGTGTGGGGATACACATGCGTCGTCCGCACGAGCGATTTCCCGGTCGGCTCCCTGGCCGCTTACATTGTCCCCGATTCAATGGTGCCGCTCGACAGGCCGGAGTTCGCCTTCCTGAAGGACCCGAAGCGGCCCGATAAAAAAGCCGAGAGGATCCGGGTCCGAAGGTTCCGGGGCGCCCTGAGCCAAGGCTTGCTCCTGCAGGCGCCGCCAGGCTCGAAGGAGGGCGACGACGTCTCCGACATCCTCGGAGTGACGAGGTACGAGCCTCCGCTCGAGACGACGACCGGCGGGGAGCTCGAGAACCCGCCCGAGGGGCTCCTTGTGCCCAAGTACGATGTCGAGGACATCCACAGGTATCCCGCGAAGTTCATCGATGGGGAGGAGATACTGATCACGGAGAAGGTCCATGGGAGCAACTCCTGCTTCGTCTGGTACCAGGACCGCATGTGGGTGCGCGCAAGGCACGACTGGAGAAAGGACGACCCGAAGAGCCTCTGGTGGCTAGGCTCGAGGTCGTGTCCCGAGATCGAGACGTGGTGCAGGGCCCATCCCGGCGTGGTGGTGTTTGGCGAGTGCTATGGCAAGGTCCAGAACCTAAAGTATGGCCTGGACAACGAGATCAGGGTCGCTGTCTTCGACATCTGGGACCACAGCAGGTTCCTTGATGTCGATGAGGCCCGGAGCGTCGGGGCCGGGCTTCCGTGGGTGCCGACGGTCCATCGCGGCCCGTACTCCTTCGGGAAGGTCGTGGAGCTCTCGGCCGGCCCGAGCCTTGTACCCGGTGCCAAGCACATGCAGGAGGGCGTGGTCGTGCTGCCGGTCAGGGAAAGGACGGACCTGGAGCTCGGCCGCGTCCAGCTCAAGTGCGTGAGCGACGAGTATCTCGAGAAGGAGAAATATTGAGAATAAGAATGATGTGCTGCTTTTCAAACTACGATGGCCCATTTCCTTTTTCCACTATCGATTTTTTAATGTGAGACTAGAATTCCTGCACCTCTTCCTCCGTCCCGTTCTCGGGCTCTTCCCGGGGCGCTTCCTCTTCTGGCCCCTTCCTCTTTTGCCTGAGGCGCGCGATCACGATAGCGAGCACGACCGCCAGGATGATGATGAGGACCAGCACCAGCAACATCAGGTTGTTCCCCAGTACAACGGCCGACCTCTTCGCAACGGTGACCGTGATCGTCTGCTCGTCGCTTTGGCCGTGCCTGTCCGTCACCCTGGCCTTGAAGGTGTGCGTCCCCACATCCTTGTTCGCGGCCTTCCACTTGATGTGCCCCGTGGACGCGTCGATGGTCATGCCCGCCGGCGCCCCCCCGTCAAGGGAATAGGTCAGCACATCGCCTGCGTCCGGGTCCGTGGCTGCAAGGGTATAGTCGAAGGTCTCGCCGACGCTGATCTTCGTCCTGGTGGGCTGGCTCGTGATCGTGGGGCTCACATCTATTTTTAATTGGCGAGATTCGCCCCATCGCAACTCTCATATTATCGCAAGCGGGACCCTCAGGAATTTTAAAAAGCGGGATAATAATCTATCTCTTTCAGGTCTTCCTTGGTTTCTCTCTCTTTCTTGTATTATCTTTCCTTGATTTATTTTGCTCCTTTTTATTATTGGATTGATCTATCGTTTGTTTCCCTTTCCTATTAGAAGTTCCATCCGTTCTCTTTCTTAGGTTAAGGGCTACTACAATTATTATAATCACGAAGATGATGGCTATGATGATTGCTAGAATTAGGGATTCTGAATTGGTAAATGTGCTGATCGTCTTTTTCGTCTTCACGAAAATATTGAAATGAACGACTGTACTATCCATGCCATCTGAAGCGTTCATCGAAATTATATGATTGCCAATCTGTCCTTTTGTCGGAACCCATGTTATTAGTCCCGTCGAGGAAATGGATAACCCAGCGGGGCCGTCGGTTATCGAATATTTGAGGATGTCTCCCGGATCTGAATCGTTCGCCGTTATCTGATATTTGAACTTGTCACCGACCGTGATGGTCTGGTCCGGGATGGCTGAAATCACTGGTTTGTAGTTAGGAACACTGATATTGAAGGATTGGAGCACTGCAGCCATACCATCAGAGACACTCACAACAATGGAATTATTTCCCTTCTGGGTATTCGTAGGGGTCCATCTAATTAGACCACTTTTATTGTCGATTGTCATGCCATCCGGTTTGGCTATAAGTGAATAGGTCAGTACGTCACCGACATCGATATCCACCGCAATTACCTGATATTTGTATTCGACATGAAGTGTGGCCATTGTCACAGGCAAGCTCGTTATTCTTGGGGGGTCATTTACATTCACAACGGTAAGGGTGAAGTTACTGAAGTCGTAAACAAGTGCGAGATCCATCACCGTGATATTAACCCAATATATTCCCACATCATCATTAGTAGGTATTCCGGAAAGGAGGCCCGTGGACGAATTAATATGAAGCCAATTTCCCGCGTTGGTTTTAAGGCTCCAAATAAGGATATCATCGACATCCTCATCTCGGACCGTATATTGGATCGAGTAGGCGACATCCTGATATGCGGTGCCATTATCCTTTGATGTTATTACTGGGGCCTCATTGATATTCACAACAGTCAGAGTGAAGTTCGAATAGGCCCAACCACCGTTGCCATCATCAATACTCACGTTCACATAATATTTACCAACATCTTTGTTCGAGGGTTTGCCTGATAGATATCCAGTGGACGAATTTATCGAAAGCCAACCGTTAGCATTCGTTTTGAGATGCCAAGTGATAATACCCTGTCCATCATCAGTTGAATTATAATCCACGAAATAGTATTGGTCCTGAAATACAGTAGTGATATCCTTAGTGATAATTCCTGGTAATGTGTTATTCACTTTTAAAGTATAATTGTGAAATCTTGATGCAAAGCCATTTACGACTGCGGAGATATTAATCCAATGATTGCCGACATCGGCATTATTCGGTGTTCCCGATAAGTTCTGAGTATTGTCATCCCAATGTAGCCAATTAGCATCAGTAACCATTTTCCAGGTATTAGGCTCAGGGCCAATCGCCCAGAAATGCTCATTAAACGATTGATATTCATTGACATATATCGGGTCCGTTTTAGGTAGGATGGCCAAGCCTATTGTGATGTTTACATATTTAGTTGGTTCCTGGACCGAGGATATTTTCACCGTCTCTCCATCTGCTGCACCAATCCAGAAATGGGATTTATGTGTCTTATTTTTAATCGTGAAGTTGCCCCTATAAATGCCGGTACTCTTCCCTGTTTCTCTGAGCCTTAGAATAAACCCGATGGGATCTGTTGCGGTGCTGATCACTTTGACCAAGGCGGTATCGTTTCGGCTGATATTCCCATCGACACCACGTAATTCGACGAATATTTCTTCATTCTGCAGTGCATATTTCACCTCGATCGAATAGCTATTGTCAGAATATGCTTTGATCGATTCGATTGAGCCGGGTTTGAAGTTTGAATCGACGGAAATAAGATAGGTCTTACCTAGTTCCTGACCATTGAGATAATGAGGGGCGCCAATGAGTATTTCATCATATCCATCGCCGTTAACATCCCCTGCGCTTGCAACTGAGAATCCTGAACTATCATTTGCATTCTCACCAATAAAAGATGCATTAGAATTGGAAAGAGAAACATTTCTAGTCCAATTCAATGGTCTTCCCAATATCAGATATGTCTGACCTGCACTTAAACTGCCTTTGCCATTGCCAGGGGCGCCAACCAGAATATCATTATATCCATCCCCGTCGACATCCCCCGCGCCCGCCACTGAAGTGCCAGACCTATCGGGGTTATCCTCGCCGATGAATGATGCATCAGCTTTGGTAAGGGAAGTGCGCATAGCCCAGCCAGACGCCTTTCCAAAAATCAAATAGGTATGGCCTGGATTAATACTGGATTCATTAATACCGGGGGCTCCGATAAGAATATCGTCATATCTATCACCATTGATATCTTCAGCGCCAGCAACTGAGAATCCTGAAGCAGTCCAAGTGTTTTCACCGATGAATGAGGCATCAGCTTTTGAGAGCGAAGTACTTTTAGCCCAGCCCGATGCTTTTCCTAAAATGAGATAGGTCTGCCCCGCGGTATCTCCCGCATTACCACCTGAACAACTCCCAATTAAGACATCATTATATCCATCACCATTGACATCTCCGGCTCCCGCAACTGAATATTCTGTACCCCCATACATTGAGGCCACTTCGCCGAAGAAAGACGCATCAGCCATAGAGATGTTGATATCACGTGCCCAGCCGGATGCTTTTCCGAATATGAGATAAACAGGACCTCCTGCGGGATATAAATAACCTGAATAAGTTCCAATTAAAATATCCTCATAACCGTCACCATTGACATCCCCAGCACCAGCAACCGACCAGCCCAATCTATCATTGTCGTGTATGCCAAAAAAGGATGCATCGGCCTTGGAAAGATCAGTCTCCAATGTCCAACCTGACGATTTTCCTAAAATGAGATATACTTTACCTGAACTAATACCTCCGTCCTTATTGTATGGAGTTCCAATAAGTATGTCATCATATCCATCATTATTTACGTCTTTCGCACCTTTGACGGATAATCCTGCATGATCTCCCGACTGTTCACCGATGAAAGAAGCATCGGCTTTTGAGAGATTATTATCCCCATCCCATCCCGAAGATTTTCCAAAAAAAAGATATATTTTGCCCGCCCCATTTTTATAATTAGGAGCTCCGATTAAGAAATCGTCAAAACCATCACCATTGATATCTCCCACCCCAGAAACGGAATATCCTGAATTATCCTGTGGGTGCTCATCATTGAAGGAAATAGTTACAGCAGCAAGTTGGGTATTCATAGAATAAATTAAAGCTTCAGAGGGGATTGAAATGGAAAATAGTATAAATAGTGAAAATAAAAAAAGGAATATGATTTTTATTTTTTCCTTAGTATATCTCATCCTTTAATGAAATGTAAATCAAAGAATATAAAGATTCGTATGATATTGTTCCGCTTCAAGCGCGCCAGGCGGCCATGACAGCCGAGGAAAGACGATGAAGCCAAGGAACTGTGAGAATCACAGGCTCCAAGACAAAGCCAAGACCCGAAGCCATCCGAAAGGTCTAGTACAGCACAGGGTGTCGGGGGAAACCCCGAATCCGAAGGGTGCCAAGGCAAGCACGTGGGTCGTAGGAAGACGAACCGACAACCAGCAGCCGGAGGAAGGCGACCTCGTTTTAAGAGGGGGAAGCCGTGGATGGAAGTCCCCGGATGTGAGTGAGGACGGCACATGTGCATTGGGCAGTCATGGTGACCCTGGGAGGCCCTCGGTCTTCCAAGATGTCGATGCGAAGGCGGCAGCCCGGAAGGGACGGGCGATACCGACCGGTGCGACATATGTGGTAGTTCTCGGAGCAATCTGGGAGCAAAGAGGCCAGGGCGTCGGATGGGGTCATACGAGCGATGACGACCCGGGAAACCGGGAAGGAGCAAAGGACCCTTGGACAACCGAAGGCGGCGTAGAAGAGATACGCATGCTGACCCTCCGAGGGAACGGACCGGAACGGCAGGCGACCCGGCCTGTCATAGACGGAGAACCACCGAAAAGGGGGGAGGACGCGGAGCGTCCCTTGGGCGTATCGGGTGCCGTCGGGGAGGAAGACCCGTGAAGCCGTTGCTAAAATGGGAAGGGCGGAAGCTCCACTCGCTGATGCCCCTACTGTTCAGGAAAAGGACGGTAATAGCGGCATGGGATAAGGTCAGGAAGAACAAAGGAGCCCCGGGAGTGGACGGGGAGACGGTGGAGGAGTTCGAGAAGGACCTGAAGCGGAGAACGATGGCCATAGGAGAGGCGTTACGCCTCTTCAAATGGAACCCAAAACCAATGAAACGGGTCTGGATTCCGAAGCCGGACGGGAGGAAAAGAGGGCTCTCGATACCTTGTATCGAGGACAGGATTGTGCACAGTGCAATAGCGATGGTGCTCTACCCTGTCTTCGAGGACAGGTTCGGGCCCGAGTACTTCGCCTACATGGAAGGGCGGAGCGCGCTGCATGCGATAGAACGGGTCCGGGAAGGGATACGCAACGGAAAGGTATGGGTCGCGGAAACGGACGTGCTGAAATTCTTCGACACGATAGACCGGAGGAGGATGCTGGGCAAGCTGGCAGAGCGGATAGCGGACGGGACATTCCTGAGAACGGTCTCGAAGGTGCTGCAATCCGGGGTGCTTGGGGAATTGGAGAACGGAGCGGAGGAGATAGGAGTGCCCCAGGGAAGCCCGCTGTCGCCGGTTCTGGCGAACATATACCTGGCGGACTTTGACCGAGTAATCGGGTCGAGATGGATGCTGACACGGTATTCCGACGACCTGGTAGTCCAATGTGAGACCCGGGAGGAGGCAGAGGCGGCCCTCGGCGCCATAGAGGAGGCGCTCCGGAAGGAGGGCCTTGCTCTGAAGGAAGAAAAGACGAGGGTGGTCCACGCAAGGGAAGGCTTCGACTTCCTCGGGTATCACATCACGGAGCAGGGACTGAAACCGACGAAAAAGGCCCTGAAGAACTTAACGGAGAAAGTCCGTGCAGTCATGAGACGGCATGACATGAGGCCACTGAAGGAGATGATGGGCCGAGCAATGCCAATCGTGAGAGGCTGGACCAACTATTACCGGCTCGTTCCGCCGAGCGAATTCTGGGAGCTCGGCGGCTGGCTACTGACCCGGACGAGGACTCGCATGAAGAAAAGGGGCACGAGTTACCGCAAATGGAATGTCCCTATGCAAGAGGTCTACGCAGCAGGACTGAGGCTCCCGTATCATATACTGACCGACTACAGCCCTATGAGGTTGTGAGAGCCGTATGAGCGACCCTCACGTCGGTTCGGAGTGGCGGACGGCGGGGGAAACCCCGCCTCCGACCCTAGATTATTTCAATTAATTATATTTATAAATAAGTATAATATTAAATTATTGAAAAACCTTATCGTAATAATTATATATCTTCTATTATTTTCTTGCCTTGAAAAATGAGGTGAATAAT
>Ga0315284_10017337_pt1 | contig 10213 bp, 8 predicted proteins | sample YL17G09_16_MG_FD_203696 | JGI IMG/M metagenome (GOLD analysis project Ga0315284, IMG submission 203696) | Sediment microbial communities from Yellowstone Lake, YNP, Wyoming, USA - YL17G09_16 | ecosystem: Environmental > Aquatic > Freshwater > Lake > Sediment | place: USA: Wyoming | collected...
TGGAGCCAGGCCGGCTCCTTGATGATCTTTTTCTTATCCCGGAGAGCGTGCTTGATCTCCCCTATGATGAAATGCGTGGCGTAGGTGGAGAACTTCACGCCCTTCTCCGCATCATACCGTCGGATCGCGGTGAGAAGACCCAGGTAGCCCTCCTGTATGAGGTCCTCGATCGGCTCGCCCGATCCCGCGAATCTCCGCGCGATGCTCTCCACCAGATGCTTGAACTGCACCACGATCTGGTCGCGCAGGCCCACGTCACCGGTGACCCGATGGCGCGCGAGAACCTCCTCTATCTCTTCCTCAGTGAGTCTCACTTCAGGTGCAAATCTCATGGAATCCCCGATCGTTCGGACTTTGCCCGTCTTCCGCTAGCTGACGGAGCTGACCAGCTTGAAGATGGGGCCCATAACCGATATCGCGATGAACCCGACCACAACGCCCATGAAGACGATCAGCATCGGCTCGATGAGCGAGGTCAGGCCCTTCACGGCCGCATCCACTTCCTTCTCGTAGAACTCCGACACCTTGTTGAGCATCTCGCTCAAACGGCCGGTTTCCTCCCCGATGTCAATCATGTGCGTGACCATCGTCGGGAAGAGTCCGGTCCCTTCCAGCGGCGCGCTGATCTTCTGACCTTCGCGAACGCTGTCCCTCGCCGTCTGCACGCCCTTCGCGATCACGGAGTTGCCCGCCGTCTCGCCGACGATCTCCAGCGCCCTCATCATGGGAACGCCGCTGCTCACCAAAGTGCCGAAGGTCTTCGCGAACCTTGAGATCGCCATTTTTCTGATGATGTCGCCCACGACCGGTATCTTCAGCCTCATGCTGTCTATCTGGTAGTGCCCCTTCGGCGTCTTGTCAAGCTTCTTGAAGAGGAATATCCCGGATGCGATCGCGATCACCGGCACGTACCAGTAGCTCTTGAAGAGCCCGCTTGCATCGAACAGCAGGCGCGTGTAGATCGGCATCTCCACGCCCATGCTGTCGAATATCTCCTTGAATCTCGGCAGCACGAAGGCGAACAGCACGCCGATCATACACATGGAGAAGACCAACACGATGACCGGGTACATCATCGCCGACTTAATCTTGGTGCGGACCTCCATCTCATACTCGAGGAATCCCGCGATTCGATCCAGAATCTGATCCAGGATTCCGCCGAGCTCCGCGGCGCGGATCATGTTTATGTAGAGCTTGGAGAAGACATTGGGATGCTTCGAGAACGCGTCCGTGAGGCTCATGCCGTTCTTCACGTCTCGCATGGTCTGGTTTAGGACCGGTTTGAGCGAGGCGTCCTTCAACTGGTTCTCGAGGATGTCGAGACACCTGATGATCCCGATGCCGGCGTTTATCATGGTGGCAAGCTGGCGCGTGAAGACGGTGAGCGCTTCGAGCTTCACCTTTCCCTGTCCGATGCTCTTGCCCCCGAGCAGGGAGGAGAAGCTCTTTTTCTCCGCCAGGTCGGTGATGAGGTAACCACGCTCGCGCAGGCGAGTCATCACCGTCTGCTGGCTCTCGGCCTCTATCTTTCCTTTGATCGTTTTCCCCGAAGGGTCTACCGCGGTATATGCAAAGGTCGCCATTTCGGTCTATCCTCCATTCCGCAATCCGCAATCCGCATTCCGCATTCCCTCAAGTGTTGTTGAGCAGTCGCATGAAATTGTCTCTATCCACCGCGCGGTTCACGGCGTCGTCGTGAGTGATGATGCCCCGTCTGCACGATTCGGCCAGGATCTTGTCCATCGTGGTCATCCCTTTCACGCCGCCGGTCTCCATCACGGAGTAAATCTGATAGGTCTTCCCCTCTCGAATCAGGTTTCGGATCGCGGGAGTCGCCACAAGCACTTCCACCGCCACGAAGCGCCCTCCGCCGACCCGCGGAATGAGCTGCTGGGCGACGACGGACTCCAGTGTATTCGACAACTGGACCTTTATCTGATCCTGCTGATGCGGAGGAAACACGTCCACGACTCGGTCCATCGTCTGCGGCGCGTTCCTCGTGTGCAGCGTTCCGAACACCAGGTGTCCCGTCTCCGCGAGCGTGAGCGCCGTCGCGATCGTCTCCAGGTCCCGCATCTCTCCGAGAAGGATTACGTCCGGGTCCTCCCTCAGCACCGCCCGAAGCGCGTTCTCGAAGGAGTCCGTATCCGTGTTCAGCTCGCGCTGGTTCACCATGCACTTCTTATGCCGATGCAGATACTCGATGGGATCCTCGATCGTCATGATATGACAATGCCGCTCGTTGTTTATCGCGTCTACCATCGTCGCAATCGTCGTGCTCTTGCCGCTTCCCGTCGGACCCGTCACCAGTATCAGTCCGCTGTGCTTTCGCGAGAGCTCTTTCAGCAATGGGGGAAGCCCCAGTTCCTCCATCGAGGGGATCGTCCCCGGGATCGACCGCATTGCTACGCCCACGTCTCCGCGCTGGCGATACACATTCACCCGGAATCGCCCCACGTTCTTGATCCCGTATGAGAAATCCAGCTCCCTCGTCTTCTCGAACCACTGGATCTGGTCGTTCGTCAATATGTCGTACACCAGCCGCTGCGTCTCCCGAGTCCCGAGAACCTCGTACTCGGTCGGGATGAGGCCGCCGTCAATGCGCAGCATCGGCGGCAGCCCCGACGTAAGATGAAGGTCGGATGCGCCCCGCTCCGCCGCGATTCTCAGCAGATCGTCAATGTGCAGATCGGTGACGGACTTTCCGGTTTCCCTCAGCAAGCCCGTGCCGTCAAGCTCGTCCAAGAGTTTCGATTCATCGAGTTCCATGATCCTCTCTCCCTTGCCTTTCCGTTACGCAATCCCAAATCTGCACTCTGCACTCTGCACTCTGCACTCTGCACTCTGCACTCTGCAATCCGCAATCCGCAATCCGCAATCCGCAATCCGCAATCCTAAATCTGCAATCTGCAATCTGCAATCTCTCCGCCCTATCCCGCGAAGATCACTCTCAGGCTCTCCTCCACGGTCGTCATGCCGAGGAGAATCTTCTGTATCGCGTCATCCCTCAGTGTCCTCATCCCGCCCTCGCTTGCCACGTCTTTCAGCGCATAGCACGACGCCCTCGCCAGTATCAAATCTCGAATCTTATCCGTCACCGGCATCAGCTCGTAGATGCCCACCCGGCCTTTGTACCCCGTGCCCTTGCAGTGATCGCATCCCCGTCCTCGGCTGAACGTCACCTCGCCGCCGTCCTCGATCTCTATCCCCAGTCGCTTCACCGCGTCCTTCGGAGGCACATACGTCTCCTTGCACTTCGGGCAGATCAGCCTCATCAGCCTCTGCGCCAGTACCCCTATCACCGCCGACGCGATCAGGAATGACTCGATTCCCATGTCCAGCAGTCTCGTGATCGCGCCCGGCGCGTCATTCGTGTGCAACGTCGCCAGCACCAGGTGACCCGTCAACGCCGCCTCGACCGCGATCATCGCCGTCTCCTGATCTCGTATCTCGCCCACCATGATCACATCCGGGTCCTGCCGAAGCATCGTCCTCAGCCCGCTCGCGAACGTCACCCCCGCTCTGGGATTGATCTGCGTCTGCGTGATCCCCGCCAACTCATACTCCACCGGGTCCTCAATCGTCAGAATGTTCTTCTCCCCCGAATTCAGCTTGCTCAGTACCGAGTACAGCGTCGTGCTCTTCCCGCTTCCAGTCGGGCCCGTCACCAATATGATCCCGTATGTCCGCATTACCATACTCTCGAACAGATCCAACGTGTGAGGCAGAAACCCCAGCTTGTTCAACCCGAGCATCACCGAACTCTTGTCAAGGACTCTCAGCACCACCTTCTCGCCGTGTATGTTCGGCAGCGTCGACACCCGGAAATCATACTGCTTCCCGTCCACCGTCGCGCTGATCCGCCCGTCCTGCGGCGCGCGCTTCTCCGCGATATCCATGTCCGCCATGATCTTGATCCGCGATGTCAGCGATGCCTGCACCTTCTTCGGAACCACGAGCCCTTCGTGCATCATCCCGTCAATGCGATATCGCACCCGCATACTCGTCTTCCCGGGCTCCATGTGAATGTCGCTGCACCTGTCCTGCACGCCCCTCGTGATTATCAGACTCGCCAGCCGCACTACCGGAGCTTCTTCACTCAGCTCGCGAAGCTCCTCCACGCTCACATCGTCTTCCAGAATCTCGATCTCGTTCAGCGCGATATCCGCTGTCTGTATGTCGTCTACAAGCTCGCTCACCGCCTCCGCGGACGCCGCCCCGCCCCCGTACTGACTTGAGATCGCCGCCGTGATGTCTTCTTCGCACGCGATCACCGGCTCCACCTCGCCCCCCGTCACCAGCCGCACCTCGTCTATCGCGAACACGTCCAGCGGGTTCTTCATCGCCAGTGTCAGCGACCCGTTCCGCCTGCTGAGCGGGATCACCTTGTAGCGCCGGGCCAAGTCCTGCGAAATGCACCTCGCGGCCTCCGGGTCCACGCTGATCTCGTTGAGATCCGCGTACTCGAAACCCCACTGAGCCCCCAGACACCTCACCTTCTCGCGCTCGGTGACCAGACCCATGCTCACCAGCACGTCGCCGATCCTCTCGGCGCCGCCGAGCTGCCGCTGCTTCTCAGCAGCCTCTGTCAGTTGTTCTTCAGTGACCAGCCCGGAGGACACGAATATCTCGCCGACCGATTTCTTCTGCATGACGCTTTCCAGACGGCGGGAAACGGATCTCATCCGTTTCCCGCCGACAAGATAAGTTACGCAACTACGTGATAAGACCAGGTTGTCTTCAGGACAACACGCACTACTCGGACGAAGATAGCACCCTCGGAGTGATGAACATCATGATCTCCGAGTGCGACTTCGTCGTGGACCGATACTTGAAGAACTCGCCGATGATGGGCAGGTCCCTCAGGAACGGGACGCCGGCCATGGACTTGATATCCTCGTCCCGGATCAGGCCGCCGATGACGATTGTCTCGCCGTCCTTTACTCTCACGGTGCTCTCCACATAGCGCCTCGCGATTTCCGGCAGCGATAGACCCGCCGGCGTATCAACCCACTTGGTGATCACGCTCACCTCAGGATGCAGGTTCATCGTGATATAGCCGTCCGAGTTGATCCTGCTGATGGTGTGAAGCTGCACGCCGACTCTCGCCGTCTCGGTCATGACATTGACGCCTATCTGAGTCTGCTCGACTCTGATCACGTACTTGACCTCGTCGCCTATGAAGGCGCTCGCCGGCTTCCCGTCAATCGCGAGGACATTCGGGCTGGCAAGCACTTTGCCCTTGCCGGATGTGACCAGAGCCTTCAACGTGGCCTGAATCTGGAGAGGTGTCCGATCCATACGTCCGATGGTGAGCGCGTTATCTCCCGATGAACGCGTCTCGGTGAAACTCGTCTGGTCCAGCACGCCCTTGTCGCCCCATTGGATGCCGAAGTCTTGTGACCCGCTGTCGCTGATGTCAACAACCTTCGCCTCGATCATGATCTGAGGCTGCGGGAGGTCGAGCTTTGCCAGGAACGCCTTCGCCTTTTGCACCTCGGCCTCCGGGCCCTGGAGAATCAGCGTTTTGGCCGGGGCCTTGTTGTCGGTCGCGGTGCCGGTCGAAGCCTGCTGGCCCATCATCCCCGCGGTTCCGCTCCCCGTCTGATCGGTGCCCATAGCCACAGCAGTCGGGCACTTCAGGTTGAAGCCCTGCATCGGCCCCACGGAGACCTTGACCTTGGGAAGCGCGGCCGCGAGCAGAGTGGCCACCTCGGCGATATCGGCGTATTTCACCTCATAAGTCTCGAAGACGGACTCCGCGGCGGTCTGCGCGAACGAGGCCTCGATCGTCTCCGCGAGGGCCTTCGCGCCCTCAACAGCGCCCTTGGGGCCCATCAGCACCAGGACCACCGGGCCTTTCGCGTCCTTCTGTGCCGCCGCGCTTGATGCGACGTCAATTCCAGGGAATTGAGCCGCCAGCATCTTCGCCACCGCGGGGGCATCCGCGTAGACGATGGTCACCACCTGAGTCGCGCTCTCCTGCGGGCCCGATGAACCTCCCGCGAGAGCTTTGAGGTTTTCCGCGGTGCCGACCACGTAGGATCCCTCGATCTGCTGGAACCGGAATCCACTCACGTTTGTGACGAGCTTGAGCGCCTCTTCAACCGTGACCCTGGTCAGCGAGACGGTGACATTGCCTTTGACGTCCGGGCTTGCCACTATATTCACGCCGCCCTGGATAGCCAGCGCCTTCAGCACATCATGGATGTCGCTGGCAACGAAATCCAGAGACACCAACCGTGGCCCCATCGCGGACTTCACTGCCACCGCCGGCGACTGCTGGGTCGCCGCCACGACCACCGGCTTCGGAATCGGAGTGATCACGGGCGTCACGTCCGCGCGATCTTCGCTCTGCACGGCGCCGCCCGGTATCGGCTTGCCCGAAGGACCGGCGGGCTCGATCCGGCCGGGTCGGGCCGTCGCGCCTTCTTTCCAGACCTTGATGACCTTGACGCGACTGCCGGCGACGGTCTGCACGGAGTATTCTCTCACACTCGTAGTGCCCACCACTATGCGCGCTATGGGTGGGGAGCTTCTGTACCAGCCGCACCTGATGGTTCTGAGTCCTCCGTCGCCAACCCGCACTCGCTTTCGCTCTCTCAGCGCGAGGCTGCCGTACAGGTCGAAGACCAGATATCGGTCGCCCAGCCGTGCATCATGAATGGCGACCGGCGAGCTGCTCGACACCGTTATCTGCACCAGGTCGGCGTACTCCTTCACGTCAACTTTGCCGATGTTGGGATAGCCTCTCGCATGCACGGGCACAGCGCAGGTCAGTATGAGTGTTACCAGCGCCAGTGCGAGAGCTACCTTCCACAGGCCAGACAAGATAGCGCTCCTGTCCAATCTCAGCGTGTGTCCCGTTTTGAACTGCATCGTTTCCTCCTGATTGCCAATCAGACTGTCTCACATCAGCGGAAGACGGATTCCCCAGTCCTCCGCTAGCCCGACTTGCCGCCGCTCAGAGCCAGGAAATAGCTCTTTCCGTTGCGCGCAATTCGGACCCCGGTACGCGATATAGACGTGACGACGTACTTCCCGTCTATGCTCTGACCTTCTCTCACTATGTGCCGCTTGTCACCCGCGCGGATGACCGCCAGATTCGCCTCGCCCTCGATCACTCCGGTGACCGTCAGCTCCTTGGAAGGATCCTCCACCACCGGTAGGGGCATCGGCCGGACATTCATCGGCTCGCCCCCGAAGGGAGGCATCATGGGCAGGCTTATCCTCGGCTCCCTCGCGATCAGGGGCAGCATGCGGGGCGGCCCTGTCTTGGTAGTAGCGCTCGGTGACTGAGGCTTGGTCAACACCTGCGGCTGAAATGGATCCCTGATCGGGAGAGCAGCCAACATGGTTCCGGCGCCATCCTGCTCCTGGGCGTTCGCATCCGTCACCGGCGTACTGATACTTCGCTCCACGCTTTTCCCCGCGCCCGGCGCGGAGCCGGCATTCGTTCGGACGCCCACGATCCTGTAGATCCCAAATCCGAGGACCAACACGACCAGGCAACACAGGGCTATAAACTGGTTTCTCTGCTCTGGTTCTAGCTTCATGGTACACCTCCGCTATGTCCGCTGATCGGCCCCGACACGGCCGGCGTCCGCCTTCTCATCGGCTGATTCCTTAAGGATGAACGCCGTCGTCCAGAGCCGAACGGACAGCACCGGCGAAGCAAGCTCCTCGCGCTGGCCGCCCGCCGGGGTCATCTGCATGCTGTTCACGGCAATGATCTTCGGGAAGGACGTGATCTTGTATACGAACCTCATCACGTCGGCGTACTTCCCCTTCACCTCGATGTCAATGTCGAGCTTGTTGTATGGATCGGGCTTCGCGCGCACGATCTTCTTCACGCCCTTCTCGTCCGTACTGCTCGCGGGCGGGGGCGGCGCTTCCACCACGATCCTGGGACGAACGCCCACGACACGCATGTTTACGCTTCCGCCGAGCACCTCGATCTGCCTGAGTAGAGTGGGCACGTATGATCTCGTTGAGACGCCGTGCTCCAGTGCGCCCAGCTTCGCCTGCGCATTCATGTAGTCCTGCTCGACGGCAAACAGCCGCCTCGTGATCTGCTCGCTGTTCGCCAGTCTCTGTTCCTTGCCGGTGATCTGCTTGCTCAGCAGCCCGTGCTTGCCCGCCAGATCCCAGTAGGCGAATCCACCGATTACCAACAGGAACACGGCAACTGCCGCCAGGCAGGCCAGCGACTTCTTGGAGGGCTTAATCTGTAACATGGCCCGATGACCCTCCTTTCTTCGGTTCGTTCGATCGAATCTTCGCGGCTATCTGGAACTGGAGAATCCGGGCATTTGCCGGGCTCTGCTCATCTCCACCCATGCTCGACCGCGATGATGCCAGCTCCTGCGTGTAGGTGAGGTCAACTTTCTCGAACTCGGGGCATTCATTCAGCCTCAGCATCGTCTCGCCCACGAGCTGCTGGCTCACCGACGCGCCGGACAGGTTGATGGTGGCAGTCGAACTGGACTTCCCGCCCGACGACGGTGAATCTGTCGACGACACGACGGTCGTTGCCAGGCTGTTTAGCCACGTCTTCTCCGGCATGCAGCGCCCCATGTCCTGGAGGATGGAATGCCAGAGCATCGTGCGGTCTCTGGAACTCCCCAGCAATTCCAGACGCGGCTCCAGGTCCCTGATCTCAGCCTCGTACTTTCGGATCTTGTCCACGGTCGGCTGGATGCGCGCCATATCCCGGTCGAGCTGCCGAATCCGGGAGTTGTCCGCGTGCACGCGCGCCGTCATGAAGCCGACGACCGCGAGCGCGAGCGCCAACTCGCCGACAATCACCAGCAGCGTGATATAGACCAGCTTTTCCAGCCGCTTCTTCTCCGCCCTTCGGGCGGCGATCATGTTCACAGAAGGCATGTCAGTCCCTTCCCTTCGTGCGCAAACTCATCTCCGTCCGCCGTTGCGGACTCAGGCCGCCACGGCCCCGCAAACCGCGGGGATCTCCTTCACGGCCAAACCGAACGCTACGGTGAACAGCGGAACATCCTCATCGCTGACTCCGCTCTGCGACGGCAGAGCGCTCATCAAGTCGCTCAGCATCGGACTTCCGATGCTCACCTCGACATTCAACCGGCTGCCCGCATAGGGAAGAAGCCCCTGCAGGCGCGACGTGCCGCCGGTGAAGATCAGCCTGTCTATGGCTGCCTCTGCAGCCCCCTCGGGGAGCTGGGATTGATAATAGTTGACGGATCGCCGGACCTCTCTCAGCATCTCGTCCACAAGCGATTGGAGCACCTTTAAGGCGGGATTAGAAGCCGATCCCGCGGGCTGTCCTACGAGCTCGCTCAGATCGAGCTCATACTTCTTCTGCTCCGCCTCGTCATCCGTGCAGTTCTCCGCATTCTTGATGGCGTTGGTGAGACTCCTCCCGGCGATCGGGATGGTTCGCGTGAGCTCGAGCTTGCCCTTGCAGATCAGGTTGATCTCGGTATGGCTCGCACCCACGTCCAGCAGCGCGATCGTGCTCTCGCGCAGGCTCGGATCATCGCTCTGCTCGATCAGCGTCCGGAACGTGGCGAATGCCTCCATGTCCACGGCAAGCGGATCCAGACCCGCGTGCTCGATCGCGGAGACCTTGCTGTCCACGATCGCCTTGGGGGCCACAACGAGCAGAACATTCATCTGACCGTCACCGACCTCGCTCACGATCTCGAACTCGACCACGCTGTCCTCGACAGACGAGGAAACGTACTTGCCGGCTTCGAAAGCGATAGACTTTCGGAAGACCTGTTCGGACATGCATGGAATCTGCACATTTCGGACGACGACGCCCGGTCCCGCGATCGCTGTGACGGCGCTCGAGGCCCTGATGCCCGCGGACCGCATGGCGAACTGAATCGCCGCTGCGACCTCAGGCACGTTGACCACGACGCCTTCCTTCACGGCTTCGGGGGGAGTTGGGCACATCGCGACATGAGATATGCGGATTCCTTGCTTTGTCGGCTCAGCATGCATAACCTTGATGCTGCCGCTGCCGATGTCGATACCAACCGCGCTCTCGTGCGCAAGCAGCGAAGATAACACGACGGCCTGCCTCCTTTGCGTACGCTGATATACCTGTGAGAAAGCGACATGATGAGAGGCAGGCGTGCCGACAGCCCGGAAACGCGCGTCTGTCCGAAGAGATGGTCCACCCGAGGCGGACGACACGATGGGAGATATGCCCCTCTATCTGCCCTATCTG
>Ga0315284_10017338_pt1 | contig 10212 bp, 9 predicted proteins | sample YL17G09_16_MG_FD_203696 | JGI IMG/M metagenome (GOLD analysis project Ga0315284, IMG submission 203696) | Sediment microbial communities from Yellowstone Lake, YNP, Wyoming, USA - YL17G09_16 | ecosystem: Environmental > Aquatic > Freshwater > Lake > Sediment | place: USA: Wyoming | collected...
CGTTTTCTCGCGGTCTTTTCTTCGGCGAATCAGTGTTTTGCGTCGTTGTTGTTTGCGACGAAGCAGATATTTCACTCGTAGTTAGCATTTTGTGCGAGAGATTTTTAATTCTACGTAAATGTATATCGTGAATTAAAATAGTCGTAAGCGAGGAGAAGAACGCGGGTCGTTTAAATAAAATGAGCACCTCATCCAATCGATGGCTCGGTGAATTCGTCGGTGCAAACGTAAAATCTCTTCCATTGTCGATCGGCGGCACAATAGAGGAAGATCGACGACAGTTTCAAACATGGAAAGCGGAAGGCGAAGAACTTGTACAGAAGGTCGCTGCATGGAAAAAAAAGGTCGCTGCTGAGAAAGACAATTTCGAGAACGCGAAGGAAATTCTCGAGCGATCTCGCGCCGTCGTTGAGCAGGCGGAAAAGGATCTCGCTTCCGTGAAACTCAAGTTGGCCGAGAACAAGGAGAAAGTCGCCGCACGAGAGAAGGACCTCATCATTCGAACTGCCGCTCTCAGCGGAGAATTGAAATTGGATGTCGCCGATCTACCAGAAATTCGTGAATTCGTTGACATGTTACTCAAGTTCACGGATAAGTTATCTGAGGTTGATCCCGTGCGCGATAAGTATTCCACAACGAAGAATTACTGGACGAGGTTCAATCGCATCCAAGTGCTTGTCGACCCGCGTTTAAATTTCTGGCTCAAAGAAAACAATTTCATGGACGTTTATCGAGTCTTGCAGCGTTTGAAAACAGATTTCCGCACTGGCAGCATGAAAATCAAACCACCAACGGAAGATTTCGAAAAACATCTCATTCAATGGGGATTCGGAATGATCATTACGAATTCTACTGCTTCGTATGACCAAAGAGTGTATGAACCGTTTTTGAGTCAGAAAGAACATCCTGGATATCATGAAATGGTGACTGCGTATGAAACGACTCGTTGGGGCCGGGTTTACGTATAATTCACTAATAAAGAGTGCGAGAATCAATCTCCAATGTAAACTTGAATTCTCGGCCAATGCGCCATTTCAACTCGGCGACAGAAATTACATATTGAGACGAATCGACGACCGAAGGTCCGGTGTGCACATGTGGCATTGAGAGAAAATCAACGGCAGTGCTTGGAGCGTTCGCCGAGAACGTGCCAAGCCAACTCATTCCCTTCTGTCGGGACCTTTCAACGACTTGTATTTTTAAGAACCGTTCCAGAATAAATATCGTATGCGATTTAGCGCAGTTGATGTAAAAATGACGATAAACAATTCTCAGCCTTGATAAAGTTGTTGCGCGCGACGACAATAGATAGCGTAAACAAATGCTTCTGCTGCTGCTCCACGTCGATTTTTGCAGATTATTGCAAATATCAGGCCGCGCGTTGAGATTCTGCCGCGAACTGAACTATGAATGTGTGATCAACGACGCGGCGCGCGCGACTTTAAACTTGCCTCCCGATGCGCCACAGAACGCGGACCAGCAACTCGTCAATCGCTTCGTCGAACTCTCGAAGAGAATAGATGTCAATCAAACGTGTTTGTTTCACTGGAAGAATTTGATGTGCTCGTATGTGTTTGCCAGCGGCGAGAGGCGGCCGCCTTGTTTCTCTCTGTGTGCCGATGTGAAAAGGCATTGCGTCGCCACCGCCGTTGACTCACTGCTGGTCGATTGCGCTGCCAGTAACTACTCCACGGCGTGCACCAATTACGCCGCGCTCACCGGTCTTTGCACGGCAGCGCGCGCGAATAGAGAACACGTACCGCCCTCAATACCGGTCTATAATTACTACTATGGCGATGGAGCGCCAAGGAGAATAGATTTTCTCTCCTTACTCTTCTGTGCGTGCGTGCTGTTCAGCGGCTAAAAACAAATGAATTTAAATGTCATCATTGCCGTTTCATCGTACATGGTTATTTCTCTCGCGTGTGTTTTTCTCAACAAATACGTGCTCTCGAATCTCGAAATGCCTCTGAGCACGCTCATCGTCGCGCAGTCTGCATTCACATGCGTTGTCACCGCCGTGCGCGTCGAGTGGCCGCTTCGCATGTTTCGCTTACGTGCCGCGTTAACAACCGGCATTCTTTTTGGCGTGTCGCTTACGCTCTCAAATTTCTCTCTGCGTCTCGTGCCCGTGTACTGCTTTCAAATCACGAGGTCGCTCACCGTCGTTATGACGTTTGCGACTTCGGTATTTCTTCTCGGCGACCAGTATTCCATCGGCGCGCTTCTCGGATGCGCTTTTGTTGTGGTTGGCTTCATCGGCGCAGTGTACGATCCGCGGCATACGTGCGGCGCCGCCGGATTCGCCGTTGGCACACTGGGCTCGGTGTTTGTCGCAGCCTACGCATTTTTCGCACAGCGTTTGAGCAAAACCATGTCGATGTCGGACACGATGTTCTACACGAACGCGTCGGTGGTTCTTTTGCTGCTTTTACCAGCCGCATACTCTTTGTTTGTGCACGTTGACGATGTTATCGACGCGTCGCCGGAAACGCTTGTTAACTTCTCGTTTCTCCTCGGTGCTTCGTGTGTGGGTTCGATCGCGGTGAATTGGGCGACGCTCAACCAATTGAAAGTGACGTCGCCGCTCTCTCATACGCTGTCGACAACGTTCAAATCGGTTGCTCAGACTGCACTCGATGCGGCACTCAGGGACGTTCACGTGGCGCCAGCGTTCGTCCTCGCTTCTCTTCTTGTGTTCTCCGGCTCGTACATGTACGCTATGGCCAAAGGTTCTCATGTTGCAGCGTCTTCGACGATAATTAAAGTCTGAATGAAAACTTGCCTCTTTCTTCGAAAGCGAGTTCAGAGGGCCCACCAGAAGAAAAAGGATGAGCATCCTTTTTTGCGACGAAACTGTAACAGCGTCCTCTCGAAAACGTCGTCGTTGTCTGGAAGAGACACTCGAAGAAGTTACAGTTTTCGAGTTCCGTCGCATGGCCGTCGAACAGAGCGAGCAAGTTGCGCTCACGGAGAAAATTTTGGACGCGACGAGCACAGCATGCACAGCCGGCAAGAAACTTCACGTGTGTGTGAACGTGGCGAATCCGTTCGCGCGCTGCGCGGCCATCAACGACATGTCGGCGCTGATTTTTGGCACAACGCAGCGTGTTGGCATTCGCACGACGGGCGTTCTCGCGATGCTTTTCAACAATTGCAGCGCTGAGTGTCTCGGAAAGGGAACGACGGGCACCATCTACTCGGTCGCGTTCTCAGGCGAGCGCGTTGCGCTCAAGACGAATTTCTTCGATCTCTCGAGGCGCGCATTGCAACGCGAAGCGGCGCAGCCACGGTGCACGTCGAAACTGTTTGCCTCGGAGCCGCGGATCGCGGCGTTTTTGACGCGCCATATTCTGCGCGTCGATAATCCAACGCTGGCGCGCTGTCCGAATTTTGCAGCGCTCTACGCGTACGAGTTCACCAACGCGTATCCGCGCGCCGCCGACAAACAGATGCATCTCTCGCGTCTCTGGCGTGACTATGCATGTGTGAGCGTCAGTGAAGTGTTCAACGCTGGCAACGGCGAACGCTGTCACAGCGGGTCCCCATTCGAAACGGAGAAGTCGGCGTTTTCCTTCGTGGCGCAAGCACTGATCGCGCTGAGTACACTCGCTATGCTCGGCATCGCACACAACGACACGGCTCATCGAAACTTTGTCGCGCACAAGGTGCCCGCCGAGCAACTTGTCTATGAATTTCCGGCGGAAAGCGCGGGCAATTCAACGCTCATCTCGGTGAAAACCAACGGCCTTCTATGGGCGTTGATCGATTTTGGTCTCGCCTCGCAGACGCAGTTCGAGCGCACTGGTGATTACCGGTTTCCCGACAATTACGACATCGCCAAACGCCACGGCTACCTACAACGCTATTACTATCCAGATCGCGCGCCGCGCGCGTGCACAAATCTGCTGATGTTCGACGGGAACAACTATCTCATTCACGCACTCGAGACTGAGTTGACAGATTTCGAACGCGACGTCGCATTTTTTCTCTCAGAGTCTATTGCAAAAACGGACAACAACACCGCGAGCGCGCGCGTAAACTCGTATCTGCGCGCCACGCTTGCCGAGTACTGCGTTGCGCGCGAGTTGCAATCGTCGCAGATGTTCATGCAAATCACGCAGCGTGTGCTCTCGCTTGCGTTCACTTCGCGCTTCTTTGGCACCGAGACGGCAAACGAATTCTACGGCACCGACATTGAGCCCTACACGCACATCTATCGACTGCCGACAGAGTTGGATAGTTTGATGATGACACGCGATCTCGAGCAACTCCTCGACAGCGACGTCGTTTTGCATTCAATCGTGCGTGTTGTCGCAGAGGCAGCACACGCAGACGAAGAATAAAAACGCCCGATTAATTTAACCTTTTTTTTTTTTGGTTGCAGTCCACGCGGGGTGTTTTCTCTTTCAACGTATGTTTTAATTCTCTTTTATTTTTTTATTTTATTTAACCGTGAACTTTCGTTCAATCTATTGTCAAAAACTTTGAAAGTTTTTCCCAATGAACCTCGTACCAACGAACTGTCCAAAGAGAATCAGTGAGTTTTCAGAAGTACGTCGCGGAAACATTCGGCTTGATTGGGACTTGTTCAGCGACGAAGAATTACGCGCACTGATTGACTGTGAAACTTTCGTTCACAAGCATCCAGACGCGAAAAAATTCGACTTGACTGGCTACGAGTTGTCCATCGATGTTGAGGATCGCCGGGATTTTCTCGACCTCCTTCAGTCGGTGACACCAAAACCGATCAAGGAGATTTTCATTCACAGTCGCTCGTTGACCGACAAATCGATTCCGGTGCTGGTCAAATTCATACGCTCATGCGACGCGAAACTCGAGTCGGTGGACCTCGGCCGCTGCGTGAAACTAACCGATGTTGGTCGCAAGGAACTTGTGCGCGGCCTCGCTGACAGCAAATATGTGCGCGAACTCATCATGCCTGGAAAGTTCACGGAAGACGTGCTTAAGTGCATAAGTGACGTTATGTGCACGAATTCGTCGTTGATTCGCGTTTGGTCATGTCCCGGATACTTGACTGAATTGACAGACGACATTCAGTATTTCTGCCGACGCAACGAACTTTTGCAATGGCGTACAAAACGTTCGGACGGCATTGTCGGCGTCCGTCGACATCTCATCGATTTCTGTGTGGCGTTCTCGTCTCTCGAACTGCCTCCCTATGTGCTCCTCGAGATTTTCGATTGGCTTCCAGTGATTGACGAGACCGACGTCGACGAGGAGAATTGGATACACAGATCGGCGATGCACCTTGTCCCGCACGTACGCAAGATTCGCATGATCGAGAGCATGCAGCGAAATCGTAAGAAGGTGCTTGCACAACGCGAGAACAGCAAACGCAATAAAACATGACGCCAACGCGGCGATAGATGACCAATTTTACATTTTTTGCGCTTCTTCTCCTCTTTTGCATGTACTGGACGCTGAAACGGAAATTCGAGCGCGTCAACGCCGACGCGCTCGCGAATCTCGAAACTTGTCCGTGATTTAGCGATTTTTTGCTTCTTTCTACTTCTTTTGTCGCAGACGAGAGGATTCTTTTCGGAAACGTCGTATGTGGCTCGGCGTGTTCAGCCACCCTTCTGATGACTTAATGAAGAATCTAACTCAGTCGTTTGCCACGGCATTCTTTGACACCGGCCCGCGCAATGCTACAAAACGCGGTCGTCGTGATGATGATGATGATGACAATGACGATGAGACAAAGACAAAGAAGAAAAAAGAATCTCTCAAACGAGCCGAAGTACGCATTGCGCTGTTCGACGCCGACGAGCGTCTCAAGAGTCTGATATCCAGCGACGCCAACGATCCGAATCCCGACGGCGGTGGCGATGCTCGTGCCGCGCAACTTCTCGACGCATTGGATCATTGGCGCTACGCCAAATTGCCTACTTTGCTCATGAACACTGTCGTGGCGCAATTGCTCTCGCAGAGTGACGCAAACGCCATCCGCAACGATTTGTCTGCGCGACTCGCGCAAAGCCGAACGCACGAATTCGAGGCTTTCTTCTCGCGCTTCCCGTCGTACCCGGTACGCGAATTTCGAGAAGAGTTTCGCGCAGCGTTGCTGCTGCTCGTGCTGGCACGCTTCAAGCGCACCGAAGCGATCGACGCCGCTTTGACCAACTACGCCGCCAACACAGAGACCGGCTACGCGACGCTAATCGTCGCCCTCTCTGCACAAACCGAGCCGTTTCAGTATTTCGCAGCGGCGAACTTCTCCGCGGAAGCACGAGTTGTGTTGCTGTCGCACCTCGACGAAGACAGTCGCGATGCCATGTGTCGTGCAGACATAGAAAACATGCTGCCGTTCTGCTGGTTATGGCGCAATCGAATTGACGAATTGCGTTTTCTACGCGAGTTCGGCGCTCGTGACCCTACGCTGGCGAAAAAGAAACTCAACGCGATCATGCGTATGAAATTGCCAATGTTTGGTGCCGGCGACCTCGAAGATTCTGAACGTGGTTGGGCCATGTTTTACCGCGCGGCGTTGCATGCGAAAAGCCTCGTTCCAAAGGCAATCAATCATCAACGGAGTGGATTAGAGGCAACGTTTTCAGCGCGTCATTTTTCCGTTTACGCGTACAATAGCATGTTGACAATGCCAACCTCACAAAATATATTTCGGCGTGATCCGAGCGAAGAACCTCGAAATTTCCGAACTGCTCGTCTTCTTCTGTGGTTGTTGTGGCGCGAAGAAGGTCCGGATGCACGTATGGTGGCGCGCAATTTGGTCACAGAAGCCATGGCTTCACCCGGGGCCTTTGTGGCAGAGGATTTCGTCAACGCGGATGGTACCATGTTCGATGGCAAAACGATGGCAGCGTACTTTGCGCCAGAAATCGGAACAAATTATCAAGGTGTGCTGGTTGGTGAGAATACAGGAAAATTTTCAGTGGCTTTTGTCGAACTTTTATATCGCTTCAATGCTACTAACATCGATACGTGGATTGAGTTCTGCGCTTTACCCTCGCCATTTCAATTCGATGTCGAAGGCACACAAAAAAGGACCGTTGTTGCATTTCAACTCCTTCGTGGAAAAGACATCACACCAGAAACACGAACGCAACTGCAGGATTTTCTTGGCGATGTTGTGGATCAGATAGACGATTCAGAAAGACTCACAACAACCATCGTGAAATTGATTCGCAAGGATGCTCGATTAGAAATCTGGCGTGCGGCTGTGACGAGATTGCTGCAAGCCAACGTGATTCGCACAAACGTAAAACAGTTTATTATTTTGGGTGCTGTTCTCAACGCACCCGACGTGCCTCCAGACCTTCTCGCTGCTATTCGAGCGAGATTAACCAATACAATATTTGTGATATTCTCTCAGTCTCCTTATATTGCAGCAGCCAGATTCGACATGCACTTTGAAATTGACAGAAAAGCCGGGGATTTTTGGGCTTCCGTTCTACACCATCTCTCTGAAGACAATTTGTCAACTGTATCCGATTTGAATAACCTCTATCGAATCTTCGACAGATTTCCGCTTACCTTTTCGTCTCTCTTTGAGAATGCAGCATCTGAAGTGAAAAGAAAAATCGTCGCGCGTCTCGGATACGTGCCTTTGCGTACAACATATGGCTTCGGAACTGCACCAGTGCCAACGTTATTCGCACATTGACTTAAACAGAAGATTTATTTCGATAGAATTGATAAATTGAAGAAATCAACTGCATTTTACGAAATCTGTTCCAATCACCTCCAAATTTATCACAAAATGACGCCGGTGGAAGCCAATCAATGATTTCTAATAGCACATAGGGTGGAAGTTTCAATGCAACGAGAGAAAGTGTGACATTCAACACCAACGGGTGCACGTGTCGCCAACTCATATCATGATTCCGTTTTCGAAGTTGATTAACTCCGCAACGAATACAATTAGGCAGCCAGCATCCATGCGTGCATTCGTAACAATCGCATACACGAGAATAATTATCTCCTTTTGTACAGCAAGCATGCATACATCCGATCGCGCGCGGCCAGTCGGTGATGAACAGAACAGAAGACGGTTGTTCGTAGAAGGCATCAATTAAAATCTCGTATATATGAGGTTCGAACCATTGACAGCCAGACACACCATGACCACCGAAATCGATAAATCTCGGCGATAGTTCAATGCATACACGACCCTTATACTTGAACGTCTTCGCAATGAAGAATTCTATATCGTCTTTCGAAATGTCATTGTCAACCTCGATGTGCACACGTGAAACTTCAGATGTCACCGTTGCGTAGATCGATAGTGTTTGTTCTATCAAAAGTCGGAATTGATCAGATGTCCACTTAATCGAAACGAGATTATGCTCAACGCTCTGCGCTTTCTTCCGTGCCATCATCTCCAGCACCCACGCAAGAATGTCTTTGTCTATCTCCGGCAAGTCCAACCAAAATCTATCACAATGAATATTTCTCGCGAATGCATCCAGTAATTTCCGGAATTTCTCTCTTCCTTCGCCCATTCCTTTGAACCAAAGAATAGACAACTGCACTCGAGGCGCTTTATCCGAGGCAAGATCGTCGACAAACAACGGATAATGCGATTCGCAAACAGTTGATTTGCATTCGTAAAGAGCGCGAAAGTCTGTATATACAGAATCTTTAAAATACAAATCTTTCCCCGGATACCCTTTCGCATAATTACGCATGCAACTCATTTCGTGTGAATTTTTTTTTTGTTTTAATTTGCCCGCGAGCGAGGCAGTCATCTTCTTTCATTGAGTTTCACAGCAAGAGCATAGTTCAGAGGAGGCGTATCGGAATACGAGATTAGCGGGGTCAGTCTCTTGAAGCCAAACACAGCAAACACGAACGCGAGATACGCCAACATGGACAATATGTGCCAGATCGCGTGCGACCAATCGTAGGTGGCGGAGGGCAGAATGTACATGAAAATCGCCGCCACGCCGACGAGAGCAAAGCCCAACAACGCCATGCGCCAAGACTTGAACAGCGGCGTGTTGTGCACGGCAGCGATCACAATCATCGTCGCACCGGTGCCCCCGGCGGCGACTCCAGCAATCAGCCACGCTGTCGAGCCGCCGATGACGAGCACGGTGGTGATCGAGAAGAACACAACAAACACAGTGAGCCTTTTTCTGTAGTGAATGGCGTGTGGCACTCCCACGGCCGTTATCGACCAAATGAGAGAGGTGAAAACAAAGAGATAGTCGAGTTTCTGGTGCTCGACGTAGGGCACAATGCATTTGTTGAACGCCCTGCACGTGTGGTAGAGAGAACTGATGATAAGCAATGCATAGTAGAACAGCGCGGTCGCGTAGTCGCGCCATTCTAACAAAAGGTATATCGCTGGGCTGAGGAAAAGGTTCGTCACAATGAGAAACAGTCCGCCGACGAGCGGCGAATTTGCACTGGGATCGGGGAAGAACCCGCCGGCATCGTCATCGTCTTCGCCGAGAAATCCCATACACCGGAAACACTTCTGTTGCTTTAATTATCACTATAAAGTTTATGTATTCAACAGTGATTAATATTCTCGCCAATCTCAGCGAAATCCAACCATCGCGATTCGACGTCGACATCACGACGCTCGGAGACAACGATGACCGGCGCGGAAAAAACATTTCTGGGTTTTCAGCGGAATCGTTTCAATTAATGAAAAACTAACACTTTTTACAAAAGAAATCGACCAAAAATTTGATTCTTCATCCTACCTCGGTTCGAGACCAATCGCCGCGCGTGACACTTAACACCGATGAAACATGGTCGAAGAATAACATTTTCCCTGTCTCTTTTTGCGTAGACACGTTCTATTCGCATCGGAGAACAAGAATCCATCAAAATCCAAAAACTCGTTTTTTTCCCTCTCGGACCTCACCGGACCGGGCCCGATCGCCCGAGCCGAGGTCGACTGGCGATGGCTCGGACGAAAAAAAAATTTTTTTGGGTTCTCTTCATTTTCGTTTTCAACGATATAAAACAAACACTTTTCACAAAAGAAGTGGACCGAAAATATCACTCTTCGTCCTTCCTCGGTTGGAGGTCCGATCGCCGATCCTCGATCGTAGGTCCTATGGCGATGGTCGAGCGGACTCAAGTTTGGCAAAGCGGAAAAGCGATATCGTCGGTCCCCCCCGATTTAGGAACTTTTCAATTTTTTCATTTCTTTCGTTGCGTGAAAAAACTGATCCTGATCCTGATCCTGATCCTGATCCTGATCCTGACGAT
>Ga0315284_10017339_pt1 | contig 10212 bp, 10 predicted proteins | sample YL17G09_16_MG_FD_203696 | JGI IMG/M metagenome (GOLD analysis project Ga0315284, IMG submission 203696) | Sediment microbial communities from Yellowstone Lake, YNP, Wyoming, USA - YL17G09_16 | ecosystem: Environmental > Aquatic > Freshwater > Lake > Sediment | place: USA: Wyoming | collected...
GTCCATTATAGTGTTCTCAACTGAAGATGCTGCGTCAAGAGCTGCGAAAACGTTCGCATCTTCTTGAGCCATGATCTCTTGACGTGCCTTTTGGACTGCACGGTCAATTACGTTGAATCTGCGGCGCTTGACTTCTGCGATACGAACCGTTGGGTTCGCGTAGATTTCAAACTCTGGAACTACAACGCGGTCACCGAAAACGCGTGACTCTGGACCAGTACCGTTGCTTGAGATAACAACTGCGGCAACGTCGATATCTCTATCGTAAGTTGGCATTGCACCTTGTGGTAATGGATCAACCACTAATGCACGACGTGCAATACCGTGGTAATCTAAGTTTCTACGGATTGGGTTTGCCATTGCCTGAGCAAGAGCAATTTTGCCGTCTTGAGTCATTATGGCGCGTGAGATTAGATCGTCACGGCGCTCGTCACTTAATGATGGTTGACCTGCAAGACCCATGTTTGATGGGGTGTTCTCTTCCAAAACACTTGCGTACTTAACAAGAGTTTGAAGTGCCTCTTTAAGAGACGACGCATTCATTGCGCCTTGATTATTAAACATATTCATGATTTCTCCACTATTTATAGGAATGATTGCCAGCTTATGCTAGCCGCACCTTGATGTGCGATAATTAAATAACAAATTATACCTATTTTATTTTCTTAAAGAGTCCGGCATATCACGATATATGTATAATAGCATCGTAATTTAGGATAAATATGGCTAAAATAAAAAATTTAACTGGTATAAAGTTTGGAAAATTAACAATAATCTCTAAATCTGAAAGTATTACTGGAGGAATAACAGTAAAAAGATTGTGGGGAGCATGGAATTGCGAATGTGATTGTGGTAAAAAAATAATAGTTAAAACAATTGATTTAAATAGGGGTAGCGTAAAATCATGTGGATGTTTAATTTCAAAAAATGGATTATCATATAAGCCGGGACAAAAAATTAATAGATTGACAACAATATCATATAAAAATGGAAAATGGTTCTGTGAATGTGAATGCGGTAATACAATAGATATTGAAACAAACAATTTAACTAGTGGAAACACAAAATCTTGCGGGTGCCTAAAAATAGAAATTAGTAAAAGTGAATCAAAAATTAATAAATTAATAAACGGAAGAAGGCAATTTACACCAAATATAGCTTCGGCGCGTAGAGTTTGGAAGGGTTATTGTTATCGCGACAAAAAATGTACTATTACTTTTGATGAATTTTTAATGTTATCTAAACAAAATTGTTTTTATTGTGGCATTGTTCCTAATACAAAATATAATTATTTTTTAACCGTATCTAGTAGAAGCTCCGAAAAAGCACAAAAAGAAGGTCTATTTATTTACAATGGAATGGATCGCATTGATAGCTCTAAATATCATACTATTGATAATGTTGTTTCCTGCTGCAATGATTGTAATCGTGCAAAAAATGATAGAACAACCAATGACTTTTTACAATGGGCATCTAATTTGCAAATTACTGAATTTAATCCAATTAATATTATTAATATTCAATTTCCAATAAATGGATCACTGGCTACATCAGTCAAATGCGTATTCTATAATCATAAAGATGATACTAATTTGACGGTGGAAGAATATTATTCAATATCTCAAATGAATTGTTTTTATTGTAATAATAAACCAGGTAATTTATTTAATAATGCTAAAAATGATAAAAAAGCATCTATTAAGGCAAAAGAAAATGGCGATTATATTTATAACGGTATTGATCGTGTAGATATTAATCTACCTCATAATAAAAATAATATTGTTCCATGTTGCTATTTTTGTAATTTTGCAAAAAGCAATTTATCCTTATTAGAGTTTCAAAATTGGATACAACGTATCCAAACGTTTCAAAAACAAAAAGAGCCAGCCTTTCGGCTGACTCTTTGAGTGGTTTAGCTATTAACTAAGTATCAGATACTAAATTATAGCGCTGGATTGAAGTGGAACACTGCGTATGCAAATGAACCTAGAGCGACTGAGCTAACTTCGCCGCTTGGGCTGTTAAGCGCAGCAACTAACCTGTTTGGAGTATTTACCAAAGATCCGTTAGTCTCGAACTCTACGAAACGTCCAACAATGCTTAGCGTTGAGCTGGCGCCGTCGAAGTTAAGTGCTGAGTTTGGAGTTAAAAGACCAGCAGCAGTTGCATAAAGTGGTTTACCAGCTTTGATGGTCGTGTTGTTTGGGTTTAATCCGGTAAGAGACGTAGTGTCACATGCATCTAGAGAAACTGCATATAGACCTGGTTTATCCCAGCAAGTTACCTTGCCAGAGCCAGTTGCCGTGCTTGGTCCTAGAACCGCGCCGCTAACTGATTGTCCTACGGTTCCGCCTACGACGGTTCCGAATAGAGTTCCGTATCCTGCGATACCTTCGTCAGCTAACATGAATGGACGAGAAGCGGATGCGCCAGAACCTGAAAGGGTCTTGGTGACAACGGTTCTGCTGACTGCTGCGCTTGCGCCTAAACCACCTAAGGTATAGCCGTCAAATGCATCTACAGCTGCTTTATCAGTAGCTGAGGTTGCTAATACTGTTGAGAAAGTTACGACTTCTCCACCCTTAAGTAGAAGAACTTCGGAGTCTAATCCGTCGTATTGCCCAAGTGGTTGAGTGCCTGGTTGTAATATTTTTAGAGCCATTTTAATTTCCTGTTTTTCCTATGCCATTGGCATATACTTATACTTTAACTTACAAAATCTACAAATTATATTACATTATTGATATAATTTATAAAAAACTTTGCATTATTTACCTAATAATGTCTTCATCGGTAGTTGGACCGGTTAAAGTATCAACTTTACCTGGCTCACTGGTCACATCAAATGGTGGCGGTTCGCCCTCTTTACTAATCATAGTGACTGGCGGCTTCATTGGAGCACCATAATCAGATTTATTTTTAGTTGTGGCGGCGGCTAATTCAGCAATAAAATTATCTTGGACAGTTTTTGTACGCTCAAGTAGCTTCAACACATCAGCAACTGATGATTTAAAAGGAGAAATTGCATTTACTACGTCCTGAAAATCATTACCAAATATTGATGACAAATGAAGGGCTTCTATAGCCGAAGTTCCAATGCCAGTTTCTGAGGTATGGCGACGTTTATACATATCTGAGGTAAAATCAACTTCTATTTGATTAATATATGTCGACATATCTGTCATTAATGCTAGCAATTTTTCATGAGCATCATAAACGCTCTGGTCCTTGCTTCCTTTTATTTGGTCTATAAGGTCCTTGGCATCCCGAGGTTTCTCTACTTGTCTTAAAACTGAGTCAATGCTCTTATAAAACGTCCAAAAATCATTTAATCTTTTTAATAATCCACTGGCGTCATCTTTTGCTGCTTGATCATATTTATGACCAACTCCAAATGATACATCACTAGTTAAAATCTTATTAAGTGTAGCAACTAATCTATCATAATCATTTTTTAGACCATTACTTAGATCTGGCAAATTCTTTGAAAGGTATACTGCGCCTACTGCGGTTGCAATAACTCCAATAGCAACACCAGCAATAAGTAGTGGATTAGCTGTCTTTACAAACTTTTTTTTTTACTAACTTGCAACAAACAGGCGTCTGCTAGAACTCTTAAGTCCTCTTGATTTTTATTATCAAGGTCATTAGCAACTTTAATTAAAGATAATAATAAATTCTTTTCAGCATATTTACGTTGAGTTAATAGTCCATCTGGCGTTTTATTAACAATATGAAGCATAATATTTTGACGCTCTATATTATTCTCAACTAATCCATTAAGTTTATCATATGATGGCGCAGTAACTACTGCATTTGGGTGAGCAGTTTCCATAATGTTATCTTCATATTCCATATCTTTTGGAAGATTTGGTTTAACTCCATATAATGCTTCGATGGCAGAAATATCTAAAGAATCAGCTCGGTGACTTTTTTCGAGCTTCTTTTTGGTCTCATCAGATTGTACCATTCCCTTTTCCTGGGCTATTTTTACAAATTCTTCAAAAACTTCGCTTTTTCTCATTAGTATCTCTCTATGGGGAAATTATAAGTATATGTGATCATATGCATCGTCTTAAGATACCTTTTGAGCAAGCTGAGCTATAAAGGTGTCTGCCATTTTCTTCTTTGAATTAAATTCTGGTGGAATAAACACTACTGGATCTCCTGCAGATTTACGATTATACCAAACAATATTTTCAACTAATACATTAAAATTATTACAAGATTTAATATTGCTATCTTGATCTTCTAATCCTTGATATACTTCTTTTGCAGCATCAATTACCATTTGCTCAATATTTTCTTTATTATTTGTAATGTGTACTGAATTTAATTGATCATTACTATATGACGGATTTTTTTGAAATTTATTTTGCATTGAAGACGGTGAATCTGCACCACGCTCTTCGCGCTGCCTTTGTAATGAGCCTGGTGTAAGTCCACTTGGTCTATCCAAAGCTTTATTTGCGACATCAGCTGCCACCATAACCGCAACAGACTTAAATATAACTTTAAAAATAAAACTCAATATGCTTTTTAATATATTTTTGCCAGCTACTTCAGTGGTAATGAATGAAAATGTGCCCGCATTAGAAATAATTGGTTTTCCATTTGCATATTCAATTAAATCTAATTTTAATAATTTTGCTTGCCTTATTTTTTTAGAATATGGTTTTGCTTTTAATATACTATATTGATTTGCTTCCGCTGCCTTTTGTGTTGCAGAGCTGTCGGCTCCAGAGTGTCCATCAACTGAAGAGTTGACAACTTGATCTATTTGTTGCGCAGAGACTCCATTTGATGTGCTCAATAGTTCTTCAAATTTTTTGTATATTGTTCGTAATGCTCCCATAGTATCAACATCGAACATATCCATTAAAAATGCTGCAAGCCATCCAAAAGGTCCGCCAATTAATGATGCTACAATTCCTGGCATAACGAAATTTACTAAGCTTCCAACTTTATCATTTTCATTATAATGTTCTTTAACATATCCAGTAATCCAATCTCCAATAGAGTTGAAATTAAACATTTGTGAAAGTTGTGCAGTTTTAACAATATCATCATTAGCCAATATAGTTTCGGCTATCATCATATCTACATAAAAACTAATATCGCTATTTTCTTTTTTCATCTTATTTTACCGGATGTGCTGACGTATCAACTGAATTTATCAGATGATCAATAGCATAAGAATTTCTCTTATATATAGAATTATCCGTCTCATATCTTCCAACCTGACCTAAAACAAGTGATGCTTTTGTTGAGTCTAATATATGTAGATATTTATTTGAGAAAGCCTGAACAATAACTGCTGTTCCATCAATTATTCTTTTCAATAACTCTAATGATGGTATAATTTGTTGATTTGCATTTTTATTTGACTTTAACATATTTGCATACTGTCCAACATTTAGCCCTAATGATATTATACTTTCGCCACCTTCCATATAATTATCATTAAAATTCTTCATATTATTTTGAACTGCACTTACTTTACCTGTAATTTGCGTTGATATTGTCAATTTCATAAGGCTAGCGAAGAAGAAATTAATTCTTTCAAAATTGATATCTCCTGGCGCGAATGGAAGCGTACTTACAGCCTCACTAAGCGTTGCACTATCATCTACTCCTGCCCCTGCCCCTGCTCCTGCTCCACCGCCAGTGCCGGCGCCCTGCCCAGTACCAATGCCTGCTCCCTGTCCAGTGCCAGGCTTTTTCGCAGCTTGTTGTGAAGATGAGATTGAGCATGATTTTCCATCAGGTCCATAAAATTGAGGAACTAATTCGCGCGTCATTCTCAAATAATATGTATATAGTTTTTTCTCTTGAGGTGATGTTGCCTCATTTTTCCAAAGATGTTCTGCGCGCATTTCAAGTGCATTAACTGCTGCACATTGATTAACGCCAGGCTCTATGAATGCCCTTTCAGTTCTCTGCCCTTTATCATCATATTCGGCAACCCATGCGGATCCTCCGCCAAATGACTTTAACCAAGACATAAGCGCTTCTTTAGTTTTAAGATCTTTTGCTTTTAGAGGAATACTGCCAGTATCTCCATTAGGATTTTTAGTATCTAATAATTTTCTATTAAATCCATCAATAACTGTATCACCTGCTAATTCACTTGGATTTTCTGGTGATGATTTTGGTTGCGATCTAGTTAAATCAGTTTTAATTTGTTGATTAAGTGAATCAATTAATTTTCCAATCATTATTCTTAATACTTTGCCCTGATCATCTCCTGATTTTTCTAAAGAGGAAGCCTTGTCTTGTAAATAAGAAATATATTTAGTAAGTAACGCAATATTAACAGCAAAATTACCTGGCTCAAACCCTCGGGTTACCGGATCTCTTGAAACATTAGCCGCAATAAATCCCTTGGCAGATTCATCTAAATTTTTAGATTCTGGATCGCCTTCATTATAAGCAATTCTTGTGCCATCTAATTTTATTTGATTGGTAGTTAAAAATTGAAGAAACTTTCCAATATTTTGTAAATTAGGAACATCAAGACCTACTGCAGTAGCAGATGAGACATTAAGGGGCTCTGGCGTATCGTAATATTGTCTTTCTAATTTTGAAACTAGTTTTTTAGCAATATCAACTATACTCTTGTCAGCTGGGACCTGAGCTTTTTTTACTAAACTATTTACTAAATTAATAAATAATTGTTCGTCATTTAAAATAAAACTCATATTAACCTTATCCTAATTGTTTCTTGATCGCTTGCAATAATTTAGCGGCTATATTTGTTGTTGGGTCCCATCCGTAATGCCTTATAAATTCATCAAAACTATCTTTATCTTTAAGCACTGACAATGGTAGTCTATCAATTCTTCCTGGCACTTGACCTTCTTTTGCTGGTGCCATCAAAGTAACTGGAACTTCTGCTTTGTCTGCTACTAGACCTTCTTCTTCTTTAGTAAGAATATCTTTGGCAGTACCTGATTGATCATATTTATCAAAAGAGCCCTTGCCCTCTAATAGTGGGCGGAGGCGTGGCAATTTAAGAACCTTATTTGAAAAGTCAATATATAGATTCTTAATAGCTTGCACATGTTTTGTAATTTCAACTGCTAACGCTTTATTATTTGCATCCACTTTATATTGATTAATTAAATTAGAAAGATCATTCCAATTGCCTAATTCATAAATTTTATTTTCTAAACCAAAATCACTTTCAAATTGTAATAGTGCGTGAGCAAATCCCATAATATTTTTAAGTGCGTTTTGAGTTCTTTCTCTCCAATCGCCATCAGCTTTAAATTCTGCTGATCCGGTACCAATTCTTTTAAGGGTATCCATAACAACATTTAATTCATAAATGCCTGTTTGAGTTTTTTGTTTTCCTGGAACTGTACTTACTGATTTATCAGTTGTCCATTCAACTCCTCTTTGATCTGGCTCTAGTGTGCCGGCATATTGCTCGGCAATAAAATCAACGAAAGCTTTTTTAGCAGACTTGGTCGGATCATCTGCTGGCTTAGCAATTGTATCTTTAGAACGTAATGGCATGGTATCAGAAGTCGCATCACGCATAACCGCATCAGCTAGAGATTGCATAGCCACTTGCATCGCTTCTACTTCTGGAATTCGTCTATAATAATGTGCTGCAGGAACAGCTGGTTTTTTTGCCGCTGCGGGCGCTGGTGCGACTGCCGTAGATTTAGCTGTGGCTGGAGCTGCACCAAATTCAGCGTCTGGGGCAGCAGATGTAGATTTGGCTGTCGCTGGAGGTGCGACAAAAAAATCATCTTCATCTGCAGCTAATTTTTTAATAAGCTTTATTTTTTCTTTTAAAAAACTTTTCATTTTATCTTGGTATTCCTGGAGTTGCAAGGCGAGCCCATTCAATTAGTTTTGCTGACCAATCTTCAATAACTTTAAGCTTCCCCACAAGCTCACTAACATCTGGCACCTTGGTCGCAGTAAATATGAAATATTGAACTTGTTTTACAAGCGCATCAATTTTTGGAAAGAATTTAGCCCTTTCCGCATCATTAAATTTAGTTTTGTCATTCAAAGTATTTTTACCAGTTAATAAATCTTCTAAAACACTCTTTGCTCTAGCTTGAAAATTTTCCTTTTCAGTTATTACTGCTGCTGCCGCGGGTGTAGCAACAGTTGTTTCGGCACCAGACACCTCATCTGTATCTAGTGGGGCTACTGGCGCTTGCACTAACCCAATTTCTTTAAACTGTGATTGGGCTAATTTTAATTTCTCTAATGCCGCTTTAAGTAATCCATCAACTTTAGCATATACTACTGGATCGGTTAATCCTTTATTTAGAGATTTGAAAAAACCAGTTCCAGCCAATATATTTGGTTGAAAATTTCTTCTAATTGCATCTAATGCATCAATAGCGGATTGAATTTGATTATTATTAATTTCTCCAACTGAAACCTCACTAATAACCTCAACTCTTCCTTTTGCCCAATTAATAGTCATATCATACAAATCACCACTTTTGGCGGCAATATTTACGCCTTGATTTGATAAATTTTTAGCATCAATTATTAATTTTCTAATTTGGTTAGAATCAGCTAATGCAATTTTAACTGCATTCAAAATATCTGCAGATGACGCTAATTTTCCGTGTGGCTTCTTGTTAATAACTTCCATAAGCTTTAAATGTTGATCTAAAATAGTTTCAACAGTAGCTTCATCGCTATCAACGCCCTCAAGTTTATGGCTTCCCTTTGGGTGAGCGGCATCTACAAGGTCATCACCTTTTTCATCTGAAGTTTCATATAATGAAGCTGCTTTTTTATATGCCATTAGCTTGTCTTCTAATTCAACTGCATATTTATCAAATCCAGCTTTTTTTAAACCGTTACATAATTTGATTATGTTTTCAGTTAAGTTTAATGATGGCGTTAAATCTAATTCAGTGGACGCTTGCTTTGTAATAGGTTCTGGTTTTACCCAGCCTTTTTCTCTTGCAAGTTTTTCCAAGGAGCGCATCGTTGCTGAATCTTCGAATTTTGTATGCTTATAAGTCATTTTTTTAACCCCGGGGATCTATTCCTAGTAATATGCCGCAATATAGAAAGCTTATACTAAATAAAAGAATATGCAGCTAAATAAAAGTATTAAACTACATATACTGATTGATGTGGCGGTCAGAACTTGCCATTCTTTTATCTATAATTTTAGTGCGATCCCTTAATTCAAGATATTTTTTAATAAAACCCTGATATATTCGCCAGATAGAAAATATATGCTACCAATTTGTTTGGTAGATTGTCCGGATAAATATAAACCAATAATTTGATCTATATTATCTTTATCTAGATAAATCTTTTTCATAATATTTTTAAAAATATAAAAATTCTAGCATTGAGTTAATAGGAGTTGGGGGCGCAGTCACCATAGCAATAGCTGGGTGAATTGAACTTGGTCTTCTAGTAGTTAAGAATCCTGACTCGCTAACATATAAATTAGCTCTAACGGGATATTGCTGGTTTGTCTCAAAGATATCGGTCTGAGCGAACATTCTGCTAAACCAAACTGTCATTCTACCAGACCCTGCGGTACTATCGTCACCAGGAATATTGGGCACCTGATAAGTATAATTTACAATAGTTCTTATTGCATTAGGAGTTCCAGTGCCGGTTAAATCGAAATTTAATTCAGTACCAGCCACATACGTAATAACCCCGTTATTTGGATTTAAAACAACATTTACAGTTGAATTGAAACTATTTGGTATGATATTGGGTTTCCTTAATTCAGCCTTAATATCAATTGGTGTAACTAATCTGCCACTTGGTCCAACAACGCCGACGGCTGGAACAATGGAAACTTCATTCCAAGAAACGTTGGTAAATGCTTTTGTTTTAATATCATCAATAATACCAATTGGTGCAGTTCCATTAGAAACCGTCGCCATTACCTGATTACCAATTACTGTAAGCTCAGCGCACATCCCCGGTTGAAACTCGGCGCTAGGATCACATATAAATGATGCGGGAAGGCTGTTCCCGACTTGGACAAGTCTAAGCGTTTGATTTCATTGAATTTCTTACAATGCCTCTATTTAGAAAATTATTATTCATTTGAATTGCTGTCCTTAATTAGCTCCACTGTCTTAATATATATCGAGATAATCTTCTATTTAGAAAATAGGGCGCAAAAATAGTTAATCTTTTTCATCTTCAAATGAAGGATCATCATTGACATCATTATTAACTTCAAGGTCCGCA
>Ga0315284_10017340_pt1 | contig 10212 bp, 7 predicted proteins | sample YL17G09_16_MG_FD_203696 | JGI IMG/M metagenome (GOLD analysis project Ga0315284, IMG submission 203696) | Sediment microbial communities from Yellowstone Lake, YNP, Wyoming, USA - YL17G09_16 | ecosystem: Environmental > Aquatic > Freshwater > Lake > Sediment | place: USA: Wyoming | collected...
GCATGCAAGAAGGGCTTTGGCTAATTGATAAAGATTCCATCACTACCTTCGTCAATCCACGCATGGCGGAAATCCTGGGATATACGGCGGAAGAAATGCTGGGGAAGCATCTATTTGCATTTATGGGCGAACGTGGCATAGAGATAGCAAAATACAATTTGGAGCGCCGCAGGCAGGGCATTAAAGAACAGCATGATTTCGAGTTCATACGGAAAGACGGTGCACGAGTTTATGCCAGTCTGGAAACATCGCCAATCACAGACGAGGCAGGAAACTATGTTGGGGCACTTGCCTGCGTGGCTGACATTACTGAGCGCAAGAGGATAGAGGAGGAGCTTAAGCTTGCCAGCCGCCTGGCTGCAGTTGGCGAGCTGGCGGCGGGCGTGGCCCACGAGTTGAACAATCCTCTGGCTATAATCCAAATGTATTCTGAGTTTTATAAGGAGAGGGGTGACCTAGATGATACCGCTAAGAAAGATCTGCAAATAATCTATGAGCAAACGATACGCGCCTCCAAAATCACCCATAACCTGCTCTCCTTTGCTCGTAAACACGAGCCTGGGAAAAACATGGTGTCGGTAAACGAAATCATCAAGAAGACATTGGAAATGCACTCTCACCAGATGAGTATTAATAACATAGAACTTTCCGAGGAATTGCAGCCGGATCTTCCCATGATAATGGCTGATGACAATCAGATGCAGCAGGTCTTTATGAACATAATCATCAATGCGGAGCAGGCCATGTTAGAGGCACATGGTCGGGGCAAGCTGAACATAAAAACGGAAACAACTGAAGGCATGATCAAGATAAGTTTTACTGATGACGGTCCGGGTATTGCAGAGGGTAACCTTAAAAGTATATTTGACCCATTCTTCACCACCAAAGTAGTGGGGAAGGGGACGGGGCTGGGACTCAGCATATGCTACGGAATTGTCCAGGCCCACGGTGGCCATATATATGCCATTAGCACGATGGGCGAGGGAGCTACCTTTGTCATTGAAATACCGATTACCTCCGAATATCAGGAGGTTTAAGGGATAGAAGACCTATCTCACGTGACAAGAGGATGAAATGGAAGAGGATAAAAAAACAGTGCTAATAGTCGATGATGAGAAACCGATTAGGGATATCCTGTCCCGCAGGTTGCAGACAGAAGGTTATGAATGCGTGACAGCGGCAGATGGTACCGAAGCTCTCAAAAATGCATTCATGCATGACCTGGACATAGTGCTTCTGGATGTAAAGATGCCCGGGATGTCAGGCATAGAGGTGTTATCCAAGCTGGTTATAGATCACCCCGATACTTCGGTAATCATGATAACCGCAGTGTCTGATATCAATTTAGCTGTCGGTGCCATGAAACTGGGTGCATATGATTATTTAAACAAACCTTTCAACATGGATGACCTTCTGATGAGGTTAGAGAGAGCCCTCGAAAGAAGGCGACTGATATTGAAAAACAAGGAATACCAGCGGCGCCTGGAGATAAGAGTTGAGCAACAAGAGGGGCAGATACAAGAATATTATGAAAAGGCTGTTGTGGCTCTCTCAGGCGAGCAAATCGCTATTGGCAAGCTGGTTAGTGCACTTGGGCCATATCGTTCAGACCAGGATTTCTCGCAGATGGCAGAAGCGATGTCGCTGATGGCTGAGATGCATGAGCCCTATATACGTGGCCATTCCCAGAGAGTGCGCATAATGGCCAAAGAGATTGCACTTGAGTTTGGCTGCTCAAAGGAGTTGGTATTGGAGGTACAGCTAGCTGCTGAAGTTCATGATATAGGCAAGGTAGTAATCCCGGATCATATCCTATTCAAACCAGGGCCTCTGACCCCGTCAGAATACAATGAGGTGAAAAGACATCCAGTAGCGGCAGTAGATATACTGAGACCTCTGAACTATTTCACAACTGTATTACCTTTGATCGAGAGTCACCACGAATCTTACGATGGCAAAGGGTATCCTCACGGACTTAGTGGAGACAATATCCCGCTAGGGGCTCGTGTGCTAGCTGTTGCGGATGCCTACGATGCAATGACATGCCCTCGTCCCTACCGTCCTCGCCTCAGTAGTGAAGAGGCGGTGGAGACTTTGAAGAAGGGGGTTGCGAAGCAGTGGGACCAGGCAGTTGTGCGGGCTTTCCTGCGCGTATTACAACGAGAATCCAAGAAACTGCTCGCATCTACTTAAGAAACATCTACTTAAGAAAGGTGAAGGATAAGATAAGAGCAGGGTTGGCAAAGAGGTAGCCACCAAATTCTGGAGTAAAGCTATGACCACAAAAAAGGCAAGGGACTTAAAAGCATCCGGCACACGAGTACGAGCTCCGGGGAAAGATTTAGCTGAACTCGCCACGGTCTCCCACGACATCGCCGAGCGCGAGCGGGCGGAGGAGGAATTACGGAAATATCGTGAACACCTCGAGGCGCTTGTGGAGCAGCGCACCAGAGAGCTTCGGGAGACGGAGGAGAAGGCTGAGAGAAAATATACCACAATCTTACAGACCGCCCTCGATGGGTTCTGGGTCAACGACCTGAAAGGGCGAATCCTCGATGCCAACGACTCATACTGTCAAATGATAGGTTATTCTCGAGAAGAACTGCTGACGATGAACGTAGCTGACATAAAAGCTTATGGAAGCCCTGATGATGTGGCTCTACACATAAATAAAGTAATGAGGCTTGGTTATGACCGTTGCGAAACACGTCACAGGCGCAAGGATGGGACACCCATCGAAGTCGAGGTCAGCGTTAACCACACTGATATAGGCGGAGATCGGATAATTGAATTTGTCCGAGATATCACCGAGCGCAAGAAGGCGCAGGAAGAACTTGAAGAGAATAGAAGAAGACTGGATATAGCCATAGAAGCAAGCCAAATCGGAATTTGGGAGCTTGATTTAATAAGCGACACTTCTATCAGAAATCTAAAACATGACCAAATCTTTGGCTACGAGGAATTATTAGCTGAATGGGGCGGAAAGATCTTCTTCGAACACATCGTTCCCGAAGATAGACCTTCAGTCAAGGCGGCTTTTGATGAGGCAATGAAAACAGGAAGGTTATTTTTTGAATGTAGAATTATCTGGCCCGACAAGTCAATCCATTGGATTACTGCAACAGGAAAAGCTTTGGGAGACAGTACAGGGGAACCAATAAAAATGTTAGGGACTGTAACGGATATCTCTGAGCGTAAGCTGATGCAGGAGAAGCTTCTTGCCTCGGAGCGGCTGGCCGCACTGGGCCAGCTTTCGGGAAATATTTCTCACGAGTTGAGAACCCCCCTGAGCGTGATAGCCAGTTCCGTATACTATCTGCAATCAGCGCTTAAGGGCAATGACCGGAAAGTGGAAGAGCACCTTGAACGTATCAAGAACAATGTGGACAGCGCTGTAGCCATTATCGACAGCTTGCTCAACTTGACCCGGCTGAAGCCACCGCAGCTAGAAAGGCTCGACCTGACAGCAATTATATGTGATGCCATCGCCAGCGCTAAAGTGCCGCCCACTTTGAGTTTAGTCCGGGACTTCCCGGAGCAGGGTCTCCTGGTCGATGCTGACCGTGTGCAACTCTCCATGTGTTTCAAGAACATTGTGAAGAACGCAGTGGAAGCGATGGAGGGTACGGGGACGCTGACGGTGACGGTGCACCGGACCGCTGATGGTCAGGCGGAGATATCGTTTGCCGACACCGGCCCGGGCATTCCCACGGATAACCTGACCAACATGTTCCAGCCACTGTTCAGCACCAAAGCTAAAGGTATCGGTTTCGGCCTATCCATTGCCAAGATGATTGTGGAAAGACATGGCGGCATTATAGAGGCGAAATCGGAACTGGGAAAGGGGGCAACCATTGTCATACGCTTCCCTGTGGACAGGGGAGAAGGAAAATAGGGCGTCTGTCACCTGATTCGCTATCCCATTGCAGGAGGTGAAATGATGAAGGAGAAGGCCAGAAGGTCAAAGATAGGGAAATCTCTTAGCTTAGTGGCGGCAGCGCTGCTAGTGGCCGTCGTCTCGCTGACCGCTTGTGCACCGCCGCAGCCGGCACAGCCATTACCTATTCGCGTTGGTTGGTTAACCGTCACAGATAGCCTCCCTTATTTTGTAATCATAGACCAGAACCTTGATAAAAAATATGGCTTTCAAGTAACGGAAACTAACTATAGCGGCGGTTCGGCTATTATCAATGATTTAGCAACTGATAATTTGGACCTGGGGGCCGCTATAGGTATCGTACCAGTTTTAGGCGCTGCTCAGAGCGGTATTATACCCGGCAAAGTCATCCCGGCAGCGGCTATCGATTTTGCTGGTGTTTCCAATCCGCTGACTGCTATCCTAGTAAATCAGGCTATTAATAGCTGGCAGGATTTGCAAGGTAAACAAATCGGTGTCAACTCGCTTGCCTCGCTTAACGCTGCTAGCATCATAACGCGGCTGCGCCAGGAAGGTATTCAGGACTACAAATTGGTAGTGATAGATTTCCCCAATATGGGATTAGCCTTAGCCGGTGGAAATATTGATGCCGGTTCTATAGTTGAACCTTATCTAACTCAGTCACTGCTGCGCCAAGATGGCAAGCTTCTGAGCTGGATAATCGGAGGACCGCCACTGGAAAACATCGAAAATACCATGCTGGTATTTAGTTCCAGCTTTTATAAAGATAAGCCGCAAATCGCTAAGGCTTATCTTAAAGCCCATCTGGAAGCGGTTAAATGGATAAGTCAAAATCCGGAAAAAGCGCGAGCCGTCCTGGGCAAACGCCTGAGTCTTACCCCTGAAGTCATCTCGAAAGTAGGTCTGCCGCGCTATTCACTGGACGGTCGCAATGACCCGGCGCTGTTGCAAAGCACACAGCAGGTGCTGATAGATGTTGGCATGCTCAAAGCACCAATCCCGGTAAACCAACTCTATGATGAGACCTTGCTCAATGAAGTACTCGCCGAGAAGAGGTAGAAAAGCGAAATGCGTGGAATGAAATTATCAGTCAAGTTGCCGCTATTGATAGTTCTGTCAGTATCTGTGTGTGCCCTGATTATCTTCGCGCTGGGGGCTTATCTGACCCGCAATTCTTTGCGGGCGGTAGAGATGGAAGCCAACAGCAACAGCGTCCACGCCTATACCAGCGCCGCCAGCTTCTATCTGGAGCAAGCCTGCGCAGTATTGGAGACTACGGCAGCCCTGCCCCAAATCACCGACTTGGCCTCAGCCGGGCCGGTTGACCCGGCGCTCCACGGAGTGCCTGCCGATGCGGCTGTGGCCCAGCGCAATGTTGCTACCTCAATGCTGAAGAACTCGGACATTTTCGAATATGTCGAGTTTATTGAGGCCGACGGGACTGTTTGCCTGGTGGAACCTTACGAGCTTCAAGTTCAGGCGTTGAGCGGCAGTGTTGCCTTCACAAACTGGTACCAGGAATTGATGAGCAGTGGCAAAACTGTCATCAGCGAGCTACTCATCTCTAACATCACCAAGCGACCGTCTGTTACCATCGCCACACCGGTGCGCAACTCTGCGGGGCAGATCATCGGAATATTGGCTGGTGGGCTTAAACTGGAGGTATTCTCGCAAATGGCTAGCCACGAGTTGGCAGCCGGCACACTCCAGCGATATGGATATATCACCGACAGTCGAGGGTTGATAATTGCCCACCAAGCCAATCCTAAGTATGTGCAGGATCAGACCGACTTCAGCTCATCGCCGCCGGTACGAGCGGCTTTATCCGGGCAGGACGGCACGATGCAATACATTTGCCCGATTGACGGTCGGGATGAATTGGGGGCGTATATGCCCCTCCCTGGCACAGAGTGGGCGGTAGTCTACCTGGTGCCCACACAGATTGCTTTTGCACCACTTACGCGGCTTATTTATACAACCCTGCTCATCGCAGTAGCAATTGCCATTATTGTGGCCATTGTCAGTCTGTTTATGGTACGGCGGCAAATAACCAGGCCGTTGGGGCAACTCACCGCAGCCGCCACAGCAATGGGCACCGGAGACCTCAGCCAGCGAGTCAAGGTAACCACCGGTGATGAACTCGGGCGACTTGGCACCGAAGTCAACCAGATGGCGGAGCGGTTATCCGCTACACTAGTTTCCCGCGACGATCTGGTTAAAGAGGTTGCCGAGCGTAAGAAAGCAGAGGAAGCACTTGTTTTATCCAGGCAGTTTCTCAATAACGTTATCGAACAGAGCCCGATAAGCCTGTGGATTTCTGATAGCGAAGGGACACTGATACAGATGAACCAGGTATGCCATGAATTGTTCGGGATAACAGACGAAGAAGCTGTCGGGAAATACAATATATTAAAAGATAACTTGATCGAAGAACAGGGTTTTATACCTCTCGTCAAAAATGTCTTCGAAAAGGGAGAAATTGCTCGATTTACAATCGATTACGACCTTCCAAGAGTTGAACATATTAAAGTAGAGAAAGCCACGCACAGAATTCTCGATGTAATTGTTGCGCCTATTAAAGACATAAACAACAAAGTAATAAACGTGATGGTCCAACACAGCGATATCACTGCGCGCGAGCAGGCAGAGGCGGCACTTCATAAATATCGCGACCACCTTGAAGAGCTGGTAAAAGAGCGAACCAAAAAGCTTGAAGATGCTCAGGAGAAGCTGCTTGCCTCAGAGAGGCTGGTCACGCTGGGCCAGTTCTCCGGTAGCCTGTCACACGAGCTGAAGAACTCCCTCGCCACTATAGACAGCTCGGTCTACTACCTGAAGGCGAAGCTGGAGGGAAGCGACGAGAAGGTACAGACGCATCTCGACAGGATAGGGGGCACTGTAAAGGTCGCAGTCGCCGTTATCCAGAGCTTGCTTAATCTGACTCAAGTTAAGGAGCCCAATCTCGCCAGGCTCGACCTCAGGCTTATCGCGGCGGAGTCAATAGAGCCGGACAAAGTCCCGCCAGCGGTGGAAGTGGTACGCCATTTCGCCGCGCGAGAGGTCGGGGTCAACGCTGACCCCGAGCAACTCCGCGTAGCGTTCGGGAACATCGTGAAGAACGCGGTGCAGGCCATGGAGGGCAGCGGAACGCTGACGGTCACAGTGCGCATTTCCCCTGACGGGAAGGCTGAGGCATCATTTGCTGACACGGGGCCGGGCATTCCCACGGATAACCTGACTAACATTTTCCAGCCACTGTTCAGCACCAAAGCTAAAGGTATCGGTTTCGGCCTATCCATTGCCAAGATGATTGTGGAGAGACATGGCGGCATTATAGAGGCGAAATCGGAAATGGGGAAGGGGGCCAATATCATAATACGCCTCCCTCTCGAAGCAAAGCAACACAAGGAGGATAAGCATGTCTGAGAAACTGAGGATACTGGTTGTTGATGACAACGAGGAGTTCAGCCAGAACCTGGCAGACATAATGGAAATGAAGGGCTATCGGGTGGCGACGGCCCAAGACGGGTTCAAAGCCATTGACATGGTCAAGGAGGGCAGTTTTGACCTGGTGCTGATGGATGTCAAGATGCCGGTGATGAACGGCGTGCAGACGTTCAAGAAGGTCAAGGAGATAGCACCACTGCTACCGGTAGTTATGGTAACAGCCTACCAGGTGGAGGAGCTCATCAGGGATGCACTGCGGGAGGGAGCTTTCGGCTGCCTCAATAAACCGCTCGACTTCCACAAACTCTTTGAAACAATAGAGGCTGTTAGGGCGAAAGGAGCGCTAATACTCGTAGCGGATGATGACCAGGCCCTTTGCAACAATATGAGTGAGATTCTTGCTCAGAGAGGTTACCGGGTGACTACAGCCTGCGATGGGAGCACAGCGGTACAAAGATGCTGGGAGAATGACTTCGACATCATACTCTTAGATATGAAGATGCCTCCTTTGAATGGCCTGGAGACATACCTGGCCATCAAGGAAATACGCCCTAATGTAGTGGTAATTGTCATCACCGGCTATCGTACGGAGATGAGCGCCCTGGTGGAGCAGGCGATGCGCCAGAACGCCTATACCTGTCTGGAGAAGCCTATAGATATAGACAATTTGTTTACTCTCCTGGAGCAGGTTAAGAAGCAGAAAGCCAAGGGTATATTCCACAAACCACGATAGAATAATAGAGAGTGTCCAACAGGAGTTGCATAAAATGGATGGCAATATTGAGGTTATTGTTGTCGATGATGATATCGAGTTGGCTTCAAATATGAAGGATATCCTGGAGGCGGAAGGCTACTGTGTTACGGTTGCACACGATGGCAAAACCGCCCTCGAGCAATGCGCGAGAAACAAAGTTCTCCTGGCTATCATTGACATGAGGCTGCCTGACATACCGGGTATTAAGTTGATAGAGGAATTAGCCAGGCTGTGCCCGGTAACCGAGTTCATAATCGTTACTGGCTGTGCTACGCTGGACACAGCTATAAAAGCGGTGGGGCAGGAAAGAATAATAGCCTACGAAACCAAGCCGCTTGATATAGGGCGTTTTCTGGCCCTTGTCAGACATGTAATGGAGCGCAAGAAGGCGGAGGAGGCTCGACGCCAATTAGACCGTATGAAATCAGAGTTCATAGCCACCGTATCGCACGAGCTGCGCACACCGCTGCAATCAATCATGGGATTTACCAAGCTGATGGTGCAGGACAAAGCCCTCGACCCCATAACACAAACACGGTTCCTGAACACCATAGATAAAGAGAGCGAACGGCTCGCCGAGTTGATAGATGATTTGCTTGATGTATCGCGCCTCGAATCGGGTAAATTTGTACTCCAGCGGCAACGCCTGTCCCTACGGGATACGATCCGCAGTGCAATATATGGATTGAGTAATCTCGCTAAGGAGAAAGCCATTCTAATTGTGGACAACGTACCGGAAGGGCTGCCCGAGATAGAAGCGGATGAGGCTCGAATAAAGGAAGTGATGTTCAATCTGGTGAGCAATGCCATCAAGTTCAGCACCGAAGGTGGCAAAATAACTGTTAACGCTCAAGCAACGCCTAATGAGATATTGGTCCAGATAATTGACCAGGGCATTGGCATCCCTGCTGAAGCTCTTCCCCATCTTTTCCAGAAGTTCTATCAAATAAATGGCTCTGCCACTCGTACCAGGGGGGGGCTTGGCATTGGCCTCTATATTACAAAGCAGATTGTTGAGGCACACGGTGGGAAAATCCGGGTGGAAAGCAAGCTGGATGAAGGCAGCACTTTCAGCTTTACATTGCCCTTAACAGTTGACCCTGGAGAGCCGGTGAACTGAACAAAAGACTGCGGAGGGAGAATTTATCGGAGGTGAGATAATGGCAAGAAAGATACTAATCATAGAAGATGATGTCTCGACTAGCCAGTTCCTGAGCTATACCATGGAACACGAGGGATATCAGGCTATTACCGCGCTGGATGGCATAGACGGGCTAAAGAAAGCTCTGGCCGAGAAACCTGACCTGATCATCCTGGATATCATGCTCCCGGGCCTGGACGGATTTGAGCTTTGCCACCGCTTGAGAGATTGGTCTAGAGCTTATGCTGTACCCACTGATATACCTGTTTTAGTTCTTTCAGCGAAGGCACAGGATGCAGACAAGAGCGCCGCGTTCAAGATGGGAGCAAACTACTATATAGTAAAACCTGCTGACCCGGAGAAGATAGTCGATGCGGTGAAGAATATGCTGAAAGAAACAACTCCAGGAGCCATTAAATAATCAGCGCTGAGTAGACACGAGAGGGATACAAGATGGGGTTAGGTGATGGAAAGACACCAGGAAAATATCGCAAATGAAGCGCCTGTGAGAACACTAGGCGAGGTGCTCCTCGGCCTAAGCATGATCACTTCTGAACGCCTGAAGTATGCACAGGCCCTGGAGCAGCAAACTGGCAAAAGACTTTGCGATATCCTGGTTGAGCATAGGCTCGTCACCGCCGAGGATATGGCAATGGCACGCAGCGTTCACTTGCATGTGCCCCTGATAGACCTTAAAAGGCATGTGATTCAGCCTAATGCATTAAAATTGATCCCTCAAGAGACAGCTAGAAAGTATAACCTTATCCCCCTTGATATAATAGGCGATTCGCTGATGGTGGTTATGTCTGACCCAGAGGACCTCCTTGCCATCGAGGAAGCTAAATCTCAGTCCCAGATGGGGGTCCAGGTAGCGCTCGGCATCCCTTCCGATATTAATCGGGCAATCGACGTTAACTACAAGCCCAGCACTGAGATAGAGCAGCAGTTAGATAAGTTTCTGCCACTTGCCAC